>Ga0163151_10000378_pt1 | contig 79719 bp, 77 predicted proteins | sample OliLakLV19MP5IB2_FD_145596 | JGI IMG/M metagenome (GOLD analysis project Ga0163151, IMG submission 145596) | Freshwater microbial mat bacterial communities from Lake Vanda, McMurdo Dry Valleys, Antarctica - Oligotrophic Lake LV.19.MP5.IB-2 | ecosystem: Environmental > Aquatic > Freshwater >...
GGACACTCATAATAGTGTCAGATAGACGTGAATGCAAGCACCTTCTGAGATTTGCAAGAATGACCGGAAAACTCAGCGGCCGATTACTTCTCTCGATTCAACGCCTTGGACCCATCACAAAAGTGGCCTTACGAAATCGCTGATCGAACCCACACGTCTGTTCCCGGCAACCGGCGGAGACGCCAGCGAACAGGGTCATTGTCCGGAAGCACGCTCGCGAACACGGTGGCATTTTCAAGTTCGATACCGCTCCGCAACAAAAAGGTTACCAGCACCTCGTCGCCGCCTGCGATGCGCTCAAATAGCGGCGTACCGCCGGATTACACTTCGTTTCAGAAAGCATCGACGGCGTGATCGCCCGGATTTCGTGCCTGCGAATTCCGGCAGTGCGCTGGCGGAACCGGTCAATGCGCCCGGTTTCGCAAAGAACCTGCTGAACATCCTCAACGCCAGTCTTGTGCCCCCATGCCAGATGTGCAAGATCTCAACAATTTCTTCGGTCGAACGGGTAGAACGGTACACGACAACGTAGGGCGGGCTGACGAACTCACGGGTTCCATGCACTCCTCCCGGTCGCCCAAGGCCCGGGAATGTTGCCAGTTGTTGAATACGTTCAATAACCTTATTGTGCGATACCTCGGGCTGCCGCGGGGTTCTCATGCTGGATGCGCTTAACTGCGGCCTCCAACTGGTCAGCCGCCGTTGTGGTCCACCGGATCACGCTCACGAGTGAAAAAGCCGGTCGATCCGGTGAAGCACCTCTTGATGCTCGACGAACTCACCACGATCGGCCTGCTCGATGCCCGATTGCACACCCGCAATGAAGAGGGCCTGATTGTCAAGCATGCGGGCAACTGTCTCTTTCACCAATTGCTGGGCGTCCTTGCCATTGGCGGAGGCCACTTGCAGGAGCCGCGTTTCAACGTCGAGTGAGAAATGTACTTCCACGCCCTTCAGGATACGGGATGGGTGGCGCGGTCGCAATCCCGGTTAGGGGAACGTCACCGGCGAGACGCAACGGATTCCTTTCTCAGCACGCTTGCGGGCACCATTCCGGTTACGCTGAAGGCGCTCACCTGAAAGCGGATCGATGGTTTGGTATCGATCCCTCCCAAAGCAGCGTAGAGGAATCCCGCCTGAAGCTTCCAAGAGACGGCGCGTCGCGGGGAAGATGTGCGCGGCACTTGGACCGGCACCGCCGTTCGCGGGGAGATGTCAACCACGCTCCGGAATCCCCCGTTGAAAGAAGAGGCGATTCAACGAAGCCCTGCCAGCCGGGCTTATTTTAACGTTTATGCCGTTTCCAAGCTACGCCTCCGCAAAGCAAGTACCAGAACTTTTCCCGCGTCCATCCCCCAAGCGGTTCATTGCCGGGTGACGGCGAAACCGTAACACTGGGAAGAACCCTTATGGAAAGATTCGAAAACCAGGGCTGGACGTCCCGGGAAGTGGCCCGGCTGATTGCCGTCTTCGAATCGGATCGCCGGTTTTACGACGAAATCGTGACCATGCTTCCGGTCCCGCTGGCCACCGTTGGCGCCGATGGAGCTATTTTATCGGCCAATCTGGCGTTTCTAGCCGTATTCCAGGTTAGCAGGGACGAGTTAGAGCGGAAATCGCTCGATTTCGTGTTCAAAGGCGTTCCATGGCGTCATGCGCTGATGCCATTTGAGCGCCGGTCCGTTGTCGCGGGAATTTACAAGGCATTGTTCGCTCCCGTCTCGCGATGGGACCGCGGTGAGTTGGAGTGGACGGTTGTTCTGATTGAGCAACCAGCGCCCGCCCAGTTACAGGCTCCGCCGCTAGCGGCAGATGCGGAATCGGAATTTATTGCGAACACCGCCGGTGTAGAGGCTGCGCGGCGACTGGCCGGACGCGTAACGCATGAGGCCAATAACCTCATCATGATCGCCTCAGGGTATGGCCGGGAAATCTTGTCGCAACTGCCCGCCGATAGCCCGCTGCGTGAGGACGTTTCCATGCTGCTCGGGGCCACCGGGCGTATTGAAGCCATGGCGGCCCAGTTGAGTGAGTTTTCACGCAATGGACGCAGCGAAAAGGCAACGCATGCGCTGCGCGACCTGCTGCCCGCCACCGGTTATCGCATCTTGCCCGGACCCGCCGGCACTGCCGTTGTTACGGACCGCGCCGCCTTGTCAAGTGTATTCGCCGCCCTGCCGCTGATTGCGCCGGGCCCGTTGGGGTTGGAAACGACAGTAACGGCGCAGGAGGCCGTAGTAATAGTGAGAGGCTTCGGAATGTCCGCGGAAACGCTGCGCCAGCAGTTCGAGGCTCTAAACAATGCCGCCCGGGAAGGCCAGGCTGGCGCGCGGGAGTGCGCGATGACCGGGCCAAAGCTGCTCCAGGCCGGAGTCCGCTGGCGTGTCGTCGAGCCCGGCGCCCTGGAAATGCGAATTCCGCTCGCAAAAAATTTGCCTGTGGCGTTGATACGGTCAGCCCTGGTGGTGGACGATCAGACAGGCATTCGCGCCATCGTGCGGCGCATTCTGGAAGGCTGCGGCTTCGCGGTTACGGACGCCGGAACCGGAGAAGAAGCGTTGTCCCTGTTGGACCGCCGCCAGGAACCGTTCGCGCTGCTGGTTACCGATATGCGCATGCCCGGCATGACCGGGCGCGACCTGGCGGATCGAGTCCGATTCCGCCATCCATCCACTCGCATTCTGTTCATCAGCGGTTTCACCGATGATCCGAGCGTCCAATCCGGAATTCTGCCCGCTCACTCCCTCTTCCTGTCGAAGCCATTTCATCCCGATCAAATGGCCGAAGCCGTTACTAAGCTGATGGAGTAAAAACGACCCGGCGGCCGTCGATCCGCCACGGCCCCGTCAGCAGGCGGCGCAGCGATTCGCTGTAAATGCGGTGCTCTTCCGTCAAGATGCGTTCCGCCAGCGCCTCGGCGGTATCATCGGGATCAATCGCGACCGTTGCCTGCATCACGATCGGTCCATGGTCCAAATGTTCGTCCACGAAGTGAACCGTGCATCCGCTGATTCTCACTCCATAATCAAACGCCTGATGCTGGGCGTCGAGGCCGGGGAAGGAGGGGAGCAGCGAAGGATGTATATTCAGAATCCGTTGCGGAAACGCGCGGATGAATTCGGCGCTCAGGATCCGCATATAACCGGCCAGAACGACCCACTCCACGTTATGCTCGCGTAAGACGGCGATTAATTGGCGGTCGTAGGATTCCCGGTCCAGCCCCTTGGAGGGAAGGGAAATTGCCGCCAATCCCCGCTCGCGCGCCGGGGCCAGCCCCGGAGCGTCGGGCCTGTTGCCAATGACAACCGCGATCTCCGCCGGTATCTGCCCGGCGGAAATGTTATCGGCAATCGCTTGAAAATTCGACCCGCGGCCGGAAAGAAGGATGCCCAGCCGCGTCATACGTAGTGGACGCGTTCCTTGGCGCCTTTCTTGAGCGGCACAACGGCGCCGATCGGGAAATGCGGTTCGCCCGCCTCGGCCAGGATTTCGGAGGCGTCGGCCGCCTCTTCCGCGCCAACGCAAAGGATCATGCCGGCGCCTAGGTTGAAAGTCCTTCGCCAATCGGCGTCGGATACATTCCCAAGCTTCTTCAGCAACTGAAAAACGGTCGGTACTTCCCAAGTCAGCGTGTGAATTTCCGCGCCGAGGCCGTTGGGCAGCATCCTGGGCGTGTTGTCCGTGATGCCGCCGCCGGTTATGTGGGCGGCGCCTTTCAACAGGCCGGCGTCCATCAAAGAATCAATTGCCGGTTTGTAGCTTCGATGTACCTTAAGCAGTTCTTCGCCCACAGTGCAGCCAAGTTCGGGTAGATGGGTGTCGATTTTGAACCCGGCGATTTCAAACAGCAGCTTGCGGGCCAGCGAATAACCGTTGGTGTGCAGCCCGTTTGACGGCAAGCCGAACAGGACATCGCCGGCCCTGATTGCCGCGCCGGTCAGCATATCCTCTTTTTCCACCGCGCCGACAATGAATCCGGCCACATCGTACTCACCCGCCGCGTACATACCGGGCATCTCGGCCGTCTCGCCGCCGATAAGCGCGCAGCCATTCGCCTTACATCCGCGGGCGATTCCAGCGACCACGTCCCCGGCAACTTTCGCTTCCAGCTTTCCAACGGCAAAATAGTCCAGAAAGAACAGCGGAGTCGCGCCCTGGACCATGATGTCATTGACGCAGTGATTCACCAGACACTCGCCAACCGTGTCGTGTTTACCCGCCAGGAAGGCGACTTTCAACTTGGTGCCAACTCCGTCGGCGGAACTCACTAACACCGGATTCTTTGACTTTTTCAGAAGAAATCCGGCGCCGAAGCTGCCGATATCGGTCATCACCCCTTCGGTAAAGGTCTTACGGGCATGCGCGCGGATAAGGGCGACGGCGCGGTCCGCTTCGTCGATATTCACGCCGGCGTCTTTGTACTCAATCGGTTTCTTAGCGGCCATTAGGAGCAGCTTTTAGGGTAACTCAGCCGCCCCATCAATGGGCATATTCCTATCCGCTCCTACTCAACAAATCCGCGCCAGGTGTTTCCCTTTTCATCGCGGAGAACGATTCCGAACGAGTCCGATATTCCGGTGATTGACTTTCCCGTGGCGTCCCGAAAACTATAGCGGATAAGGGTGTCATCCTGGGCGTCGGCCCTACCGTTCCAAATATTCCCATATTCGTCGCGGAGCCGGACGAAGTCGCCGTCACCGTAGCCGGACATGCCGGAGCGGGAGCGGGTGTTTTCAAACCGGTAAAAGCCAGTAGGGGCTGAGCCGTGGGACCGCCGTCTGCGGTATATCATTGCCCTATTATGGGACGCGCCGTCCGCGGGCGAGACTGGGTTGATACCTTAGGTCCGGCCGCCAAACAACCTGAAGTTCCGGACTCAGGCGGTAATCCGCGGCTTTATAACCGCAATTCCCGCCGGTTCCATTGCATTGACCAGACGTGTGAACATCTCTTCGCCGTCGAAGAGCCCCACAATCGCACCGCCGGAACCGGCGAAGTTCGCCGACGCCCCGGTGGACCGGGCCAGGCGGATCATCTCCAGATTGCCCTGATCCAACTGATAAAGCCGCGCCCGCAGATCGAAATTGGCGTCAATCAACTCATGCAGCGTCGTCCGGTCTCCATCCACTAACGCCTGCCGGCCGCGCTCCGCGAAGGAGGCCCATGTCTTCATCGCATCCACGACTTCCGGATCGTTGTTGCGCCAGCGTTCCCGCACGTTATTGTGAAAGACCTCCGTCCCTTCGCTCAGGCTGGTCCGGAAGGCGACATAGACGTCCCGCAGCAAGGCCGGATTCAGGCGCTCGTATTCGCCGTAACCGCGTTCCGCCATTAGTTCCCGGGCAAAGTCCATATACACGAGGCCCTCGTAGGTTTGAATCACCCGGTCCTGAAGCCCCGCGGCGACGCCCAATTCTTTGGTCTCCGTTTCCAGAACCAGATTTGGCTGCTCCTCAATGGGTATCCGCAGATCGTAGTACTGAATCAGTCCGCGCAATGCGGCGGTGACAATTGCCGACGATCCGCCCATCCCCAGCCGCAGCGGAACCGTCGACTCATACTCCAGCGTAAAGTTCCGGTTAGGCAGCGCGATCCCGCGTTCGCGGCAGTAATCCGATAGCCTTACGAGCAGTGCGAGGATGATACGAAACCCGCCATAATAACCGCGCCAGCGAGTCGTCTCATACAGATCGTCGAGTGACTCGAAGACCGGCAGATCCGCCTTCCCGGCCTTTATTTCCAACCGCGCGCTGGGATACACGATGACGCGCGCCCGAAAATTCCTGACCAAAAGCGATATTGTCTTTCCGTAGTATCCGTCACTGGGATTTCCCAAAAGTCCGGCGCGCCCGTAGGCGTAGGTTTCGATATGCATCGTCGCTCTTTCTGATTGACTCCCGCTAAACGGACTCGACCGGCTGCGGAGCCATTGCGCGTCTATCGGCTCCAGGCATACTAAGCTGTATGCGCATGCTGTTGCAACGGGTGTCTTCCGCCAGTGTAACCGTGGACGGCGAACTCGCGGGCGGGATCGGTAAAGGGCTTCTTCTGTTTTTGGGAATCGGAAAGGAAGATAGCGAAGAAGAGGCCCGCTATCTCCTGGACAAATCGATCAATCTCCGGCTATTCGCGGATGACTCGGGACGAATGAATCGAAGCCTTCTGGAGATAGAGGGGGGCTTACTCATTGTGTCTCAGTTCACCCTCTACGCCGCCATCGGCGGCGGGCGGAGACCCGGCTTCGATCAAGCCGCTCCGCCGGACCGCGCCCGAAAGCTATACGATTATTTTGTAGAACTCGCTAAATCGCGAATCGTAAATGTACAAACAGGAGTTTTTCAAGCGCATATGACCGTTACGCTTGCGAATGACGGGCCGGTAAGTATCTTCCACGACAGTATTGACAAACGATTGAATAAGTCGCACCCTTTGAAGTAAGAGTATGCGAAGAACTCCATCCCAAGTCGACCAAGCCGCCCTTTACGAGGCGGCTCTAGAAGGTCTCGAATTACAGAAACAGCGCCTGGAAGAACAGATCCGCATGGTTCGTTCAATGGCAGGCGGAAAGAAGACGCGAGCGGCGGCCCCGGCTGCCGCGGTCGCTGAGGCCGCCCCAAAGGCAAAGGCCGGTAAGAAAGCCAAAGCTAAAGGCAAGGCGAACCGAAAACGGAATCTGAGCCCAGAGGCCCGCGCCCGGATCGCCGAGGCGCAGCGGAAGCGCTGGGCGGCGTTCCACAAAGATACCGACGCCTAACTTAACCCCCAGTGGAAGCGATCCGCTATCGCTTCCACTGTTCCATCCCCGGCAATCCGGCCAGCCGCGAAGAACACGGCTCGCCTCGCGACTTTTTTCGCAAAATAGACATCATGCGTGGCGATTAGTTTGGCTTGCGGCAGTTCGATGAGCAGCCTCGCCAGTTCCTTCTGGCCCGGCGGGTCGAGAAACGTTGTTGGCTCATCGAAAATTAGTACTTCGGGATTCATTACGAGAACACCCGCTAGGGAAGCTCGTTTCTTCTCACCCGCACTGAGGTGATACGGAGCGCGGTTTTCTAAGTGACTGATGCCCAGCGTCGCGAGTATCTCTCGCGCCCTTCGAATAGATTCGATGGCGTCCACGCCCCGATGGAGCGGTCCGAATGCCACATCTTCCAGCACGGTAGGCATGAAGAGTTGATCGTCGGAATCCTGGAACACGTATCCGACGCTGCGACGGATCGAGGACAGCGTTTCGTCCTCCAACGTAACTCCTCCAATTCGGATTTCACCCTCACCGCGCAATAGCCCCGCCATGTGGAGTAGGAACGTCGTCTTGCCCGATCCATTCGCTCCTAGCAAGGCTACACTTTCGCCCGCCGCCAGTTGGAAATCCACGCCACGCACCGCCGCCGTCCCGTCCGGATAGGTAAAGCGCAGTCCCCGGACGTCAATCGCCGGGATGCTCATTGCCACACCGGCGCCAGATATCTCGCTCCTAGTATCGCCAGCCCCGTCCCCGCTAGATACAACCAATCCTGCGCCGTGAAACTCGTTGGGCGCGAACTTAGGAAATCCCCGCGAAATCCGCGCGCCACCATGGCGCGATGTACTCCCTCCGCTCGCGCGTACGAACGGCCGAATAGTACCGCCAGGGCGCCGCTCGCCCGCCGCCACAACGATCGCCTGTTGCGGCGGGGCAACACTCCCGCGTCCCGGCAGAGCGCCGCCCGGCGCATCCGTGCTCCATGGTCGACTATCACACGCAGATACCGTACCAGCGACTGCAACACCATGACCAATACCGCCGGGACGCCCATTCCCCGCAACCCGCCGAATAATTCCGGGAGCGGCGTAACACCCATTAACAAAACAACCGCCAACGCTGAAACATAGCTGCGCGCCACCAGTGCTCCCGCAAATAGCGCGTTCCCATTCTCCAACCAGCTCACAAATCCAAAAAACACTGAAAACGGCACGATCACACAGGCCCGCGAAAGTAACTCAAGAACCGGCAGTCCCGAGACTATAAGTCCAAAGATCAGAAGAAAGGCCGCCGGAACAAACGCCGCGGGCGAAGACGAGGGCGTTGACGATACCGCGATTAGAAACAAGAGAACCGACAGAATCTTCCCTCGCGCATCCCGCCGATGCAGGAACGAGTCCCGCCGCGCCCACTCCTCCAATCGAAGTGACTTCCCTACCCGGTCGCGCAATTACGCGCTCCTTTGCCGTATCAGTAACCGGCCCACAGTCACGCAGATCCCATAAATAATCGCCATCCCCGCCAGCCCGGCCAGCGATTTGCGGCTCCACTCTCCCGCGGGCAAAGCCGCTTCATAATCGGGAAACGGCGCGTTCCACACAATTTGTTCCCGCGATGCGGCGCCCACCCGCGCCGCCAACGCCTCGAATCCATCCGGGAGCGCGGATATGTAGAGCACGCCAATAATCGTCATCAGCAACGCCGCGGTCACCAATACTCCCGCCGACCGGCTTGGCATCCCATTCGGCACACGCAGCCAGCCCGGATTTAACCGTTCCACCGCCTGGAGGACCGTCACGGTAATCAACCCCTCCATGATTCCTGTTACCAGGAATACTCCGGACGAGCCGCCAACTATTGCCGGGCTCATTCCCACGCCCGACAGCCGTAATTCAACAATCGCCGCCGCCGCCGATGCCAGCACGGAGAGCAACCCACCCGCAAAAACGCCGGCCGTCCGGAAGGAACCCTTGGACAACATCCGGTACGGAAGCCACCCCGCCCAAACGCCAATCAAGGCCATATTCATCGTGTTCGCGCCAAGCGCAAGCAACCCGCCATCCTGAAAAAGCAGCGACTGCAGAATCAGGATCGCCGTCAGGATAATCGTCGCCGAACCCGGGCCCATCGTAATGGCCAGTAGCGCGCCGCCGAGCAGGTGCCCGCTGGTGCCGAACCCAACCGGAAAATTCATCCGCTGCGCGGCAAAAACAAAAGCGCCCATCACGCCCAGCAATGGCGCGTGGCCTTCCGCCAAGTGCTTCTTAGCCCGGCGAACCGCCAGTCCAATACCGGGTACCGCCACCGCGTTCAGCGTGGCCCACACCGGCACGGAAAGGATCCCGTCAGGGATGTGCATAGCATCTATTCTAACCTCCATAATGGGACGGGAGTCCTCGTTCCGTATGATTCTGGGCATTGGTTCCGATCTGGCCGAGGTCGCGCGCATTCGCGCCAGCCGCGAACGGTTTGGCGAACGGTTTCTTCAGCGAATCTATACCGAAACCGAAATCGCCTATTCGCTGGCAAAAGCCAACACCGATGAACGCCTCGCGGCCCGGTTCGCGGCCAAGGAGGCTGGAATGAAGGCGCTCGGAACAGGCCTTGCAGGCGGCGTCACCTGGCGGGATTTCGCTGTTGACCGGGAACCTTCCGGCAAACCCTTACTCATCCTGTCCGGCGCCGCCGCTAGCATCGCGGTGCAAATCGGAGTCCGGAAAGTTCACCTTACACTAACGCATACGGCCGAATTGGCGATGGCGTTTGTCGTGATTGAAGACTGATGTTCATTCCGCCTTACGGCACTTTCGAATCGGAATTCGGCCATCTGTTGCCCTCGCGGAATAATCGCGAATCAAGCCTCCCCGACTTCGACCTCGATCATTCGAATCTCGAGTGGGCGCGTTGCCAGCGGCGGTTCAAAATACAGTTCCAGTGCCTCGCGCAGGTTAGTCAAAGCCTCGTCTTCCGAATGGCCTTGACTCGCGACGCCTACTTCCGGGCACTGAGCAACATACCACCTATCTTCACGCCAAACGGTTGCGGCAAAGTGGCGCTTCATCTTCTCACACAACCCGAACCACCACACGCCCCCTAACTTGGCCCGCAAGTACGCGGCGAGCCGCACCCGGTAACTCCTCAATCCCAATCTCCGTCGTCAGCGCATCCAACAGATCCCGATCCAATCTTTCCGCCAGCATCCCCCAAACCCTGCGCCGTTCGGCATTTGCCACCTCCACAGAATTCACCCCCAACAAACTTACGCCCCGCAAAATGAACGGCAGAACTGTGGTCTTCAACGGGACCCCACCCGCCAGTCCGCACGCCGCCACCGCACACCCATGCGCAAGCGTCCGAATCAGCCCCGCCAATGTATCCCCGCCAACCGTGTCAATCGCCCCGCCCCAGCGCTCGCTCTCCATCGGTCGAGTTGCCGGTGCTGAAAGTTCTGATCTATCGATCACCTCCGCCGCGCCCAGGCTCCGCAAATAGGCCGCCTCTTCCAGCCGTCCCGTACTAGCCACCACCCGATAGCCCTTGCCGGCCAACAGCGCCACCGCAATCGAACCCACTCCTCCAGCCGCTCCGGTCACCACCACATCCCGCCTGCCCGGCTGCAATCCGTGCCGTTCCAATGCGTCCACGCACTGCATCGCCGTAAACCCGGCCGTCCCTATCGCCATCGCCTGCCGCAACGAAAACTCAACAGGCAGCGGCAACACAAAATCCTCCGGCAGCCGCGCCAATTCCGCGTAGCCGCCCCAATGCTTCTCGCTCAACCCGCAGCCGGTGACCACCACCGCGTCCCCCACCGCGAATGACGGCGAAGCCGACTCTTCCACCACTCCCGCCAAATCTATCCCCGGCACCATCGGGAACGCGCGCACCACACCCGGCGCGCCCGTCATCGCCAAGCCGTCTTTGTAGTTGAGGCTCGACCACGCCACGCGCACCAGCACATCGCCCGCCGGCAGCCCGGCGGCATCGATCTCGCCAAAACGGCTATCGATGCCGCTCTCCGTTTTCGTCAGCAGCCAGCCGCGCATGAATGGCCTAATTCTTAGCTTTCTTGGCCTTCTTAACCTTCATACCAGCCGTAAAGTAGTCCACTTCACCCATGTAAATCGAATCCACTTTCGTCGTCAGCCGCCCGTCGACTTCCGACGCTTTACGCGCCGCCGTCCAATCCGGGTCCGCGCCAAATGCCTTAAACGAAGCCTCCCGCGCTTCCTTGCTCGGAAACGCCAGAACATAGATCAGATCCGTCTCGGAACCCTTCTCTTTGTCGGTCGGTCCCCAGAAACCGACGATCTCCATACCGTGCTTAACAAACAGCGCATTGGTGTGCTTACGGAACCGGTCGTGCAAAGCTTCCAGCTTGCCGGGCGCGGCGTGATAAATCCGTAGTTCATAGAATTTCCCCGTCGTCTTCAATGAAGGCGAAGGAGCGGGAGTCTGGGCGAAGGAGGAGGCCGCGAAGGCCGTGCAGAGCAGTAATAGAGTACGCATAGCAATCGAGTATATCGCCACAGCTACAATGAAGTCTCCCTCATGCAGGACGCACTACTCAGCGCACTCGGCCAAGGGGCGATTCTGCTCACCGCCAATCGGCGTCTTGCCCGTCATTGGCGTCGCTCCTTTGAAAACGCGCAATTAGCGGCCGGCGCTCAAGCCTGGCTCGCTCCCGCCGTCCGCGCCTGGCAGGACTGGGTCAGCGAGTCCATTGACGCGCTGCTCCCGGACCTCATTACGCCCAGCGCCTTTGCCGAACGCCGCGGCTGGCACAAGATCATTGACGACGGCCCATTGCTTGATCGGCAGGCAACCGCCGATGGCGCCGCGCAAGCCTGGGCGCTCTGCCAGCAATATCAACTCCCGCTCCAACACGCCGCCTTCGATCAAGCCGAAGACACCGCGAAATTCCGCGCCTGGGCGCAGGAGTTTGAACGGCGTGCCGGCCGTAAGGGCTGGCTTCCCGCCGCCCGTCGTGAACAATGGCTGGCGAGTGAACTCCCCGAAACGCACCGCGAAGTCTGGCTCGATGGCTTCGACGAAACCACACCCGCGCAACGCGCGCTCCTCGCTCGACTGCGATATCGCGCCTACGAAGGCGTTGCCAACCCCGCCAACAACATCACCCGGTCCGGCTATCCCGACGCCCGCACCGAAATTCGCTCCGCCGCCGGCTGGGCTCGCACGCTGCTCGAAAACGGGGAGGCGAAGACCGTTGGCATCGTCGTCCCCGATCTCGCCCGCCTTCGCCCCGCCGTGGAAGCGATATTCGAAGACGTGCTCGGCGCGCCTCTTTTCAACATCTCGCTCGGCCGCGCTCTCACGGAATGGCCCGTTATCGCCGACGGGCTTCTGTGGCTCCGCTGGCTGGCGAGCCCGCTCGATATCGGCGCCGCCGGTGTACTGCTCCGCTCTCCGTTCTTTCGCGGCGCCGAATCCGAACGAAGCGCCCGCGCCCAACTCGATGTCGAACTCCGTGAAGCGAATGTTTTGAAAGTGTCCACCGGCCGTATCCACGCCGGCAAGCCGCCGATTCTGGCCGCTGCCCTAGGTCGCGCGGTCACGCTGGCAGCCGCTCAACCGCGCCAACAAACTCCCGGCGCCTGGGCTCGCGCCATCCCCGGTTTACTTCAGGCCGGCGGCTGGCCGGGCGACCGCACGCAATCGAGTTCCGAGCGCCAAGCGCTCGCCCGTTGGCAACAAGTTCTGCGGGAGTTCGCCGCGCTCGATCTGGTGGAACCGGCGATGCCGTTCGCCGAAGCCGTGTTATTGCTGACCGATCTTGCCGGCGAAGCCATCTTCCAGCCCGAAACAGCCGAAATGCCCGTGCAGATTCTCGAAGCGTTGCAAGCCGCCGGCTCCCGCTTCGACGCGCTGTGGGCCATGGGCATGACGGACACCGTCTGGCCCGCGCCCGCCAAGCCCAATCCTTTCCTGCCCCGCGCTCTCCAACGCGAATTCGATCTGCCCCACGCCACGCCCGAACGCGAACTCCGCTTCGCCCGCGAAGTAACGGACCGTCTGCTGCGCAGCGCCGGCGCCGTAATTTTCAGCTACCCCGAACGCGACGGCGAAGAAGAACGTCGCCCCAGCCGGCTTATTCTGCCCTACCCCGAATCCGCACCTCAGGCGAACCACTACCCCGGCTGCCAAATCGCCGCGCCGCTCGAAGAGTCGAAGGACAGCACTGCTCCAAAACTCCCCGCAGGCGAGCGAGTCCGCGGCGGCACTAACATCCTGTCCTGGCAATCGCAGTGTCCGTTCCGCGCCTTCGCCACCGTTCGCCTCCGGGCCAACGAATGGGCCGAACCCAAACCCGGACTCTCCGCCATGGAACGCGGCACCGCACTGCACGGCGCGCTGGCCGCGTTGTGGAAACGCTTCGGTTCCCGCGCCGCGCTGGCCGGCGCCAGCCGCGAATCGCGCGAGGAAGCCCTCGCTGAAGCCGTCAATATCGGCTGCGCCGAGTTGCCCCAAGCCGGTCGAGAGCGGCTCATAGCGCTCGAACACATCCGCCTCCGCGCCGTGCTTGAAGACTGGATCGAACTCGACTTCGATCGCGGCGCTTTCACCGTCGAATCCATCGAACACGCCGTTGACCTTACGCCCGCCGGTCCGCCAATCCAGGCCCGCGCCGACCGTATCGATCGCCTTCCCGGCGGCGAACTGGTCCTCATCGACTACAAAGGGACCGCGCCCGGCAAGAAGGTTTGGGCCGGTGAGCGGCCGGACAATCTGCAACTCCCGCTCTACGCCGTGGCCCTGCCCGAAACGCCGAGCGCCATTGTCTTCGCACAGCTAAAGCGCGGCGAGCACAAGTTTGACGGCCTGGCCGCGGCGGATGGGCTGATGCCGGGCGTAAAGGCGCCCCAGCAAGGTTGGGACGCCCAGATGACGGAATGGCGCGAAACCATAATTAAGATCTGGAACGAGTTCCAGGAAGGCCGCGCCGACGTCGATCCCAAGGACAACGGCAAGCCCTGCGGCCAGTGCCATCTGCATTCGCTGTGCCGGGTTTATGACACGACGATTCATCCGGATGGCGAATTGACCGAGCCATCGGCGTAAGGAACCCCGATGGCCCACCGCCACCGCGTGCGGTGTTTTTCCACCAGTTACTTTGGCACATAAATACGGCAACTGCTTTACTTTGCAACGGTCGGAGCTTTGGCGTCTCGATTGCACTATCGACAGCGGGAGGCTCACATGTTCAAAAAGTCCCAGATCCGTCTAGCTCTTGTGTTCGGCGCCGTGCTCCTGTTCACCGCCCCCATTGCCCAGGCCGATGACGATCGTCGCGGCTCGCGAGGCCGTTCCTCAGGCGGGCGCGGCTACTACTCCGGCTCCAACCGCGGTTATGCCGCTCCGAATCGTGGCTTCTATAATGGCGGCGGTCGCAGTTACAACTCCCGGAACCGCTACATCGCGCCCTATCGCGGTTACCGCGGCGGCGGGTTCGTTTCCGGACGATTCTACTCCGGCCGCGGCTATTTCTACGGCGGCAGCTTCTGGGCCCGGCCTTATTTCGGTATCGGCTCCGGCATCCCGTTCGGCTATGGTTACAACACGAATCGCGGTTGCGGTTACGTGGATGAGTGGGGCGATTTTTATCCCGCGCCCTGCTACCGTTATTAAGTAATGCGGCGCGCCTTTCTTCTTATCCTGTCCTTCTCCCTGTTTGCCAGCCCCGACTTCTTCGAGGCCATTCGCAGTGGCGATCAATCCATCGTGGTTAAGTTTCCCAATCTGGCGAACACTCCACGCCCCGATGGCACGACGCCGCTGCATCACGCCGTCGTCGCCGCCGACGCGGCGATGGTTGACTTGCTGCTCCGTCACAGAGCCGACCCCAAAGCCGTCAATACCGGCGGCTACACTCCGCTCCACTACGCCCTTTCCGATCTCCACAAAGCGAATGCCTTGCTCGCCGCCGGAGCCGACCCCAATGCCGTAACGAAGAATGGCTTGACGCCGCTCCGCATCGCCGCGAGCCGCAAAGGCTCCCAGCCAATTGTCGATGCCCTGCTCAGCGCTGGCGCCAAACCCTCTTCCGATGCGATCGAATCGGCCGCGTCCGCCGGTGAACCGGCTATCCTCGCTACGCTGCTCAAGAAAGGCGCCGCGCTCGCGCCAAATTCGCCCGCGCTCGTCAACACCGCCGTCGTCAACTGCCTCGCTTGCGCCCCGATCCTGCTTACCGCCGGCGCCGGCGTCAATCAACTCGGCGTTCGCGGCCAGACCGCGCTGCAAAACGCCGCCGCCTTTCAGAATATGGAATTCGTCCGCCTGCTGCTCGATCAAGGTGCGCAAATAGATCCCCAATGCGCCCGTGGCTACTCCGCGCTGATGCGCGCGGCCATCTCCTACGATCGCAATCCCGCTGTCGTCAGCCTCCTCCTCGCGCGCGGCGCCCGGGTCGATCTGAAGGAGGAAAACGGCAACACCGCCTTAACGTTGGCCTACCGCTTCGGCGCGAACGACCCCATCGTGCAAGCTTTCCGAAACGCCAAAGCCCCTGGCGCGCCGGAGCCAATTCCCGTCAGTTCCGCCCCGGCCAAGAATCCGCGTCACGCCATCGAACGTGCCCTGCCACTGCTCCAGACCACCGCCCCGGCGGTCTGGAAGACTCGTGGCTGCGTGTCGTGCCATAGCAACTCCGTCCCGGATATGGTTACCTCGCTGGCCAGGAAACAGGGTTTTCAACTGGACACCGCCGCCGCCACGCGGGAACGCCGCGTCGCCCTGTCAACAAACTCCGGAAATCTGCCCGCGGTGCTCAATGGACTCGGCGTGATGGGCGGTCCCGTCTACATTCTCACCGCTCTCGGCTTTGATCGGGAACCCGCCAGCCGCTACACCGACGCCACTTTTCACAAGCTCGCTTTCCGCCAGGACCCTGATGGCAAGTGGGACTTCCGCACCTACCGCCCGCCCAGTGAATACTCCTATATCAGCGCCACCGCTATGGCCGTCTCCGCCCTCCGCGCTTATCACACGCCAGGACGCGCCGCTGAAATCACTGCCCGGCTCAATCAAGCCGGCGTCTGGCTCCGCGCGCAATCGGCCCGCGGCGTGGAAGAACAGGCCATGCGCTTGATCGGTCTCGCCGCCACGCAGTCGCCCATCGAATCGGCGGTCGATGATCTACTCGCCAGCCAGCGCCGCGATGGCGGCTGGTCGCAACTCCCGGACATGCCGCCGGACGCATACGCCACCGGCCTCGCTCTCTATGCTCTGCATACCGCTGCCGATATGAAACCAACTTTGCCGCCTTACCAAAGGGGCGTCGCCTGGCTGCTGAAGAACCAGTTCCCCGATGGAAGCTGGTATGTCCAAACACACGCGCACCCGCTCCAGCCGTATTTCGAAAGCGGCTTCCCCTACGGCCATCATCAATGGATCGCCGCCGCCGGCACCAGTTGGGCATCATTGGCGCTGCTTTACGCGGACGCATCTCCAGCCGAAGTCGTCGCCGCGAAATAATCAACTAAACCCGAGGCTTTGGCTGCCACTTCACCGCCGTCACAATCGCCTGCCGGTTGCCGCCCCACGCCGCCCGCCGGAAGTCATATAAATACCCGGCCTCTATCGATAAACACGCCGTCACCCGCATCCGCAACCCGCCCGAGTTGCGCACCGAATGAAAGCCCTGCCCCACCGCCAGCAATTCATTTTGCAAAAACGGCGCGAAACGGCCATGCCCAATCACAAGCCGCTCATAGCTCCGGTACCGGAAATAATCCGGCCTTCCAGTTCCAATATGCCGCTCGGCCGCGACGCGCCGTCAACGCCAGGCCGCCCTTAAACACGAACGGCACTTCCACTCCTCCAAAAAAACGCCGCCCTTCCGTCCAATTGTTCGCCTGTATTTGCTGCGGTTGAAAATAGGCCCCCACAAACGGTACAAACCGCGCCGACGCGTTCCATCGAAGGATCGCCCCGCCCCGCACTTGATCCAGAAATTGCAACTCCTGCCGCGACCGCACCCGCTGATGCACCACTAGTTCGAAACGCGAATTCACGATCACCGGCGTCTCAAAGCTATGCCACGAATAGACTTCGGCCCCGGACGCCAACGCACCCGCCACCCAGAACAGCGCTAGACCCCGTAAAAGCACAATGGAAGTTTTGTAACATAATTGTCACAATAAACGCAAGTCTATTCAATCAGCGCCGGCTCCGTCGAAGCCTGGTCCAAAGCGTCGTCCTCTTCATAACTCGGTCGCATCTCCTCTTCCACTTCCGTGGAAAGTTCCGCCCCCGGGTACAGCCGCCGCAGATCCCACTCGTTCACCCACCGCCGCACGAACGATCGCATGCTCCGCCTCATCGATAGCGCGGCCGTCGGTATCTCCGGCGGATCCCACTTGTATGCCTTTGCGTGCATCTCCTTCAGCCGCTGATAGGTATGCGCCAGGGTGGCCCCGTCCGGCGCCTGAAGCGTTACCGCCTCGCGCTCGATCAGCCGCATTCCGGTCTCCGCCCTTCCCGCCAGCGTTGTGTACTCGTCCGTCCCCTTGGCACGGAACCTCGTCCCCACCACCTCCCGGTCCCGCTTCTCCTCCAGCACGGCAAGGCTGAAGTCATCCGTAATCGCCGCCACCGCGGTCAGTCCCGGGCAAACCTCCCCCTCCACGCGGCCCATCCATCGCGCCAATTCGGCATACGACCGGCCACGCTGCAACAGACTGTATCTGCCCGCTAGTTCCACTTCGTCAATAAGCAACACCCACCCGTTGTAGCCCGCAGCAATAATCATTCGCGAGGCAAACAGAAAACGCTGGATCGCCAGATCTTTGATCTTCACCGTCTTCAACGTATACATCCCTGAGCAGCCGATTTGCTTCAAGCCTTGCCGCACGCGGCTTATTGCGATCCGTTCCCCCGACCAGAAATTGGTGATGTCCTCCACCATCTCCGGATCGTTGCCCATTCTGTCGTGCAGCAGAATCGTCGCCTTGAACAGATCGCTCAGACCATTCGCTGGATCATTCGCCCATTCGAAAAACTCCGTGTACTTCCGTGTACTCGGCTGCAAACGCAATGCGATCTCCCGCACGGCCTCCCCGCTCAGGCTAGGAACCACAGTGCCCTCAATCGCCGCATTAAACATCTTCGCGGGATCGTATAACTGCGTCTCCTTGCTGATAACCACGCGGCTGCACACGAAGTTCTTCTCAACGGCGGCATGCGCCAAAAAATCGAGTAAGTGCGACTTACCCGATCCAAATCCGCCGGCGAGCAAAAGTCCCTGTACCTGTCTTCCGTCCTTGACATGAGCCGCAACAAGGGATATCCGCTCCAAAAACATAGCTTCCGCCTCGCGCTGCGTCGTGCCCAGCATGTTGACGGCGTCTCTATTCGGAACTCCGCTCCGCAGCGCTTCCAACGCCCGCTGATAATCGATAGGTTGATAACCGGTGCCCATATTTGTCACATTCCTCTAACATTCGCCGAAATCCGCGTTAGTGACGCCATCGGGTTCACCAGATGCTTATCCCGAACCTCATCGAACACTCTGAACTTCAAAGCCTCATAAGCGCCGATGCCGCGGGCTTGGTCTTCCAGAAATGCGAGGGCAGGCACTACCGTCATAAAGCAGCCATTCAATTGGTCCGCCCCGTCGATGAATTGACGCAGCACCTCATAGGTGTCCAGAACCGCGGCCTTGCTGTAGAACAACCCGTTATCCCGCGGATTGCGAGCCAGCATCAGCCGTTCGGCATCCAACACAATCACAATCCCCGGATAACCGGCGAACCTCACCCAATTAGCCAACGACTCATAAAAATAACGGCCCGTGGCCCGATTGATCCGCCGGAAAATCTGAAACGGCTTCACGGCGCTTACCGCCTTATTGCGACCCGTCAGCCAATCGGTCAGCACCTGGATCGCCGTCGCCCCATCTTGGCCGCCCGAAAGCTCGGCAATACATAAATGAGTCATTGCAACGCGAAAATCCTTCGAGAGATTACGCTGCTTGAATACCTTTTTCCAGATGGCCTGTTTCAGATCGAGCAGTAACATCTGCGGCTCAACCTGATTCGCCTCGGCCAGATGACGGTATAGCGGGCCATTCGGCTTGTCCGCCCACGAATAGCCCGATTCGACCGCGATCGCCGCGATTGCCTTTCGACTCAACTTTGACCAGGGCATCTGTTCCGCCGTCTGGAAAAACAACTCGTCCACCATGTGAACCTTAGTCGCCCCGGCATCGATCTTCACCACCAGATAACCTGATCGCTCTCCAATGGCGGCCAGCCCGCCGACCAGATCGGATCGCAGTCCATCTTCCATGGGAACCGCAAATTTGATCGCCGAACCGCCACCCCGAATGTAAGTGGCCAAATACTCTTTTTCAATAAAGCGGAGCCACTCCGCCGGCCGTATCGTAGGAGTCACTTTGGCGCCTCACTGAATCTCATACCGTAATAACTCACCGTCTCGCCGTCCGGAGCGACAAAGGAGTAAGTTCCCTTAGCGGCCTTGGTCCCCGTGCTGGCCGGCAACGAATAGCCGGCCCCGGATTTCGTCACCTTCAGACCGCTCCGGTCAAGAAGAAACAGATCGCGGACAAAATCAGTCTGATCGTAGTTCGCGGTAGATCCCGGGAGCAGTGTCAGCGCATCGTAGATACTCGCCAGCGTGACTGTCTTGCCGTATTCCTTCCCAACTACCAACCGATACGCGCGATGCAGCATTTCGAGCAGATTCTCCGGCGTCCCCTTCTGCTTTCTCTCTTGAATATCCCGCAACGCCTTCACTACCCGGGAAGGCCGGATCCCCGGTACTTTTTTGCGATTGATCTTCACCGCCCGCTCACCCGGAAGAATGCGCAGGATCGACGGAAATAAAATCAACCCCTCGTCCCGCCGTTGGATGGGCAGGTTCTCCGCCTTCGCGGTAGCGACGATTTCCTCCGCGTAGGACTCCCTTAAATATTTGTCCTCTTCGTCCGCGCTAAACGGCCAGGCCGATCGCGCGTTCAGCACATCCTGCCGCGTGGCTTCCACAACCGCCGCCAGCCGGTCGCTGGCCTTGCGCATTTTGAAAAGATCGCCTTCCGCGGCCGCTTTTTCCAACTGCTTCACCGCCCCGGCCAGCGCCCCGGCAACCTTGCCCGCCGCGCTCGCCGCCCGCTCCGCCTCAGCGAATCCCTGCTCAAATGTCACTCTGCATCTCCGATGTTAATCAAGTCTTCAAATTATAAACCCATCTCCCGGTCCACGAACGCAAAACCACGGGCGTAAGCCGCCTCCACTATCTTCGCGTCCCCGCCGGCCAGCCCATGTTCCGCCCCCACAACCGAAACCAATTCATTCCGCACGCCCCGCTTCTTCAACTCCGCCGCCATCATCGCCGATTGCTCGTGCGGAACATCCGTATCCGCCGTTCCGTGAATCATGAAAGTCGGCGGGTACTCCGCCGTCACATTCTTCACCGGCATGTACGGGAAGAAGTTGCCGCTTTCCCGCTTCGGATCCCAACCTGAAACCGCCCTCGGCCACGTCCCGGTTTGCCGGCAGTATTGATAGAATCCGCCCCCGTCGCCCTTCCTCTCCCTCGAGTCCGAAACCACTGTCCCGTTCACCTGCGCATACGCTTCCTCCCGCGACATCGTGCTTGTGTGGTGCCGGGCATGCGGGCTCGGCGTGCTGTACCAGTCTCCAATCAGGTCTCCGTATCCCCACAACGACAGCAACACTGTCGGACGCGGTTTCACCCGATACCCCGTAACTAGCGTCAAGTATCCGCCCGCCGATCCGCCCGCCACCGCGATCCTTCCCGTATCCGCGCGGTACAGTCCCCGCCCCTCTTTATGCACCCAGGCGAACGCGTCCTCCACATCCCGAATAATCTCTGGCAAAGCAGTTTCCGGCGCCAACCGGTAGTCGATTGAAACCAGCACATAGCCCTTTGCCGCTGCCCACCGCTTAACCGGCGCGCTCACCCCTTCACGATGCCCCATTATCAGCGCCCCGCCATGGATCCACACCAGCACCGGCCGCAACGTATCATCGTCGTGAAAATACACGTCGGCTCTGATCGGCGCCCCGCCCGCCGTCTTGTACACATGCGTCGCTTTCCGAATTTCGGCGCCCCGCAGCACACCCGGCGCGCAGCACAGTAAGGTTCGTCGAGTCATAGTGTTCTCATACTACCCGGAATGACGCGTTGGTATTCTTGGCGCAGCCGGATCCGCCATGCGCAGCACTTGTCCGTTCGCCGCATTTCTCATCGCCGCCGCCAGCGCCCAAACGCCGCCGGAATTCCTACAGAAATACTGACTATCCTGCAACAACCAAAGAGTCCGCACCGCTGTACTCGCCCTTGAAACTCCCACTACCGAAATCCGGGAGCGCGTCATCGCCAAACTCCACGCCGTCCACCGCCTCAATCGCGTCGAGTTCAACAACGCCATTCGCGACCTCCAAACCGCTCTTCCCCGGTGACGAAACTGCCGATGGCTCTTTCGATAACTTCGCCCATGTCCTCACTATCTCCACCGCCCACCTCGAACGCTACCTCTCCATCGCCCGTCAGGTGACGCGCCTCGCCACGGGCCTCCCACCGGCCAATCCTAAGCTCGAAAAATTCGACATCCCGATGCAAGTCCTACAGGACGACCGTCAAAGCGAAGATCTACTTCCCGGCTCCCGCGGCGGCATCGCCATCCGCACCCATTTCGCGACCCCCGGCGAATACCCGGCCAAAGTCCGCCGCCAACCCTCCCTCGAACTCGCCAACGCCGGCGCCTGCACCGGCAACCTGACCTGCGTCTACACCCATTCCCTTTCCTGGCTCAGCCCCGCCCAGCCCATCCCTTAGGAATGGAACCCGCGCGCCGTCTTTGAAAAACTCTTCGGCGACAGCGGCGGCACCGGCCGGCAAGCCCGCGAATCGCGCCTCCTTCAACACAAGAACATTCTCGATTCGGTAACCCCAAAGCTTGCCAGCCTGAAGAAGGAACTCCCTGCCAACGCCCAGGCCAAGGTCGAGGAGTACACCGACGCCCTTCGCGATGTCGAACGCCGCATCCAATAAGCCGAGGCGCAACAGAACATCGAAATCCCCGCGATGGCCCAACCGCAAGCCGCGCCCCCTGTTTTCCCGAAGCCCACCCCTCCCTCTCGCATCACAGCGACATTCCCGAGCTCTTCGCGCAGTGTCTCGCCAAGCTCCGCAACACGCCCGACGGCGATGGCTCGCTGCTCGATCACACGACGATCCTCTGCGGCTCTGGCATCTCCCACAGCACCCGGCTCCGGCGATAACCTGCCCTTGCTCGTCATGGGAGGCAAAGGCGGCCGGCAGCTAAAGTGAGGAAACAAACCCTCTATGGCCCACCTCCTCGTCAAGCCGATGGACCGGTTCGGAGTGCCTGTCGAACGACTTGGCGGCAGCACTGGTAAACCCCCGCTCGGAATTAACTATGCGCAGCTTTCTGATCCTCGCCGCTCTTCAGCTCGGCGCCTCCGAACCGGCCCTGCTCCTGGTCAGTTCTGACGACGATCTGCAGAGCGCCGAACAGTTGATCCGCGCCAACGCCAGGATCAATGAAGCCAACGATCTCGGCGCCATGCCGCTCTCGGCCACGTGCCAGAACGGAAGCGTCGAAATGGCGCGACTTCTCCTTAATACCGGGGCCAACCCCAACGCCGCTCTGTTATCGCGGAAGAATGTAGAGCGGCGCCTGCCGCGCACACCAGGAGCATGGACGAATCGCGGCCCCAATGTGACATTAGGCACGCTGGCTCTCGGAATCGGCATCCAAGTCCGGCGTGCGCTGCGTCGTCCATCTTTCACTGCCCAAAGGTCCCGAACCGTATTACCAGGAGACCGGCCGCGCCGAGCGCGATGGCCAACCGGCCCGAGGCTTCATTTATAAGGAGGAAGCCGCTGACACTAAGCTGGGCGCCCTGAAAGCCTGGCGCCGGGATTTCGCTCGCCGCCGACAGGTCGTCCCGTATGTAATCCTGCATGACTGCACGCTCTCGAACTCCTCCTCCGCCGGCTCGTCACAGTGGAAGATCTCCTACTCATCCCAGGAATCGGCCCTCAAAAGGCCTGTAAATACGGAGAAGAAATTCTGGAGGCGCTCTTCGCCTCAATCGAATCCCGGTAGTCGTCCCGGTCCAACCCCGCATCCCGCCCACGAAAGCCTATATACTAAAATCCAATTCTAACGAGGAGACTCCAACATGCTCTGGTGGGCCCCGTTTCTGCTCTTTCAGATCCAACCTCTCGACATCCCGGAAAAGAATCCGCACACCGCCGCCGCCGATATCGACCAGGGGAGGCGTCTGTACATGGGGCGTTGCGCCGGCTGCCATGGGCCCGCAGGCGATGGCGGCAAAGGCGCAAATTTGGCGGTTCCCAACCTCCCTCGCGCCTCGGCCGACCGCTCCCTCTATCGGATCATCCGCTACGGTATCCCCGATACCGAAATGCCCGGCTCATTGATGGACGCCCACGAACTCTGGCAAACCGCCGCGTTCGTCAAAACTCTCGGTAAGGTTGCGGCGACCCCCGTCACCGGCAACGCCAGGAATGGCGAACAAGTCTTCAAAATCAAGGGAAATTGCCTCAACTGTCACGCCCTTGGTCTTCAAGGCGGCCGCATCGGACCTAGTCTGAGCGGCATCGGCGCCCGCCGCGGCGCGGCCCACTTGAAAGCGAAAATCGAAGACCCCGCCTCCGACGTTCCCCACACCTTCCGCCTTGTCCAACTGACCACCAAGAACGGCAAATCCCTCCGCGGCATCCGTCTCAATGAGGATACTTTTTCCATTCAGATCCGTGACTTCTCCGGCACCCCCCAATCCGTCTGGAAAGACGACATTGCCCAAATCACTAGCGAAAAGAAGACAACCATGCCCGCTTACCGCGGTCTCCTGACCGCAACCGAATTGAACGATCTGGTCGCCTTCCTGGCCGCCGAAAAAGGTGCCCAATGAGATTCCTGTTACTTCTGACGGCCTTGCCAATGTTGGCCCAAGTCACTCACCAGCGCATTCTGAACGCCGAAAAGGAACCGGCCAACTGGCTCACCTACTCCGGCAATTTTGCCGGCCATCGCTTCTCGCCCCTCAAACAAATCAACGATCAAAACGTGACCAAACTCACCCCTGCCTGGGTTTACCAATCGAACTCGCTCCAAAAGTTTGAAACGACGCCGCTCGTCGTCGATGGCGTCATGTACATCACCGAAGCCCCCAGCCACGTCACCGCCCTCGATACTCGCACTGGCCGCACGATATGGCGGTATCGCCGAACCATGCCCGAAGATGTCCGCGTCTGCTGCGGCCAGGTCAACCGCGGCGTGGCCATTCTGGGCGAAATGGTTTATGTCGGCACCATCGATTCCCACCTGGTCGCGCTCGACGCCAAGACCGGCGCTGTCCGTTGGGATGTCGTCGTGGCAGACAATAAAACCGGCCACTCCATTACCGTCGCGCCGCTGGCTGTTAAAGACAAGATCATCGTCGGCATCGCCGGTGGCGAGTACGGCATTCGCGGCTTTCTGGACGCGTATGACGCCAAAACAGGCAAACTCGCCTGGCGCTTCTGGACCGTCCCCGCCGCCGGTGAGCCTGAGGCGAAAACCTGGGCCGGCAAGAGTTATGAGCGTGGCTCCGCCGCCACTTGGGTCACCGGCGCTTACGACCCCGAAACGAACCTGCTCTATTGGGGCACCGGCAACCCCGGCCCCGATTGGAACGGCGAGGTGAGAGCCGGCGACAACCTCTATTCCGACTGCCTGATCGCCCTTGACCTTGACACTGGCAAACTCAAATGGCACTTCCAGTTCACCCCTCACGACGTCCACGATTGGGATGCCACCGAAGTTCCCGTCCTCATCAACGCCGACTTCCGCGGGCAGCCCCGCAAGCTGCTGCTCTTCCCCAATCGCAATGCGTTCTACTACGTTCTTGACCGCACCACCGGCCAGTTTCTACTGGGCAAACCCTACGCCAAACAAACCTGGGCCAAGGGTCTTGACGACAGCGGCCGTCCCATTCGCGTCGCTGGAACCTCTCCCACCGTCGAAGGTACCCCCGTTTGGCCGTCCGTCGGCGGCGCCAATAACTGGTACAGCCCCAGTTACAGCCCGGAAACCAAACATCTTTATGTCGCTACCCGCGAATCCGGAGCCATCTATTACTTCGGTCAGGCCGATTTCAAACCCGGCGAACAGTTCAACGGCGGCGGCTTCCGCAGCATTCCCGGCGAAGTGGAATGGGGAGCGATCCGAGCGCTGAATCCAACCACCGGCGACATCGCCTGGGAGTACAAACTCTTCACTCCGCCCTTCTCCGGCGTCCTCTCAACCGCGGGGAACCTCGTTTTCGGCGCTACTAACGAAGGGCAAATCTTCGCCCTTCAAGCCGCCACGGGGAAGCCGCTTTGGCGCTTCCAGGGCGGCGGAGTCGCACGGTCCAATCCGATGAGCTATATGAGCGACGGGAAACAGTACGTTGCCGCCACGCTCGGCAACTCGCTTTATGTTTTCCACATTCAGTGAGTTGATATACTCCCTTCCATGCTCCTGCTCCGTCTGTTGATCGTCACCGCCGCCCTGTGCGCGGCGCAAGATAAAGCCGCCATCCTGGCCCTTGATAAACAATGGAGCGACGCCATCGTCAAGAGCGATACCGCGACGCTCGAAAAACTGTTGGCCGACGACCTTGTCTACGCCCACGCCACTGGCATCATCGACACCAAGAAATCGTATATAGCCAAGATTAACGAACGCCGCCAAGTCTACAAGAGCTTCGAACAGCACAACCCTGTCGTCAACATCTACAAGGATTCCGCCGTCACCTTCTCCCACGTTCGCGTAACGGGAACGAATCAGGCCGGGGCATTTGACGACAAGATCATGCTCATCCATTTCTGGGTGAAACAGAACAACGCCTGGCGGCTCGCCGGCCATCAAACCACGAAGATCGACAAACTCCCGTAACCCATGCCAATCATCGATACCCATCATCACTTCTGGAATTACTCGGCCAAAGAGTACGATTGGATTAACGACGACATGAAGGCGATCCGCAAGGATTTCCTCCCACCCGATCTTCTGAAGGAAATCAAAGCCGCCGGTGTTGACGGCGCCGTCTCGGTCCAGGCCCGGCAAACCGTTGAAGAATCCGACTGGCTTCTCGGCATGGCCGAAAAGAATGACTTCCTGAAGGGTGTTGTCGGCTGGGTCGATCTCCGCAGCAAAGGTGTCGACAAGGATCTTGAGCGCCTCGCCAAACACAAGAAGTTCAAGGGCGTCCGACACGTTGTGCAAGGCGAGCCCGACGATAATTTCATCCTCGGCGCCGCCTTCAACGAAGGAATTAAAAAGCTGCTGAAATACGATCTGCGCTACGACATCCTGATCTTCGAAAAGCACCTAAAGCCTAGCATTGCCTTCGTCGACAAGCATCCCAAGCAGGTCTTCATCCTCGACCACATCGCCAAGCCCCGGATCAGGGAACGCATCCTCTCGCCGTGGCGCGAGAACATGCTGGAACTGGCAAAGCGTCCCAACGTCTATTGCAAGATCAGCGGCATGTTAACGGAAGCGGACTGGAAGAAGTGGTCCGCCGCCGACCTTGCGCCCTACTTCGACGCGACCCTCCAAGCCTTCGGTCCCAAGCGCCTGATGCTAGGCTCAGACTGGCCTGTGCTGCTGGTAGCCGGCAAGTACAAGCAGTGGGTCGACATGGTGAAGCAGGTCGTCAGCCGCTATTCAGCCGCCGAGCAGGAGCGGATTCTCTCCAAGAACGCCGTGGACGCGTACATGCTGTAATGGCCATCACCCGGAGCGAGCTGCAGCAGACCGCCGAAATACGGCTCGCCGATGCCGAGGCGCTGCTAGCTGCGGGGCGCTGGGACGAAGCCTACTACTTGCTTGGCTATGTCGTTGAGTGTGCGCTTAAGGCGTCCATTGTTTTCCACTTCGGTGAACAAGAAATTCCGGACAAGAAGTTAGTCAACGACTTCTACACGCATCGCCTCGACGGGTTATTGAAGATTTCTCCCGTTGGTTCTACACTGGAATCGAGAGTGAAGGCCGATGGTGAATTCCAGCATAATTGGAGCACGGTTTCGGAATGGAACGAAGCTTCGCGGTACCGGCCGGAGATTGGCGAGGCTCAAGCACGTCAACTGTATGTCGCTATTACGCAAGAGAAATCAGGAATATTCACATGGTTGAAACCACGCTGTTGAAGAGCCCTTAACCCCTGAGATGATCGACATTGGATCCAGGCTCACGGAGGAATTGGAGCGCATGGGCATGCCGATAATCGCCTCGTTCTGGTTGTTCGAATCCGAATCGAATAATTGGAAGCTCAGAATTGCCACTCCTGAACAAGAAACGCGAGGCTCTTTCGCCGTTTATGATAAAATCTCCGAAGCCATAAGGGCAATTGGCTTGTCCCACGAGGAATTCGCACTGCGGAACGTCGGCCTCATCTGGTCTCATGAAAAACTCGTCCTGGCCCTGCAGGAAGAGTTCAAGGAGGGTCCGGCCACCACGCCCATATGGTGGGGGCGAGGCGCGATTCGCAAAGTCTACGTCGACGACGCCTACATCTATCGCGTCAATTGACCCGCCGGCCAATCGCCAAATACCCCGCGCAAACCGAAACCCATAGCACCTGCGCGCCCAACAAATGCGCAATCTGCATCCACCCCGGCGCCGCGAGTACAATGTTGAACGCCCCCATCGCCACCTGCACAGCCACCAGCAACAACGGCCATAATAGTAAAGTTCGCATCGGACCGTCCCCCAAGTAACCCCGCCGAATCGAAGCGACAACTCCGGTCAAGAGCGCCGCGCAAAACACCGCCACAAACGGATGAATCACCCTTAGCCGCACCAGGAAATGCTGCCCCGCCGTCAAGTCTTCCCGTACCTTCGCGAACAACGAACCATCCAGAGTCGGCTGCAGCGGGAACAACGTATCGCCCAACGCCGTCACCGCGCCGGTCATGTTCGTCAACACCAATACCCCCATTGCGGCCGCCAGCAATCCCCGCCCAGCCGTTCGCGCCGCTACCACCAACGGCGACGCCCGCCAGGCCATCGCCGTCGCCGCCGCCATCAGAAGCAGCGTGTTGGCGAGGTGAATCCCAATCACCACCGCCCGGCTCACCGATGCGTCATTCGCCACCAATTCTTTCTTCACCAGCACCGCGCCCACAAACCCCTCAACCAAAATAAAGACCAGCGTAGCCAACGCTGCCCGCAGGATTCGCCGGTTGCCAATCCGCCACGCGGCAACGACAAAACCAATGCCGAACAATCCACACAGCGCACTCGTAATCCGATGCGTAAACTCGATTAGAGTCTTCTCCGCCGGCGCCGCCGGCAACACTTCGCCATTGCAAAGCGGCCAGTGATTCCCGCAACCCGCGCCAGCGCCGGCAATCCGTACCCACGCCCCAAATAGAATCACAGCGATCAAATAGACTACGAACCACCACGCCAGACGAGAGAAAATTCCGGAACCCGAGTCCGATGATTTACGCGCGTCCTCGACAAGAGCCCGTTCCATGCTTAATCCTAGCCTACAACGATTCCCGAGACGGACGCGGGTTCCTGTGCCCTAAGGGCCCCTTCCGGGGTATCTGGACACAGGAAACTACAAAGCCGCCGATCCGGCATTGTCGCGTCGCGACAGCGTGGCCGACAAAGTCGGAAGTCCGCTCAGCTCAATTGACTGAGCCGTAAGCAGGACATCCAAAATGGGTGTCAGCCAAGTCCTGTATAGAGTCTCTAAATTGTCAGCGGCATGAAAGCCGCATCACAATACTATGACGCTGCCCGTCGGAAAAAGCAATTAAGAATTACACTTTTTTTCCACCGGCAATATGTTCACGCCAATATCTTCTTATGAATCACGCCGGCCACATCCGTAAGCCGGAAATCGCGCCCACTGTACTTAAAAGTCAATTTGTCGTGCTGCATGCCCATCAAGTGCAGAATAGTCGCGTGCCAGTCGTGAATATGCATCCGGTCTTCGGTCGCGTGGTAGCCGATGTCGTCGGTCGCTCCATATATAAAGCCGGGCTTCACACCGCCGCCAGCCATCCACACCGTGTACCCGTAAGGATTATGATCCCGCCCATTACCGCCCTGGCTGATCGGCGTCCGTCCGAACTCACCCGCCCAAACAACCAAAGTATCTTTCAGCAAGCCACGCGCCTTCAAGTCCCGCAACAATCCGGCAATCGGCTTGTCAACCTCATACGCATTCTCCGTGTGCTTCGCGAACAGATCGCCATGCTGGTCCCACTTGTAGGAATGTGTACATTGCACAAACCGGACGCCCTTCTCGCATAGCCGCCGCGCCAGCAAACACTGCCAGCCGAAATCCGCCGTTTTGGGGTCATCCAGGCCATACAGCTTCTTGGTCTCGTCACTCTCTTTATCGACCGCGAAGATTTCCGGCGCCTGCGTCTGCATCCGAAATGCCAATTCAAAGGCCTGAATCCGGGCCTCTAGATTTGAATCTACCGCCCGAACTTCCTGGTGCTTCCGGTTAATGTTCTGGATCATGTCCAACTCAAACCGCTGCTGCTCAGGCGTCAGGCCTTTGTTCACCAAATACTGAATCGGCTCCGCCTTTATCTCATCCACCTTCATGCCGCTATGGCCGATCGGCGTGGCCTGAAATGCGCCCGGCAGGAACGCCGAGCCAAAGTTCTTCGCCCCGCCGTGCGACAGAGTAGGCTTAATCGTGATGTACCCCGGCAGGTCCTGATTCTCGGTACCCAATCCATAGACTGTCCACGCGCCAAGGCTCGGCCGCACAAATGTCGACGAGCCCGTAAACGTCTGCAGCAGCGCCGCGCCGTGATCCACACCCTCGCCAACCAGCGACCGGATCACGCACAGTTCGTCCACCATCTCCCGCGTATGCGGGAAGAGATCGCTTACCGGAATGCCGCTCTGCCCGCCATTCTTAAACGCCCACGGAGATTTCATCAACGGCCCGGGTATCTCATCCGCAAACGCCAACGGCCGCTTTATCGGCAGCGGCTTCCCATGGTCCCGGATCAGGCGTTCCTTCGGATCGAAGGTGTCGATCGAAGACGGCCCGCCATGCATGAACAGGAAAATGACGCGCTTCGTCCGCGCCGCATAATGGGACGCCTTCGGCGCCAGCGGATTCTCCGCAGACGTTGCCGCTTGAAGCATTTGCGCCAGTCCCAGCGAACCCAGCCCGCATCCGGCCGCCCGCAACGCTCCGCGCCGCGACATCGGCCTTTCCCGGCGAGCGAATAACTTCTGAATCGGATCCATCATTGCCTCAATCCACGTAAATGAATTCATTCGACGCCAGCAGAACGCGCGTCATACTCTGCCACGCATCGGATTCCTGCATCTTCGGAAACCGCTGCCGGAAGCTGGATGCATAGCTCAAAGCAGTGTCCACTTCCGCGGCCGACGGCGCCCGGTTCAACACCCGCAAGAACACACGCTCCACTTTCTGTTTCCCGTCCAACGCGGCATCCGCCAGGACGCTCTTCGCGACGGCGTCCGCCTGGTCGGAAACGAACTTGGAATTCATCAGAAACAGCGCCTGCGGAGCCACATTGGTCACTATCCGTTTCCCGTTCGGCGTGGTCGCGTCACCGAAGTCGAAAAGGTTGAACAACGCCGGTAAATTAGCGCGCCGCAGCGGCATGTAGACGGTTCTTCGCACCTGTACCTCGGGGCTGATGCTTAGACGCTCGTTCGAATTCTCGCCGTCCGTCCCGAATCCGGATTGCAGCGACCCGCCCATTTTCAGGTCGAGTTTTCCGCTGATCGCCAGCATTCCGTCGCGCATTTCTTCCACCAAAAGCCGCCGCCGCGGGAACCGCGAGAACAGCTTGTTCTCCCCGTCCACTTTTACGTGTTCCGCCGTCGGCGCGCTTGCCATCTGGTAGGTACTGGAATTCAACAGGGTCCGGTGCATCTCCTTGATGCTCCAGCCTTTTTCCACAAACTCCGCCGCCAGATAATCGAGCAGTTCCGGGTGCGTCGGCCGTTCGCCCATCTTGCCTAAATTGTCCGGAGTCCGGACAATGCCTTCCGAGAAATGCCCCTGCCAAATCCGGTTCACCATCACTCGCGCAGTCAAAGGATTCGACTCGCTGGCCAGCCATTCCGCCAGTTCCCGCCTTCCGCCGCCTTCTTTCACCAGCAAACGGTCTTTTCCAGCAATGACCAGAGGGAACGTCTTCGGCGCTTCCTCGCCCAAAGAGCCATAATCGCCGCGGACTAATACCTTCTGAATAACGGGTTTATCGTCGGCGACGGCGCAAGCCATCTCCGGCTCCGGCGGCAGCGCGTCCTTTAACTTCTTCTGCTCCGCGCGCAGCGCCTTCAACTCCGCTTTCCCTTCAGCCGTAGCCACAGAATCCACCATCCGCGGGTTTACGCCAAACGGTCCGGCGTCCGCAAAAACATCGCGGAAAAACCCGTCCTTCTCGTTGATCAGCATCGGCATTTCCGACAGCATATTCTTCTCTTCAATTTGCTTCCGCGCCACCACTCGATACCGGGCCATCTTCGTCGACCACGCCGCCAAGTTCACGCGCGCTGACTCCTGGAACTTCGCTGCCACCGCCACCGCCGCGGTTTCATCGGCCTTATGGAATTCGTCCAACCATGCGCGCGGTACTTCGCTTTCACTGAAATGCTTGATCCAGCGTTTGATGATCCTCGGATTCAGGCCCTCGACGGTCTCAGCCTTTTTCCGCGCCGCCATCATGTAAGCCGGCAGCAGTTCGACCATTTTCTCCTGCGCCAACCGCTTCTCACGATCGACGACGATATCGATATCGACGCCCTTATTCGCCACCACCGCCTGAGCCTTTTCATAAACCTCATATTCAGCCTTCGAAACCAGCGGCGTGAATAGCAGCTTCGCCACATGGGAATCCGAATCCTTGAAGCTCTTCGTCGACGCGAACATCCCGACAATTCCGTAGTAGTCTTTCTGCGTAAACGGATCGAACTTATGATCGTGGCATCGCGCACAGGATAGCGTCACGCCTAAAAAGGCCCTGGAGGTCACGTCCAACTGCTCGTCCCAAACGTCGTAGAGCATCTTCTGTTTGTCCTGCTGCGCGATCGCCTTCGCCCCGAGCGCCAGGAAGCCAGTCGCAATCACTCCACGCCGGTTAATTCCCCCGCCCTTTTCGGGTGGCAGTAAATCGCCCGCGATCTGTTCCTTCACAAATCGGTTGTACGGCAGATCGTTGTTGAACGCATCCACAACATAGTCCCGATACTTAAAGGCATACGGATACCGGTGATCTTCGTCGTTGCCGGTCGAATCGGCGAAACGGGCCACGTCCAGCCAATGGCGGCCCCACTTCTCTCCATACCGCGCCGAGACCAGCAACCGGTCAACCACCCTACGGAAAGCATCCGGCGATTGGTCTGTCACAAAATCCCTGATTTCCGCCTCCGTCGGCGGCAGCCCGTGCAGATCATAAGTCACTCGCCGCAGAAGCGCATGTTTCTCAGCCTTCGCCGCTGGCTGTAAGCCTTTTTCTTCCAGCTTTCGCAGCACAAACGCATCAATCGGCGACGTCACCCAACCGGCATTTTTAACAGTTGGCACGGCGGGCTTCTTTACCGGCTGAAACGCCCAAAAATTCCATTCGCCGTCCGAAAATGCCGATCCGTGTTTCCGCGTCCCAGTGCTTGAAAGCGCGGGACCCGCGCCAGCCGTCTTGTCCGCCCCAGGCCACGGCGCGCCCATCTTCACCCACTCGCGAATCCTGGCAATCTCGTCATCTTTCAGCTTCCCCATGGGCGGCATCTTCAACGTACCTTCATAGCTCAACGCCATCAGCATCAGGCTCTGTTCCGGCGTATCCACGTTGATCAAAGATCCGCTTGCGCCTCCAGCGAAAAACGCCGCTCCGGTCGACATGTCCAGCCCTGACGTCTTGGCCTTCGCGTTGTGGCACATCTGGCACTTCGCCGCCAGCACCGGCCGCACGTACTTTTCAAAGAACTCCGCCTGCTCCGCCGTTTGCCCGCAAACAGCCAAGGATCCCAACGCGACCAGCGACACTAAGACTTGGTTCGACATCACGCCTCGTTACACTAAAATATCAGATTCCGCAACTCTCCTCATGGAACATCTTCCTTATATGCGCGCCGCCATCGCAGAAGCCCGGCTGGCCCAGGCCGCGGGGGAGGTCCCCGTTGGCGCCGTTCTCGTTGTTGACGGGAAGATCGCGGCGCGCGCGCACAACACCCCCATTGCCGCCAACGACCCCACCGCCCACGCCGAAATGAACCTCCTCCGCAACGCCGCCTTAAATCTCCGAAACTACCGCCTCGACAACGCCACCGTTTACGTCACGCTGGAGCCGTGCATCATGTGCGCCGGCGCTCTGGTCCACGCCCGCATCCGCACCCTCGTCTTTGGCGCCCGTGACCTTCGCTTCGGCGGTGTCCGGTCCAAATTCCAACTCGCCGATTCCGATCTCCTTAATCACCGCATTGAAATCGTTGAGGGCGTCCTGGCGGGGGAAGCGACCGCGCTTCTCCAGAGCTTCTTCCGCGAACGCCGTTAAACGTGAAAAGGACCGGTTTCCTTACCGGCCCCTTCCGGTTAATCGACGGGCGCCGTCCTAGCGCCCGCATAATCCGCTATGCCGCCAGCGGCGGCCGCAAGGGCATCGGACCTTGCCGCGGCGGCGCCGACGCCGAAACGCCTCGCGTTGTCCCATTGAAATACTCGTCCAACGGGAACAGCCCATAGGGCTCTACCTCGCGGAACGCCTTGCCCAGACGCGCCTCCAGCCTGTATATGTAGTGGAAGAAATCGCCGCGATCGAGCTTCAACTTCATGGTACACAGCCGCCAATCCGCTCCCAGCAAATAATGAAATTTGAAAATACGGTATTCGTCGTCCGATAACAGACGCCGCACCATCAACAGAAAATCGGCGATATACTCTTCATCTTTGCGGCCCCATGACATGCTCCGTTCCCGTCCTCCCGTGAACGAGAACGTACACTGTGACAAGTGCTTTTCCTTTTCGATACACTTCCGGAAACGCTGAAAACAGGCCCTAAAAATCGACCGCAGGACGCAGTTGCATGGAGCTTCCTTCTCCCGTTTTACCAAACGCAAGCCCAATCCATGACAGGTGGTGCATTGCACGGACGCCAACCCGAGGGTTTCTGACCGAGTCCATTCCATTTTGTTTCTTGTTCTCCCTTAAGGTGTCCTTCGTCTCCATCAAAGGCACCTCAATTCCAATTCCACAGCAAATTTAGTCCGATCTAACGATTAGTCAATACAGGAGAGGTATTCTTCTCATATGTCCCGCATAATATTCCTGTTTGCAGGAGGTTGTCTGTTGATAACAAAAGGAAACATTGATGATTCCGATTGTCATTTCTTACCGTTGTGGTAATAATATTCGTAGCAATAATCCGCTTTCACTTTACCCTATTTCTTATGGAAATCGCCTCGCAGACCTTTTCCGGCTTGCAAAGCCGTCTTCTCGACATCCTTCGCGACCGCATTCGGAATGGCGAACTCAGTGAGCGCGGCTTGGCCCGTTTGACTGGCATCTCCCAACCCCATGTCCACAACGTATTGAAGGGAATCCGCACTCTTTCCCCGGAACTTGCCGACGTCATTCTGGCCAGCCTGCGTTTATCCCCGCTGGATCTCATCCCGCGCGGCGAGATTGCTGAATACCTTACAAAAACTCCCACCCATCCGGAGTCGCGGTTGCGTCCGGTTCCGGTTCTCAGCGGTCTGCTGGGCCTGCATAGGCCGATCCCCCGGAAGGGTCCAGGGCGCGAAGTGCAGACCGTCCCGTTCCAGCTCACAGAATCCGCCACCGAACCTTTGGTCGCCATCCTCGCCGCCGATCCGGACATGGAGCCGTTATTTGCGGGCGGCGATCTGGCCTTACTGGACCAATCCGAAATCGCCCGCGCGCTGGTTCAATCGGAGGGGTATTATGTGGTCCGCACCGGGGACGGACCCTGTGTTCGCGCGCTTCACCGTATCGACGATACGCTGTTCCTGATCTCCGAGAAAAACCGGGGCGACGCAAAAGCCTGGCCCCAACTCACGCTGACTGGTCTGGACATTCTGGACATTGTGCTGGCTCGCGTGATCTGGCTAAACCACCGGCGCCGCTGGGAGGATCATGTCGCCTAGTCCAACAGGCATTCCTAAGGGCGCGAAACATCCATCCAAAAGCCAGCGCCCAGTCCGTCGCGAGCCTGCAAGAGAATCTTTCGCACCTCTTCGACTGGCACGGACCGGAGTTTCTCCCAGCCCCGATACTCGGGCGGTTGGCAGGCGCTCAGCCGTTCAAATGTAGTCATCAGTAAGGTGTCTTCAAGGCGCTGAATCAGGCGAAACGAGAAATAGTGAGCGAGTGTTTCAAGAAAGAGATTTGGACGATATCCAATGTCTTTAGCTGGGGGCAATCCAAAGTTGTCCCACATGCGCCCATCCAGATCGCGGCCGACATGACACAGACCGTAGACTGTCGTGTGAAGAAAGACCACGTTGGCCAGTGCCCGCTCTTCTACACCGAGCACGCGCGCCGCCCAATCGATCAACTTCGAATAGATCGTAACGGTACGTTTGTCTGAATCATAGCCTCCGAGGAGGTTCGTTATCACAATTTGAAGTGGCTGGCTCGAATGGCGAGCGAGTCTGCCGAGTAGTCTGGCATCGGCTAGAGCGTTTCTGCCGATCGACTCGGCGTGTTCCCATAGGGAATTACCGATCCTGTTCTCGCGCTCGCCGAGCAATTGGTCCAAAGCCGCGCGCCGAACGAGTTCAGGTGGCGGATCGTCGGAAAGTTCAAAACCGAGATCTCGTCCCCTCAGTAAGGGGACGAAGCTGTAGGCGCGGACATCATCCTCATTTGAGGCTTTCTCCGGCCCGATTAGTCGTTTCACTTCCTGGCGAAAGTCCCGGTCCGGGTCGTAGATCAGTCCCATGAGGTCGCGAGCAAGTAGATCTATCCCTGCAAAAATCTGGCTCTCATGCATGCGCCCACGTCGGCCTGAGTACTGGATTTTTGATTGCACAGAGAATCGCCACCATAGCGGCGCGTGAAGCTCACGCGTGGTCGTCTCCTCTGGAGATCCGCCGCCCTTCATTCCATCATGATCTCGTTCGATCGGATCGGGCGCGGACCGCCAAAGAACCCGCATTTCGATTTCAGGATCGCTAGCCTGCGCAAGCCCATCCAGAATCCGTCGCGCGAGTTGGGGCCGATAGGGGAAGCCGCCGTGCAGAGTAGCGAATGACGAGTGCTGCCACTCCCTAATCAAAAGCCCGATGAAGCTATCTTCGCCGCGTTGGACCGATTTGAGCATCGAATCGACAGACCGGTTACCAGGATCGTCGAGCGCTGTGAAACTAACGGGCCATCTGATACTCCACGCAGCGCTGTCGTCGCGCTCACTAAACTTATGCCCGCGTCTTCCCCGAGTAAAACATCGCTTTTCAAGATACTTTCCTTCCTCCTTCCCAATCAACACGACGCACCGCAGACTCGTATTGCTTTCCCACCATTGCCACGCCTTGGAAGCCTTCAAATCTTCGACGTACTCCACAGCCATCAGCGTCACTTCGATCCTTACCGCCATAGGCAACAAGGTCGGCGTAGTGCTTCTCGGTCTTTCCGAGTTCCGCTCCTTCGTCTATTTGTTCTTCTTTAAAACCGTCAGGCGTAGGGCTTCTATGGCGACGGCCGTCATTGCGGTCAACTAGCCAGGATTTCATCGCAACAATTGCTTCGAGCCTTCTTGCGGCGGAGGATAGCAGCTTAGGGTCAGCGTTCACCATGGCTTCAAAAAACGCGAGATAGTCCTTATGAAGATGTGACTGTGTACTGGAATCCCCGCTGCCTATGTAGAGCCTCTCCGTTGAGGCTAAGTCAGGATCGACCCGAAGTACGAATATTCGCTTCAAGGTGAGCGTTTCACTTGCACTTGGTCCGGGTTCATTGAGAAAGCGAAGCACCTCCTGCCGGGTAACGTCATCCTTCTCAAGCACCCGGCTAAGTACCGGCAGCAACTCAATTGGGCGCTGAACTTTGAGCCGCGGAGCGGGACCAAAACTTCTCATAACCGCGCGTACTCCAACTAAGCTCTCCCGATTGTTAATCATGAGACAGACGACCTTGTCCGCAAGCAAAGTCGTCGCAAGTCCCGCGATTTCGGTGATGCCCGTGCGAGAGTCAATCAGGATGAAGTCCGCCTTCAGGTCGACTTCGATACGGGCCTTGAGTTCGAGGCAGGCTGCGATGCCAGCGCCGTCCGCCGGTCCGGAGAAAAAATCCCGCCGGGTTAGTGCCGACAAGGATTTCCAGTATGCACCTGAAGGAGCGGAACCTGCTGGCATCAGATAAGGGTTTTCCGGTTGTGCTTAGTGGCAGCGCTACTGTAGTAATCTAGCGCGAGAGAGGGGTTGCGGGCTACTTTCGCCGGCGGCGGCCGCCAACAGGTAGTCAACCACTCCGTGCTCCGGCAGGGTCTCGCCGGTCCGTCCGGTGGATCGTCCGACATCCATTTTGTAGTGGAGGCCCGGTGCTTCCAAGTCGAAGTCAATAGCGACAACCCGTTTGCCGAGAGAGGCTAAATAACGCGCAGCGTTTGCAACAAGCAGGCTCCGGCCGGTACCGCCTTTGTAAGAGTACAATGTGAAAGTTTCCACGTCGAACACTCAGTAGATCGGAAGTGGCGATCCCTGTTCGTAATACTCGCGAGCAACGCGCCGGACTTCGGCAATTCCATACTGCGCCGACGCTCGCGGATATCGTGCCGTCATTGTGCGTTCCTCCTGCGCCACAAACGATAAGGCTTCCTCCCCGAGCGAAGTAAGAGCGGCACGGGCAACATCGTCCATTCCGCCCTCCGCGGTAAATCTGGATACGAGATCCGCCGCTCGCCTGTACTCGCGAGCGGAAATAGCCGCCCTCACGGCTCCACGCCGTGCGATCGCGCCCTCAACATCCGATTGGGGAAGAAGCTTGGCGATGCTCTCCTCCAATAAAGAGACGTCGAGATACGCGTGCAGCACGCCGGGAGCGCCAATCTCGTCAAACACCTCAGCCCGGCGAATGGCTTCCGTGACTAACGGATACAAAGTTTCAAGATCCATTTGCGGTTAAATAACCCTCATGCGCGATCTAGGCGGCTGCAATTCCACGACGCACGCCGCCTTTTTCCCCGGAATCTCACACCGTTTTGCCTGTTCGATCTTCTCTCGCATACGACGTCCGGCGACGTCCGTCGTATCGACGCCACTGACCTCCAGGGCAACGAGGCCATTGCCACGATCAATAAGGAGCCAATCCGCGAACTCTCCCCGCTGAAGCCTTCTGCGCACGACCCAGCCCTCAACGACGTGAACGACAGCAAGGGCTACGGCCCCCGCCGTATCTTCCGTTACCCGGTGGAAATCGAGCTGGGCGGACGCTCCTGCGCGAGCCACCTGCCAGTGCAACGTGCTTGGTCCGGTTCGGTCGTTCCAGTTGAGTTTCAGCCGCACGCCAAGCTCATGGCCATGACGCGCGAGGCCGATCGCCGAGCGGTGAGTGTATTCTTGCGCCGTGCTTTTTGCCAGCAACGGATGCATCTCACCCAAAATTGTCAAATCGAACTCCATCTTGCTGATATCTTAACAACTTTGCGGCCTCCTGCTTTCGGACTAACGCTTTGATAAGACATCGCGGTAAGTTTCGAGGACCTGCCGGGCCGTGTCGTACCAACTGAAGCGCTTTACCTGTTCATGACCTTTGGCCACCAGGTCGGCGCGCAACCGGTCGTCCAGCAATACTTCCCGTACGCCCCGCGCGATGTCGAACACGTTCTCCGGTTTTACGATCATCGCCGCGTCGCCCACTACTTCCGGCAACGCGCTCACCCCGCTGGTCACCACTGGCGTCCCCAATGCCATCGCCTCCAATGGCGGCAGGCCGAACCCTTCATAGAGCGACGGAAACACGAACACCTCCGCGCCCTGATAAAACACTTTCAACTCCTCCCGCTTCACAAATCCCAGGAACCGAACGACGTCGCTAACCCGCGATTGATGCACTGCCCGCCGCAAGCCCGGATACTTCGACATCTGGTCCCCAATAATGATCAACCGCAGATCCTTATATTTTGGATGGTCCACCAGGTCCTGCCGCAGCAGCGCCATCGCCTCCACGATCCGCGCCACATTCTTGCGTGGATTCACCGAACCCGCATACAGCAGGTATGGGTAGTCGATCTGATAACGGTCCAAAACCTCCCGGCGCTTTTTCTCATCGGGCTCCATAGTCAGAAAGCCCGGGTCGATGGCGTTATAGATCTTCAGCACGCGCTCAGCCGGAATATTCATCAGGTTCAGCACATCGCGCCGCGTGGCCCCGCTGACGGCTATCACCCGGTCCGCGCGCAATAGCCCGCGGCGGAAGCGCCACAGATGCAACCGGTCCCGCGTTTCGCTGCCATAGGCGAACATCAGGCTGCTCATATCGTGAATCGTCACGATATAGGGCTTCGGCATGAAGACCGGGACGTTGTTTAGCGGTATGTGCGTCAGGTCCACACCCAGGCTCCCGACGAACCAGGGAAAGGCGAAATTCTCCAACCACGCCGAGTCCTCCCGGGGATAGGCCACCATCCGAAAATTTGACGGCAGCGGACCGAGTTCTCCCACGGCGCCGGCCTTGGCGATCAACACAAATTGCAGGTCGCGCTCCAACTCCCCCATCGCTCGAATCAGGTTGCGGATATAGGTCCCGTACCCGAAATCGCCCAGATGGCGGACGTCGATCGCGACTGTCGGCACCCCTAGCCCCGCGCCGCAATTGTCTGTTTCCACTCGTAGAGCGGAAACCGGTCAGTTAGTTGCGCGACTTTGGTGCGGACAGCGTGAATGGTTCCGCCGGCGCCATCGCGGCCCTTGGCGGCCACCGCGTCGAGCACCTCGGCAATCAGCGAACCGACAGTCGTAAACTCGGGTTCCCCGAAGCCTCTGGTCGTCAATGCCGGGCTGCCCAGGCGGATGCCGCTGGGGTTTAGAGGCGGATTGACGTCGAACGGAATTCCGTTCTTGTTGGCGGTCATGTAGGCTTCATCCAACGCCCATTCCGCATCTTTCCCGCGGACGCCCTTGGCGAACACGTCCACCAGCACCAAGTGCGAATCCGTGCCGCCGCTCACTACCCGATAACCGGAATCGGCCACGGAGGCCGCCAGCGCTCGGGCGTTCTGGATGACTTGCTTCTGATACGCAACAAACGACGGCTGCAGCGCCTCCAGGAAGCAAACGGCCTTCGCCGCCACAATGTGCATCAACGGACCGCCCTGCTGCCCCGGGAACACGCAGCGGTCAACCGCCGCGGAATACTTTTCCCGGCAGAGAATGAGGCCCGACCTTGGTCCGCGCAGAGTCTTATGCGTCGTGCTGGTGACGATGTCGGCATGCTCGCACGGGTTCGGATACAGACCCGCCGCCACGAGTCCCGAAAAATGGGCCATGTCCACGAGAAAGATCGCACCAACACTGTCCGCAATCTCGCGAAATTTCTTGAAATCAATGACCCGAGCGTAGGCGCTGGCGCCGGCGATAATCATCTTCGGCTTGGACTCTTCGGCCTTCGCAGCCAATTGATCGTAGTCGATGCGCTCGTCATCTTTCCGGACGCCGTAGCCAACTACGTTGTACAACTTGCCCGAAAAGTTCAGTTTATGCCCGTGCGTCAGGTGTCCGCCGTGCGCCAGATCCATGCCCAAAATGGTGTCGCCAACATTTAGCACGGCCATATAGGCCGCCGCGTTAGCCTGCGAGCCCGAATGGGGCTGGACGTTGGCGTGCTCCGCGCCGAAGAGTTGCTTGGCGCGGTCCCGCGCCAGATTTTCAACCACGTCGGCATACTCACACCCGCCGTAGTAGCGCTTCCCGGGGTAGCCCTCCGCGTATTTGTTGGTAAAGACGCTCGCGGCCGCTTCCAGAATCGGCTCCGACGTGAAGTTCTCGCTGGCAATCAACTCCAGCCGCGAGTTCTGCCGGGCCGTCTCATTCTGAATGGCTTCAAAAACCTGCGGATCGGCTTCCGCCAGCGTACGGTACTTCATCATTGCTGCTGTTCCTGCTCCAGTTTGTTGATTTTGTCGATACGCCGCGCGTGACGGCCGCCTTCGAACCCAGTGGTCAAGAATGTGTCGAGCAGCGCCGCCGCCGTCGCTTCGTCGGTGTAGTTAGCGCCGATCGCCAGAATGTTGGCGTCGTTGTGCCGCCGCGTGTAGGAAACTTCGTCGGTGTTGGTCCCCAGCGCCGCGCGGATCCCGTTAATTTTGTTGGCGGCGATCGACATCCCAACGCCGCTGGAACACACCAGCAGACCCATCTCCGCCTCCTGCTTCACCACGGCGCGCCCCACAGCCGCCGCAAAATCCGGGTAGTCTGTCGACTCGGTCGAATGCGTCCCGAAATCCGCCACCTCGTGGCCTTCCGTCTTGAGCTTCTCTAAAAGACGCTCTTTCAGGGCGTATCCCGCGTGATCAGCGCCTACGGCTATCTTCATCGACTCTCTCCCAATCGTAACATGCTACCCTGTTTCATCCCGCCACGGACTGCATCAATGACCCCCAACTGGCCCTCGATACGAACGCGCTACACCGCTCTGGCGCATTGGACGTACTTTAATTCCGCCACCTTTGGCCTGCTTTCCGAAAACACCGCAGCGGCCGTTACGGCACACTTCCAACGCCGTGACGATCTCGCCTGCGCCGACTTCCTCGACTGGTTCGACGACATCGACCGCACCAGACTCAAGGCCGCCCAACTCATCCACGCCACCGCCGAGGATATCGCCTTCTCCATCAACGCCTCCACGCCGCTGTCTCTTCTACTCGGCGGCATCCAATGGCAGCACGGCGACCGCATTGTCACGCTCACCAATGAGTTTCCGAACCAGCTTTATTATGCGTCGCTGTTGAAGGAGAAGGGCGTGGATTTCGTGGAAGTGGAATGGCCCGATTTCTACGACGCCATCACCCCCGAAACGCGCGCGGTGCTGATGAGCCAGGTGAGCTACACCACTGGGTTCCGGCCCCCGCTGGACCAGATCGGTCCTTATCTTAAGGCGCGCGACATCCTCTTCTACGTGGACGCCACGCAGGCGTTGGGCGCGCTCACGTTGAATGTTCAGCAGGTCCAGCCCTCCATGCTCGCCGTACACGGCTATAAATGGCTGCTATGCCCGAACGGTGCGGCGTTCTTCTACGTCAGTCCGGAACTGCGGCAATCGCTGCAACCAAACATCGTCGGCTGGCGCAGCCATGAGGATTGGAGGAACGTCAATCGCCTGCATCACGGCGTCCCGGTGTTCGGTGAGTCCGCCGAAAAATATGAGGGCGGCATGCCGGCGTTTCCCTGCTTGTACGCCATGGACGCCGCGCTCACGGAGTTCCTGGAAATCGGCCCGGAAAGAATCGAACGGCGCGTGCTGGAATTAACGGCGATTCTGCACGAACGGCTCCGCGAAGTTGGCCGGGTCACCGTGCTCCATAAGGACTCGCCCATCACCGCCGCGCACTTCCCAGACATCGATCCGGCCATTCTGGTGCGGCGCTTGAAGGAGGAGCGGATCCTGGCCAGCGCGCGGCACGGTTGCCTGCGCCTCTCCGTGCATTTCTACAACGACGAGACGGATATTGAAAAGTTGATTAGCGTCTTGAAGACATCCGGTACGGGCTGAGCGTCACACCGCCACCCAGCGGACCGGGACATCCATCCCCTCAAAAATCTGCCGCAGATGATGCTGCATATGCACCACGTAATCGGTTACCAGGAATTCGAGCGTCACGGCCTCCGCGCCCCCGATCACGCATCCCGCTCCCAAACGTTCGTTGGGAATGAGCGTCATCAACCGCGCCAGGTAGAGGTTGAAACTCTCCCACAGGCCGATCAGAAGGGATGGATTTGCGCGCCCGAACTGTTGCACGCGCACCATTGGTTCCTGATCATACCCCGGCCAAACTAAATCTCCCTCGGCCATCGCGCGCACGAATCGTTGATGGTTGTTCGCGGCCGAGTCAATGAGGTGCCCGAGCATTTCGAGCCGTGTCCAAGCGCCATCGCGGCGCGTCCGCGTCCAGTCGCTGACGCCCATCTCCCGGAATGCTCCACTGGCGTCGGCCACTAAAAGCGTTACGCCCCGCGACAACTTAGCCATTTCCATAGATATTGAGTAGCACACGCGGACTCACCGGCGCCGCTTGAAGAAAGGTTCCGGAGTTTATTGATTCAGTTGATAAATCCGATACCACGTTTCCGCTGTACTCAGCAGGGGCGCCGATCGGGGCATGCCCCGCTACCCATGCCACCGGCAAAGACCACTCACGATCTGCGGCTACTCGATTTCCAGACGCCGCTGGGGAAAGACGCCCTCCTCATCCGCTCCATCTGCGGCCGCGAAGCTATCTCCCAGCTCTATTCGTTCGACGTCGAGGCCTTCGCTCCCAATACCGAGCCCATCGATTTCTCCAAGCTCATCGGCCAGGCGGTAATGGTCAGCGCGGCCCTCAAGAACAACGAAAAACGCTACTTCCACGGCATCGTCAAGTCGCTCGTCCGCGGCGCCCGCGGCTTTACCGCCACCGCGTACCGCCTGGAGGTTGTACCCGCATTGTGGCTCCTCTCCCAGCGCACCCAAAGCCGCATCTTCCAGCAAATCTCCGTCCTCGATATCCTCAAAAAGGTCCTCGCCGGCCTTGAGGTCGACTATGAGATCGCCGGCACCTTCGAGCCCCGCGACTTCTGCGTCCAATACCGCGAAACCGATTTTGCCTTCGCCTCCCGCCTCATGGAAGAGGAAGGAATCTTCTACTTTTTCCGCCACCGCGAGGATGGGCACACCCTCGTCGTCGCCAACTCGCCCCAAAGCCACGAAGATTTGCCTTGTGATAATATCCTCTGCTTCGACGAAGAGCGCGGCGGCTTCGAAACCACCGACGAAATCGTCTATTGCTGGGAAAAACAGCAAATTCTAAAGTCCGGCAAGGTCAGCCTTTGGGATCACTGCTTTGAACTGCCCCACAAAAGCCTTGACGCTCAGGAACTGGTCGACGAAGACCTCCAAGTTGGCGAAATCACTCATAAGCTGAAACTGGCCGGGAACGACAAACTCGAACTCTTCGATTACCCCGGCGGCTACGCCCAACGCTTTGATGGCATCGCGCCCGGCGGCTCCGAACGCGCCGCCGAACTCCAGAAAATCTACGACGACAACCAGCGCACAACCAAAATCCGCATGCAGCAGGAGACGGTCGGGGCTCTTCAGATCACCGCCCATACCGACACGCTCCACATCTGTCCCGGCTACAAGTTCGATCTTGATCGCCACTATAGCGACAACGACACGTATGTGATTACGTCCTCCTCGGTCGCCATTCCGCAACGCGGCGCTTACTATGGCGACAGCACGGAAACCGAAAGCCCCCCGCCTGAAATCATCTTCACATGCATCCCTCTGAAACTCCCCTTCCTGCCCCACCGCGTCACGCCGAAGCCCACTATCTACGGCACCCAAACCGCCGTCGTCACCGGCCCCGCGGGCGAGGAAATCTTCACCGATAAATACGGGCGCGTGAAAGTCCAGTTCTTTTGGGATCGCGACGGCAAGTTCGACGGCAACTCCTCCTGCTGGATCCGCGTCGGCAGCCCCTGGGCGGGCAAGCAGTGGGGTATGGTCCACATCCCCCGGATCGGCCAGGAAGTCATCGTGGCGTTCGAGGAAGGCGACCCCGATCAGCCCATCATCGTCGGCAGCGTCTATAACTCCGACCAGATGCCACCCCACGAACTGCCCGCCAATAAGACCCAGTCCGGCATCAAGTCCCGTTCTACGCCAGGAGCCGGATCCCAGAACCTGAACGAAATTCGCTTCGAAGACAAAATCGGCGCTGAGCACATCTTCATACACGGCGAGAAGGACATCCACGTCCGCTGCAAGGCGTCTTACTTCGAAACCATTGGCGGCAGTTTCAACCAAACGGTGGGGGGCGATTCCCGCATATTGATCGGCGGTAAAAGCAGCGCTCGCATCAAGGGCGACGAATCGCGCGTTATCGAAGCGATGTTCCTTCAGCGCGCGGAATCCGGCACCAACATCATGGATGGCACCTCGCTAAACCTGAAGTCGGATGGCGACCTTCGGCTCAAAGGGTACCTCGTCAATCTGATCGCGGAGGCCGCCATCAAGATTGTCGCCACCCAGGGTATTGAAATCGCCGACGATACCGGTATTTACCTCAACTGCAAGGGCAGTTCCATCGTCATCACACCCGGCTCCATTCACATCACGTCGCCTGTGGTCCATATCAATTCCGCGTCGGCCGCCGGTAACGTGGGCGACGTCGGAATTCCCGATGGCACCAACCCCGACGATCCAGCCGCCGCTCTCAAACCCGGCGAAACCGAGGCCACCGCCAACCCCGCAGGCAATGGCGCGGGCGGTGGCGGCGATGCCGATAAACACAACCCCGACGCGGAAGAGAACAAAGACAAAACGCACTGGATTGAACTCGAACTAACCGACGAGTCCGGCGCCCCCATGCCCTTCGAGTTTTGTCAGATCACCCTGCCCAACGGTAGAATCACCACTGGTTACACGGACAAAAATGGCCTCTGCCGGCTGGACAAGATCGATCCCGGTAACTGCAAAGTCAGTTGGATTGCCTTCGATAAAGACGCGATCGAAAAGAAGTAGAACAATCATATGGAAAAACATGTCGTAGGTCCGGGCGATAGCATCCCCAGCCTTGCCGGCGACAACGGGCACTTCTGGGAAACCCTGTGGAACCATAGCCAGAACGCCGCGCTGAAAAGCAAGCGCAAGAACCCAAATATCCTTGCTCCGGGCGACGAGGTCTTCATCCCGCCCATTCAGCCGGCCGAATTCTCCTGTGCTACCGATACCCGCCACAAATTCGTCCGTAAAGGTGTCCCCGCCAAGCTCAAAATGCAGCTCTTCCTCCTCGGCGAACCCCGCCGCAATGAGGACTACACCCTTATCCTCGACGACAAAATCATCCGGGGCAAAACCGACGCCGATGGCAACATTGAGCAATACATCAAACCAAATTCCAAGGGCGGCGTCCTCAAATTAAACGGCGGCAAAGAAGAGTATCCCGTCCGTGTCGGTCACTTGAATCCTATCGCCACCGTCTCCGGCGTCAAGCAGCGCCTCAACAATCTCGGCTTCTACTGCGGCGACGAAAGCGACGAAGAAACGGAACAATACAAACAAGCCGTCGCCCAGTTCCAGGGCGATCAAAAACTCAAACAAACCGGCGAACTCGACGCCGCCACCCGTAACAAAATCGAATCGCTGCACACATAAGGAGCCATCATGTTAGGTGCGGTTTCGGAGGCAATGAACGCCGCCAGCGGCATTCTCGGCGGACAAGTCCCAGGCGCCCCCGGCGGCAATGCCCCGCTCGTTTTTTATAAGGGCGAGAACCTGGGAGAACTCGAACAATCGCTCGCCGGCGCCCAGGCCCCGGAGGACCGCCGCCCCATCGACGCCGGCGCCGTCATTGAGTTCATCCACATCGGCCACGTCCATCTCGACAACTCCAAGAGCTTCCACCACGACCGCAAGACCGATGACGCCGTTGAGACATTCCCTAACAACGCCAAACTCCGCTGCTTCCAATTCCGCGCGGCTCTCCACCGCGAAGCGTTACTCCTTTCCAGCATGATGACCGGCTGCCAATCCGTCCTGGACGCTCTCGAGAAATCCAAAGGCGGCCTGGGGCAAATGGTGGGCATGGCCGCCGATATGCTTGGCGCCGGGGGCTCCGGCGCCGCCGCGCCCACCGCCGGCGAAGTCAACGCCTTTGGCGATGCGGTGCTTACCGCCATTGGCCGCGTCAACACGGCCAACGCCACCTACATGGACATCCATCAGGCCGGCATCGATCTCCAACAAGCCCGCTGCAACTATAAGGCGTTCCAGCAACGCCTTGTCACCCCGCCGGCGAACGATCCCACCGGCGGCCTTCTCGGCAAAATGCCCATGCTCGGCCCGGCGATTCCACCCCAGGTCGCCGATATTCTCAACTTCGTAACCGGCCTCGCCTTCAAGCTGATGGATGTGTATCAGCATTTCTACGTCCGTATTGCCCTCGCCCTCGAACCGTCCATCGAAAACACCGTCCGCCGCTACACCGTCGCCGCCCTTCAGGGGCCGCTAACCCCCGCCTTCTACTTGTGGTATCCGCTACCCATTCCCGCCGCGCTCGCAAACGGCAATGGCAATGGCGCTCCGGCACCCACCGGCATCCCCTTCCTCGACGACGCCCGCAATCGCTACGAACGACTCAGATCCGACGTCGAAAACTTTTCCAACACCATCCGCGATTTCATCGAGCCCGATCCCAACCAACCCCCGGCCCCCGGCGACCCCTATCTCCAGGAAGCCTTCCAAATCGTTCCCCCGCCAATGCCCGCCAACGGCCAGGCGCCTGTCCCGCCAAAAGAACTAGCCGCCCTCGTCCTCAACGGCTTCAAAGCCGGCCTCGCCGTCGACAGCCTTCCCCCTTTCATCGCAGCCATCATCATCGAGATCACTACAGTCAACAACGAGTTCCTCCGAGAACTCTACAAAAAGCTGATGGACCGTCCCGCCGTGCAGTCCATCAATGAGCTCGAAGTCTACGAAGCCGCCCGCATGAGAATGCTCGATCGCCTCGTCGGCATCGTCATAGAAAACGTCCAGATCCTTCAAACCGCCAAGGACTTCGGGCTCAACATGCAGGGGATGAATGTTCAGCCCGGCCAGGCGCTCCTCGATAAAGGTCTCGAAGAACTCAATCAGCAAGTCCTCCGCCGTTTGAACGTCGCCCTCGAACTGACCATGGGGGAACTCGTCGACAAGCTCGAAAGCATTCGCCAGCAATGCGAAACCGCCAATGCCCTCGCCTTCGAAGCCTACCTCGGCGTCTTTCCCTGGCTCCTCGCCCTGAACTTCCGAAATACCTTCATGCCCGTCTGGCAGCTCATCATGGACAACACTTTCGGTAAAATTTCCGGCCCGATCGGGGATGTGATGCGCCAGGCCCGCGACGCCATGAATACCGCCAAATCGAGCGTGGACGACGCCCGCACCGTTGCCATGCGCATGCAACGCATCAAGGATCGCGCCACCCGTGAAGGTCTGCAAGCCGGCTCCACCGGCCAGAATCTCACCGGCTATCGCGACGATCTGGCCGCCACCCTTCCGCCCGATCAAGTTCAGCCCAAACCGCCGATAATACCATTTTTTCCATTTACCGTACGGATTCCGCAATCCGCCGCCACTCGAGTCACCAGGACCGAGTACGATAACGTGAGAAGATCTCATAAGTGGGATCTGGCGGGAGATTCTTCGAAGGTTTAAGTTCCCCGATTCCGCGTTAAGCAGAAGAGGAATATTATGGCGAACTTTACTCAGGAAACCAGACTCCTGGAGTTGACCACCCCCATCGGCAAAGACAAGCTGCTCATCCGCTCTATCGATGGGATGGAGAGCATTTCCCAGCTTTTCAGCTTTCGAGTCGAATGCTTCGCCGCCAATGATGAAGTCGTCGATTTCTCCAAACTCGTCGGGCAGGCGATTTGCGTCCGTGCCCTGCTTGACGCGGTCGACGCCAATCAGCCCAAACGCTTCTTTCACGGCGTCCTCCAAACCGTCACCCGCGGCGCCCGCGGTTATTCGAATACCTCCTACAGCCTCCAAGCCGTTCCCTACTTTTGGCTCCTCACCCGCACCACCCAAAGCCGCATCTTCCAACAGAAAAGCGTTCCCGATATCCTCAAACTCGTCCTCGTCGGCTTCTCCGTTTCCTTCGAACTGCAGGGTACCTATCAACCGCGCGACTACTGCTCCCAGTACCGGGAATCCGATTTCGATTTCGCCTGCCGCCTTATGGAAGAGGAAGGTATCCTGTACTTCTTCAAACATGAAGAGACCAACCATGTGATGGTTGTCGCCGACACGCCCACCGTGCATAAGGAACTCCCCCACAGCCCCACTCTCTATTACGACCCCGACGTCGCCGGCGTCGAGGACGTCGTCGTCGTCCACGCCTGGGAAAAATCGCAAGCTCTTCGCTCCGGCAAAACCACTCTCTGGGACCACTCTTTCGAACTCCCTCACAAATCCCTCGAAGCCCAGGATTTAATCGTCGACACCATCCAGGTCGGTAACGTCACTCACAAACTCAAGCTCGGCGGTAACGAGAGGATGGAACTCTACGACTACCCCGGCGGCTATGCCGAGCGGTTTGACGGCGTCTCCACGAGTGGCGGCGACCAGGCGGCCGAACTCCAAAAAATCTTCGAAGACAACAAGCGGACCACCAAGATTCGAATGCAGCAGGAAGCGGTCAACTCCCTCAACATCACGGGTTACACTTCCTACCTCGGGATCACGCCCGGCTTCAAATTCGCCCTCGACCGGCACTACGAAGACAACGACACTTACGTCCTGACCCGCTCCCATTTTTCCATCCCGCAGATGGGGGGCTACGCCGGCGATGAAGCCCTCGAGGTCCCTCCTCCCGAGATCGTCTTCAACTGCATTCCGTTCACGCTCCCCTTCCGCCCCCAGCGCGTCGCCGCCAAGCCCGTCGTCTACGGCACTCAAACCGCCATTGTCGTCGGACCCCCCGGCGAGGAAATCTACACCGACAAGTACGGTCGCGTCAAAATACAGTTCCTTTGGGATCGCTCCGGCCCCTACAACGCGTCCAGCTCCTGCTGGGTGCGCTGCGCCGTCCCCTGGGCCGGCAAGAATTTTGGCTTCATGTCCCTTCCCCGGATCGGCCACGAGGTCGTCGTCGCTTTTGAAGAAGGCGATCCCGATCAGCCCATTATCGTCGGGAGCGTCTATAACGCCGACATGATGGCGTCCTACGGCCTCCCGGGCAACAAGACCATGAGCATGTTCAAGTCCCGCTCCAGTCCCGGCGGCGGCGGCTTTAACGAACTACGCTTTGAAGACAAAAAGGATGCCGAACAGGTATTCATCCATGCCCAGAAGGACATGGACGTCCGCATCCTGATGGACAAAATGGAGTGGATCGGCCAGGACTCCAGCCTCATCGTCAAGCGGGATCTGATGGAAACCATCGAACGCGACGTCCACCGCAAAATCCAACAGGACATCGTTGACGAAATTGGCCGGGATAGCATTCTTGTGATTAAGGGCAAGGGCGCCGTCGACGTCACCGGTTCCAGTACTTCCAAGGTAGGCGGCAACGTCGCTTCCGAAATCGGAGGCAACCTGTCATTCGATGTCGGGGGCAAGACCTTCATTAAAAGCACCGGCGCGATCGTCATTGAGAGCACGGCTCAGATCTCGTTGAAAGTCGGCGGTAACTTCATCGATATTGGGCCTGCCGGTATCTCCATCAAGGGAACCATGGTTAATATCAACTCGGGCGGTTCCGCCGGCAGCGGCTCAAAGGGAAGTCTCAACCCCAAGAAGGCTCCCACAGCCCCAACTGTCGCCGCCACCGCCGATCCGGGCGGCCACAAGGAGTATACCGGCAGCGGCGGTTCCAGTTCCCGCGCCTCCGGCGGCTATGGCGGCGGAGCTTCGGGCGGCGGCGGATCCTCCGGAGGAGGAGGCGCCTATCAGCCGCCGTCGGGCACCACCCACAACCCCAACGACCCCGAAACCGAGAAAAAGGCCCACTGGGTCGGCATCGTCTTGAAGGACCGGACCGGTCGCCCCTTGGCCGGCAGGGACTACAAGGTCGTTCTTCCCAATGGGGACGTCGTTACCGGGACGCTCGATGATCAGGGAAAGGCCAAAGTCGAACATACCGACCCCGGCGAGTGCCAAGTCTCCTTCCCTGGTCTCGCCGATTGGGAAAAGGTATGATCGTGAAAATAAGCAGTAGCAGGCGCCGGAGCTAGCTATGTCAATGTATACAGTTGTGCAAGGCGATTGCCTCTCGGCGATTGCTCTTCAATTCGGGTTCGCCGATTGGCGGACCATATATAACCATGGCAACAACGCCGCCTTCCGCCAGTTGCGGCCCAATCCCAATCTCATCTATCCCGGTGACGAAGTCTTCATTCCCGATACGGAAACTCGCACTGAGGACGCCCCCACCGACGCTTGGACCCAATTCAAGATCGATACCCAGAAGACATTAATCCGGGTCCGCATGATGGATGGCGACAACACTGCCTTCGCCGGCAAAAAGTACCAGTTGGAGATCAACGGCCAGTTGCGCGAAGGAACCACCGGCGGCGACGGCATGATCGAAAAGGAAATTCCAGCCGATTGCACCGAAGCCAATCTCACCGTCTGGTTCGATAACGACACCGCCGGCCCCGGCGTCATCTGGAACTTGAAAATGGGCCACCTCGACCCCTGGGACAAGGTCAGCGGGGTGCAGGCCCGCCTCAAAAATCTCGGCTACGATCCCGGCCCCATTGACGGCGTCATTGGGCCCCTGACACACGCCGCCCTTAGCGGCTTTCAATTCAGTCAGAACCTGACTGTCACTGGTAATGCCGACGCCGCCACCAAGAACAAGTTGAAAGAACTGCACGATGGCGCCTGATCCCAATATTCCCCTAGATCGAGGACCGTATGTTTGAGGCTTTGATACAAAGAACTTTGGAAGGGTTAACGCAGTTCAATACTCTGGCGTTGCCCATCGTTAGAATTCGATTTCAGATCGCCCCGGGTACCGGAACCGGACTCGGTATTAACGGCGTCCCCTTCGTGGTCCTGGTGGGATCCACCCCCCTCCACGCCGGCACCACGGACCCCAACGGAGAAGTCAGTGTCCCCATCCCGTTTATCGCCGGCGGCGGCTGCATCCTGCGTATCTTCGATAGCGACTTTCCCCTCGACTTCTCCCCCGCATTGAACGCCGTGACATCCACAATCGGCCAACTCCAGCGCATGGACCAGATGGGCTATGTCACCGGATACCAACTACTCGACGACATCGAACCGTCCACCGGCGCCGTACGTAATACCGAGCGCAGCCGCCAGTGTTGCCTCAACCTTCAGGCCGATGCCGGCATCAGCATCGACGACATCCTCGGCCCCAACACCCGAACCCAGTTGACTACCAGAGCAGGAATGTAACTTCATGCCCTTTCCACTCCATCTTTTCAACCCCCAGAATTTCGCCCGGCTCACCCCCCGCCGCGTTTCCCTGGTCCGTTTCGTCCGCGCGATAGACGACGTCGCCGTCGTCGACGCCTCCGATCCCGACGACCGCGGTTTCGACCTCGACCCCACGTTTGCAAATGCCCATGGCCCGGCCTTTGGCATCTCCGGCCCCGACGGCGCCACAACCGCTCAGCAGTGCCGTATCCGCGTCATCCGCGATCGCCTCGAACCGGCCGTCCCCCTCTTTCCTACCATCGCGGATCCCGCTCTCGTGACGCAGGTCTCACCGGCCCCCGGCGCGGTCCTTAATCCTAGCTTTCCCGGCGACGATACACTTATAGTCCGCGCCGCCAGAGCTCCGGCCACGGATACGAGTACAACTCTCAGTCTCCACTTCGGCTCCGCCACCGGCCCCGTCGTCGGCGAATGTACAATTCGTGTCCTCCCTATCATTCCCATTACCGTCAAGGGACACCTCGTCACTATTAACGGCGGCGCCCCTTCCAGCAACAGGGCGACTTTCGACGCCCTTTTGTTAAGGGCCAACATTATCCTCGCCGCAGCCGGCATCAAGCTAACGCTTGATCCTGTCATTCAGCCCGAAAACATCAGCGGCCTGAGAACGGCGAACACCATCTCTCTCCTCAACAGCACCGCCCATTTCGATTCGGAACTCTCCCAGGTCATGCGCCTTCGCCCTCTCTCCTCCGCCCTAAACGTCTACATCGTCGGCAATATCGATCAGATCAGCTCCGGCGGAAATAACCACAATGTCGTCGCCGGAGTTGGAATCAGCTCCGTGCGCGCTGCGTCCCGTCCGCCTAGCGGCACCTATGTCGGCGGTCAGACGGGTTTCGTTACCCGCGACCCGGATGACTTGGATCTCTTCGGCTGGGTCTTCGCGCACGAGTTAGGCCACGTTCTCACGCTGGAGCACTACAACAATAAGCAGGTACCCAACGTGCAGAGTAATAACTGGTCCCAACGGAATATCATGTACAACCACGTCAACGTTTTTACCGGAAATCCGGTCAACAGCATCGGCTACGGGATCCATGGCGCAGGGGCGTTGGGCCTCCCCGTCAACGGCCGGTTCCGCTCAGGGGCGTTCATCGGTATCAAACAATTCACCCGCATCTTCCAGAGCAACCAGTCGTTTACGATGCGTACCGCCGCCAACAACGGCACGTTCTTGATCGTCTAAAGGAGATCCTTCATGGTTCAGCACTTCATGCAGTCCATCGCGATGGGTGACCGCACCGTCATTGACCGTGCTAAGGATGCCCCGCCCGACTTTCTCCCGGAGCTCGAACGCAATTGGAAATCGATGGACGCTAATGGCCGTGAGATAGGCGTCTTCATGCTCCAGCGTATCGACAGCGCCGCTTCGGCCGCGTTCCTCCTTCGCGTCACGGCCGATCCGGCCCTTCACATCGCCGCGGCCGCCGCCAGGGTATTCGAACGCCAGAGCCATCTTCCGTCCGGCGATTCCATTCTCGCTTTAATTCCTTCCCGGGAATCGCCGTTTGTCCGCGGAAAACTCTATCTCGCCGCGGGTAAGGCGTCCTGCGGCCTCGCCGCCCTCCGCGGCGTCGCCGCCACCGAGCCTGATCCCCAGGCTGCTCTCCACGCCCAGGCCGCAATGGTCCGCCGCGGCGGTGGTCCTGAACGCCTTGCGTTTTTTGATCGCATTCGCACCGCGCGACCCGACGAAGTCATCGCCTCCTCCGATCACCTCCTCTATGTTAATGACAAAGAACTCGCCAAGGCCATGATTCCGTGGTGTGGCAGTACTGAGGGCGTCATGCGAATTGGCTACGACGGCGGTGACGACCGGCAAGCTCGCATGTGCGATTTTGCCGTTTGGACCGGTGCGGAACTGGGGCTGGCCACTGCCGCTGGAACCAGCCTCACCAACTACGACCTCGCTCACGTCGCTCGCGTTCGCAAACTCTTCAGTGATCTGCCCGACCCTAAATCGGAGTAGAAATAATAATGCTCCTCATGCGCTCGGCTTCGATCTTGTGCGCCGCCGCCCTTAGTCTCGCATCCCAACCGTCCGGCTTGGCCGAGTGGCTCCGCGCTATAGACGCCGCCGACCGCGCGATTCTCGCCCCTGACGTACACCCGCCAGAGGGCTTGGCCGCTGAACTTCGCAACCACATTCCTTCAATGAACGCCGCCGCTCGCATCGTCGCCGCGGCTGTTTTACAAAAAGTGGATTCGCCCGCGAGCGGTTCCGTCCTTCTCCAGTTGGTACGCGATCCCAGCCAGGCCGTTGCCGCAGCTGCTTCCCGCGCATTGCGCGATTCCAGGAACCTGCCCCCGGGCGAAGACCTTTTAGAAATAATCCCGTCCGTACCGGTCGCTGCCATTCGGGCTCACCTTTACCTGGCCGCCGGCCGCGCCCGGACCTCGCTACCCGCTTTGCGCCGCACGATGGAAAAAGAGCCGGAATTCCTCGCTAGGAATGCCGGTCTCGCCGCCGCGATTCGCCTGGGCGGAGTTACGGAACGGGCGGCCCTCGCCCTAGCCGTTCGCCAATCGAGGGCAGCCGATCTTGTCAGCCTCTTAGCCCTTCTCGTCTACACCCAGGATCGGCGCATGGGAACCGCCCTTCTTCCGCTCTTTGGGTCCCGCGAACCCATCATGCAAATCTCGCCAGACCCCGAAAGCCTCATGGCCACCCGCGCTGACCTTGCGGTGTGGACCGCTCACGAACTCGGACTTCTACCCAGTCTCCAATTGACCGCGCTTCGTCGCTTTGACGCAGCCACCATCGCCGCCGCGCGCGCCGTCTGCGCCCGAGCGAAATAGCCGCGCCCCGCCGCCGGCTCATTCCCTCCCGATCAGGTCCAAACTAAAGCAAAAATAACTATTCTTTCATTTACTTCACCTATCCTGCAAACTCTCGCCATCAGAATCGCTAAGACCGGATACGATATCGGGAGGGGTTCTCAGAATGGGGATCTCGCGGGGGATTCTTCGTACGTTTAAGTTCCCCGATTCCGCGTTAAGCAGAAGAGGAACATTATGGCGAACTTTACTCAGGAAACCAGACTCCTGGAGTTGACCACCCCCGTCGGCAAGGACAAGCTGCTCATCCGCTCTATCGATGGGACGGAGGGCATTTCCCAGCTCTTCAGCTTTCGGGTCGAATGCTTCGCCGCCAATGATGAAGTCGTCGATTTCTCCAAACTGGTCGGCCAAGCGATTTGCGTCCGTGCCGTGCTTGACGCGGTCGACGCCAATCAGCCCAAACGCTTCTTTCACGGCGTCGTCCAAACCGTCACTCGCGGCGCCCGCGGTTATTCGAATACCTCCTACAGCCTCCAAGCCGTCCCCTACTTTTGGCTCCTCACCCGCACCACCCAAAGCCGCATTTTCCAACAGAAAAGCGTCCCCGATATCCTCAAACTGGTGCTCGTCGGCTTCTCCGTCTCCTTCGAACTGCAGGGTACCTATCAGCCTCGCGACTACTGCTCCCAGTACCGGGAATCCGATTTCGATTTCGCCTGCCGCCTTATGGAAGAGGAAGGTATCCTGTACTTCTTCAAACATGAAGAGACCAACCATGTGATGGTTGTCGCCGACACGCCCACCGCGCACAAGGAACTCCCCCATAGCCCTACTCTCTATTACGATCCCGACGTCGCCGGCGTCGAGGACGTCGTTATCGTTTACGCCTGGGAAAAATCGCAAACCCTTCGCTCCGGCAAAACAACCCTCTGGGACCACTCATTTGAACTCCCTCACAAATCCCTTGAAGCCCAGGATCTGATCGTTGAAACCGTCCAGGTCGGTGATATCAGCCACAAACTCAAACTCAGCGGCAACGACCGCATGGAACTTTACGATTATCCCGGCGGCTATGCGGAACGCTTCGACGGCATCTCCTCCAGCGGCGGTGACCAAGCGGGCGAACTCCAAAAAATCTACGAAGACAACAAGCGGACCACCAAGATCCGCATGCAGCAGGAAGCCGTCAACTCCCTCAACATCACGGGTTACACTTCCTACCTCGGGATCACGCCCGGCTTCAAATTCACCCTCGACCGCCACTACGAAGACAACGATACTTATGTTTTAGTTCGCTCGCATTTCTCCATTCCCCAAATGGGCGGATACGCCGGCGACGAGAATCTCGACATGCCGCCTCCGGAGATCGTTTTCAACTGCATCCCTTATGCTCTGCCATTCCGGCCCCAGCGCGTCTCCGCTAAACCGGTCGTCTATGGAACCCAAACCGCCGTCGTCGTCGGTCCCGCCGGCGAAGAAATCTACACCGACAAGTACGGCCGCGTCAAAATCCAGTTCCTCTGGGATCGCGCCGCTAAATACGACGCCTCCAGTTCCTGCTGGTGCCGCTGCGCCTTCCCCTGGGCCGGCAAAAACTACGGCTTCATCTCCATCCCTCGCATCGGCCATGAAGTCGTCGTGGCTTTTGAAGAGGGCGATCCCGATCAGCCCATTATCGTCGGCAGCGTGTATAACGCCGACATGATGCCCCCCTGGACCCTTCCCGACAACAAGACTCAGTCCGGATATCAAACCCGCACCGAAAAGGGCGGAAACGATAATCTCAACGTCCTCCAATTCGAAGACAAAAAGGGTTCCGAGTTCATCTATCTGCACGCCGAAAAGGACTACCATACCCGCGTCAAGCACGACACGCACGGCAACTACGGCCGGGATGTCCATCGCTACATCGAACGCAATTTGATCGAAGAGATCAAGAATGAAATCCACCGTGTGGTCAAGAAATCCATCTACGAAGAAGTATCGCAGCACGTCCAGACCAAGATCGGCGGCACTGTGCAGACCGACGTCGCCGCCGACGTCAAACGCAAGATCGGGGGTAATGTTGACGATACAATCGGCGGCGACCATTCCGAAAAGACCTCCGGCAAGATGAGTGTTAAGGCAAGCGAAATCCTCTTCGAAGCCGAATCGACTATCTCCCTGAAAGTCGGCGGGTCCGAAGTCGTCATCGATTCGTCCAGCGTTACTATCAAGGGCTCCAGCAAAGTGGCCATCACCGGCGGCATGGTCAATATCAACTCCGGGCCCGGGTCTCCCTCGAAAGCTCCCAAATCGCCCGCCGCCGCCGTTATCGCCAAATATAAAGCAATCGTCGCGGCGATGATGCCCGGCCAAACCGGCCACAAAACGTACTCCGGCGGTGGCGGCGGCGGCGGCGGCGGCAGCCAGAACGCCCCCACCCATCCGCTTCCACCCAGCGGCACCCCGCCGGCCTCCAGCAAAGTGGCGAAAACGGCCACCAGTGAGAAGACGCCCGAGACCCACTTCATCGAAATCGAGGTGAAGGACGAAGACAACCTTCCCGTTCCCAGCGAGTACTTTGAAATCATTACTCCGGAGGGAACCAGCGCTACCGGCACCACCGACGAAAAGGGCTTCGCCCGCGTCGACGGCATCCAGCCCGGCCAGGCTACGGTCCGCTTCCCCAATCGCGACAAAACGGTCGTAGACTAACTCCCCATGCCTACCAAAGTCACAGCCAAGAATGGAAACTGCCTCTGCGGCATTGCGGTCGACGCCGGGTTCTTAAACTGCGAGCCGCTCCGCGCCCTGCCGGAAAACTCCGCGCTCCTGACCCGCGATTTGAAGGACGGCGACGAGGTCACCGTTCCGGACCTAGTCGTCGAGGACCACCCCAAGCCGGTCGACGCCAAACACACGTTCACTCTGAAAAGCAGCCCGCCGTTCAACATTCGATTCGTTCACGGCTCGCCTGCTCTTCCCTACCGTGACGACTCCGAAACCACCACGCTTCACGTCTCTAACTTTGTCAGCAACCTCGCCGGCGACACCGGTTTGAAGCCCTTTCCCGCCGGTTTCGGATTCAATGACGACGGCCACCAGGACCCCGATACGTTCAAGGTGGAAGTCTGGGACCCCTCCGCCGGCGGCTCCGTCAACGTCAAACTCGAAGCCCTCAAACCCGCCTATACCGCCGACTCCGGTACCGGGAAGCTCACCGCCACGTCGTTCACTCCATTCACCGATGCCGGCAAAAAGATCGACGCTCTCGTCTGCAATGTCGTCAGCGCCGGGACGGATAATACCTATCGCTCGAAGTATATGCGCCTGGTAGTCGACGATCAGGACCAGGCCAGCATTGCCGATCAGTCGTTGCTGATCACCGATCTCGCCGACGGCCTCGGCGCCGGCGCCGCGACCGATAATGACTCGGTGGAAATCCTGGACCAAATGGTTCAGGCGACGTATACAATTGATCGCTGCACCGGCTCTCCCAAATGCAAAGTGACCAAGGTCGTCGATATCGGCGGCTCTGAACGCCAGCGCGTGCGGGTTCATTTTCATGCCTTTCGCAAGGACCCTGGCGTTGACACCATGCCCACCGGCGTCACTGGCGCCGTAATGAAGCAGCATCTTCGCCGTCGCACTTTCAAGTGGTATCGCCGCGTCTACGCCCAAGCCGCTTTGGCCCCCAAGCTAGAAAGTCTGAATGTCGTCGATCCTCCGGCGGAGAACATGCTCTGCCTCTCGCACTCGCACGGGCGGCCCGTGGCCGCCGTTACCGGCCCCATCTCAACGTGGCTCGCCCGCGCTTCCTGGCTCACTCGTCAGGTTTTCGGCGCTATGACCAAAATCGCGACTCTCGAGTTCCGCATCAAAACCGCCACGCGGGACCTCCCCGTCGTCGTCGTTTTCGATGGTGGCGAGACGCCGGTCGCGGCGGGCGCCCTCGTCGCGGCCAACCTCCCCGCGACTTTTAAGGGCGAAGCCCTAGCCACTCCACGCGCCACGAACGCCGTTAACCCGTCCTGCGATGTCCTTATTACCGCCGATAACGGCGAACGCGTCGCGCTCCTTGATGTCGTACTGTCCCCGGGAATTGGTATGACCGTTGACATCCCCCGCGTCAATCTGATGAGCGTCCTGTCGGGTGACGCCGATGTCGATGCCTCCACCGCCTTTCTGAGTATCGATATGAAACGCGTCCTCCGCGAGGTCCCAGTTACTGACGACGCCATGTTTTGCGTCGTTGTCGGCCAATTCAGTACCCCATCTCTGCGTGGGCAGGCCTTCCTGCCGTGTCTGGGCGCCGACCCGCCGTTCCAGCCGGATCTACCGTTCCGCGCCTCCACTATCATGGCGTATACGGCCACTAGCGGACCGGTCCTGGACGGGGGAGACACCTTGCCGTTCACGTCTCCGCACGAATCCGCGCACACCCTCTGTGACCTGATTCACACGAAGTCCTCGACCAGCCACAGCCGCACCGAACTCCTTGCCAGCGGCACATCGGTGGCGAACGCAGTCACCGCCAGCAAACGCCTTTGTGACGGTCCCTACCTCATCGCCATGCAAAAAAATGGGACTACGACGCAGACCACCCAGAACGTCCGGCTCGCCGACGTCTCGCGCACCGGCGGCGCCGCCAAAATGGAGGCTTGGTAACATCCCATGCCCATCTTCCCCATTCCCATCACGCTCGTCCGGTGGCCGAACCGCGATGCCGCCGAGATCCTCGATAAATTTGTCAACGGTCCTCGTTTCGTCGGCCGCCGCGCGCCGCGCGGCCTCGATCCCGAGTTCGTCTCCTACTGGATCCGCGAAAACGTCAAACCAGATTGTGCCCCGGCCGCGATGATGCGCGTTGTCGACCTCCTTTGTTTCTATGAACGCAAGGACGTCCTGGATCATACCAGCCGCTTCCTCAATCGAAATGAGAGCGAAGAACGCGCCTTCCGGCGGGCCATGTACGTTCTGCAGGCCATCGGCGAAGTGGGTTCCTCCGATCAGGCTAACTTCGCCGTTCGCTACTTCAATGAGTATCTGCTCCCCCAGCCAATCGCCATGGAGTTCTTCTCATTGGTCCTCGAAACCGCCGAGTCTCTCGCCATCGCCATCGATTTCACCGCTGTCGGGCGCCGGCTCCAAGCCGCTCTCGACGCCGCCGGGAAAGCTCCGGATCTGGAGGGCAGCGGCGGTCTTCCCTGGCGCAAATACTCCGATTACAACCGGAACAATTACCCGAACGCCGCCCGCATCGTGGAGGCCAAACGTCTCCTCCTCCGGGCCGAACCGGCCCAACTCCTCCCGGAACTTCTTTTCATTTACTTCGGCGAATCCCCTTTCTCCAGCCCCACCATGGAGATCTGGGCGGGCCGCCTTATCCGCGGATACGCCAGCAAAGCCGAGGACACCCAACCCGTCGTCCTTGCCGCTCTCGCCCAAATCTTCGACGGCGCCCTCAACAGCAAGATGCCGAAGCCGCAAAAGGAGTTCATCATCCATCGCGCCGCCCAAGCGATTCTCTATCTGAACGGTGAACTGTCTTTTCCGCAGGAAGCCGCCTACGACGCCATCGAAAACGGTCCCCAGAATTTCCTCTGGGATGATCCGGGCACCCCGGCGTAGGCCAACGCACACGAATAAGCCATGCCCACCAAAGTCACAGCCCGCGATGGCGACTGCCTCTGCGGCATCGCCAGCGATTTCGGCTTCGCCGAATGCAAGCCCCTCCGCGATCTTCCGGAAAATGCCGCGCTCCTCGGCCGGGAACTCAACGCCGGCGATGAGGTCACCGTTCCTGATCTCAGCGTCGAGGATCACCCCCGCGCCGTCGATACCAAACACACTTTCAAGCTCAAAACCTCTCCGCCCGTCAACATTCGGTTCGTTCACGGCTCACCCACGCTGCCGTACCGCGACGATACCGAAACCACAACGCTCCACGTTTCCAACTTCGTCACCAACCTCGGCGGCAAAACCGGCCTGGCCAATCTACCCACGGGGTTCGGATTCAATGACGATGGCCATCAGGACCCCGACACTTTCAAAGTGGAAGTCTGGGATCCCGCCGCAGGCGGCTCCGTCAACGTCAAGCTGGAAGCCCTGAAGCCCGTCTATACCGCCGATCCCGCCACCGGCAAGCTCACCGCCACATCATTTACCCCTTTCGTTGGCGATGGCCGCGTCATCGACCCCCTGCTTTGCAATGTCGTCAGCGCCGCGACCAGCAACACCTACCGCTCCAAGTACATGCGCCTGGTGGTCGACGAGTCGGACCGCGACGAGCCCAGCGTGCCCGGCCAGGTTCTCTTCGTTAGTGACCTCGCCGACGGCCTCGGCACCGGCGCCGCCGCCGATAATGACACAGTCGAAATCCTCGATCAGATGGTGCGCGCCACTTATGAGGTCGAGCGCTGCACCAGCGCCCCCAAGTGCAAAGTGTCCAAAGTTGTCGACATCGGCGGCTCCGAACGCAAACGCATCAACATCCACTTCTTCGCCGTCCGCTCCGCCGCCGGTGTCGATACTATGCCCACCGGCGTTTCCGCTGACGACATTAAGAACCACCTCCGCCGCCGCACCTTTAAGTGGTACCGCCGCGTCTTCGCTCAGGCCGATATGGCGCCTCTCCTCGCCACGCTGGAGATCATCGACCCGCCCGAATCGAACATGATCTGCATCTCCCATCTCACCGGCCTGCCAGTCGCCGCCGCCGGCGTAACGCTCGATATCTCGCTCCATACCGATACTCGCGACATTGCCGTGCCCACCATCACCTTTGCCGGCGGAGAAACACCGGTGCAAGCCGGCAATCTGATCGTCGCCGGCCTTCCCGCCGGCTTTTCCGGCCAGTCCCTGCTCTGTACCCTTGCCTCCGGCAGCCCCAATGCCGCCGCCGATGTTCTTATCACCGCCGATAACGGCGAACGCGTCACCCTCTTCCCCGTCCCCGTGCTCTCCCCGAATGCCGGCATTTCCATTGACATTCCACGCGTCAATCTCAACTCCGTCGACGATGACGATGCCGCCGCCGACTTCACTCTCGGCGGGCCTTCTCCCGATATGAAGCGTCTCCTGCGCATGATGCCCACTTCCGATGACGGCATGTTCTGTATCGTCATCGGTATTTTCAAATCGCGCACGCTGCGCGGTCAAGCCTTCCGCAAGTTCCACGCCGCCGCCGCCCCATTCCAGCCGCCTCTCCCCATACGCTCGGCCACCATCATGGCTTACCAAGCCACTTCCGGCGGCGTCCTCGTCGGCGTCCTCGATAACGGAAACACGTTCCCTTTCACCTCGCCCCATGAATCCGCTCATGTCATGTGCGATTTGAGTCATACCATCACCGGCGCCAGCCACAGCCGCACCGAACTCCTCGGCGCCGGAACACCTAGGGACAACTCTGTCGGAGGAACCAAACGCCTATCCGATGGACCCTATTTAGTCAAAATGACCCAACGATCCGACACTGTCGCGGATGGTTTCGAAGTCGAAGTTAAACTCGCCGAAGAGCTCCGTGTCCAAAGCGGCGCTAAGTTCAGAGACTGGTAACCCGTCATGTCCACACCGCCCATCTCCATCACACTGATTCGCCGGCCCAGCCGGGACGCCGGTCCCGCGCTTGAGCAGTTCGTCAACGGCGGCAGAGAGGCCGGCCGCCGCGCCCCTCGCGGCATTGACCCCGCCTTTGTCTCCTACTGGATTCGCGAAAACATCAAACCCGATTGCGCACCCGCCTCCCTGATGCGTGTCGTCGATCTCCTCCGTTTCTATGAACGCAAGGACGTCCTCGATCACATCACTCGCTTTCTTACCCGCAATGAAGCGGAGGAGCGCTCCTTCCGCCGCGCGATGTACGTACTACAGGCCATCGGCGAAGTGGGTACTCCCGAACAAACGGGCTTTGCCATTCGCTACTTCAACGAGATTCTGCTCCCCCAGCCGGTTGCCATGGACTACTTCGCCCTGGTGCTTGAGACCGCCGAAACGCTTGCCACCGGCATCGACACGTCTCTGGTCGGCCGCCGCCTCCAATCCGCCATTGATGCCGTGGGTGTCCCCAAGAAGCTCGACAGCCCGGAAGCCATTCCGTTCCTGAAATACTCCGACTATCGCGTCAACAATTATCCCTCCGCCGTCCGAACCATTGAGGCCAAACGCCGCCTCTCTTCCTCCCCTCCCGCCCAGCGCCTCCAGGAACTCCTTTTCATCTACCTTGGCGAATCGCCATTATCCACCCCTTCGATGGTTGTCTGGGCCGGCCGCCTGATTCGCCAGCACGCCATGAACGGCGCCCAAACCGAAGTGCTCGCGGCTTTCAACCAGATCATTGATGGCGCCATCAAGAGCGAGATGCCTGAGCCCAAAAAGGAGTTCCTGCTCCTTCGCGCCGTCCAGGCCGTTATATACTTCCGTGGAAAGCTCAGCTTCCCGCAGGAGGCGGCCTTCGACGCGATCACTCCCAAATACCCAAACTTTCTTTGTGATGAGTAGAAAGTGCGGGACCGGCACCCGTATTTACTGGTAGAACTCTTCAACCGCGATGACAGCGGTCTGCGATCGCAACGTCGTAACGCCGATAAGATTGCCCATGTCGTCGAAAAGGCCGCCGCCGGCGGTCGCGGCGGTGACGGGGGCGTTAGAAACCAGCAGCTTGATGTTGCCCTGGTTCTTGGCCGATTGCAGGGTGCCTTGGGCGAGGGCGCCGGAGCGAACGGTGTACGTCTTTTCGCCGGCGGTTAGATCCTGCGCATAACGGACCCCGTTGACGGGTTGCAGCCGCGCGCCGCCGGCTTCAATAACGCAAAGCCCGGCTGTGCGCTTCGACTTGATGAGGCGAACGCTGGTGGTGACGAGTTTGCCGTTTTGGTAAAGGCCAGTCGATCCCATGTTCTCCAGCACGTCGCAGTTAGTAAGCAGCAACGTGTTCGACACGGCGACGGCCGCGCCTTGAAACTCCGACGCTTCGGGCTTCAACTGTGAAGCGTCACCCGCGGTGACCAACCCGTAGACCGAGTTGCCGACCTGCCTCCACAGAGAATCGCCGTCGAGAGGTTTCGAAAGGGTTCCCGGGGGAAGGTCGGAAATGCCGTTGGACCAGGACGGCCAGGAGGTCCGCGCCGAGACGGTGGGCGGCGGCGCTGGCGCTGGCGCGGTACGTTCCCGGGGAGGCGGTGCGGATTCAGGAGCCGCGGCCGGTGCGGCGTCCAACCGGGCGAGTTGGACTCGCACCTGCTGGGCCTCCGGCGAACTGGGATCCTTTTTCAGATAGTTAGAGAAGCTTTCCTTGGCGCCTTTAATGTCGTTCTTCTGCGCGAGGATAATGCCAAGCAGTTGATCGATGCGGGGCATTTGACCTTTCGGATCCAACTTACTGGCTTCGCGCACCGACTTTTCCGCTTCGTCAATCTTGCCTAAATTGAGGTTGGACACGGCATTCACGTAGTGCAGTTGCGGGTATTCGAACGGATTCAGCTTGATGCCTCTCGCGCTGGCGGCGGCGGTTTTTTCCCAGTCTTTTTTCTGCGCGTGAAGGAACGCGAGATTGACATAAGGTTTGACGTACTTGCCGTCGGCGGCCACGGCGGACTCGAAAGCCTTTTGGGCGTCGTCGGGGCGCTTCTGCGCTTCGTAGAGCCGGCCGAGTTCAAACCAGGCGATGGCATACTTCGGATAAGCGGCGGTGGCTTTTTCGATTTCCGCGAGCGCTTCGGGCAACTTCTTTTTCTTGATGAGGTCGAGACCTTTATCGAAGCTCTTCTTGGCCTCTTTCGGGGCGAGCGCCGTGGTCATCGAAAAGGTGAAGCCTTCGACGTTGGCAAGGCGGCGGAGGATCATGGTTCCGACGTCGGGATTGTCCATGAATCGGCGACCGGACAACATGACGTTCTCACCGCGGAAGCCGGGAAGGTTGGCGCGAATTTCGCAGCCCATCAAATCGCGCTCGGTAAGCCCGCCGCCCATTCCGCCCAAACCGCCCATTCCCGTATTGCGCCCGCCGGCCATGGTAGACCGGCTGAAGACGCCATCGTCTAAACCGCCGGACGTGCTCGCGTCTGCCATCATGGCGTTGTTGCGGCCGAGTTCGATGCTGAAATGGCCTTTGGAGTTTGTGTAGCCCTCGGGGCGAACGACGCCGTTGCAAATACGCTCGATGGTGACCGAGTCGGGCGGAGGCGTGCCGTCTTCCAGGATGACTTTGCCGGACAGGAAGATGGGCCGGTTTTGCTGCATGTCGGGGAAGCGGTTCCGGTCATTGGGATCCTGGCCGGGGAAAGGATTGCGACCGGGGTTGGTGGGATTGGTGTTGCCGATGCCACCGGGATTGGTGGGGTTGGTGGCGCCGCCACCGGGGCTGGCCGGTGTGGCCGGACCCGCGCCGGGCCCCGGCGCTGGCGGCTGCTGGGCCGACAATACCGCCGAAAAAGTCAGGACGAAGAGCGATGATGATAGTCGCACGGGACTCCCTCCAGATGGCCACATTATGTCATATGACGCCGGGGATACTGTGTAAACTCGCGATAGCCGGGACTACCCGATGTTGGGGAACACGGCGCTGAGCGGTACTTCGAGATCCCCTGCGGGGTTTCGAAGAACGCGGTCCATTGATTCGTGGGCGCCCGAAGGGGTGTGTATCCACGCACGCTGGCGTTCGGGGTCGATTATCCAGACGGCGGAGACGCCAAAGCGAAGATAATCGTCGATTTTATCCTGAATATCGGCGGCGCGGTCCTCCGAGGAAAGAACCTCAACAGCCACCTCGGGCGGGCCGGTGATGATGCGGCCTGGAGGGCGGCCGCCACGGACGATGACAACGTCGGGTATTCGGTAGCGATCAGGGCGGACTTGGACGCGAATCTCAACGCCGGCCCAAAAACCGCGAGCGCTGAATAGAACGAACGCATAGGTCCGGCCTTGCGCGTCGCCATGACTAATCTCGCCCGCGTTACGCTCCACCAGACGGCCTTCGACATATTCGCAGTCCGGGTCCATCGTATGGCCTAGATAATCGGCGAGCGGGACCAAGGCACCTGTCCTCATCTTAAAAGAATTCTAGCAGGGATCGCGAGCTGGGTCTAATGTAAACTCGCGGTAACGCAGTGGGGACAGCGGGTTATCATACGTATTAGTGGCGCTGCGCACTCGCTCCAGGATAATTGTGCCGGTGCTTGTTGTCTTCACTTGCACCCTCACTAGCTATGCGCAGGAGACGGCGCCGGAGGCACCATTCATCGGAAGGCGGATCAGTGCGATCCGGTACGCGCCGGAAACGCAGCCATACTCGCTGTCATTGTTAGACCAGATGAACCCGTTGAAAGTGGGTGAAACATTCGATAGCCGGATGATCGGCGCGGCGATTGAACGGCTTTACGAGACCGGGCGGTTTTACACCGTCGATGTGGACGCGGTATTGTCGGGAGAAGAAGTGATTCTGGAATTCCGGACTGAGTCGGCGTGGTTCGTGGGAAAGGTGGCGGCGAACGGGTCCGACGATCCGCCAAACGCTAGCCAGTTAATATCGGCTTCAAGGCTGGAACTAGGGCAGGACTTTACGGAAGACTATCTGCTGCAGTCGAGTTCCAACATCATCGCGTTGATGCGGGCCAACGGGCTGTACGGCGCCACCGTGGATCCGCGGTTCGAATATGAGCCATTGACCCAGCAGGTGAATGTCACGTTCAACCTGAAGCATGGACCGCGGGCGCGGTTCACGCGCCCGGTGATCACCGGCACGCCGGGCCAATCCGATGCCGCCATTCTGTGGAAGACGCGGTGGAAGCGGCTGTGGGGGCTGGCCGGTTATAAGCATGTGACCGAGAGCCGCGTGCAGACTGGCCTGGAGCGGGTCCGGTATTCGTTTCAGGCGCGGGATTTCCTGATGGCGAAAGTAGCGTTGGAAAAGCTGGCATACCTGCCGGAGACCAACCGCGTGGAGCCGCACCTGCGAATTGAAGAAGGGCCGCGGATCCGCATTCGCGCGGAGGGTGCGCGAGTGGGGCGGGGCAAGTTGCGGCAGTTGGTGCCGGTATTTCAGGAGCATACGGTGGACCGGGATCTGCTGACGGAAGGAAGCCGGAACATCGCTCAGTATTTCCAGGCGCAAGGATACTTTGACGCGACCGTGGATTTCTCGTCATCGCCGGTGGAGGCGAGCGGAGAACAGACGATCCTTTACAACGTGGAGCGCGGCCCGAGGTACAAGCTGACGGCGCTTGACATCAAGGGCAACGAGTACTTCGATACAAAGACGATCCGCGAGCGAATGGCGATTACTCCGGCGACGATCCTGCGTTACCGCAATGGCCGATACAGCGAGGAGTTACTGCGAAAGGACATCGATTTGATCGCGTACTTGTATCGCGCCAACGGGTTCCGCGACGTGAAAGTGGAGACACGGGTGGAGCCGGATTCGCAGGGCAAGGAAGAAGAATTGACGCTGCGCCTGACGATTGTGGAAGGCGAGCAGTGGTTCGTTTCCGGAGTGGAGATCAGCGGCGTGAATCTGCGCGATTTCGACTACGTGCAAGGCCAGTTGCAGACGAATAAAGGGCAGCCGTTTTCGGACACGGCGCTGGTTTCCGACCGGGACACCATTCTCAACTACTATTTCAACAACGGCTTCCCGGACGCCACGCTCGAGTTCCGGACGGAACCCGACGCGGCCGCGCGGCGGATGGCCGTGAAGTTCGAAGTGAGCGAGGGGCGGCGCAACTTCGTGCGGCGAGTGCTGGTTAGCGGCTACAATACGACGCGGCCGCGGTTGATTTATGACCGCATTCCGCTGGAGACCGGCGATCCGCTGTCGCAGAGCGCGATCATTGACGCGCAACGCCGCCTTTACGACCTGGGCATCTTTGCGAAAGTGGACATCGCGCTGCAGAATCCGTTGGGGAAGGAACGCGACAAGAATGTCCTGTACCGGCTGGAAGAAGCGAGCCGGTATAGCTACACGGTGGGCTTTGGGGCGCAACTAGCGCGTATCGGCGGCGGGCTTGGAACGTTCAACTCACCGGCGGGCGCGCCGGGCTTTTCGCCGCGCGTGAACTTCGGCGTGAGCCGCGTGAATGTCCTGGGGCTGGGCCATACATTGAGTTTTCGAAGCCAGCTTTCGAGTTTTCAAAGGCGCGCCGTGGTGAACTATTATGCCCCGCAGTTTACCGGGAACGACCGTTTGAACCTAAGCTTCACGTCGCTCTACGACGACTCCCGGGATATCCGGACATTCGCGGCGGAACGCCTGGAGAGCAGCATTCAGTTGGGGCAGCGGCTTTCGAAGGCCAACACGGCGCAGTACCGGTTTACACTCCGTCGCGTACGTATCGACCAGTCCACTCTGTCCATCGACCCGGCGCTGATACCGTTGTTCTCCGTGCCGGTGCGGCTGGGGATTGTCTCGGCCTCCTTTGTGCAGGACAAACGCGACGATCCGATCGATTCGCGGCGCGGGATGTACAACACGGTTGACTTCGGCTACGCCGCTAGCGCGTTCGGATCCCAATCGGACTTTCTGCGCCTCATTTTTCGCAACTCGACATATCATCGTTTGCGGCGGGATATGGTGCTTGCGCGGTTGACGACACTGGGCGGCATGTATAGCCTGAACGGCCGTTCGCCGGAGCGGGACGTCCCGCTTCCCGAACGATACTTCTCCGGCGGCGGCTCCACGCACCGGGGGTTTCCGGATAACCAGGCCGGGCCGCGCGATCTGTCAACGGGTTTTCCGATCGGCGGTAAGGCGCTGGCGATCAACACATTGGAACTGCGGTTCCCGCTGATAGGGGATGCCCTCGGCGGCGTGTTCTATCACGATATGGGGAATGTCTTCCGGGACCTGGAGAAAATTTCGTTTCGAACCACACAGCGCGACGTACAGGACTTCGACTACACGGTTCATGCGGTTGGGTTCGGGATACGTTACCGGACCCCAGTGGGTCCGGTACGATTCGACATTGGCTATTCCCCGAATTCGCCAAAGTTCTTCGGGTTCAAAGGCACGCGCGAGGAACTGGTGGCGGGCGGCGGCAGCCGTCTTGTCCAGCGGATCAATCAACTACAGTTTCACTTCTCCCTGGGGCAGACATTCTGATGCGCTTCCTGCTCCTGCTCGCGTCGTTGCTGTGCGCATTCTCCGCCATCGTCGATGGCATTGTCGCGACGGTCGGCCGGGCTGTCATCACCGACAGCATGGTGCGGCGTGCGCTTCGCACTGGGGCTTTTCTGGCAAAGACGCCGCTGGCGGAGACAGCGGCGCTTTGGGAGGAGAGCCGCAACCGGCTGATTGAGCAGGCGCTGGTGAAAGAGGAGATCAGGATCAGCCGCTATACGATGGCGCAGCCCGATGAGATTCGTGCGGCGGTGGAGCAAGTGAAGGCGCAGTTAAGCGGACCGGCGGGCTTCGCTTCCAAACTGGCGGAGTACCGCCTGACGGAAGCGGACTTGGCGGAGAACCTCGCGTGGCAAATTACATTCTCGCGGTTTATCACATATCGATTCCGACCGGCGGTGCAGGTGACGGATGAGGCGCTTCGGAGGTTTTATGAAAAATGGAAACCAGCTGGCGAAAAGCCGCCATTTGAAGCAGCGCGCGATCAGGTGGAAACCGAGTTCATCGCCGAGGAGTCGGCCCGTTATCTGGACCGCTGGCTGAACGAGGCGCGCCAGCAGACGCGGATTGAAACCTTGCAGCCGAAAGGCGCAAAGCCATGAAGCGGTTTTTGCGGCGGGCGGGAGTGACGATCGCGGTGCTGGCGGTGCTGCTTTACGGGGCATGGTGGTGGCTGCTGAGGAGCCAATGGCTGCGCGAACAATTGCGGGCGCGGGCGCTGCAGGAGATTGAAAAGGCGACGGGCGGGAAGGCGGAGCTAGGGCGGCTGGACTTCGATCCGTCGTTGCTGGGCGCGAGTTTCGACCGGTTCGTGCTGCATGGCACGGAGCCGGCCGGCGCGGCGCCGTTGGTGCAAGCGGAACGGATCGAAGTGGGGTTGAAGATTCTGTCGTTTCTGAAGCCCAATGTGGACGTTGGGCGGATTGAGATAGTAAGCCCGAAGGTCAATGTGATTGTGGACGCGGATGGAAAATCGAATCTGCCCTCGCCGGCGGCGGCGCGCCGGCCGTCTGGACGCGGACCGGTGGAGGAACTGCTGCGATTGGCGGCCGATTCGTTTGTGGTTCGCGATGGAGAGTTCAGCTACGACGCGAAGAAGTATAGGTTTTCGGCCAGCGGGCGGAACTTGCAGGCCGCGTTTGACTACGATGCGAACGGGCCTGTTTATCGAGGAACGGTGGCATCGGACGCCGTCGAAGTGCAAGCGGGATTTCTGCCCCGGCTGCCAGTGAATCTGGACGTGCGGATGGTGGTGGCGAAGGACGCGGTGGAGTTTTCCGGCATTCGGCTTCAATCGCAATTGAGCGTGGTTACCGGCAGTGGACGGATTGAGAATTTCCGGGCGGCGAATGGGGCCTTCGACTTGGCGGTGTCGACGGACCTGGCGGAATCGGCGCGGCTATTCCGCGCGCACGCCGGGCGCGGCGCCGTGCAGACGAACGGGCGGTTGACGTGGCTGGGCGGATCGCAAGTTCGTTATGAAGGGGACCTGCGGGCGTCGGCGCTGGACGTTGAGGTAGCGGGGGTACGCGTGCGGCCGGTGGCCGTTACCGCGCGCGTGATGGCGACGGAGAAGGAACTGATTTTGACCGGCGTGCAGGCGCGGACGACGGAGGGCAAGTTCTCCGGGTCCGTGACACTGCCAAAATACGATGGCTACCTGGTGGACGGCCGCGTGGACGGATTGGCGCTGCGCAGCGTGCTGGAACGAACCGGGAACAAGCCGCTGGGCTACAGCGGCGTACTATCGGGGCCTTTGCGGCTGCAAGGGGCCTGGAGCGGCGGCATGATGGCGGACGCCGATTTGCTGATCGCGCCCGGAGAAGGGGGCATACCGCTGGGAGGGCAAGTGGCCGTGCGATACGACAACGCGGCCGAGCAAATCGTATTGCGCGATTCTTTTCTGACGACGCCGCATTCGCGCGTTGACATCGCAGGCACGCTGCTGCAGACGCTGCGCGTGAAGTTCGCGGCGACGAATCTGAACGACCTCCGGCCGGCGCTGGCGCTGGCGGGCGTCACCGAACCGTTGCCGGTGCGGCTGGACGCTACCGGTTCGGTGCTGTTTGAAGGGACGGTATCCGGGGCACTGCGGGCGCCGCTGGTGGCGGGCCAGTTGCGCGCGCTCCAGGCGCGTTGGGGGGAAGTCCCGGTGGATGCGTTGAGCGCGACGCTGCTGGCATCGGCGGATAAGGTAACACTCACGCGGTTCAGCGTGACGCAGGGCGGGGCGACGGCCGCCGGTAATGGCACAATCGGGCTGCGAAACTGGAAGGCCGGCGGCGGGAGCGAGATCGACTTGCACGCGGAGGGACGAAACCTGAACGTGGGCGATCTGCGGCGGCAGGCGGGAATTGCCGCGCCCGTGGCGGGACTGCTGCATGCGACGGCGCGGGTGCAAGGAACCTTGGACGATCCGCGCGGCGAGGCGCAAATCGACTGGTTCCGTCCGGCGTATGGGGATGAGCGTCTTGATCGCATTCGCGCGACCGTGCGGCACGAACGGAACACGTTGCGGATAACCTCGTTGGAGGCGTCGCGCGGGGCGGCGCTGCTAACCGGCGGCGGCACGTTCACGCATGGAAGCGCCGACTGGCGGAACGGGACGGCAGCCGTCGCGTTTCAATTGGCGGGGCTGGAGTTGAGCACGATTCCAGCGGTGCAGTCGCTGCGCAAAGGTACGGATGGGATGGTGACGGCGAGCGGGAAGGCGGGTGCGATCGTCACGAATGGGGCGGTCCGGATTTCGTCGATAGATGGGGAGAGCCGGTTGGCGAATCTGATGATCGGCAACCAGCCGTATGGCGAGGTGGCGGTGACCGCCGCGATGAGCGGCAACGCCGAAGTGGCCGTCAACGCCCGCGCATCGCTGCGCGGGTCCGCTATTGCGGCGACGTCGAAATGGCGGCTGGCGCCCGGCTATCCGGGCACGGCGCATTTGGAGTTTGGAGAGCTTCCCTTTGCGGTATTCAATGATCTGCGGCCGTCCCAGGTGGCGGCGGAACCGTGGCCGTTCGTGGGCGCCTTTCGCGGGAGTGCCGACTTCAGCGGGCCGGCGCTGGATATCGACCGCTGGAAGGTCGACGTGGCGCTGAACGACATTTACGCACGGCCCGCGCGGCGGCAAACCTTGCCCGGGAAAACGACGGCGCAGGATTTTGAACTGCGCAACAACGGGCCGGTGCTGTTCAGCGCCGAGGGGCGGACGGTGAACATCCGTTCGGCGCGCTTTGCCGCCAAAGACACGAACCTTTCGGCTTCCGGCAGCTTCTCGCTGGCGGAGCGAAGGCCGTGGGATTTGAAGATCGACGGGCAGTTGAACCTGGCGGGATTGCGCGCGTTCAGCCCCGATATTGTTGCCAGCGGCGTGGCGACGCTGCAGGCCAATGTGCGCGGCGAACTGGCCAGCCCGCAAGTGTTCGGGGCCTTGGAGTTGAAGAATGCGACGCTGAACGTGGACGGAATCCCGAACGGGCTCGATAAAGTGAGCGGGCGCGTGCTGTTCGACCGGCGGCGGGCGACGATAGAGAACCGGCTGACAGCCGAAACGGGCGGCGGCGCGTTGGCGCTCAGCGGCTTCCTGGACTTTTCCAGTGACGACACGTTCTACCGGCTCCAGGCAGAGGCCTCGCGCGTGCGCATCCGCTATCCGGAGGGCGTCAGCACCGTCGCCGACGCGAACATCGCGTTGAGCGGCACCACGGAGCGAAGCCTGCTGGCCGGTACGGTGACGGTGCTGCGATTAGGCTTCACGCCGAAGACGGATATCGGCGGACTGTTGGCGGAATCCAGCCGCGGCGAGAGTACGCCGAAAGAAGCGAACAAGCTCCTGGCAAACATGCAGATTGACGTGAAGGTGCGCACCGCGCCGGAGACGCGGTTCACAACGTCGTTGACGAACGACCTGCAGGCGGAAGCGAATCTCCAATTACGCGGGACGGGCGCGCGGCCCGTGGCGCTGGGACGAATCACCATCAGCCAGGGCGACATCAATTTCTTCGGCAACAAATACAGTATTAAGCGCGGCGAAGTGAGTTTTTACAATCCTACGAAAGTGGAGCCGACGCTGGATCTGGATCTGGAAACGCGAGTGCGCGGCGTGGACGTGACGGTGAACTTCACGGGGCCGATCGACAAGTTGAACGTCAGCTACCGGTCGGACCCGCCGCTGCAACCCGGGGAGATTATCGCGCTGCTGACGGTGGGACGTTCCCCGACGGCGTCAACGGTGGGCAGCAGCCAGAGCGGGGCACGTGGATCGTTCCTGGAGAGCGGCGCGAACTCGCTTTTGGGCAGCGCGATTTCAGCGCCGATCTCCAGCCAGTTGCAGCGATTCTTCGGCGTCAGCCGCATCAAGATCGACCCGACCGTCGCGGGCCTGGAAGGCACTCCCCAAGCGCGCGTAACCGTGGAACAGCAGGTATCGAAAGATGTGACGATCACCTTCGTCACCAATCTGAATCGCAGCCAGCAACAGGTGGTCCGATTTGAATGGAACCTGAGCAAGGAGTTTTCCGTGATTGCGCTCCGCGACGAAAACGGCTCATTCGGAGTGGATTTTCAGTTGAGAAAGCAGTTGAAATAGGCGATGCGTCTCCGTGCGGAAAATAACCGCCTGAAGATCGAGCACAGCATTCTGGACGGCGTGCGCGGCATGCTGGAACGTCTGCTGAAACAGTGCGCCGCTATCCGAACGGTGGTGCCGGGACGAATTGCGATTGTGCGGGACGCGCGGGGACCGGTGAAGGTGCGGGTGACCGTGCCGGTGACGAACGGGTGGAAAGCGATCGCGCTGAGCGACGGCGCGCGGCAGGAACTGTTCATCAGCACAACGATGAGCAAGGACGAATTGGAAGCGGCGCTGCGGCGGGCGGCGGCGGACTAACGCTACAATTAGATGGAATTCCAAGTATTTCGCAAGGAGCACTACATTACATGGCAGTGAAAGTGGCAATCAACGGCTTCGGCCGCATTGGCCGGAACGTTGTGCGCGCGGGTCTTCACAACCCCGAAATCGAGTTCGTCGCATTGAACGACCTCACCGACAACACGACGCTCGCGCATCTGTTGAAGTATGACTCGACGCTCGGTCGCCTGGACGCGGAAGTCACGCACGATGCCGAGTCGATCACGCTCAACGGCAAGCGCATTCGCGTCTTTGAAACGAAGGACCCGGCCGCCATCGACTGGTCGGCGTTCGGCGCCGAAATCGTCATCGAATCGACGGGCCGTTTCACCGACGCCGCCGATGCCTCCAAGCACCTGCGGGGCACCGTGAAAAAGGTGATCATCTCCGCACCGGCGAAGGGTGAGGATCTGACTATTGTTCTTGGCGTGAACGATGAGGCCTACGATGCCGACAAGCACAACATCATCTCCAACGCTTCCTGCACCACGAACTGTTTGGGCCCTGTCGCGAAGGTGCTGCACGAGAACTTCACGATCCAGAAGGGATCGATGACGACGATCCACAGCTACACCAACGATCAAAACGTCCTCGACTTCCCGCACAAGGATCTCCGCCGCGCGCGAGCCGCCGCGATCAACATGATTCCCACGTCCACCGGCGCCGCCAAGGCCATCGGCCTGGTGCTGCCGCAGTTGAAGGGCAAGCTGGACGGCTACGCAATGCGGGTGCCGACGCCGAATGTGTCGGTTGTCGACTTCGTGTGCGTCACCGAGAAGAACACGACTGCCGAGGAAGTTAACGGCCTGTTGAAGGCGGCTTCCGAAGGCCCGATGAAAGGCATTCTCGGCTACACGACCGACCCGGTTGTTTCCACCGATATGTTGAAGAATCCGAACAGCTCGATCGTCGATTCGGATCTGACGAAGGTGATGGGCGGTAATCTGGTGAAGGTGGTCGCTTGGTACGACAACGAATGGGGCTACTCCAGCCGCGTTATCGACCTGTGCGTTTTTCTAGCTAATAAGGGGCTGTAGGTGATTCTGGGCCGCCGCTGTCCCGGCGGCCTCAATCGACCTTAACTGCCAACTTAGACGCATGCGCCAGAATCTCCGGGTCCTGCGTACCGACAGCCAGGCCCGCCTTCATCAGCCTCCTCGCTTCGTCTATTTCGCCGTTGGCGAATAGAGCTACAGCCAACGCATCGTTCGTATGGACGTCGCCCTTCCGTTCCGCCTCTTTCCGGGCCACTTGCACTGCCTTCGCCGGGTCCCCGCCTTTGCCTGCCAAATATAGCGCCAGTTCGCGGTTCGCATTACCAGGGGAGGAAGCAGAGCGGGACGCCGCCTTCTCGCAAGCGGAATAATCGGCCGCCGCACCTGAATCCTCCGCAAGCACGTAAAGAAGCCGCGGGTTAGAATGCACTGCCTGCATTTGCGGAGCGCCGTTATCGTTTCTGCTGGACGGTTCTGTGCCAGTCGAACCCGCGCTAGCATCTCGACCGCCAGACTAGCTCCGCGCGCGGAAGTTTTCAGCGCCTCCAGCGCCGCCGTTTCGGCCCGGCTCAATCACCCGCCAGCGACTGTAGGCGGGGCAAACACGATAGAAGCCTGCTAGCCTCGGCATCTTGGTCTTGGGTCAGCCGCAAAAATGATTGGCTCACCGCCTCAAGTCTGCCATCACGGATCCTGCAAGCCACACAGGCGCGCCGATGAGCGAGGCGCCTCTGCAATCGAATCTCGAATCACTTTTGGGGCCGCGCTCTCTGCACATTACGCGGCCCCAAAGCACCCCGCGCCACTAGCGGAGGGGAGGATTCTCAAATTGACCGAGTTACTTCTATAGGAGTCTTGTCCCTTTTTTCCTTATGCATCATGGATCTATTTCGCATCATTTCCATGCGCTTCTCCATAGGTATCTTATCGAACATGTCGGCTTTTCCTGCTCCGGCATTTTTGCCATCATTGCAGTATGTTCCTGCTTCGTGATGCTGCTCGTGTCCCGGCCGTGCAACTTCGAGGCGGCGATGTCTTTCATCGACAGTTTATCGATCATCGCCACTATGTCCGAGGTGGACAGCGTGCCCATCCTGGCCATATGTTCTTTGTCAGACATCTTGCGTGAAGCCCGTGACTGAGTCTCTTCAGGTACTTGGACAAACGCTGTCCCGGATACTGCCACGAGCATTCCCGTGGCTACCAATACCGTTCTAGAATCTTTGTACATTTTGATACAATCTTCTATTGTCATTTGATCGCTCGGATCTATGCGCGATCACGCGGTTGCGGAGAGCTGTCAAGCATACAATACCCGTTTGCCCGGCTGAATGTGTTTACAATTTGATCGTGTTGATGCTGAAAACTGGTATCGGTTCCAGTTAATGGACCGACACCTTGTAAAGGTGGTAAACGCCCAATTCTATCGAACGGCGAAGCCAAAACGTGTAAATAACGGCTCTTATTTACCGGCACCCTCAACCTGAAGATTATCTGTAACCGAGAAGACACCCGAAACGGAATTCGCCTGGAGCTTCGCGATGGTTCGATCACCTTCATTGGCAACGACGCCGTCAAGAGTTACGTTTCCGTTTTCCACGATGATGTGAATCGAAGGCACCGCTTGCAGCGCGTATCGATTCAACGCTGTATGACCATAGATAGTACGGTAAAGCTGGAGGCGCAGACGGTCGTCATTAGGCGAAAGCGGCAGAACTTTGATGTTGTTCTCGACCGACTCAATGCCTTCTATGTCTTTCACAACATTCTCGGCGGTTGACTTGAGAGTAGGGCGAGTCACTTCGCCCATTAGTACGACTTTCCCGTTATTCACGGAAAAGGCGAGCCGGTCGAATACCCCGTAATAAGGCAGCATAATTAGTTCATGGCGCACCTGCCGTTCGAGTCTTGTGCGTCCAGGAACCTCGGCTCCAAACACGCTGGATACCATGAGGACCGTCGCGATAACACTGGCGTTTATCATAAGTCAAATCCTCCCTTACGCGGTCAAAAATACTTCCCGCGCTTCATCGAAAGCCGCAACGCCTTCTTTAATGGTATGTTCCGCGACTTCAACTTTCTTGTTGACCGCGCTACGCACGCCACCTACCGCGTCATTCACTTTATCCGTAACTGCCCGTTGACCGTCCGCCACTTTGCCGGCGACGGCGCTTCGAAGGTCGGCGCCCGAGGCCGGCGCGAGCAGGAGGGCGGCCGCGGCTCCGCAGCCGGCTCCTGCCAAGAAAATCAGGGTGTGCTTCATGATCGAATCTCTTTCTCGCTAGGTCACTGCGGTAGATCGTCATGGATATAGTTGCAATCAGGGGGCCAAAAATCTTCCGGGAATGGCTTCCATCGACGCGGGTCAGGCGGCACCGATCCACTCGCGGACGATCTTCTCCAACTGAATTGGCGGAACGGCTCCATTGCGCAGAACGACATCGTGAAATGCGGGCAATGAAAACTTAGCGTCCAGCTTTTGTTTAGCTTTGGCGCGGAGGTCCAATATCTTGAGCATGCCGATCTTGTAGCTGCAGGCTTGGCCGGGCATGACGACATACCTGTGAACTTCGCTTTGCGGGATGCCGTAGGCGATGGCCTGTTCGCGTGTCCATTTACAGGCGTGAAGGCCAGTGTCGGTTACAAGGCGGCGGACGCGGAATAGCTCGGCGTTGAGACGGCCGAGGTCGCTGACTTTATCGTCCCGATACCAGCCGAGTTCGAATGCCAATTGTTCGGCGTAAAGGCCCCAGCCCTCGGCGTAGGCTGACATCCCGCGGAAGGCATTTTGGCGGCGGAAGCCGGGGAGCGATTCCATCTCGACTCGACTTGGAGAGCGAGCTGAAAGTAATGGCCCGGAATGGCTTCGTGGGCGGTGCGAGTTTTCATGACAACCCGGCTGAATTCCGGACCTCGCAATGGCGCCCGGAAGATGCCTGGGCGGGAGCCATCGCGGGGCGGGCTGGAATAGTTGGCGGCGGCGTTCGCCTCCTCGAAAGCTGGGATCCGCTGAACAATGCACTGAGCCTTGGGGATTCGCAGGAAAGAAGCGAGCGAACGCTCGTGGTTCTCGCGAATCATTGGGGCATAGTCGGCCAGAATGCGGTCGCAAACATCGGGCGTGTTGGGGTACAGGTTATCGGCTTCGAGTTTCTTGTAGCGCTCGATGATGGAGCCTTCTTTGTAGCCGAGGCCGCGGAAGCGGGCATCCATTTCGGCTTCGATGCGGGCTACCTCCGCCTTCCCTTTTTGGTGGACTTGCGCGGGGGTCAGGGGAAGGGTTGTCATGCTCTTCAAGAAGAAGGCGTAGGCTTCGTCGCCTTTGGGGAGGCGCCAGAGGCCGGGGGCTTCGGAACTCTTGGCGTTGATGGTTTCGAGGCCGTCCATGGTGCGGCCGTAAGCAGGGTAGCCGCCGTCGCGAACGAACTTTTCGGCGCTGGCGGTGAAGGCGGCTTGCGTTTCAGGCGGGCTGCCGGAGAGGTGCTTCATCCGCTCGGCAAGTGAGGAAAGGAGGATGTTACCGGCCGGCGGCGGGGTCGTCAACCTCTTCAACTGGCCGACTGTTTCGACGGCGATGAAGCCTGGAAGTCGGATATTTCGCTTGGCCCGGTCCTGCATCATTTGCAGAGCCCCGTCGATTGCCGGTCCGCCGTCCTGCAAGCGAAGAAGGTAGTTTTCGATGTCGCGCGTATTGCGGACCGGGTGCAAGTCGGTGAGCAGGGAAGGCAGAAGGATTGTATGCTTGCAAACTGGTTGAGCGGGAAATCATATTTGAGCCACGGCCCTTCGTCAACGATGCACTGTAATTGATAATCGAGCATTTCGGTGGAGACGCGCTGTTGCGGAGGGTTTTGAGCGCTTCCTTTGCGAATGCAATGCGGGCGTGGGCGGCGGCGTCACTCCAGTCCGAGAGTTTACCGTCAAGTACGTTCTGCTCTTCTCCGGAGAAGAAGCGCGCCCCGGTCGAGGCTTCCGGATGCATTCATCCAGCGGGCGAGGAGATCTTCGAAGAAAGCGTCGGTATTGGCGTCGGCGGCGGTATTGACACCGGCGGACGCACTAAGCGCGAGCCATTCTCTGCGGGTCATTTTTCGATACTAGTACATTGAGGAGGGAACACTATGCGCCGACGATTTCTACTTACTTCATCACTGGGTGTTTTTGGCTTGGACTGGCCGCAGTTTCGAGGACCGGGCGGGACGGGAGTATCCGCTGAGAAGGGACTGTTGAAAGAATGGCCGAAGGCGGGGCCAAAGTTACTCTGGAGGCAGCCGGATATTGGCGATGGGTACGGTACTGTCGCCGTGGCGGGACCGGTATTGTACGCCGTGAGCAATCACGGAATGGACGATGAGTTTGTGCAGGCATTGCGGGTGGCGAATGGCGAGCCCGTGTGGAGCGCGCGGATCGGCGTCGTTGGAAATCCGAATCAGCAGCCGCCGTATCCCATGGCGCGGTCGACCCCGGCGGTGGATGGGGACCGGCTGTATGTGTTTTCCTCCGATGGAGATTTGGCTTGTTTGCGGGCGGCGACGGGGGAACCGGTGTGGCGGAAAAGTGTGCGAACGGAGTTTGGCGGCACGCCCGGGACTTGGGGGTACGGGGAGTCGCCATTGATTGATGGCGATGTGGTGGTAGTGACGCCCGGTGGGACGGCGGCGACAATGGTGGCATTGAACAAAATGACCGGGGCGGTGATATGGAAGTCGGCTATACCAGGCGGGGACAAGGCGGCGTATGCTTCGGCAATTGCGACGCAGGCGGCGGGGCGTCGGCAGTACGTGCAGTTTTTGGACAAGGGCGTGGTGGGGGTGGACGCGAAGACCGGAGCATTCTTGTGGCGGTACACGGGAACGGCGGGAGGGCCGGCGAATATTGCGTCGCCGATTGCGAAAGGCAACTTTATATACAGCACGAACGCCCGGCGATTTAACGGGGGGCTGGTGCAATTGACGGCGGTGGCTGGGGGCGTGGCGGCGGAGCAGGTG
>Ga0163151_10000380_pt1 | contig 79609 bp, 60 predicted proteins | sample OliLakLV19MP5IB2_FD_145596 | JGI IMG/M metagenome (GOLD analysis project Ga0163151, IMG submission 145596) | Freshwater microbial mat bacterial communities from Lake Vanda, McMurdo Dry Valleys, Antarctica - Oligotrophic Lake LV.19.MP5.IB-2 | ecosystem: Environmental > Aquatic > Freshwater >...
CCTGCTCTCCCCGGTCGCCCCGAATCCGCCCCCTCGTCGAAAGACGGCGGTCGCAACCGCCGCCGCTGGGCGCGCGCGCTGGCCGAGATGCCGATCACGCTCATCGGCCCCGACGGCTCGAGCGAGGCCAAAGTCCGCGATGTGTCGCGCGCCGGCGTGTGTTTCTTCCTCGACCGACCGGTGCCGCTGATGACCGTGCTCGGCGTGGCCTTCGATCTCGCGACGCCCGTCGGTCGCACGCGCGTGCAAGCGCACGGCGCGGTCGTGCGTTGCGAGCGGATCTCGAAGAGCATCGATCACTGGGAGATCGCCGTCTTCCTGCACGACATGGCCGAGAGTGATCGACACGCGCTCGAGGAGTTCGTGGCGATCCGCGCCGGTAGCCTCTGACTGGCGAGACTCGACGTACAGGTGAGCGGCCGCCGGGATCGTGCGGCACGGACGCGCGTCCCAGGTGCCGCGGTGCGACCTAGACCCAATACGATGCCGCGGAGTTCGCGGTGTGAGAGCACTGCCGGAGCAAGATGAGGAGTCGGGGACGGTCCCTGCTCGGCACGAGCCTGGTGGCGAGTCCTGGGCTCCAGCGGGTCGAGAACGACCAGTCGCTCGAGTATCCGCAAGCCGCGTGGGTCCTAGGCGGCGTCCGCAGTCACGAACGCTACACCGAGCGACCCGAACGCGATCGGCTCGTCGCGATTCAGTCCGGCTTGGGTCGGCCGAGCAGCACGGCCGCGGTCCTCATCCCGATCTGCAAGTCGGAAGCCTGGTGGGCGCTGTAAGAGGACGAACGGCGCGCGATCTTCGAAGCTCGCTCGGCGCACATCGCCCTCGGAGCCAAGTACTTGCCCGCGATCGCTCGACGTCTCTACCACGCCCGAGATCTCCGGGATGAGCACGAAGAAGTCGACCACGCAGAGGAACGGCGCCGACTTGGCCGCGAACAGGCCGATCCAGCGCCGCGGATCGGGCGCGGAGGTCGAATGAATTTCCACGGGAGCGTCAGTTCCAAAGAGTCAGCTCGAACCGCCAGATCGGGCCGTCTTCCGGGTGAACGAGGTCCATGCGGTTCCCGAAGCCCGCACGCGCGAGGACGCGTGTCGAAGCATTCGACTCGCGCAGCGTGTGCGCGAAAACGACGTCGACCAGCTTGGATTCGCGTGCGATCGCCACGAGTTCCAGCGCCATCGCCGTCGCGATCCCGCGACCTGCGCACGTCGGGAAAGTGAAGTACGCGATCTCCACCGCACGCTCGTGCGGACCGGTCACGAAAGCGCAAGCGCCGACGGCCGTGCTTGTCGCGGCCTCGACGGCGAGGTACGCACCGAACGGCACGGCACGTGGCACGCGTTGCAGATGGGCGATGTTCGGCTCGACGACGTCGCGGACGAAGAACTCGAAGTCGTCGGCGCGCACGCCGTAGCGCGTGGTGAACGCCGCCGCGCCGCTCTCGGCGACGCTCTGGAGCTCGGCGTCGATCGGAAGGAGGCGCAGCGCGATGCGATCCGCGCCTGCCGCACCGTTCACGTGATCGGTCCCCCGCCGGCGCCCGTCGCTTTGTGTTTCCACAAGACGCCTTTCGCCGTGTCTTCGAGCGCGATTCCCATCGCGACGAGCTCGTCGCGCAGTGCATCCCCGCGCGCGAAATCCTTGGCTTTGCGCGCAGCGAGACGCGCGCGGATCTTGGCCTCGACTTCCGAGCCCAAGGAACTTTCCTCGACCTGGATGCAGCCGAGCGTGCGACTCGCGGTGTGGACCATGAACTGCAACGCTTGCGCGGCGGCCATCGAACCGAGGCGTTCCTCGACGGCGAGCGACCGCAACGCCATGAGCGCCGCGGTCGCGCGCGGCACGTTCAAGTCGTCGTCCATGCCCGAGCGGAACTCGTGGATCGCTTCACCGACTTCGTCGAGTCCGTCGTCGGCGCTCGGCGAACCGGCTTGTCCCCCTTGGATGCGTCGCAACCGAACTATGAGGTCGTCGAGGTTCTCCAGGACGCTCGTCGCCTCGCGCAGGATCTCCCACGTGAAGTTCAGCGGCGTCCGGTAGTGCCCGCGGATGAGGCAGAACCGCAGCGCACGGATCGAGAAACCCTTCGCGCGCACGTCGTCGAGCGAATAGCAGTTGCCCAGGCGCTTGCTCATCTTCCCGCCGTCGACCTGCAGGAACTTCGTGTGCATCCAGTACGTCGAGAACGGTTCGCCCGTGAAAGCTTCGGTCTGCGCGATCTCGCACTCGTGGTGCGGGAAGATGTTGTCCTCGCCGCCCGTGTGGATGTCGATCCGATCGCCGAGGTGGCGCCGCGACATCGCCGAGCACTCGATGTGCCAACCCGGGAAGCCGTTCGCGCCGTAACGGCTCGCCCACTTCATCACGTGGTGCGCGTCGCTCTTCCACAGCGCGAAATCGGCCGGATGGCGCTTCTCTTCGCGCACGTCGATGCGCGCACCGGCGTCGAGCTCGGCCACGGTGTTTCCGGACAAGCGCCCGTAACGCGGGAACTTCGCGACCTCGTAGTAGACGTCTTCGCCGACTTGGTACGCAAAGCCCTTCGCGACGAGACCCTCGATCATCACGAGCATCTCCTCGATGTGATCGCTGGCCTTCGGGTAGACCATCGCCGGCAAGCAACCGAGGTCCTTCAGATCGAGGAAGAACTGCTCGGTGTGACGTCGGCTGATCGCCCACGGATCGAGCTTCTCGCGCCGCGCTTGCGCCTCGATCTTGTCCTCGCCCTCCTCGGCGTCGTCGAGCAGGTGCCCGACGTCGGTGATGTTCATCACCTGCTTCACGGTGAGGCCGGAGCACTCCAACCAGCGTCGCAACGTGTCGGCGAACAGGTAGGCGCGGAGATTCCCGATGTGCGCGCGCCCGTAGACGGTCGGGCCGCAGTTGTACATGCGCACCACGCCGGCCTCGAGCGGGCGGAACGGTTCCTTCTTCCTCGTCAGCGTGTTGTGGACTTCGAGCGGCATGCAAGGACCTCGACGCGCGAACGCGGCGGCGAATCTTCCCCGGTGCGCGCGGGTCCGTCCAGGACCATTGCGCGAGCGACACTCGGCCGCGAAGCGTCGCACGGCGTGTGTTACGGTGCGCGGAACGCCGTGAGGAGGAGTGCCAACACAGACGGCGGCCGAGGTCCGCGCTTCACGCTCGGCGGCGAGATCGGGTCCGGTGCGACGGGCACGGTCTTCCGGGCGACGCTCGACGAAGCCCTCGGTGACCTGCCTGCCGGTTCGACCGTGGCGGTGAAGCGGCTCCATGCAAACCTCGAGTCCGATCCCCGCGCGCGCTCGAGATTCGAAGCCGAAGCCCGCGCGGGCTCCGCCGTGTCCCACCCGCACGTCGTCCACGTCCTCGCATCCGGGCGCGACGAACTCGGACGGTTCTTGGTCCTGACCCATGTCCCGGGCGAGACCTTACGCGCGCGGCTGGCGCGCGACGGCGCCGCGCCCGAGCCGCTCGTGCGCGCTGCCGCACGCTCGCTGGCCGGAGGACTCGGGAGCCTGCACGCCGCGGGTTTCGTGCACGGCGACGTGAAGCCCGAGAACGCGCGCTTCGATGCCGACGGCAATGCCGTCCTCCTCGACCTCGGTTTCGCGCGGCCGATCGCGTCCGAGCCGGACAGCGGCGCGCGCGCCGGCAGCTTGGCCTACGTCGCTCCCGAGGTCGCGCAAGGTGCGGCGGTCGGGCCGGCGAGCGACGTCTTCGCGCTCGGCATCCTGCTCTACGAACTCGCGACCGGAGCGCATCCGTTCGCGATCGACGCGGCGCGCGGCGCGGAAGCGCGTCAGCACGGCACGTTCGAACGCTCCGGATCGAGCGGATGGATCGCGCGCGCTGCACTCCTCGCGCCGGACGCGGATCGCCTCATCGCGGCGATCGCGACCGCACGCTTCGTGGCGCCTTCGCGACTCGTGCCCCAGGTGTCGCCGTTCCTCGACCGCAATCTCGAGGACATCCTGCGACGCGATCCGGCAAGACGTCCGACGGCGCACGAGATCGCCGCGCGTTTCACCGAGGAGGAGTCGGGCACGTGGTGGCGTGGCGAACTCGACACCCTCGTGCTCACGCGGCGGATCGGCGCGGGCGAAGGCGAACTCGCGCATCCCACGCCGCTCGTCGGACGCGAGGAAGAGCTCGCCGCCATCGCACGCGAGTGGGACGCGAGCGCGAGCGGTCCGCGCTGCGTTTGGATCCACGGTGCAGCCGGGGTCGGGAAAACGCGCCTCGTCCTCGAGTGGGCCGGACGCGCGCGCGCGGGTCTCGCACCGCCGCTAGTCCTGTCAGGTCGATCACGCGCGCTCGAGCAAGACCGTCCGTGCAAGCCGATCCTGCGCATGCTCGAGCGCTGGATCCGACTCGCGCCTGGTACGAAACCCGGTCCGCGCGAACGGGCCGATCTCGCCGCACTGGTTCCGCCAAGTCACGTCGAAACTCTGCTCGCCGCATTGGACGCGACGTCTGCGACCGCATCCGCAGGTGCGTTGCCGCTCGCACTGGGCGAGTGGATCGCGGCGCTCGCGCGGCGCTCACCGATCGCGGTTCACCTCGACGATGCGCAGTGGTCGGGCGAGGGCACGCTCGAGTCGATCGCCCGCGCCGCGGAGTCGTTGCGCGGCGGACGGGCGCTCTTCCTCGTGTCCGTGCGCGACGAAGCCCCCGTGCGCTCGGGCCAAGCGATCGAGTCCCTGCGCGCGCGTCTCGCGAGCCTCGGCGCCGGTCCGCTCGAGTTGAAACTCACGCGCCTCGAGCCGAACCACGTCGTCGAGCTGGTCGAGCGCACCTTCCACCACACGGCGCCGCGACTGCGTCTGGCGGACGTGTTCCAGAAGCGGAGCCGCGGCAATCCCGGGCTCCTCGCGGAGCTCCTGCGCGGGCTCCTCCACAAGGGCGACGCGTCCGAGCATCCCGACGGTACGGGACTCGTCCTCGCGATCGAGCCCGACTCGCTGCCCATGCCGTCGTCGCTCCGCGAAGCGATCGCGGACTCGTACAAGCGCTTGTCCACGGAGGAGCGCGCGTGGTTGCGGCGTCTGGCCGTCGTCGGTGGTCGGATCGAGGTCGATTTCCTCTTGGTCGCATTCCCGAAGGCGCGCCGCACCGACCTCGATGCGCTGCTCGCGCGCCTCGTCCGCGCGGGTTGGCTCGCTCCGTCGGGCTCGCGCTATCGATTCGCGAGGCCTGCTCTGCGCGAAGCCGTTTATCGCGCGCTCAGCAAGGAACAGCGCGTGCGTCTGCACAAGGCTGCGGCCGACGCGCTCCTCGCGGTGGGTGGCGAGAGCCTCGAAGACGAGTTCCAGCGCGCGTTCCATCTCGGAAAGGCCGGTCTCGACGATGCGTTGCTCGAAGCCATCCCCGATCTACTGGCGCGGCTCCTGAAGAACGGCCAGACGCAGCGCGTCCTCGCGGTCTCGCGCGCCGGCCTCGAAGCGCTCGACCGCCGGCCGCCCGGCGCGGAGCGTGAACGTCATCGCATCGAACTTCTCGAGGCGGCGGCCGACGCCGCCGATCGACTCGGGATGCGCGAGGACCAGCGCGTCGCGCTCGATCGTCTATCGGACTCCGCGTTCGACCCCGAGGTCGATCCGCGTTCCGCAGGCCGCGTGTACTTGCTCCATGCGCGCTTCGCGACGAGCACGGGTCAGTTCGGACTCGCGCGCGGTCTGCTGAAGAACGCCGTCGACTTGTTCGAGCGCGCCGCTGCGCGGAAGGAACTTTCGGAGTCGCTGCGCCGCCTCGCGCTCGTCCAGGCGCACGTCGGGGACCTTGCAGACGCACGCCAGTACGCCGAACGCGCGTTGGCGCACGCCACGACGCCGCCACAGGAGGCGCTCGCGCACTTGGCGCTGGGGATCGTCGACGTGCTCGAGGACCGCGTCGAGGATGCGATGGAACACGCCGATCGCGCGATCGACATCCTGCGCGACGACGACGAGCACGCGCGTCCGGGGATTTTCGGCACCGCGTACCTCTTGCGCGCGCGGATCTACCGCAGCTCGGGCGAACCCGGTCGCGCGCTGGCGTCCGCGGCACGCGCCGTGCGACTCGCGCGCGAGGCCGGCGAACGTCGCCTCGAGGCCGAGGCGCTGGCGCGGCTCGGGCAACTCCATCTCGACGTGGATCGCATGGTGGAAGCCGAAGCGCAGTTGCGGGAGTCACTGCGCGTCGCCGAGGAGATCGAGGATCGTCGCGGCCAAGCGTTGGCGCGCACGTTCCTCGGGATCCTCTTGTGGGAAAACAGCGACCCCTCCGCGGCCGCGATGCTCGAACGCGCGGCCGCGCTCTCGGGCGAGATGGGGTTGAACCGGATCACGGCGCTCGTCTCGGGCGTCCGCGCGCGCATCGCTCTACTCCAAGCGCACGATCACGCCGCCGCTCTCGCTTGGAGCGCCGCGGCCGAGGACCTCGTGCGCCGATTCGGCGCGGAACTCGCGGATCGCATCGTGATCCTCGGGACGCGCGCACTCGTGCTCGAGACCTCGGGGCTCGTCGACGAAGCCCGCGCGATCGAGCGCGATCTCCTCGATCGTCTCCAGCGAGAGAACACGCGCGTGCGCTCACCGTTGCGTCGCCTTCGACAGAGCCGAGCGGGCCAGCGCCTGCTCCGAGCGGTTTCGTCGGCCGACGGTCCGCTCTATCCGCGCGTGCGCATCGAAACGTCCGCGTCGGAATGATCCCGTCGCTCGGGTTCGCCGCGAGCGCGTGAACTCGGCACACGTGCCGAGCGGTTTCATCCGCGATCGAGGAACCAGGCGATGCGATGCCAGATCGCGCGGCGCGCGTGGGCTCCTCGGATCGAACGCCACAGCTCATGACGACGGCTGCGATCCGATTCGTAGGCGACGAGGAAACGAGCCACGTCCGTCATGGAGAGAGCACGGCCATCCCGGCGCTCGCGGCGATCGACGAAGCGCCACAGTCGACGCAAGTTGTCACGTCGGTGGGACTCGGACAGCGGCAACTCGACGCGCGATCGATCGAGATCGAGCAACCACAGTCGTGACGATCCGTCTTCGCGGTCCTCGACGAGAACGTTCTTCGGCGTCAGGTCGGCGTGGAGGAAACCGAGTCCGTGAAGGCGACCCACGAGTGCGCCGAACGCGCGCACACTCGGACGCAAGCCGACCCGCGCAAGCCGACGGCCGCGAACCAGGGCGAGGAAGGACTCGAGGTCGCGCGCCCCGTCGATGCGGCGCGTGGCGAGCGCGAGCTCGTGCCCGAACAGGAACGCCGCGCGCGAACGCGCGGCCGCGACGGGTGGCGTGTGCACGCCGTGCCCGGTCAGCCAGGTCGAGAGCGCCAGCTCGGTGAACGGACGCGCGGCGTCGTGGTACCGACGGCGCGAGAAGAAGCGCAGGAGCCCGCCGTGCGTGAAACGACGGATGAGGATCGATCCATCGGGCGTCGCGTCGAGAGGCTGACGGCCGCAGAGGTCACTGGGAACGAGCGCGCCGTCCGTGTCGAGTCCGAAACCCGCCCCATCCAATACCGGCGCAGCCCACGCGGCCGTCGCCAAGCGCGCGCGCGCGTTCGACGTGACCCGGTATCCGGGTGGGATCGCGTGGAGGTCCGGTCCGTGCACGGGCAGCACTGGCGCCTTTCGCGCGTCGTGCCGACCGATCGCGCGGGACGCCGCGATCGGTCGGGCACGGGGCGAACCGTCGAGGTCCGCCCCCGTTCGGGGTCAGAGGATGCCCGCTCCGAAGCCACCATCGTCCGACGGCGCCTGCCGCTCGGGCGCACGCTCTTCGCGACGCGGTGCCGGACGCGGCGGGGCCGCCGGTCGCGGAGCCGGTCGGGCGGGCGCCGACTCGTCGACGCCGCCGCCGAAACCACCGCCTCCGAAACTGCCCTCGTCGAAGGCGGCGCGCTGCGGCGCTTCCGCTGCCGGACGCGGGATCTCGTCGCGGCGCGGAGCCGGGCGCGCGAAGTCGCCACCTCGGCCACCACCACCACCGCGATCAGTACCGCCGTGCGCGGGCTCATCCCGTCCCGGTCGGTCGCCACCACGTCGCGGGTCGACACCGCGCGGCGCCTCGGCCGGACGCTGGGCCTCGTCGTAGCGGGGTCGATCGTCCTGTCGGGGTCGATCGTCCTGTCGCGGGCGATCGTCCTGTCGCGGGCGGTCGTCCTGTCGCGGGCGGTCGTCCTGTCGCGGGCGATCGTCGTAGCGCGGCCGGTCATCCTGCCGGGGCCGGTCATCCTGCCGGGGCCGGTCATCCTGCCGAGGCCGGTCATCCTGCCGGGGGCGATCGTCCTGACGCGGACGCTCGGCCGGGCGCGACCGATCATCCGGACGGGGACGATCGTCGGAACGCGGACGGTCGTCTTGACGCGGGCGTTCCTCTTGCTGACGCGGGCGATCGTCGAAGCGCGGACGCTCATCCGGACGCGGACGGTCGTCGCGCGCACGATCCGGACCACGCGGGCGCTCATCGCGCTCGCGCGGTGCCTCCGGACGCGCGTCGAACCGCGGCGCGCCGCGATCCGCCGAGACGGGACGCTCGTGCACCGGACGATCCGGCGCGCGGTCGTGCCGACCGCGGTCGTCGCCACGCTGAGTGGGTCGCTCATCGCCACGCTGAGCGGAACGCTCATCACTGCGCTGAGCGGAACGCTCATCACTACGCTGAGCGGGTCGCTCATCGCCACGCTGAGCGGGACGCTCATCACTACGCTGAGCGGAACGCTCATCACTACGCTGCGCGGGACGCTCATCGCCACGCTGAGCGGAACGCTCATCACTGCGCTGAGCGGGACGCGCTGCTCCCCGATCCGAGCCGCGTGCATCGCCGCCCTGGCCCCCACTCCGGGGACCACGCTCGTCGCCACGAAAGCCACGATCCGGGGCGCGCGGGCCGCGATCTTCGCCGCGGAATCCACTCTCGGCGGCGCGCGGTTCCGGGCGGGCCGGATAGGCATCGCGCTCGACCGGCGGAGCTTCCTCGTAGCCGCCCGAGGGCGGACCGTCGAAGTCCGCGTGAGCTTCGAACGCCGCCGGCGCGTGGCCGGGTGCGGCGACTTCATCTCCGCGGCGACCGCGGCGACCGCGGCGACGACGACGCGAGCCGTCGTCTCCTTGCGGGGCTTGCGCGTCGGCAGCACCTCCGGGGAATCCCGCCGGAGAACCGCCCCCGAATTCGCCGGAGTGCTCGTGCGGCGCGACATCTTCCGCATCGCCGCGCGCGTCGTCGTCGGGGCGTGCGTAGACGACGTCTTCGCGCGCGTGACGCACCGGCGCCGGTCGTCCCGCGCTCGCGGATCGGCCGACCTCGCGCGCGGCTCCCTCCAGGAACTGCGTCGGGATCGGATCCGACAGGAACAGCGAAATGCGATCGTAGAAGTTGATGCCGGCGTCCCAGGCCTCCATCGCGCGCACGACGATGACCTCATGCTCACGCGCGGTCCGCTGCGCTGTTTCGAGCGCGTCTTCGGGCGTCAACGCGAGGTGCAGGAAGCGACGGCGTCCGGGGCGCAAACCGTAGCGACGCGCGCGGTCGGCGTCGGCGCGCGACACGCCGACGAAGAGTCGCTCGGGCGGGCGAGCCGCTTCGCCGGGCTGGACTTCGATCGAGTGCCCGTAGAGGGCGCGGATCCGGTCGCCGACGATTTCGTAGCGTTGCCGATCGCCCGACTCGACGGCTTCGCGCACGTCTTCTTCGGCGACGGACTCGCCCAAGCGCTCGTTCAGAGCGCGGATCACGTCGGTGAGCTCGCCGTACCCGTGGTCGTCGACCTCCAGGTCGAACTCGTCCGGCTGGTGCCGGAGCATGTAGGCGAGCGAGCGGGTGATGCGTTCAATCAGTGCGGGATGCGTCATGAGGTGCCGCGGGCCGGCAGCGCACCGATGCGCGCACAGGGCCCGTTTCGTAGGGCCGACAGTCTAGGGACGGCGCCGCCGGGATCCAACGCGCACGCGCCGACTCTCGCCGATCTGCCGGGTTTTCCGCGCTGGAATCGAACCCCGGTGAGAGCGCCGTTTCGGGCTCAGGCCGCGGTCGGGGCGGCGCGCCCCCCCACCGGGCTCGGAGTTTCCGGCAGCTGGCGCAGGTCGTACCCCTGGCGGCCCAGGTCCTCGAAGAACTCCTCCGTCCCCGTCAGGACGAGCCACAGGAGCTCGCCCGAGTCCTCGTCCCGCCACAGGATCCGAGCACGCGTGGTCGCTGCTCGATCCACTTCGAAAGTTCGCTGGTTCTTCATCTCGCGTGCCCTCTCTCGCTGCCTGACCCGACCCTTCAGATCGATCGTGCTTCTCGACGCACGAACCCTGCGCGGATTCCCCGATCAGGCCTTGTCGCGCGTCCCGTACGCCGGACACGAGGTGGTGTTCGCCCTCGGACAGGACCTTTGCGCTGCGCGGCTCGCGCGTCAGTTCCCGTAGCGCGGAAGTGCCCGGTCGACCTCGATCGACCAGCGGTCGAGGCCGCCTTCGAGATCCATCACGTCGGTGAAGTCGCGGGAAACGAGCAGCGCCGCGGCTTGGAGACTCCTGACCCCGTGGTGGCAGATGCACACGATCGCACGATTCGGATCGAGCTCGCCCGAGCGGGCCGCGAGGTCGCCGCGTGGGATCAAGACGGATCCCGCGAGGTGCGCGAATTCGAATTCGTCCGGCTCGCGGACGTCGAGAAGGAGCAAGTCGTCGCCGCGTGCGAGCCGAGCGCAGAGATCGCGCGGTGCGATCCGCCGCGGGCTCGCGCTCATTCGCGGAACTCGAGCGGCTCGCGGTCGTACTCAGGCGGGATCGGCACGCCGAGCATGGACAGCGCCGTCGGTGCGATGTGAAGGAGATCCACGCCGCCTTCCGGGACCACGATCTTCCTGTTCGAGAAGAAAATGCCACGCACGAGTTCGGCGGCGACGGAGACGTGGTCGCCCGACCAATTGAGACGGTTGTCCTCGAACACGTCGGCGGGCACGAAAACGCCGGGCTTCGAGCTCTCGACGAGGCGGATGTCACCGAGCGTGGTCGCCCACGACACGCGCCAACCCGCGTCGAAGCCGACGATGAGATCGGGTTCCTCGGAGAGGAACGGTCCGTCGCGAATCTCCGACGTGATGTAGACCCGGCGCACGGCACGACCGGCGCCGTTCGAATCCTCGGTCGCGAGCAATTTCGCGCGGATCTCGGCCAGCAACGCGGTCGCATCCTGCGGATCGACGGTGCCTTGGCCTTCGCGACCGGCACGGTTCAGGTAGACGCCGCCCAGACCGACGGCGTAGGCCTTCGTCCGCGGCCAATCGACGAAAGACAGCGCGCGCCCGCCCGCCGGCGTCGTACCGGGCAGCAGTGCGAGGTAGCCCTCTTTCGCCAGCCAGTTGTTCAGGTGCGCTTGGCGCTTGAACGACTGGAATCCGTGGTCCGCGCACACGATCAGCGTGTCACCGGGTTTCAGGTGGTCCTTCACGACCTCCCCGACGACGCGATCCATCGACTGGTACGACGCGCGGATCGCATCGGAGAGCGCGATGTCCTCGCCGAAGAAGCGCGTGCGCTGTGCCGCCTTCGCGGCGTCGTAGGCCGGATGCGTCGTGTCCGCGAACTGATACATCATGTGCTGCACGCGATCGGGCGTGCTCTCGACGAACATCAGCGCGCGCCAGTCCGACTGCTGGAGCGCCGCGCGCATCAGCGTCTCGCGCGAACGCTGCGTGGCTTCGATGTCCTCGAGGAACGTGATCGGATCGATCTCGCGATCCTTGAACGGCATCGTGAGGCAGGCCCAACCCACGGTTTCGTACGGCGCGCCGGCGGCGTGAGCGAGATCCGCGGCGAACTCCGGCGGTTGGCTGATGGGCTGCCACCACGCGGGATGCGCCGGGTCGAACTGCAGGAAATCGACGAAGAGCTCGAACGGGTCGGCCTTCTTGATCAACTTCGTCCGCGTGATCGCGCGGACCTTGACGAGAGGCGAGAGTTCGAACGTCAGGTGGTACCAGCTCGACCACTGGCCCTCCTGCAACACTTGCGTGTGCTCGCCGATCGACACGTGAGCGCCGTCGGACTTCTGTTCGACTTGGAGGGGAAGCGACACGCGGCCTTCGTCGGAAGAGCGGAACTTGTCGCGCAACTGGAGGCGTGGGAGCACTTCGGTCTGGATCTCGCGCTTCCGTTTGCGCAGTCCGGTCACCTCACCCGAAGACTGGCCCGGCTTGCCGAGGCGCGCGTCGATGGCTTCGATCTCGCGCTCCGCTGCGTCGATCGCGACGAAATCGAAGGGACCGTAGATCCAGCTCTCGATCCGGCCGTCGCGTTCGTCGACGCGGAAGATGCGACCGGCCGTGCTGGTCGGTTGGCCGATCGGCGCGCGCTCGATCACCTTGGGGTCCGTCGTGTAGATGAACCAGTCGCCGTTGTTCGAGCGCACGTCGGGCACGCCGAGGCCGGATAGGACGCGCGCGCCGACGACCTCGGGCCGGTCCCACGACATGGCGCTGTCGATGACGATGCTCTGGACTCCGGCCTTGGCCGCGACCTCCCAGAACGGGGCCGTTTTCGTGGGGTTTCCGACGACGTCAGAGATGCTCCGCGGAACGTAGCCGGCCGAAACGTGCGTCGCGGCGGCGCCGACGGCACCGAGCACGAGGGCCATCGGGACGGCAACCCGCGCGCGAATCTTGAGGAGGCCCGCGAAGACCAGCAGGAACACGAGCATCGCGCCGACGCCGACCGCGGTGGCGAGGAGGATCGGGTTCCATCCGAGCAAAGTCCTCTCGAGGAACGGCAGGTCGAACGTGTCCGATCGGCGCGCAGTGTGCGTGACGTGACCGAGAGCCGGCATCGGTGTGCCGTCCGGCGCGAGCTCGCGCTTCACGAAGCCCGAGATCCCCGTTTTCGCCGGATTCTGGCCTGAGTTCAGCGAGGCCCACGAGACCGGCGACTCGGCCGGCATGGTCGTGCCGAGCGGCGCGAACGTGCCGGTCTCGCGCAGCCGCGCGAGGTTCGGCAAGAGACCCTCGTCCATGAAGCGCTCGGTCGTGCGCGCGTCGGCGCCGTCGAAGCCCAGGACGATGAGGCGGCCCGTGGGCGCGGCTCCGAGCACGGGCTCGGTCGCGCGGACCGACGAGAGGGTCGCGAGGAGCACCAAGAGCGCCGCGAGGGCAAGTCGAAAAGGCATCGGGGAGGACGGCGGGGAGGACGGCGGGGAGGACGGTCGGAAAGAATGGCTGCTAGGATCCGACCGCGGACGCGCGCCGAAGGCTCCGCTAACGCTACGAACGATGCGGTACGAGCGCGAGAGGAGAAGCGGCGCACCGCGTGCGGTCAAGCACCGTCTGGGGCGCGCCTCGTTGATCTTGCTGGCCGGCGCCGTCGCGCTGGGGCTCGCCGTCGCGTGGTTCACGCTTCGCGAACCGCGATCGGCTGGATCCGCCGGGCCGATCACGCCTCTGGACTCGCCCCCGTCGGCCAACGAGACTGCGCTCGAGGCGCGTGTCGAGCGCGACGCGGCGAGCCGGCCGACGGCTAGCGACGACCCGCGTCGCTTCGACGGACACGGCCGGATCCGCGGCATGCTCGAGGCGCGCGGCGTCGGGCTGCCCGCGCGTTGGACGCTCGTGCTCGAGCCGGATCCGACGCTCGTCGGTTCGGGCCGCGCGGAGCCGCGCCGTGTCGAATTCGATGCCAGCGAGACGCGTTTCGACGTCGCGGGGCTGCCGTTCGGCGGCTACCGCGTCCACGCCGAGGCGCCGAACTCGAACGGGGCCCGCGTCTCCGTGCTGCTCGTGCGCGACGCGCCCGAAGCGACCGTGACTTTGCGCCTCGCTCCCGCGGGATTCGTGGACGGAATGGTGTTCGACGACGCGGGCCGACCGGCCGAAGGTCTGGTCGTCCACATCGAGAACGAGCGTTCGCGCACGCGCGCGCGAGGAATCGTCGATGCGACCGGCCTCTTCGTCGTGCGCGATGTGCTCGACGGCGAGTACGAGATCCGCTTCGGCGAGTGGGACGCACCGCTCGTGACGCCCGGGGAGTTCACGTTCCGCGCTCCGAGTCTGCGCTGGCCTGAGACGCGGCTTCCGCCGACGGGTTCGTTGGTCGTCCACGTCCGCGACGAAGAGGGTCGCGGGATCGGCGGCCTCGCGGTCGCGGGCAGCGCGCCACCTCGGAGTGCTCTGCGTGCGGAGACGGACAATGATGGCCTGGCGCGCGTGACGTTCCTGCTCCCGGGGCGTTACACGATCGAGGTCCGCGGAACCGATGGTCGGACACTTCGCGGTGCCGTCGATGTCGCCCCGAACGTCGAGCGCGAACTCGAACTCGTCTTCGAGTAGTGCGCCGATCGAGGACCTGAGTCCCCCCGCTCCGTCGGACGGCAACCTGCGCGTCTCTACGCGGGATCGAAGTGAGGGCTTGGCGCGGGTGATTCATCCTCGGTTCTCGCGGAGGACGACGACACAGCGCATCGGCTCAGTCACGGAGACGAGCTTCGAAGTCCGCGCACGCGCCTTCGAAGCCGCCGCGATCCGTGTCGGCGATCGCCTCGCGCCCGTGAACCACACGGATCCTGGCGTTGAGCTCGACGATTCCCGTGAGTCGCTGGATCGACGGCTCGCGCGCGAGATCGGCGCGAGCCTCGGCCAGCGCCTGATCGACACTGCGATCGACGCGCGCCGAGATCGCGGCGGCCGAGAGCGGGCTGCCCGTGAGGTTCTCGACGAAATCGAGGAACGTCCGGCTGTTCCCGCTCTTCCAGTAGTGCTCGCGGAGGTCGGTACCGATGCGCGCATTGTCGACCAAGTGCCCGTCGCGTTCGCGGAAGAACGCGCGCGTCTGGTGCACGGCGATCTCGGCGAGGACGTAGCCGTGGTAGTAGGCACTGCTCTCGCCCGCGAGCAAGTGCGGCACGGACAGCGACGGGCGCGGAGAGCCTTCGTCGAGGAACAGGAGTCGTCGTTCCGCGTCACGGATCGTCGCGAGCACGCGTTCGGCCGTGAGATCGGCATCCGGGATCTCGTAGATCGCGCGCTCGGCCGCGCAGACCGCGACCATCGCGCGCAGGTTCCAAGCGGCGAACGGTTGCGCGGCGCGGATACCGGCTTCGATGAGGTCGGCTGGCATCGCGTTCCCGTCGAGGTCGCGCGCGTACCGCGCTTGCCAATCCGGGTCCGAGACGAAGCTGTCGAGGAACATGCTCTGCAGCTCGGAGAACGCGACCGACGTAGGCGCGAACTCTTGGCTGAAACACGGTGACGGCATGTCGATGTTCGCGAAGTGCGCCGCGTGGCCGCCTTCGTGGAAAAGCGTCTCGAGCGCGCGCCGACCTGCTCCGACCATGCCTGGGATCGCATTCGCGGTGAACTGGATGCGCGCCGGTCGGAACGCGCCGCGCTCGCGCCAAGCGAGAACGGGGCCGTGCATGAAGCCGTTCTCGTACTTTCCCGGTCGATCGAGGAGGTCGAGCACGAGCGTCGCGCCGCGGTAGTCGATGCCGAGTGCCGCGAACGAACGCCCGTAGCGCTCGAGCCCTTTCGCGAATGGGAAGTAGCGATCCTGCGCGGCCGTGACGTCGCCGCCGACGGCGAAGCGCACGTTCCAAGGACGCAGTGCGTCGCGACCTTTCGTGCGTGCGAGCTCGTCGAGGGCGCGTCGACCCGCGACGCGTGTGCGCTGCTCCAGATCATCGAGGTGCTCGAACACCTGGGCCTTCGTGAGTCCCTCGACACGCCGCACTTTCCAGTCGTAGTAATCCTCCGCGCCGTGCATGCGACCGAGTGCGTTGCGCCGCTTGACGACGTCGAGGAATCCGTTCGAGAGCACGTGCGGCTCGATCGAACGCAACGATTCCCAGGCCGATTTCCGCACGGATTCGTCGGGATCGCTCGCGAGCAGCACGCCGAGACGCACGGTGGAAGCGGGCGACACGCGACCCTCGGCGTCACGCGCGGTCAGTTCGAGCCGCGCACGCGCTCCGGCGAGATCGGCCTCGGCCGCGACGATGTCCGCTTGGCAAGCGCGCGCCGCATCGGACTCGAGCGCGTGTGCTTCGAAGGTCGCGAGCCAACCGCTCAGCGCGGTGAGATCGTCCTCGTGCGGCCGCGCGACGTCCGCGGGCGCATCGAGCAACCCCTCGGCCGCGTGGATCGCCGCGCGGACTGACGTGAGCCGCACGGGATCGCTCAGAAATCCCTGCAACTCGATCTCGCGCCGCGCGAGGTCGGCCCGCGCCTCCCGCGCGTCGTCCGCGTTGCCCATGTAGGACGTCCAGAAGGCATCCTCCTTCGCGGTGTGGATGCGCGCGTACTCGTGATTGAGTTCGCGGACGAACGTGGCGGTCTTTGGATCGGCGTTCATGGTCGACTCGAAGTCTCGAACACTTCGCCGCCGCGTGCACGCTTCGCGCGGGGAATCGCGCGCCAATTCGCGCCCGCCTATCGCATCACGATCCCGCGCGCTGTCTCTTCACGAACTTGCCGTCCTCATAGGTGTCGGTCGCCACGAGCTTCCCGTCGCGCCCGTAGAGCCGCGTGTCGCCGTGCGGCTTGCCGCCCGAGTACGCGGCCTCGATCGCGCGCGCGCCGTCGTCCCAGAATTCGACCCACGCGCCGTCGGGTCGACCTGCGCGGTACGTCCCGGCGAATTTTTGCTTCCCGCTCGGCCACCATTCTTTCCACGGACCGTCTGCGCGACCGCGGTCGAAGACGGCATCGAGGAGCAACGTGCCGTCCTCGCCCCACGTGCGCCAGGCGCCGTGTTGGAAGCCGTCGACGTGGCTCCCCTCGCGCGCTTTACGGCCGTTTTCGTGCCACGTGACGACCGCGCCGTTCGGCTTGCCGTCCGCGTAATGGATCTCGGACCACGGCGCACCGTTCGCGAAGCGCGTGCGGCGCACGTCGTCGCCGCAGGCGACGAGCGCGAGTGCGAGGATAGACGCGAGAACGGCGCGCACTTACTTGGGCTCCTCACCGTTGCCGGGCACGTCCCCACCCGCGTATCCGAGGTCTTCGAGACGCTGCATGTCCCCCGCCGTCGGGATGTAGGGCTCGACGAGCGGATAGCATCCGGCCCATTGGATCGAACGGGCGATGCGGTGCAGCACGAGGTCGCGCAGCGCTTCGAAACGCGCGGTTTCCTTCGCGCGGAGATCCGACTTCTCACCCGGATCCGTCGCGAGGTCGTACAGCGCGGTCTGATCCCGCTTCTGTCCCTGACTCTGGTCCTCGACGATCTTCCACGCGCCGTCGCGCATCGAGCGCAGATCCTGACCGTCGTGCCAACGCACTTCGGAGATCGCGGGCGCGGGCGCGAGCGCCGCACCGGACTGGATCGCACCGCTGAGATCACGACCTTCGAGCTCGTGCGCGCACGAAGCTCCCTCGATCCGAGCGATCTTCACGCCGCACAACTGCGCCAGCGTCGGCAGCAGATCGACATTCGAAACGACGTCCGCAATGCGACGCGGAGCAGCTTTAGGCACGCGCACGACGAGCGGGATGCGCACGGCTTCCTGGTACAGCGAGTACCCGTGGCGTCGAAAACCGTGCTCGCCGAACTCCTCGCCGTGATCCGACGTGAGGACGACGATCGTGTCTTCGTCGAGACCGAGTTCCGCGAGGCGCGCGAGCACCTTCCCGACATGGTGATCCGTGAACGCGATCTCGCCGTCGTAGAGATCGATCTCCTCCTTCGTCCCGAACGTCTCCGAGAAACCCTCGTGCGCGAGGTACGTGTCGTGCGGATCGAAGTAGTGGAGCCACAGGAACCACGGCGATTCGTCCTTCGACGCGGCCTTCTGCTCGAGGAACTTCACGCCGCGCTCGGTCACGCCCGGAGAGCTGATCGCGGACGCAGCATCGGATGGCGGACGCACGAGCTCGTCGTCGACGTGCGTGAATCCCTGCTGCAAGCCGTACTGCGCGCTGAGGAAGATGTGGCACGCGACCATCGCCGTGTCGTAGCCCGCGTCGCGAAAGAGCTCGGCCGCGGTCGTGAACTCGGGCTCGAGGCGGCTGGAGATCTTCCAGCAGCCGTGGGTCGTCGAGTAGAGCGACGTGTGGATCGACGCGAGGCTCGGCAAGGTCCACGACGAGCTCGAGTGCGCGTTCTCGAAGACGCACGCGCCCGCGGCCAGCGTGTCGATGTTCGGCGAAGTCGGTCGCCCGTACCCGTATGCGCCGAGGTGATCCGCCCGCAACGTGTCGATCGTGACGAGGAGGACGTTCGGCCGCTTGGGCTCGGTTCCGCAGCCGAAGCCCAGGAGCACTATGGCTGCGACGAGAGTCGAGCCCTTATTCTGTCTGTGCCGGTCCACGTGTGTCCTGGCCCGTTATACGTCGGCGACTCGGCGTCGTCAGTCACGTGATCCGAGCAGATCCGATGTCGCTCGAGTCGCATCCCGAAACAGTCGCCACCTTGCGTGGGAATTCGCGCGAGGAGAGCGACGAACGGCGAGTACGCGTACTCCACTCGACGGCTCAATTCGGAACCGGCGCGTCCACGCGCGGGTCTTGCCCGCGCAGCACGCTGTTGTCGTGGAAGAGCGCGCGCTGGTCGATCACGGGCGACGACTCCAGCGCCGCGACGTCGATCTGTCCCGACTGCGCATACGCGTCGAGCGCGTTCCGCCATGTGGTGAGCTCGACCCAGGCAGGATCCACGCCGCGCTCGAGCATCAACTTCGCCGTGCGCGGCACACCGAGCGGATCCGACACGCCCCAGTCGGCCGAGCTGTCGACGAAGATGCGCTCCGGTCCGTACTGCTTCACGATCTCGACCATCCGCTCGCTGCCCATCTTCGTGTGCGGGTAGATCGTGAACGCGGCCCAGGCGCCGGCGTCGAGCACGTCCTGTACGGTCTCCTCGTTGTTGTGGTCGATGACGAGCTTCGACATCGGCAATCCGATCTCGCGCGCGACGTCGAGAGAGCGGCGGATCCCGTTCTTCTTGTCGCGGTGCGGCGAGTGGACCATCACGACCATGTCGTGCTTGCGCGCGAACTCGAGCTGCCACTGGTACGCGCGCTCTTCCGCGGCGGTGATCTCGTCGTAGCCGATCTCGCCGATCGCGACGACGCCTTCCTTGAACGCGAAGCGCGGCAGGACCTCGAGCACTTCCGCCGCGAGACCCTCGTCGTTGGCTTCCTTGCTGTTCAAACCGATCGCGCAGTAGTGCGCGATGCCGAACTGCGCGGCGCGGAAACGTTCCCAACCGACGAGGCTCGAGAAATAGTCGACGAACGTGCCCAGTTGCGTGCGCGGTTGCCCCAGCCAGAACGCCGGCTCGATGATCGCGCGAATGCCGGCTTTCGACATCGCTTCGAGGTCGTCGGTCGTGCGGCTCGTGACGTGGATGTGGGGATCGAAGAAGCGCATCGGTCGTGTCATTCGAGGCCGTGGAGCGCGGCGAAAGCGCGTTGGTCGTGTCGTCCGGCGAGCGCTGATTCCATCACGGAGCGTGCGATCGCGTCGCGCTCGTTCACGAGGGCCGCGCGAACGGGAGTCACGTTCCCCGCGCGAGACATGGCGAGCGCCGCAGCGCCGCGACCGGCGGCGAAGTCACCGGCGAGCTCGCGCGCGAGGCTCGCGGCCGCGCGTGCGCCGCCATGCGGACCGACGCACAGCCACAGTTCCGGTTGCACGCGACGCCCGGCCGCGCGGCGTTCTTCGACGAGGTCGAGCGCCATGCGCGCGAGTTCCTCGTCGAGACGCTCATCGAGGCCGTACACACGCCACAGCGGTGCGCCCACGAAGACGGCCTTGATCGCGAGCTGTCGCCACGCGAGGTCGTCGAAACACGTGAAGGGCAGCGGCGTGTCACACGCGGCGGCTTCGTAGACGACGCGCATGCTGCTCCGGCAGCCTTCGCCCGCGCGCCAGGCAAAACGCCGCGGGTTGGGTGCGAGGCACAAGGTCCGGTGCAGCGACACGAGTTCGCCCATGTCGGCGTAACGGAAGCAATCCTCGAGGCCGATGACGCAGGAATCTTGCGCGAGATCGCACCGCGACAGGACGAGCATGGCGCGCGCCGCGTCGAGCAGCGACCAACGCTCGGGGTTCCAGCCCGGGAGGGTTTCGTGCGCGTGCGACAGATCGTCCGCTTTCGGTGCGAGCGGTCCCTTCGGTACTGCGCGACTCGCTTCCGAGACGAGCGTCGCGAAGCGCACACTCGGACCCGGACTGAGCTTCGCGATGTCGCGCGTAGCCCCGTCGAGCCAAGCGAGGCTCGCGGGAGAGAGACGCGCTGCGAGCAGACCTTTCAGGAACTCGGAACTCCCGCTCACTTCGGGAGCGCTCCTCCGCGCAATCCCGCCTGCAGCGAGAGCGCAGCGAACCCGGTCGCGTACGTGTAGCTGTAGAAGGACCCGACGAAGTCGATGAACTGCCCCTCTTTCCCCTGCGCTTTCACGATTTCGGCGCGCAACCGCGCGTGCCAGGGCTCACGTTCGGCTTCGGGCAAGCACTCGATCACGCGCGCGGCGTGGTAGTGCCCGAAGAAGTAGAAGTAGCCCGCGTTCGCGTAGTAGGCCTCGTGCGGAATCGGCCGCATCCGCGCGACGTCGAGGAACTGATGGTTGTCGAAGAAGAGCTTCAGCCCCTCGCGCAGCTTCTCGAGTCCGACGCGCGGATCCTTGGCCGCGTAGCGCGCCCAATTGCAGACCTGGATGCGACCGAGGCTGCCCTTGACGTCGTTGATGTTCTCGCCGCCGCTCATGCGGGGGATCGGCCGCAGGTCGTACTCGTACGCGCCGTTCGGCAACGAACAGCGGCGCACGTAGTCGACAGCCCTGTCGAGCATCTTCGCGTCGACGGGCCAGCCGAGTTCCTTCGCGCCGAGCAAAGCCGGCACGACGCACGCGGTCGAGAAGCTGGTCGACCAAGTCGGTCGACGCGAGACCACGGGCCCTTCGTAGTAACCCCAACCGCCCAACGGATCCTGCTGCTCGGAGAGGTGCTGCAGGTACTCCGCGCCGCGCGTCGCGATGCGCGTCTTCCACGGCTCGGCCTGGAAACGCGCGTCGCGCGCCAAGGTCTCCAGGAAAACCGTGACGTAGAGCGCGGCCCAGTTGTTGTCGATGTCCCAATCGCTGCCGCGCTTGTGACGCGGCGTGGCGAGGATGAAATCGACCGCCTTTTCCAGCGCTTTCCGTCGCTCGGGCGTCTCTTCCGCGCCGAGCAGCGCCAGCGTCGAGATCGCGCCGCCGGCGAGCTTCCACGCGCCGAAGCTCGCGGGCGAGTAGTTGAGTTCGAACAGTGACTCGACCGTATCCGTCCCCCACGACCCGTCCGGGTTCTGGTGCGCGACCATCCAACCGAGAGCCTTGTTGAGCGCCGTGCGCGCTTCGTCCGCGCCGACGGGGACGTCTTGAGGCACGTCGTCCGGCGCGGGACGCGAACGTTCTGCCGCGGGCTTCGCCGAATCCGCCTGGGACCCGGTCTCGACTGCGCACGGCACGGCCGCGGCGATCGGCACGGCCGCGGCGATCGGCACGGCCGCGGCGCACGGCTCGGCCGCGGCGCACGGCACCGCCGCGGCGCACGGCACCGCCGCGGCGCACGGCACGGCCGCGGCGATCGGCACGGTCGCGGCGCACGGCACGGTCGCGGCGCACGGCACGGCCGCGGCGATCGGCACGGTCGCGGCGCACGGCACGGTCGCGGCGCACGGCACGGCCGCGGCGATCGGCACGGCTGCGGCGATCGGCACGGCCGCGGCGATCGGCACGGCCGCGGCGATCGGCGCTCCGATCGTGAGGCCGGCGAGTGCGGCGCAGGCGAGGCTCGCGACGGACATCACGGCTTCGCGGCCTTCGTGCGCGCCTTCGCGAGGGCCTTCTCCGCGTCGTCGACCTCGGCCTTCGCCTTGCGCAGCGCGAGCTCGACCTGGTCCTTGCCTTTCGCCGCCTCGGCGCGTGCATCGCGCAGCGCGTTCTCCTTCTCTTTCTTCTCGAACTCGAGCTCGCGCTGCTTACGGGGCAGTTCGAAATCACGCTTGGCCGATGCCTCGCGCTGCTCGTGAGCGAGACTGCGTTCCGCGAACTCGACGCCCTTCTTGCCGCGCTGGAGCACGAGTTCCTTGGTCAACGTCGCGACGTCGTCGCGCTTGTACATCGCTTCGAGCTCCGCGAGCTCTTGCTTCTCGGCCTCCACGCGCCACGAGGCTTGGTCGAGTCCGAGCGTCACTTGCGACAGCTCCAGCTCGCGCTCGGCCTTCATGAACTGGTCGAGCGCTTCGGTGGCGATGCGCAGCGCATTCCCGGCGCCCTCGACTTCGTCCGTCGACTTCTGTGCGGCGCTCTCGGCGTCGGCGTTCGCGATGCGCAGCTCGATGCGCGCGTCTTCGAGCTTGCGCTCGGATTTCGCGACCTCGTCCTTCGAGTCCTCGGCCTCGTCGGCGCCTTCTTCCGAAGTCGCGGAGGCTTTCGTGTCGCTGGACCTCGGCATGGATTCGCACGCGACGAAGGTGAGAGCGAGAGGCACGACGAGGAGGTTCGAAAGTTTCAGCATGGGGGGATCCGGAGTCGGTGAGGTCTTCTGGAGCGCGGGCGCTTGGCGCAGAGGATGCGTCGCGGCCGCACGAAGTGGAAGGATGAGAATCAGCGCGAGAGCGCCGAGCGCGGCACGCCGGCGGAGAGCGCGAGAGCGAGGAAGCTCGTCCCCGACGCCAGGGCCCAACCGTTGCCGATGAAGTCGTAGGTCGAGCCGTCGGCGAACTGGACCTTGACGAAATGCGGGCGCAGACGCGCGTGCCAGCCCTCGCGTTCGGCCTCGGGTAACTCGTTCACGAGCAGCGACGCGTAGCAGTGCCCGAAGTTGTAGAAATACGCGGCGTTCTGGTACCAGCTCTCGTGCGGGACGGGTTTCAGACGCGCGACGTCGAGGAAGCGATGGTGCTCGAGGAAGAGCTCCAAACCGCGCCGGATCACGTCGTCGGTGACGCGCTTGTCGCCGGCCTTCCGACGCGCCCAATTGCAGACCTGGATGCGACCCAAGCTGCCCTTGACGTCGTTGATCATCTCGCCGCCGGAGATGCGCGGAACGACGTTCAAGTCGTACTCGTACGCTCCCGTCGGCAGCGCGCAGCGGCGCACGTACTCGACCCCGCGCTCGACGAGCTTTGGGTCGACGCCCCACGGCAGCTTGTCGCGCGCGAGCACGAGTGCCGGCACGACGGTCGCGGTGCTGAAGCTCGTCGCCCACGTCGGACGACGCGAAACGACGGGACCTTCGTAGTACCCCCATCCGCCTTCGGGCGATTGGTTCTTGTCGAGCAACGCGTAGAGCTCCTGGCCGCGAGTCGCGAGCTTCGACTTCCACGGATCGGCGGCGAAACGCGGGTCGAGCGCGACGTGGACGAAGCAATCGAAGCCGTAGAGCGCGCTCCACGAACAATCGATGTCCCAACTGCTCGTGCGCTTCGGCATCGGGATCGTGCACAACCACTCGAGGCCTTTTTCGAGGGCCTTGCGTCGCTCCGGCGTCTCCTCGGCGTCGAGCAGTGTCCGCACGGTCAACGCACTGGCCGCGTACTGGAACGCGAAGTGCGTCTCGGCTTGGAAGAACTCGACTTGGAGCGAGTCCATCGAGCCGCTCGCCCAAGCGCCGTCGGGACGTTGGTTCGCAACGATCCACTGGAGCGCCTTCCCGGCGGACGTGCGCGCGGCGTCGACGCCCAGTTCGGCCGGAGCATCGAGGAGCGGCGACTTCGGCGGATCCTCCGCTCGAGGCGCCGCGGCGAAGGGGAGGAGCGCGATGAGGAGTGAGGTCAGCACGCCGGCGAGACTACTCCCCGTCCGCGCCGCAGTCCGCATCGACAACGTACGAAGTGCGCGGAATACTGCTGCGCCACCGAATCCGATCGTTCCCTGCCCCGAGCCACGTCCAGGACACCCATGAGTTTCGGCGCCTTTCGCGTCCCGACCCCGGTCAACGAACCCGTCAAGCCGTACGCGCCGGGCAATCCGGAGCGCACGAGCCTCGAGGCCGAGCTGACGCGGACCGCGGGGCGCACAGTCGAGATCCCGCTCGTCATCGGCGGCAAGGAGGTGCGCACGAAGCACACCGGGAACTCGGTCATGCCGCACGATCACGGTCACGTCTTGGCGACGTACCACCAGGCTGGTCCCGCGGAAGTCCAAGCCGCGATCGATGCCGCCGAGGCCGCGCGTCCGGCGTGGTGCGCGTTGCCGTGGGAAGAGCGCGCCGCCGTTTTCCTGCGCGCGGCCGAGATGCTGACGACGACCCACCGCGATCGCGTGAACGCGGCGACGATGCTCGGCCAATCGAAGACGTGCCATCAGGCCGAGATCGACGCGGCGTGCGAGATGATCGACTTCTGGCGCTTCAACGTGCACTTCGCCGAGCGCATCTACGCCGAGCAACCGATCAGCTCGCCCGGCGTGTGGAATCGCCTCGAGTATCGCCCGCTCGACGGATTCGTCCTCGCGATCACGCCGTTCAACTTCACGTCGATCGGCGGCAACTTGCCGACGGCGCCGGCGCTGCTCGGCAACACGGCGCTGTGGAAGCCGGCGTCGACGTCGATCCTCTCGAACTGGGAGCTCTTCCAACTGCTGCGCGAAGCGGGTTTGCCCGACGGCGTCATCAATTGGATTCCCGGACCGGGTTCGGCGGTCGGCGGCATCGCGCTGGCGTCGCCGCGTCTGGGCGGCGTGCACTTCACGGGATCGACGAGCACGTTCAACACGATCCAGAACACGGTCGCGAAGAACCTCGGGACTTACGGTCAATACCCGCGCCTCGTCGGCGAGACCGGCGGCAAGGACTTCGTCTTCGCGCACGAGTCGTGCGACGTGCGTGCGCTCGCCGTAGCGCTGGTGCGAGGTGCCTTCGAGTACCAGGGCCAGAAGTGCAGCGCCGCGAGCCGCGCGTACGTGCCGAAGAGCCTGTGGAAGAAGCTCCAAGCGGAACTCGGCGCGATCCTCGACGAAGTGAAGATGGGCGATGTGCGCGACTTCTCGAACTTCGTCGGAGCAGTGATCGACGAGCCGAGTTTCAAGAAGCAGAAGGCCGCGATCGAGGGCGCGAAGAAGTCGAAGGACGCGCGCGTCGTGTTCGGCGGAGCGTGCGACTCGAAGAAGGGTTGGTTCGTGGAGCCGACCGTGATCGAGGCGACGGATCCGCGCTACGACACGATGCTCACGGAGCTGTTCGGGCCCGTGCTCACGATCCACGTGTACGAAGGCAAACGCTACGCGCAGGCTCTCGAACTCGCGGCGAACTCCTCGACGTACGCGTTGACGGGGGCCATCTTCGCCGACGACCGCGCGGCGGTCGCGCAGGCAACCGAAGCCCTGCGTTTCGCGGCCGGGAACTTCTACGTGAACGACAAACCGACCGGCGCGATCGTCGGTCAGCAACCGTTCGGCGGTTCGCGCCTCTCGGGCACGAACGACAAGGCCGGTTCGATCCTGAACCTCTACCGCTGGGTCTCGCCGCGCACGATCAAGGAGACGTTCGTGCCGCCGCGCGACTGGCGCTACCCCTTCTTGGGCCAATGACAGAGGCGTCGGCGATGGACTGGAGACTTTTCGGCACTGTTTTCCTCACCGTCCTCGTGGCCGAGATCGGCGACAAGACGCAATTCGCCACGATGCTCTACGCAGCGGACGCCGAGCGCAGCCGTTGGACGGTGTTCGCGGGCTCGGCGACGGCACTCGTCCTGGCTGCCGCCGTAGGAGTCCTCGCGGGAGCCGTGATCGGCAAGGTCGTTCCGCCGCACGTCATGAAGTGGGCGGCCGGCCTCGGGTTCATCTTCGTCGGCGTGTGGACGATCTGGCGCGAATGAGAATGGGACAAGGCGCGGATCCGCTCGTCTCGGTCGGCGGAGTCGTGCCCGCGTCGGGTGGTACGCGCTAAGACCAAGTCTCTTCTCGCAATGCGCCGGTCGACTGCACGCCTGCGGGCGTCAACCTGAAGAACGGCTACAGGGTCGTGTGGACGTCTCAGCGGCGCGTGCGAGTCAGTTGCCGCGCGGAGCGTCGCGCGGCTCGAGTTCGATCGAGAGCGCCGCTGCGCCGTCGATCTGGAAGTAATCGAGCTGAATCGTGTGCTCACCCACCGTGAGGACCACGTCGGCCTCGTCGCGCGTCGCCGCGTGCCAGGTCCAGTTCTCGAGCACGACCTGGTCGTCGATGCGCACGCGCACGCCGTCGTCGGACACGACGGACAGGCGGTGCGGCCCTCCTTTTACGACCGAGAACTTCGCGCGCGCCACGAGCCCGAAGTGCGCCGGACCGACTTCTCGTCGCACGTCGGCGTCGAGCGCCCACGGGTTCCCCCACGTGCTCACCGCGCGCCGCGTCGTCGCGGTTTCGCTCAACGCGAGCCAGCGCACGGGGTCTTGTCGCGGATCTTGACCTGAGTCCGGCTGACCCTCGCGCGCGAGTTCCCAGGGGAACCAAGCGGCATCCCAAGTGATGTGGGCGAGGATCCCGCCCGGGATGCGCTGCGCGGGCCGTGGTTCGCCGCTCTCGAAATCCCACGGGCCCCATTCGCCCATCACGATCGTGTCGAGCCCCGCTCGACCGCCGCGATCCTTGGCCTTCGGTCGGGCCGCGCCGGGCAATTCCGGCGGCGTCCATGCCCGCGCGCGAACGAGCCACTCGGGTTCTGCGCCGACGAATGAGCGCGCACTCGACTCCTGGATGACGCCGCTCGGTAGCTCCCCTTGCGCGAGGAAGAACGCCGCGACTTCGATCGGTTTCGCCGTCGCTTCGACCTCGATCCGACTGCCTTCGACCTCGAGCGAGCGCGATCCCTGACCGACTTCGTTCCGCGCGAACGCGACACCGGTCGTGCGCTTCAACACGAGGTCCTGCGCGTTGTCGGCGAACCGATTCTGGATCACCAGGTGGTCGCGCGAGCGCGTGTCGTTGCGCGCCCCGAACGGTCCACCGACGAGCGTCGGATCCTCGTCCCACCACAGCTCGACGCCGATGTCGTTGCCCTCGATCTCGTTCTCGACGATGGCGCACTCCTGACCGTGCTCGATCGACACGCCGCCGCCGCGCGTGTCTCGAATCGAGTTCTCGAGGACGACCATGCGCCGCGAATAGCCGCCCCAAACGCCGTGCATGTGACTGCCGTCGAGCTGATTCTCGATCGCCCAGTTGTCGCTCGAGAACGTGGCCTCGATCGCGTTCGCGACCGCGTACGAGAAATCGTTGCGCCACCAGACGTTTTGGTCCGAGCCCGAGACGTCGGTCTCGCCGCGCGCATGCGCCAGACCTTCCACGGAGTCGCGGCCTGCGAAGAGGAACACGCCGTCACCACCATGGCTGGCACTGTTCTCGGCGAAGACGTTCCGTGAGCAGCGCTCGAACATCAGGATTCCGGCCGAATCCTGGCCGCGCCAGTACACGCCGTGGCTGTAGCCGCGCACGCAGTGATCGAAGCGATTGCGCGCGACGAGCGAATCGTTCGTGCGGTACAGCGCCAGCCCCCAACCGGACAGGAACGAGAAATCGCAGTCGTAGACGCGCGTCCCCACGCAGCGCGTCAGCAGGATCCCGTTCTGACCGTGTCGCCCGCGTGAACGGCGGATCGTCGTGTCGCGGCAGTTCTCCAGCGCGATCGCGGCGCCGTAGTTCGTCATCCACTCGCGCGCGTCGTTCTCGTGGGGCCACAACCAATCGGCTTCGTCCTCGGCGAGCGTGGTCGAGCGCAGCCGCTGTCCGTACCAACCATCGAACAGGACGTCCTCGATCACGAGTCGTTCGCAATCGAACGCCGCGATGCAGACCTTGTAACCACCGAGCTTTCCGCCGCGGATGGTGACGTCGCGGCAGTTCTTCAGCACGATCCCGAAGCCGGAGTCGTCGTCGCGATCGCTTCCGATCGGCGTGCCGCGCAGTTCGACATCGGTCAGGTCGAGCACGATGCCGCTCTGGTCCTCGAGCACGATCACGCCCTGCTGACCATCCTCGCCGAGGGGCGGGATCACGTGACGGCCCTTCGTGATGCGGATCGGTCCATCCGTGGACGCGCCGCGCACGACGAGCGCGTCTCCCGCGACGAGCGCCAGCGTCGAGGGATCACTCGCCGAAAGTTCCTCGGGTCGCGGAGCACCACACGCGGCGACGCATGCGGCGAGCGCGAGGATCGCGAGGACAGGGTGTCGCATCGAGCCGCATGCTAGTGGAGTGAGCGGGCAGCTCGCAGCCAAAGTCGGGTCGGGAGCGACTTTCCCTCGACCTCGGTCCTTTCAGGAACGTGAAGAATCGCGCCCGCTTCGTGGATATCGCTCGATCACGAACACTGGGATTTTTCTGCGTCGTTCACCGGGAATTCAGGCTTGGATCGCGATGGTGCAGCACATCGGACCTGGCCCATTTCCTGGAACACGAGGAATCGCTCTCATGACCACCTTCTCTTCGCTCCGCGGCAGCGCGCTCGCCCTGACCGTGACGCTCATCGCTACGCCGGCTACCGCGCTCGTGATCGTCGTCCCCTATCCGCCGCCGAACCCGTGTCAGGAAACCGCCGTGGTCCTGCGCAAGGCCGCACGCCTCGATGCACACCAGGAGTACTGGGTGAAGTTGGCCGAGTGCATCAATCACCCCGCTGACGCACAAGAATGCCGCAGCGAGGCTTGGGCCGCGCGTCACGATGCGCTCCAACTCGCCGAGCTCCAGTATCAAGCGCGCCTCGCGGCGTGCAGTCTGCTCGGCGGCGCGGCCTACGATCCCGACCTCGACGAGGACGACTTCTCGGCGGTGATCACGAACCGCTACTTCCCGCTCGTCCCCGGCCGCACGCTCGTCTACACGAAGCAGACGAGCGACGGGCTCGAGCGCGTGCAGGTCACGACACTCGCCGCGACGATCGACATCGACGACATCCCCTGCCGTCAGGTTCGCGACACGGTCACCCTGGACGGTGAGCTCGTCGAGGACACGATCGACTGGTACTCGGAGGACGAGGACGGCACGGTCTGGTACGTCGGCGAAATCGCGCAGAACTACGAGGACGGACTGCTGACCGACCTCGACGGCTCGTGGCGCGCCGGCGAGGATGGCGCGGAGCCGGGCATCCAGATGCTCGCACCCCCGACGCCCGGCACCGTGTACCGCCAAGAGTTCGCCCCCGGCGAGGCCGAGGACCTGGCGCGCGTCCTGTCGACGAACGAGATCGTGACCGTGCCCGCCGGGGTCTTCACGAACTGCATCCGAACCGAGGAATGGACGCCGCTGTCGCCCGGCCCGACGGAGTGGAAGTACTACGCACCGGGCATCGGCCTCGTCCTCGAAGTCGACGTGCAGAGTGGCGAGCGCCTGGAACTCGTCCGAATCGTCAACTGACCGCCGAGCGCCGGCGGACGCAGGCCTTCATGTTGCCTTAAGCTCCCGGTCGACACCGTGGACCTCGAACGCGGACTCGAACCCGCGACCGAACCCTGTTCCAAGGAACGAACACGTCGATGAAGAAGACCATCCTGGCACTCACGGCCCTGCTCGCGACGCTCGTCGCCGGCTGCAGCGGCACCAACAGCTCGCCCCACCGTGCTTACGGTTCGGCCGAGGGCTCAGCGGAATCCCGCGTGACCTCGGCCGACGAGGACGGCGACGAAGAGATCGCACTCGATGCGATCCCCGCGGCCGTCCGCGCGGCGGCCTTGGCTCGCCTCCCTGGATTCGTGATCACCGGCGCCGAGCGCGAGACGGAGGACGGCGTCGTCCTCTACAGCCTCGCAGGCACGGTGAGCGGCGCGCGTCACGAGATCGAAGTCTCGGCGGCCGGCGCGGTGCTCGAGGTCGAGACCGGGGCGGCGGACGACGACGACGACGACGACGATGATGATGATGATGATGATGAGGACGACGACAACTGATCGTCCTGCTTTCCCTGAGAGAAGCGCGGGGAGGAGTGCACACGGCTCCTCCCCCGTTCCCGAATCACCCCCATGCGTGTCCTGCTCATCGAAGACGAACGAGACTTGGCCTCCGCGCTCCAACGCGCGTTGGTCGAGGACGGCTTCGCCTGTGACGTGGCTCGCGAAGGGCGCGAAGGTCTGCAGAAGCTCGAGTCGACTCCCTACGACGTCGCGATCCTCGATCTGATGCTGCCGGGACTCGACGGCTGGAGCATCCTGAAGCGCCTGCGTGCCCGCAAGGCGACTCCGGTGTTGATCCTGACCGCGCGTGACGCCGTCGAGGACAAGGTCGCGCTGCTCGATCTCGGGGCGGACGACTACCTCACGAAACCCTTCGAGCTGAGCGAACTCCTGGCGCGTGTGCGCGCGCTGATTCGACGCGCGGCGCGCGAACCGGCACCGGATCTGACGATCGGTGACGTGTGCATCGACACCGTTGCGCGGCTCGTCAAACGCGCGGGCGCCACCGTCGATCTCTCGCCCAAGGAGTACGCCCTCGTCGAGTACCTCGCTCGGCACCGCGGCGAACTCGTCTCACGCACCGCGATCTTCGAGCACATCTACGACGACGAGGAGGACACCCTCTCCAACGTGCTCGACGTCTACGTATCGCGCATTCGCAAGCGTCTGGGCGCGGACTTCATCCGCACGCGCCGTGGCGAGGGCTACATGGTGGACGGGTAGGCCGGACGTGCCCCGCTCGCTGCGCTGGTCGCTCGCCGCCTGGTACGGACTGGCCTTGCTCCTCGTCATCGTCGTCTTCGGCGCCACGTTGTACGCGCGCACCGCGCGCGCGCTCTTCGCGCAGGTCGACGACGGCCTGTCGCATCGCGCGGCGGCACTGGCCGGCGCCTTGGAGCGCGACGTCTTCACCCCCACCGGCTGGGAGCTCGAGCTGGACGACGATTACCTCGCACTTCTCGTCGAATCGGGCTGGTTCGAGATCACTACCTCGGATGGCAAGGTGATCCGCACTGGTGGTGCCGTCCCCGGCCCTCTCGCCAACGCCGAGTGGGGTTTCCACGATCGCGAGGACGCGCGCGAGCTCGTGGTGCCCGGCGAACGCTCGGCCCGTGTGCGCGTCGGTCGGTCCGTAGAGCCCGAGCGCACCGAATTGCGCCGCATCGCGTGGTTCACCGCGGGCGCAGGCTTTTTCGTGCTCGTCCTCGCTGCCCTGGGAGGATGGTGGTTCGCGACACGCGCACTGCGTCCCATCGCGCGGATGTCCGAGGCCGCGGCGAACATCTCCGAGAAAGATCTGTCGCGCCGCATGGACGAGCACGCGGTGCCTGAGGAGCTGCGCGAGCTCACGGCCACGTTGAACGCTGCGTTCGAACGCCTCGAGGCTGCGTTCACGCGACAAACCCAGTTCACGGCCGACGCCTCGCACGAGCTGCGCACGCCGCTCGCGATCGTGCGCGCGCAGGCGGAACTCGCCCTGAGGCGCGAGCGCACGGCTCCCGAGTACCGCGAAGCCCTCGGCGCGTGCTTGCGATCCGCGGAACGAATGTCGCGCATCGTGGATGCACTCCTGGCGCTGGCGCGCGCCGATTCCGGCGCACTCGGGGCGGCGCGAGTCGCCGTCCGGATCGACGAACTCGTCGAGGATTGCGTGCGCGAGGCGCGTTCGGAGTCCGCGTCCGTCGGTGTGTCGGTGTTCGCACGGACCGAGCCGGCACTCGTGCGCGGCGACCCGGCGTTGCTCGCGGAACTCGCCGCGAACCTCGTCTCGAACGCGATCCGCTACAACCGTCCCGGTGGGCGCGTCGACGTCGCGCTCGCGATCCGTGACGGCAACGTCGTGCTATCCGTCGAAGACGATGGCATCGGGATCCCGGCGGACGCCCTGCCGCATGTTTTCGAGCGCTTCTTCCGCGTCGATCCCGCTCGATCCCGCGCCAGCGGCGGGTCGGGACTCGGGCTGGCGATCGCGCGCGCCATCGTGGAAGCCCACGGGGGCTGGATCGGAGTCGAGAGCCGAATCGACACGGGAAGCACGTTCACGGTCGTGCTCACGGCGACCCGCGAGAGCGGCGAGTCGAACGGCACGACCCCGCACGTGCTTCGATCGTGAGGCACCGTCCGGACTTCATGTTGCCTTCAGGTGGCCCGTGTTCTCCTCGTGGACCATCGGTGCGCGCGCAGTGCTCGTCGCCGTTCGGACACTTGCCATGACGCACACACGGTTTGCTCTCCTCGTCGCTATCCTCACGGTGTCGATCTCGGGATCCGCACGCCCTGCATCGTCGATTCCGAACCCGCCTTCGAACGGCGGCGGTTGTGAGACCAGCGCACGCGCATTGCGCGAGGGAGCGCATCTCGCGGCCGACGCCGAGGCGTGGCGCAGCATCGCCGCGTGCGCGCAGGATCCGGCGTGCGCTGTCTCCGCAGCACGCACTGCCGCCGCGAGCGTACGACGCGCCGCACGCGCTCTCGCCGATGCGCAGTTCGACGCGCGACTCGTCGCGTGCACGATCCTCTCCGAGGACTACTACGCACCCACGACCGATCCGCTGCAGTTCACTGCGGAGGTGGACAATCCCTGGGTGTCGTTGATCCCTGGGCGCACGCTGATCTACGAGAAGCGCACCGTGGACGGAGTGGAGCGCGTCGAAGTCGAGACTCGCGCACGCACCGTCGAGGTCGCAGGAGTCACCTGCCGAGAGACAGTCGCGCGTCAAACGCTCGACGGCGTGCTCGTCGAGGAAACAGCGGAGTGGTTCGCGCAACAGAACGACGGCTCGGTCTGGTGTTTCGGTGAATCGACGCGCCGGTACGAGACCGGTTTCCTTGCCGGGACCGAGGGCTCGTGGCGCGCTGGAATCGACGGCGCTCGGCCGGGAATCCTCGTGCCCGGCGCGCCGACCCGTGTGGCGTCGTTCCGTCGCGCGCTCGCGCTCGGCTGCGTCGAGGACGTGCGCCGCGTCGTTGCTACCGGGGCGCGCGTGTCGGTCACGGCCGGGAACTTCGGCAGTGCGATCCACGTCGAGGAATGGGATCCGCTCGAGCCGCTCGAGCTCCTGATCGAGATCCTCGTTCCCGGCCTCGGACTCGTGGCCGAAGTCGACTTGCTCACGGGGGAGCGCCTCGAATTGATCCAGGTCTTGGACGCGCCGCTCTGACGGCGGATCGACCGAGTTTCGATCGACCGGCGCGGAAGTTATCGTAGAGGGGTGACCCCGCCCATCTCATCCCCTGCCGCCTCGTCCTCGGGCATCGTCCTGCGCGCGGACTTGCCCATCTGTCAGACCGATCTGCCTCTCGATTGGTACCAGGAAGAATTCAAACCGTACGCCGAGGAGTATCTCGCGCTGCCCGATCGTTTGCCCGGGACGATTTTTCCTTGGCTCGATCGGTACGCGATCCCGGCGCGCGATCACTTCGGTGATTCGCTGCTGCTCCTCGCCCACTTCTACATGGGCGGCGAGATCGTGAAGCTCGTCGAGCGCTACGGCGGCACGGTCGCCGACAGCTACGTGCTCGCGCTGCAAGCCGCGCGCAATCCGGAGAAGCGCGTCATCGTCGAGTCGGCCGTGCACTTCATGGCCGAGACGATCGCGATCCTCGCCGGCGACCACCAATCGGTGTGGATCACGAATCCGAAGGCCGGCTGCACGATGGAGATGCTGGCCAAGGAGTGGATGGTGCTCCCGGCCGCGGAACAGCTTGCCGCGCGCTACGGCGACGACCTCGCCGTCGTCGCGTACATGAACACGGGCGGCGGGTTGAAGGCGCTCGCGGGTCGCACGGGCGGTGCCGTGTGCACGAGCTCGAACGCGCACAAGATCGTCGCGCAGATCCGATCCGAGGGGAAGAAGGTGCTCTTCGTGCCCGACCATCACCTGGGTCGGAACACGGCTTGGAAACTCGGGATGTCGCTCGATCGCGTCGTGCAACTCGCGGAGCCCCGTCAGTGGGCCGGCGGGATGAAACTCGGCGAGATGTCGGCGCCCGGCGGACTCGCGGCACTCGACCAGGCCGAGATGATCCTGTGGGGCAGTTACTGCGGCGTGCACACGGTGTTCCGCAAGGAGCACGTCGACTGGTGGCGCGCTCGTGGATGGAAAGTCCTCGTGCATCCCGAGTCGCCGCTGGAAGTCGTGCAAGCGGCCGACGGCTCGGGTTCCACCGACTTCTTGTGGAAGGCGGTCGCGTCGGCGAAGCCAGGCGAGCGACTCGCCATCGGCACCGAGGGTCACTTCGTGCGCAACGCGCGCGACCTGGCGAAGACGCGCGGCGTCGAGGTCGTGCACTTGACCGAGATCCCCGAGCCGGGCTTTCCCACCGCGGGCTGCGGTTGCGCGACGATGAGCCGCAACGATCCGCCGCACTTGGCGGGGATGCTCGACCTCTTGCGCCGGGGAAAAGCACCCGATTTGAACCGCGTCCTCGCGGGCGACGTCGTCGACGAGACGAGCGGGCGCCGGGAAAGATTGGACGAACCGGACCGCGTGGCACTCGTTCGCGATGCGCGGCGCGCGCTCGAACGGATGATCGAGATCACCGAGGCCGCGGGCTGATCGCGAACGATTTTCCGAGGGGCTTTCGCGCGACGACCCCTGCGTGAACGACGGTGTAGGGTTCGGGGAGTTCTTCTCCGACACCCTCCACCACTCGCACCATGTCGCTCACCGCACGTTTCCTCTCCGCCGCCACGCTCTCGCTCTTCGCCGCAGCGGCCGGCGCGCAGTCGATGAACATCGACGTCGGCAGCTCGCTGTTCATCCACCGGCCCACCAGTGGTTTCGGCGCGGCGGCGAATCAGCCCGGCGTCTGGAACATGGTGAGCGCGAACAACCCCACGACGGGCAACCTCGTGGATCTCGCGGGCGCGGTCACCGGCGCCCACATCTCGCTCGTGGGCGGGTTCGGGGACTTCCAGATCTCGAATCCGACCTGGGGCGGCGACGACGAACTGCTCCTCGAGCGCGCCGTCGACGTGGGATCGATCGGGCAAGGCGCCGGCACGATCACGTGGACGCTCGGCGGACTCGCCGCCGGAACCTACGAGATCACGACGTATGCGATCGCGCCGGATCTGCCCGCGACCTACAAGACGCGGGTCGCCGTCACGAACGCCGTCGAAGGCGCGCAGATCGTCGGCGCTGCGTGGCCGGGGCAGCCGTACTTGCTCGGCGCGACGCACGCGAAGCACACCGTGACGATCACGGGTGGTCAGAGCATCACGATCGTGACCACGGATCCGGGATTTCCCTCGGGCAACCTGGCCACCGTGAACGGGTTCCAGGTCAAGGTCGCGGGCGGCGGCGGACCGGTGAACCCGGGCACGGCCTACTGCTTCGGCGACGGCACGGCCACGGCTTGCCCGTGCGCCAACTCGAGCTCCTTCGGCACGAACGAAGGCTGCCTCAACTCGCTCGGACTCGGCGGGAAGCTCGTCGCGACGGGGAGTGCGTCGCTCGGGAACGACACGCTCGTCCTCCAAGGCACGCAGATGCCCAACTCGAGCGCGCTCTACTTCCAAGGCACCGCGCAACAGTCGGCGGGAGCGGGAGCCGTGTTCGGTGACGGACTGCGCTGCGCCGCGGGCTCGATCACGCGACTCGGGACGAAGACGAACGCGGGCGGCGGGTCCGTGTACCCGGCGGTCGGCGACCCATCGGTGTCCGTGCGCGGAGTCGTCCTCGGTGCCGGCACGCGCGAGTACCAAGTCTGGTATCGCAACGCGGCCGCGTTCTGCACGGCGAGCACGTTCAATCTGACGAACGGCCTGCAGGTTTCCTGGGCTCCCTGATCGTCACGAGACTCGTCAATCCTCAATTCGCCCGGCGCAGGACTGCGGTCGTGCACCGGGCGAATCGCGCGCTGCGAGGTGCTTGCGGGGTTCCATTCCAAGAACTGCGGTTACCCTAGATTCCAAAGACGCTGACGTGCAGTCGTGCACGATCGGCGTTCGACCCGCCCTCCGAACGACATCCGTTCCACGCCCCCATGAATAGCACTGCACTCCTCCGCTCCACCGCGGTGTTCGTCGCACTCGCGAGCACGTCCGTCGCTCAGAACTTCAACCTGGACGTAGGCGCGAATCAGTCTGCGCCGGTGCCGTCCTCGACGTACGGCGCAGCCGCGAATCAACCCGGCATCTGGTTCAGCGTGGGCAGCACAGGGCAGACTCCGGTTGCGCTCAACGACATCACCGGAGCCGCTACGGGTGCCGCGGTCACGCCTACCGGAGGCTTCGGCGACTTCTACATCGGCAACCCGACCTGGAACGGCGACGACGGCCTGCTCATGGAGGACGCGAGCGATGTCGGCGGTCTCTGGCAGGGCGCGCCGGGCGGATCGATCTCGTGGGCGTTCGCTGGCTTGCTGCCGGGAACGTACGAGGTCACGACGTACGCGCTGGCCCCCGATTTCCCGGCGGCCTACAACACGCGCGTCAACGTCGTCGGCGGCACGGGAGGTGCGCAGATCTTGACGGGTAACTGGAGCGCTTCGCCGCACGTGCTCGGCGTCACCTACGCGCGTCACACCGTCGCGGTCGGTGCGGGCGGGACGTTGACGGTCGTCACGGACGATCCGGGCACGATCTCGAACAATCTCGCGACGGTGAACGGGTTCCAACTGAAGTTCACGCCCGGTCCGATCGGGACGTCGTACTGCTACGGCGACGGCAGCGCCACCGCCTGTCCGTGTGGCAACGCCAGCGCGCCGGGGACCGACTCCGGGTGCTTGAGCTCGCTCGGCAGCGGCGCCACGATCGTCGCCACGGGGAATCCGAGTCTCACGGCCGACAGCGTACTGCTGACGGGTTCCGGCATGCCGAACTCGAGCGCGCTCTACTTCCAGGGCAGCACGCGACAGAACAGCGGCCTCGGCAACGTGTTCGGCGACGGACTGCGGTGCGCGGGCGGCGCGATCATTCGCCTGGCCACCAAGACGAACATCGGTGGCTCGAGCGCGTATCCAGGCGGCGGGGACCCGAGTGTCTCGGTGCGCGGCAGCGTGAGCGCCCCGGGCACCCGCACGTATCAAGTGTGGTATCGCAATGCGGCAGCGTTCTGCACCGCTTCGACGTTCAACCTGTCGAACGGGGTCGAACTGACCTGGGCGCCGTGACCTCGGCGAAAGCGTCGACTCACGTCGACGTGCAGCCGTTGCGACGATGAAGAGCTGGCCGTGGGAGTTCCTCCTGCGGCCACCTTCGTATCCGGGGAGGAACGGCGACCCCGCGCTTCGTAGTCTCCGCGCGTGAACGCCACGCCGAGACGCTCTTCGACGAGGATCTGGATCCCGCTCCTCGTCGCTGCCCTGGTCCTCGCGGCCTACCTGCCCGCGCTGCGCGCCGGTTGGATCTGGGACGACGACAGCTACGTCACCGCGAATGCGGCCGTTCGATCCCCCGACGGTCTCGGCGCGATCTGGTCGCTCGCGCGACATCCGCGGAGTGGCGCGTGGGTTTCCAACACGCCGCAGTACTACCCGTTCGTCTTCACGAGCTTCTGGATCGAGCACGCGCTGTTCGGCCTGCGACCGTTCGTGTTCCACCTCACGAACGTTCTCCTGCATCTCGTGAACGCGTGGCTCGTGTGGAAGCTCTTCGCGCGCCTCGGAATGCCCGGCGCGGCATTCGCCGCGGCGCTCTTCGCGCTGCATCCGCTGCACGTCGAATCGGTCGCGTGGGTCACCGAGCGCAAGAACGTGATGTCGGGCATGTTCTACTTGCTCGCGTTCCTGGCGTACTTGCGTTTCGACGAGGAGCGCAGGCCGCGCTGGTGGTTCCTCGCGTTCGCGGCCTTCGTCGCGGCCCTACTCTCGAAGTCGGTGACGGCGACGCTGCCGATCGTGCTCGGCGTGGCGATCTGGTGGCGACACCGACGCTTCGGAACGCGCGAGATCGCTGCACTCTTGCCGTTCCTCGCGCTGGGCATCGCCTCGGGTTGGTTCACCGCGTGGCTCGAGCAGGTCAAGGTCGGCGCGCGAGGCGCAGAGTTCGCGCACTCGGCGTCCGAGCGCTGGCTCTTCGTCGCGCCCCGCGCGTGGTGGCACTACGTCGAGACGACCTGGTTCCCCCATCCCTTGATGTTCGTGTACGAGCGCTGGGATCCGAGTTCGCTCGATCCGCGTCGTTGGATCGCGCCGATCGGCATCGTCGCGCTCGTCGGCGCATTGTTCGTCGCGAAGAGCCGGATCGGTTGGGCGCCGATCCTCTTCGTGTTCGCGAGCGCGGTCACGCTGGCACCGGCGCTCGGATTCGTGCCGGTGTATCCGCACCGCTACTCGTGGGTCGCCGACCACTTCGCGTACTTGGGGTCCGTGCCGCTCGTGGCGCTGCTCGTGCTCGCCGCGCGGTCAGTCCGACACGTGGTGCCGAGCGCGCGACGCTCGACGATCGCGCTCGCCGCGAGCGTCGCCGTCCTCGGTATGTACGCCGTGCTCGTCCACCGCGAAGCCCGCAACTTCCACGACGCGCGCACGCTGTGGGAGGCCACGATCGCGGAGAACGACACGGCGTCGCTGGCCCAGGTCAGCTTGGGCATCGAGCTGATGCGCGATCCAGCGCGGACGGCCGCGGACGTCGCACGGGCGAAGTCCTTGTTCGAGCTCGGTGCGCGCGATCCGAACCTGCGCGATCAGGCGCACACGAACCTCGGGCACTGGTACATCATCCAGGGTGACTCCGATTCCGCGCTGCACCATTTCCGCGAGGCCCTGCGAGCCGATGCGACGCACGTGCGCGCACGCTCCGGGCTCGTGCAGGTTCTCTTCGAACGCACGCGTGCGCTCGGTGCGACGTCGGCCGGGCTGCGATCGGCCCGCGAAGCGCAGCTCGAGCTCGGCAGCGATGCACGGTTCGCGCAACGGGAGGCGTGGATCCTGGCGGTGACGGCCGACGCGAGCGTGAAAGATCCGGTTCGGGCGCGTGCGATCGCCGAGGCGCTGGTCGCGCGGAATCCGAACGACGTCGGCCTGCTCGACACGTTGGCGGCAGCCTGCGCGGCCGGGGGGGACTTCGCGGCAGCGATCCGGCACCTGGAGCAGGCTGTACGACGCGCCCGAACCGAGATGATCCCCTCGTTGGAGTCACGGCTGGCCGGCTATCGACGAGGCGTGCGGTTCATCGAGCCCCCGCCCAACCCGAATCCGCGCTGACACGTTTCGCCCTGAACGATCGCCCTGAACGATCGCCCTGAACGATCGCCCTCGACGAGACCTCCGTCGAATCACGCCTCGAGGCCCGTGAGCCGAACGCCGGTCGCATCCTCGAAACCGTCGCGCGTCGGAGCGTGCTGCACGATCGCCACGACGAGCAGCGCGATCGGTGCGAGATACCAACGCTTGCCGCTGAGCAGCATGGCCACGCACCAGAGGAGCGCAGGTCCTTCACACAAGGCTCCGGCGACGATGCGGCGCGCACCATAGATCGCGACGCGCTTCGCCCTGTCGCCATCCTTCGCCACCGCGACCATCCGCGGCGGAAGGAAGTAGCTCAATGCGAGAGCTTGCACGGTGACCACGAGCGCGACGATCCCAAGGACGTCGAGGCCGAGGAAAACGGGTTCGAAGTCCAAGCCGACCGGCTCGATGACGCTGACGACGGTCGCGAACAGCACGACGCCGCCGGCAAGCGCCCACAGGATCGATCAATTCGCACGGAACGCGGCTTCGGGGCCCGAAGGCGTCGAACTCATCGCGCACTTCTCCGCGCGATCACCCGCGTTCGGTTTCCCAAACTTCCGTGCCGAAGTGATCCCACGCGAGGCGACCCTCGTCGCACTGATCGTCGGTCGAGAACTGCACGTCGACGAAATAAAGGATCTGGCTCGTCTGCGCCGTCTTCAAATTGCGGCAGCCGTGCGCGACTCCGGGCGGGATGCGCACGAGGCGCGAACTCCCGTCACCGAGCGGGAAACGCATGACTTGTCCTTCCGTCGGCGAACCGGCGCGCACGTCCGCCAGAACGAGCAGGATCTTGTCCGTCGGCGGCACGAACCAGACGTCGGTCTGGCGCGTGTGCAAGTGGAAGGCCTTGATCGCCAGCGGCTCGAGCACGCTGTAGTTGACCTGGCGCACGACGAATCCGGGCAATTGCGCGTGGAGCCCCTCGTTCAGGCGGCCGAGCTCGCACATCGACCCGCCGTCGTCGTTGAAGCGCTTGAGGTCGACGATCTCGACCCCTTCGATGCGCCGGCGCGCCTTGTAGTCCTGCTTCGAGTACGCGGCCTTGGCCTGGGCGTTGAAGAGATCGGTCGGGTGTTTCGTCATGAGGGGTCTTCGTCGAGCGCGAGGAGGATCCTCGAAGTGCGCGTTCCGCGCAATGCCGCACACGACCCTCTTCGACCGGGAGGCGCATGCCCCTAGACTCTTCCACCATGCCCACCAGGAAGGATCAGAATTCGAGCTGTTTCGGCACGGGAGGCGGCCCCTCGCGCGAGCTCGTTCACAAGCCCGTCACGGAAGTCCACGAGTTCGACGAGCTGCTCGAGAGCTGCCTGCCGAGCTTCGGCGGCGGTTACGTGCGACGGCTGTGGACGCTGCTCGACGAAGCGGTCGGGCAAGGTCTGCCGATGACGCTGGCCGCGTCGGGGCCGATCACGGCGTCGGGTCAGCACTACGCGTGGCTGAACCCGCTGCTCGACACGGGTTGGTTCGCGTACGTGTCGACGACCGACGCCGTCTGCTACCACGACGGGCACCGCGCCCTCGACGACGCGAAGAAACATCCGTTCCATTCCGTGCCGATCTCGGGCGCCGATGCAGCACTGCGTGACGAGCGCACGATCCGCATCACGGACATCGGCTTCGACGAAGAAGTGCTGCTCGGTCAGGACCAGTACATCACGGCGGTACTCCAAGAACCGGAGTTCCAGCGCAAGATGACCGGCACCGAGATGCGCTGGTTGCTCGGTCGGCGCTATGCGGCGCAAGAAAAGAAGAACAAGGCGCGCGAAGGCCTGCTCGCGCTATGCCAGCGCAAATCGATCCCCGTTTTCGTCGGTGCGCCGGGCGACGGGTCGGTGTTCCTGAACTCGATGAAGCTGTGGGCGCTGTCGCAGATCGACGGCACGCCGTACGCCTTCGACCTCGATCTGCACAAGGAAGTCTTCGAGTCGTGCGCGTACCACCTGTGGGGACTGCGCGAGAGCGACACGAAGGCGCTCGGGACGCTGATCCTCGGCGGCGGCGTGCCGAAGAACTACAACCTGCAGCCCGAGCCGGCGCTGTCGCAAGTGCTCGGTTTGCCGAACATTTCGGGGTACGCGTACGACGTGCAGATCACGACGGCGCCCGTGACGGACGGATCGTTGTCGTCGTGTCCGCCCGCCGAAGCGGTCACGTGGGGCAAGGTCGACAAGGACACCTTCCAGACGACGACGGAGAGCGTGCCGGCCGACTACTCGATGGTCATGCCGTTCGTCGTGAAGGCGTTGCTCTCGAAGAAGGCGCGGTTCGAGCGGTGGGCCGAGAAGATGGGCCGCGAGTCGCTGTTCAAGAAGCACCCGGCGGCGCGCGGGTATCTGCGTGATGTCGCGGGCTACCGGCTGTACGACCGCCGCGACGAGCTGATGAAGAAGCTCATGGCGGCGGTGAAGAAGGAACTGCCGCGGTTGCGCAAGGAGAGCGGGTACGCGCTCGCTCGCACGACCGCGGACTCGAAGCCCGCGGACTCGAAGCCCGCGAAGTCGACCCGACTGAAGAAGTCGCGCTGAACTACTTCGTCACGAAGCCGCGCTCGCGCATCAGCGCGTCCGACTGCGCGTCGCGGCCGCGGAACGCGCGGTAGCCGTCCGCCGGATCGATCGTGTTGCCGATCGAGAACACGTGGTCGGCGAGCTTCTTCGCCGTCGCCGGATCCCACGGGCTGCCGGCCTCGACGAACGCTTCCCACGCGTCGGCCGAGTGAACCTCGGACCACAGGTAGCTGTAGTAGCCGGCCGAGTAGTCGTCGGACGAGAAGAGGTGCAGGAACTGCGTCGGGCGGTGGCGCATGACGATTTCCTGCGGCATTCCCAGAGTTTTCAGCGTCTCGCGCTCGAAGGCCGCGGGATCGATGACTTTGTCGGGCGTCGCCGCGAGGTGCATCTTCATGTCGACGAGCGCCGACGAGAGGTACTCGACCGTCGCGAAGCCCTGGTTGAACGTCGACGCGCGACGAAGCTTCTCGAGAAGCTCCTTCGGCATCGGCTGGCCCGTCTTCCAGTGCAGCGCGTACTGGTTCAAGACCTCGGGCGCCTCGAGCCACTGCTCGAGGATCTGCGACGGGAACTCGACGTAGTCGTTGAACACGGAGGTGCCCGACACCGACGGGTAGGAGACGTTCGACAGGAGTCCGTGCAGCGCGTGCCCGAACTCGTGGAAGAGCGTGCGCGCGTCGTCCCAACTGATGAGCACCGGTTCGCCCGGTGCGCCCCTCACGAAGTTGCAGTTGTTGGAGACGATCGTCGTGATTTCGCCGTCGAAGCGTTCTTGTCGGCGATACGCGTTCATCCACGCGCCCGATCGCTTGCCGGCGCGCGCGTAGGCGTCGAAGTACCACAGGCCGACGTGCTTCCCGGCCTTGTCCTCGACCTCGTACACGAGCTCGTCGGGAATGAGCAGCGGCACGCCCGTGACGGGCGTGAACTTCAGGCCGAAGAGTCGATCCGCCGTGTAGAAGAGGCCGTCACGCAGCTTGTCGAGCTGCAAGTACGGCTGGAGTGCCCCCTGATCGAGGTCGTACTTCTCCTTGCGCACTTTCTCCGCGTAATAGCGGTAATCCCAAGCCTCGATCGTGATCTTCGCGCCCGCGGCATCGGCGAACTTCTGCATGTCGAGGACTTCCTCGTGCACGCGCGCGACGGCCGGAGTCCAAACCGATTCCATCAGGGCGAGCGTCGCCGCGGGCGTCTTCGCCATGGACTGCTCGAGCCGCCAGTGCGCGTGCGTCTCGAAGCCGAGGAGGCGCGCCCGCTCGGCGCGCAGCTTCAGGATCTCCGCGAGGATCGGCTTCGTGTCGTTGGCGCTCTGGTTGTCACCGCGGGCCGTGAACGAGCGCCAGACCTTCTCGCGCAGGTCGCGACGATCCGAGTACGTGAGGAACGGCTCGACGGACGAGCGCGTGTTCGTGATGACCCACTTGCCCTTCTCACCCCGCGCTTCCGCCGCCGCGGATGCACCCGCACGGACGGAGTCGGGCAAGCCGGCGAGATCGGCATCGCTCGCGAGCACGAGCGTGTAGGCGCCCTCGTCGGCCATCACGCTCTGACTGAAGTTCGCGAAGAGGCTGGCGAGGCGCTGGTTGATCTCGGATAGCCGCGCTTTCGCCGCACCGCCCAACTTGGCACCCGCGTGCACGAAGTTCGAATGCATGAGCCACACGACGCGCTTCTGTTCCGCGGTGAGGCCCGAGGACTCGCGCGCGTCGTAGACCGCCGCGATCCGCGCGAACAGTTTCACGTTCTGCACGATCTTGTCGCCGAGCTCCGCCAGCTTCGGCGCCATCTCGTTCTCGATCTCCTGGTACTCCGGCGTGCTCATCGTCGAGCCGTGGATGTCGTAGACGGTCTGCACGCGCGACAGCGTGCGCCCCGCGCGCTCGAGCGCCGCGACGGTGTTATCGAACGTCGGCTGTGCCTTGGAGGACGCGATGGCGTCGATCTCCGCGAGTTCCTCGGCCATGGCGGCCTCGAGCGCGGGGCGGAAGTGCTCGACGCGCGCGGTCGCGAGCGGCGGAACTCCGCCAAAAGGGCCGCTCCACGGAGCGAGCAGCGGATTCGTCGAAGTGGTCGCGGGTGCGTTCGTGGAGTTCACGCTGCTGCAGCTCGTCATCGCGATGGCGGCGGAGAGGACTAGGAAGGATCGAAGCATCGTGGGTCGCTCGTGTGGACGCGAATCGTCGGTCGGGGCGCCGAAGGCGCGCGACATCAGGACTCGCGGACCGCGGCGATGCAAGCGTCCACACGGTTCGATCCAGCCGTGAAGGCCGCTACCAGAGCCAGCTCGCCCCTTCGCGAATCGCCTCGGCCGTCACGCGCTTGCCGCGCAATCCGTCCACGATTCCCAGGCTTTTCGCGATGACAGCCTTTGCGCGACAGCTCAACGCGCTCCGACATTTTCCGAGGAATGCCCGGCGACACGCACCCCACAATAAGCCTACAGGCTTCGATCTACGGCTTGGCGAGCGGCACGAACGCGCGAGACACGGTTCCCCCTGCGACGACCACGACCGGCGTGCGTGGCTCGAGGGGACTGAGTCCACCATTCATCAGGATGACTCGGACGTACCAGGAGCCGGGTTGAACGAGCGCGATTCGGTACGGACCTTCGAAGAACTCGACGGACTCTCCGATCGTCGAGGCGCCCTCGCCGAACTCGAGCGAGAAGAGGACAGAACCGTCATATTCCTCGCCATTCGAGCCCACGAAGTGCACTTCCAGAGCGCCGAGTTCGGGTGCCACGATCGGACCGATGTCCGCCGCTCCGGCCGTGACGACTCGGATGGGTGCCGCGCCCGATGGACGCGACCAGCGATACAGAGAATCCCGAGCGGCGAAGCTCGCGCGGTACTCGCCGCACGGCACGCCTTGGACTCGTAGGCTCATCGGGTCGGCGAGGTCGATCGCGCAACTGAACGACTCCTTGGACGACTCGGAGCGCAACGTCAGCACACCAGGAGCCTTCCAACCACCGGGGATCGCGAGGCGGCTGACGATCTGGAGCGCCCCGAAGCAATTGGTCAGTGGACGGGCCGTCACCGTCGTCAGTCGTAAACCCTCACCAAGCCACGTGATCGGGATCTGCTCGCTAACGGGTTCGCACCCAGGAACTTGAACGCCGAAGCCGACGGTCGACTGCAGTTCGAGACCATCGCCCCCGCCAGCAAAGAGCAGCAGCGTAGACGTCCAGCTATTAGGACCACGCGAAGGCAGGGCAGAGGTTGCCTCGCCCGCGCAGTGTTGGGCGAACAGCGAGAGCTGCGCAGGCGTGGGGAACAGATGTTCGGTACCTCCCGGGAGCTGCGAATCCCAGCCCGGACCGCCCCCGAGGAGTCGCGGCGAAGTCGATAGTTCGCTGCCTCCTGGCCCCCGCACGAGGACGAGCGCCCCGAAGAGTGGGGCGACGGTCAACGTAACGGGTGAATCACCGGTAGCAGCCACCGTGAAGTCCCCGATCGCCGTGTAGCCGCAGCCGGACGGCATGAGCATGTAGCTCAGCTCGGGGTCCAACCCTCCGATGGTGAAGGTTCCATCGTCGGCCGCATCAACGACGCGGATGCGCGGAGTGGGCACACCCGCGAACGCCATTTCCAGGGCTGCTGCATCCGGCCAGCGATCCGAACGACTGCACGCAATGCGAACGAGCGAGCGTGTAGCCTCGCCGGAAGCAAGTCGGACCTGGCCGTGCAGGAAGGCTTCGGCGGCGAGGACGACGACCACCGGCCCGATCCGCGCTTCGCGCGGTTCGAGTTCGAGTTCGACCGGCGCATGACCGATCGCTCCCACACGCAGGACGATCGGGTTCGAGGCGTCGATGCCGAGGTCGATGGTGAGCGCGCCGTTCTCGTCGGTCAACCCGACGCGACCCGTACCCAAGAACACCTCGGCGTTGGCGATCGCAGGGCCGTCTGCGCGCGCCGAGACGACGCGAATCCGGAGCACGACCCCTCCGCTCGAATCGGATGCGGTGAGCGTGGTCTCGGGGCCCGACTCGGCGCGTCGACTCGAACTCTCCACGACACTGTTCGAGGGTGCCGTCGACGTCGGGATCGAGTGTACCGTGACGTCGCTCTCCGCCGGGGTGACCGGCCCCGTGGGTTCCGTGCCGCGCACGTACTGGAGCCCAAGGTAGAGCAGTCCCGCCACGAAGAGCGGTACTGCCCACCATGCCCGCAGTCGGGAGACGAGGTCCCTTTTAGCGGATGAGCGCTCTGTCCAGCTCGTCGACGTCGACGAGGTGGATCGTCGTTGCGAGTTTGTCACGCCGTGGCCGCACTATTGCGGGGTCGGAACCGGAGGGCTGGTCCCAATGCAGAGGGCCTGCTCGCTCCCGGCTGCGCCCATCTTGGTGCACACCCTGTCCTCGAAGCCGCAGCCGATGCAGTCACCAACCGTCGTGACCTGGAACGTAGCGGTGCTTCCGGCGCCCACACGCTTTAGTGCCAATCCGCAGCACCCATTGGGCGTGTCGCCTTGCGCGCAGTTGCAGATCTTGTAGCCGATGTAGTTGCCGGTCCCGTTTCTATCGGCGCACGAGCCTGTGGAGCACGTGCCGGCACAAAGCAGCGCGGTATTCGCACCGCTGCCGCTCGTACCCGTCCCCCGGCACGATGCCGTCTGCGCCGTCGATGTCGACGGAAGGAACAAGAAGAGGAACCCGAAGAGCGCGAGCCATCTTTGCGAACTCATGATCACAACCCTCGAGAATTGAGTCGTGCACGCGAACGGAGAAGAGCGCACAAGACTCGAAGTCTGATTCGGCCATCGCTTCCTCGACGTTCGAGAAAGCCCCGGATGGATGAGGTTAGCCCCCCCCCCCCCCCCGTCAAGCACGTCGTAAGTTACGGCAGGACGGTTGATTCAAGGCGAGTCGGCTCGGCGCATGAGCATTCAGGATCCGAGGGGATTCCGACCTCACGTGCATCCGAGGGACATGAACCGGCCTCCGCTTCACCACAGCCAACTCGCGCCTTCACGAATTGCCTCGGCCGTCACGCGCTTGCCGCGCAATCCGTCCACGATTCCCAGGCCTTTCGCGATGACCGCCTTCGCGCGACCGCGGAACACTCCGGCGAGTGCGAGGAACGGCAGCGGCAGGACGTCGTACGCGAAGAAGCGCACCCACTGGGCCGCATGCGCGTGTCGGCGGAGGAACCAGATCGAGTTCACGCCCATCATCCACTTGCGCCGCGGGTTGTAGCCGCCGCCGGTCGCGAGACTCGTCGCGTGCAGCGCGGCGACTTCGCCGACGCGACGCACGGAAAATCCAGCGGCCTTCGCGCGCAGGCACAGATCGACGTCCTCCATGTACGCGAAGTAGAGCGCGTCGAAGAGCCCGACCTTCTCCAGTGCGTCGCGGCGTGCGAGCAGCGCGCAGCCGGCGACGTAGTCCACGTCGCACGTCGTCTGGAACTCTTGCCCGTCGCGTTCGCCGTGCCCGACGAGCGTCGACAAATTCTCGCGCCACGTCAGCATCCCGCCCGCCGCCCACACCTTCGTCGGATCGTCGCGGTAGAGCACGCGCGGACCGACGATCCCGACGGTCGGATGCGCTTCGAGTTCGCGCACGAGCCGTTCGAGCGTTCCATCGGGCAGCACGACGTCGTTGTTCACGAAGAAGACGGCGCCGGCGCCGCGCTCGAGCGCTAGCCGCGCGCCTTGGTTGCTCGCCTCGCCGAAACCGAGGTTCGAGGCGTTCAGGATCACGGTCGCGCGTGGGAACTCGGCGACGACGCGTTCGAGCGAACCGTCCGTCGAACCGTTGTCGACGAACACGATGTCGGCCGGAGCGATGCCGTTCCGGCTCAGCGATCGCAGGCAGTCGAGGTTCTCCTCGCCGCCGTTCCAGTTCGCCACCACGGCCGCGACGCGCACGCTCACGTTTCGCTTTCGCCTGGGCGCGACTTGGAGCTCTTTTCCACGCGGGAAATCGCCGATCCGGCCGCGAACAGCGTCTCGACCGTCTCACCCGGCGCGATCTCGGCGCCCGAGCGCACCGCGGAGCCGTCGCTCGTCTTGCGCGTGATCGAATAGCCGCGTTCGAGCACCCGGAACGGCGAAATCGAGTCGAGTGCGCGAGCGGCGAGCGCGAGCCGGTGGACACGCAAGTCGAGTTCACGCCTCCCGGCCAGCGCGAGTCTCGGCGCGACGCGCTCGATACGCCGTGAGCGCGCGTCGAGTTCGGCGTCCATCGCCGCGGCGAGCCGGCTTCCCGCGCGCTCGAGCTCCGCACGCGTCCGTGCGAGGCGCGCGTGCGGCGCTTGGTTCGCGAGGCGGCTCGCGGCACGATCGAGGCGCGCTCGCGCTCGATCGACGACGGCTCGACCGAGCAGGTCGATGCGTGTCGCGGATTCCAGTCGGCGCGCACGGACTTCGATCACGCCCTCCATCGCACGCGCGAGCTCGCCCTCGGCTCGATCGATACGCTCGATGCGCGCCGCGCGGTCGGGGATCGTGCGCTGTGCCGCATCCGTCGGCGTGTGCGCGCGCACGTCGGCGACGAGATCGGCGAGCGTCGTGTCGGTCTCGTGTCCGACGCCGGAAACGACCGGCACGCTCGCGCGGCGGATGGCCTCGAGCACCGGCATTTCGTTGAACGACCACAAATCCTCGAGTGATCCGCCGCCGCGCACGACGCAGATCACGTCGACACTACTCGCGTCGAGCCGGTCGATGGCCGACGCGATCTCGGCCGCGGCGCCGGGACCTTGCACGGACGTGTGAACGAAACGCACAGGATAGCTGGGCCAACGCGCCGAACGCGTGCGCAAGAAGTCCTGGATCGCAGCACCGCTACGGCTCGTCACGAGACCGATCACGCGCGGCAGGTCCGGCAGCGGCCGATGGCGATCGAACCAACCCTGCGCTTCGAGCTTCTTCTTCAGCTCCTCGAGCTGCGCCAACTTCGTGCCGAGCCCCGCGGGCTCGAGGCGCGAGACGATCAACGAGTACGTTCCGCGCGGGACGTAGACGTCGAGCTTCCCGTGCGCGACGACCTGCGCGCCCTCGCGCAGATCGAACCGGACCGCGGTCGGGACCGCCGTCTTCCAGATCGTGCACGAGAGGCGCCCGTCCAGGTCGCGCAGCGTGAAGTACATGTGCCCGGACGACGCGACCTTGAGCTCGATGACCTCGCCCTCGACCTGCAACCGCCCCATCGCATCGAGGCGAGTCTTCAGCTCGCGCGACAGCTCGGACACTTTCCACGTGCGCGGTCCCGGCCCCGGTTGGATCGGCGTCGCGGAGTCCCAGGCCTCGTTCCACAGATTCATCGAGGGCCCGTTGTCGCGCATCCAGTGGACAAGTCAACCGCCGGGCGAAACGTTCGCGGGTTCGGGGGCCGCGGGCGGCGGCGTGGTGGCCGCGCGCGCGCCGACCGGGATCCCCGCAGCCTCCCAGATCGAAGCATCGGCGCGTGGCAGGAAGATCCGGTAGCGGCCGTCGAGGAACGGGACCTTCTCGTTACCCCGGATCTGCGAGCCGCCGATGAGCTCGATTTCGAGGCCTTTTTCGGCCCGCAGCACCGACATGCGGTCGGCGAACAGCTCGCGCTCGAGAGCGGAGTCGGGCGTCAAAACGGCGACGTGGACCTGGCGCAGGACCAAACCCTCGCGTGCCGAGAGGCTCTCGATCCGGTAGACGGGGCCGGAGGAATCCGCGCGAAAGCGCCGGTTCAATTCGAAGCGCAGCGCCGTCAGCTCGCGCGGATCGCCTTGCGTGACTTCCGCGCGCTGGTCCTCGCGGAAGAGCTCCGGCACCGCTTCGAACCAAGGTGTGGGATCGACGTGCGCGAGATCGATGCGCCGTGTGCCGCCGCGACCTTCGGCATCCGGCGGCGCGCCCTCGAACGGCGTCTTCACTCCGCCGCGCCGTTCCCAACCCTGCTCCAGGATGAGAGCGAGCGTGCGCGCCGTGCGACTGCCTTCGAGCTTCAATCGTTCCGCGTAGAGCGAGCCGAGCGGCCGACCGGACTCGTCGAACACGCGCAAGACAACGGGCCCGGTAGCGCCGTCGTGGACGAGTCCCGATTCGAGGAGATCGAGCCCGCTGACTTGCTCGATGGCGAACAACGAGCGCAACGCGAGGTGGACCGCGCGACTGCGTTCCTCGCGCGCGAGCCGCGCGTTCCGCAAGAGGTCTTCAGCCGCGCGCTGCAGCGTGCGAGCGTCGTCGATCGCGGGGGCCGGAGCTTCGACCGCGGTCGGCGCGATGGCACTGTCGAGTGCGCGCGCTTCGCGCTCTTCGGCCGGGACGTCCGCGGTGAAAATCGGCGCACCGGCCAGCGTCGCGAGCCGCGCCATGCCTTGCGTATAGCGCAACCACTGGCGCTCGCGGTCGAGTCGGACCTCGCGCTCGCGGCGCACTTCGGTCTCGAGCTGCGCGATGCGCAGGAGAGCTCGGTCGCGTTCCTCGCGGCACGTCGCGAGGTCCGTGGCCGGAGCGGCGACTGCCGGCAGCTGATCCCGGCCCGCCGAGGTCACCGTCTGTACGTCCGCGCCGTCGCCTCCGGCGAGCACGACCGCGAAGGTGGCCGCGAGCACGGTCGCGCGCCGTGTGCTCAACGCGGGCCCTCGGGCTCGGCGCGCGCCCGGCGATCGACACGCGCGACGGGCAGGTCGGTTTCGTTCTCGGAGCTGCTCGACCTCGTGAGCGGGATCGACGCCGAACCGTCTCGAACCAACTGCGCGCCCACGCCCGGCGCGCGACCGAAGAGCACGAACGAAGCTCGCTCGCCCGCGCCGACCTCTCCCGGTGTCCCGAGCAGTGCCGCCACGGGGTCCCCTCGTCCTGTGTCGACGAACCGAGGAGGAAAGAGCGCCGTACCCATCGCATCGACGACCGTCAAGCCCGTCGGATCGAGGCGCCCACCGGCCTCGCCGCGGACTTCGAGAACGACGAGATAGGGATCCCCCACGAGCGTCGGATGCCGTGCGCGCAGTGCCGCGGATTCGAACTGCTGGCGCTCGGGATCTGCGTGGAGCGGCGCAATACGGACGAGAATGCGCATGCCGGTCGCGAACTCACCGTCGGCGGTCCAGACACCGGCCGTCGATCCCAGCACACCTCGCGTGCGTTCCGGTCGAGCGAACCGCGACTCTTCGCGCGCGTCGAGGATCCAGCGCGCACCGAGCGCCAGAACGGGCAGGCAGACGATCGCGATCCAAGCCACCCGAGTCGGACGCGTCACTTCTCCTCGTCCCAATTCTTGGTCTTGTTCTTGTTCCACCAGCGCTGCCACTCCTCGGGGTCGCGCTCGTCGTGCTTCGACAGCCGCGTCAGGCTGGTGATGATCGGGCTCGCGATCGTGTCGTAGCGTTCGCGCGCGATGCCGTCGTTGATGTTCGAGTCCTTGGCGCCCTTGGCCGACATCACGACCTTGAGCATGCCCTCGAACGCCTTCTTGCGCGTCTCGAGATCGGACTCCGCGAATTCGCCCAGGGCGTCCGCCGCCGCACCGACGAGCGGCGCATCCTTGTGCTCGAGCAGGCCGACCAATTCGGGCACCGCGGTCTTGTCCTTCGTCTTGCCGAGCGCGTGGATCAGATCGCTCTGCACCGGAAGGTCCTTCTTGTGATCCTTCGCGCCGATCCACTTCGTGATCGCTTTCGTCGCGTCGCTGCCCATCTGCCCCATCGCCACCGCGGATGCGCGGAAGATGCGATTGTCGCGGACGCCGGCTTCGTTCTCGCGGCGCTTCGCTTCGAAGTTCTTCGAGAGCGAGGTCACGATCGCGGCTCGATCCTTGGGCCCCGAATTCTTGAACTCCTGCAGGAGCTTGTCGACGACCGCGACGGCCTCTTGATCCGCGGAACCACCCTTGCCGACGTGGCCTTTCATCTCCTCGCACAAGGCCTCGATCTCGGGCCGCTTGTCGGGCACCTCGTCGACGACGGCGGGACGGACAGGAGCGTTCGCAAGGACGGCCGGCGCCGTCGAGATCGCGAGGAGGACGAGGAGGATATGGCGATGCATCGTGGGTTCTTCTTCGGGCCCGAGGGTCGGGTCGCGGTCGCGCCATTACGGCACCGAGCGGGATCGGTCGCAAGCGTCGTACCGCGCTTGGACATCTCCACGACACCAGTCTTCCAAAGATTCGTCGCGGAGCCGGGCGAACGTCAGCCGCGGCGAGTTCCCGCCTCGTAGGACGTCTCTAGATCTTGCAACACCCGCTGCGCCGCGATCGTCCCTTTACCGCGGGGGCCGGGCAGGTCCTCCCGAGCGCCGCGGATCGAGCGCACGGGAGCGACACGCAGGCCTGAACTCGTGATCCAGACCTCGCTGGCGCGGCGAAGGTCCTCGAGATCGAGCCTCCGCTCGACGATCCCCCGGACGCTTTCGAGCCGGATTCCACGCACGATTCCCGGCAGGGCACCGCTCGAGAGCGGCGGAGTGACCGCGACGCCGTCGACGACGGCGAACACGTTGGCGCGCGCCGCTTCGACGACTTCTCCGTCCGGCAGCACGAGCAGGGCGTCGAACGCAACCGCGCGCTCGGCGTGCCCTACGTGGAGGACGCGCGCGGCGTGCTCGGTGGTCTTCCAGGAGCCGTCTGGATCCGGGAGCGCGTCGATCCCGAGCAGTTCGACGCCGCCCGCCGGCACGACTCGCGGCGCGCGCGCGCGGATCGTGAGAGACGGGTCCGTCAGGCCCTGGACCGAGGTGCGCACGAGTGCTCTCCGGCCTTCGAGACGCGCAACGAATTGCGCGAGCTCGCGCGCGATGTCGAAGTGGTCGAATGCGTCGATCCGGAAGTGCGCGCAGGTGTGCCGCAAGCGAGTCAGATGTCGCTCGACGAACCAGGCGACGCCGTCCTCGGCGAGGAGCGTGTCGAACACGCCGAAGCGCGGCGTATCGACGGCGACTTCGCGTCCGAGGTCGACGCGCGGGAACGCGGACTCGTTCACGAGGCCTCCAACGCGCGCAGGAGGCCGGCACCCTTGATCAGGGTCTCGCGTTCTTCCGCGTCGGGGTCCGAGGACCAGGTGATGCCTCCGCCGACGTGGAACGAAACCTCGCCACCGATCGCTCGAGGCCGCCACACGAGCGTGCGGATCAGGATGTTCCAAGCGGCGTGACCACGCACGTCGACGAACCCCAGCGATCCCGTGAAGAATCCGCGCCCGCTCTGCTCGAGCGCCGCGATCGCGTGCATCGCCGCGAGCTTCGGCGCGCCCGTGATCGATCCGCCGGGGAAGAGTCGCGCGAGCAACTCGAACGCGTCGACGCCGGGCCGGACGACGGCAGCGACGTCGGCGACGAGGTGGTGCACGGTCGCGTACGTCTCGAGGCGCGGGAACGCTTCGACGCGCACTTGGCCCGGGAGTGCTGCCGCTCCGAGATCGTTGCGCGCGAGGTCGACGATCATCGCCAGCTCGGCCAGGTCCTTCGCGCTCGCGAGGAGCCGTGCTGCGCTCTCGGCATCCGCGTCGGGATCCGCTCCGCGCGGCGCCGTGCCCTTGATCGGGCGCGTGCGCGCGACGCGACCGTCGAACTCGAGGAGCAGCTCGGGCGATGCCGAGAGCAGCGCGCCGCGCCCGCCTGGTGTTCCCCGCGGGACCATGGACTCGTCCCACTCCGCCCAAGCCATGTAGGGCGCCGGATTCACGCGACGCAAGCGCAGGTAGAGGTCGCGTGGGTCCCCGAGCAGACCCACTTCGAGACGGTGCGCGAGGTTCGCTTGGTACAGGTCTCCTCGCGCGATGCGTTCGCGCAGATCCGCGACGCGCGCGCGGTGTTCTTCCGGCGACGTGGCACGCTCGACAGGGCCCACAGTGCGCGCGGGTTCGAACGTCGCAGCACTCTCCGCGAGCAACGCTTCGATCTCGGCGCGTCGCGTGGCCACGTCGGCGCGAAGGTCACCGGGATCTTCACCGAGGACGAGCCACGCGCGCGACGTCCTCTCGTCGAGCACGACGAAGTCCGTGTACAGCCCGCCGACGACGAGCGGAGTTCTCCACGGCTCGCGCGCGACCTCGACGGGACGCTCCCCCGCCGCGCCGAGGTCGTAGGCGAGTGCACCGACGAAACCGCCGTGAAACGGACCCGGAACATCGTCTCCGCGTTCAGGCACGAGTTCGCCGTGCAGCGCGCGCAACCCGTGGATCGACGCCTTGATGTCGACGCCGCAGAGCGGATCGAACGCGATGAGGCTCGTCTGTCGCGGCGCGCCGCCCGCGCTGTCCAACGCGATCACGCCGCGCCGACCGGCGAGTCGCGCGAAGAGGTCTTCGAAGCACGCGCGCCCCGTGATCGGGGAGACGCGCGGTCGCATCCGGAAACGTTTCACGCCGTCCGTGCGCGCGGCGCCACGCGCGGAAAACTCGCCCCGAAACGGCGGTGGTAGCGCCAGGCGAGGAACGTCGAGAGCGCGAGGAGGATCGCTCCGAACACGAAGGGGCTCGACGGACCGAAGTGTCCGAACGCGAAGCCCGCGACGGCCGGCCCGACCATGCGCGCCAAGCTCGACGTCGAGGTGAAGAGGCCCAAGTAGGCACCTTGCTGGTCGCTCGGCGACGCGCGCGAGAGCAAGGACGACACGGACGGATTGTTGAGTCCGAACCCGATGGGCAGGACGAGGCACGCGGCGACGACGACGCCCCACGTCGGCGCGAGTGCGAGTCCGATCAGTCCGATCCCGAGGATCGCGGGTCCCGCGATGGCGAGCTTGGTCTCGCCGAATCGCGGTACGAGCCGACGGATGAGTCCGCCTTGGATGATCGCGGAAACGATACCGATTCCGGCCAAGTAGCGACCCGTGATCGGTGCCGCGCGCAGGATCTCGTCCACGCTGGCCGTCTCGACCGGCTGCGTCAGTCCGAACACTTCGGGGAAGCGCGCGAGTCCGAACACGGTGAACATGGACTCGAAGCTCGAGAACGCCGCGACGAACGCGAAGCCCATCACGAAGAGCGTTCCGAGTCTGGGATCACCGAAAGCCATGCGCATCTGCGCCAAACCGAAGACGCGCGTCTCGGCTCCGGCCGCACGCGGCGGCTCGCGCAGCGTGATCGCGCCGAAGATCGCCGCAGCGAGCGACAACCCGGCCGCGAACCAACCCGGCGCCGCCATGGAGATGTGCGTGAGCTCGCCGCCGAGGAGAGGTCCGAGACAGAAGCCGAGTCCGAACGCAGCGCCGATGAGACCCATGCCCTTCGCGCGATTCTCGGGTGTCGTGACGTCGGCGATGAAAGCCTGTGCCGTCGAGACGTTCGCACCGAAGAACCCGGCCAGGATGCGCGCGACGAAGAGCATCGCGAGCGAGTCGGCGTTCGCGAAGATCACGTACGCGACCGCCGTTCCGACGAGACCACCGACGAGGACGGGCTTGCGTCCGATGCGGTCCGACAGCCGGCCCCAGAACGGCGCGAAGAGGAATTGTGCGCCCGAGAAACTCGCCATGAGCAGACCGATCGTCTGCGGATCGGCCCGGTAGACCTCCGAGTACACGGGGAGGAGCGGAATCACGATCCCGAACCCGAGCAGGTCGATGAAGACCGTCAGGAAGATGAAAATCAGCGGGGAACGGGGCTTCCTGGCGTCGCTAGGGGGACTCATCGAGTCCGGGAAGATAGCAAGCATTCAAGCCCGACCGAGGTTCGTCCGATGGATCGCAACATGAGCACCACCCGCCTTCTCTCCGCGGTCGCCACTTGCGCACTGGGTCTCTCGGCGTATCAGGGCAACCTCGTCGCTCGATCGGAGGCCCAGAACGGCGGGCTCGAAAAGGACGTCGCCGCGCTGCAGAGGGTGGTCCTGGTGCAGGCGAAGGAACTCGCCGAGACGAAGCTCCTCGTCGAGAAGAGCGCCCGGTACGCGCAGGAGCAGTCCAAGGCTGCGGCCGCGCTGGCCACGGCCCTCGACGACGTCGAACAGAAGGGCTTCACCTTCGGGATCAATCCGGAGTCGCGTGTCGCCCTCTTGCGCGGCTGGCGCGAGGCCCTCGTGGCCGCGCAGCGTGACGTGCCGGTCGTCCCCGAGGCCCCGCCGGCCACGGCGAAGTCGACCGCGCAACGCTGATCGAACGCAGCGTCCGTCGATCGGCTCTTTCCAGTGCCGCGGGAGTCGTGCCACGATGCGGGCATGAACCCGCTCGTCGTCGCCAGCGTTCTCGCGCTCGTCCCAGCACTCGGGGATTCCGGCCCGAAAGCGCCCAGCGCGAGCGATGTGCAGGACGCGGTGAAGCGCGCTGTCCCGATGCTCGTCGAGAAGCGCGAGGCGTACTCCGAGACGGGCGGCAAGCGTTCGAAGAGCGGCGAGAAGCCGGTGAAGAAGGCCGGCGTCGAGCCGCGCGAGTGGCCGTACGAGGGCGTCTACCGCGTCGCCGGCGACATCCCGCTCGGCTATCGCATCGGTGGTACGTCGATCGTCGCGACGGCGATCGTCGAAGCGGCCGGCGGCGCGCCGCAAGGTGAGAGTCGCGACGCGGTGCTCGGCGGGCTCGACTTCGTCCTCGAAGCGTTGGAGGACCCCCGCATGGGGCCCGCTTTCGAGAAGGGCTACGACGTGCGCGGTTGGGGTCATGCCTACGCGCTGACATTCCTGCTGCGCCTGCGCTCCGCGCGCCTCGTGCCGGAGAAGAGCCAGAAAGACGTCGAGCAGGCCGTCGACATGCTCGTGAAGCGCCTGCAGGAAACGGAGATCGGCCAGCGCGGCGGTTGGAACTACTCGCGGCCGGCCGGCGACGCATCGGACGCCTCGACCTTCATGACGGCATCGACGTTGTTGGCACTCTTCGAAGCGCGGCAGCAGGGCGAGAAAGTCGACGTGAAGGTCGTCGAACGCGCGCTGACCACGCTCGAGGACGCACGCATCGAGACAGGCGCGTTCCAGTACGGATCCGACAAAGACTCGCACACGGGCAAGGGGTTCGAGGACGTGCCCGGCGCGATCGGACGCATGGCCGTGTGCGAAGTCGCGCTGTACCTCGCCGACCGAGGCAGCGTCGAGCGCATTCGTAGCTCGATCGCGGCGTTCTTCGAGCATTGGGAGTGGCTCGAGAAGCGCCGCAAGCAGAACGGGACGCACGTGGCTCCGTACATGATCGCGCCGTACTACTTCTTCTATGCCCACCGCTATGTCGCGCAAGCGATCGAGTTCCTGCCTGAAGCCGAACGCGCCGCATCCCGCGGCAAGTTGCACACGCTCCTGTGGAAGGTGCGCGAGGACAGCGGCGGTTGGAACGACCGCGTGTTCCCGCGCAGCGAATCGTTCGGAACGGCGATGACCGTGCTCGCGCTCGTCGAACCGACGTTGGGGCGACCGGCGGGCTGGGCGAAGCAAGAGCGAACGGGTCGCTGAACCGCCGTACAATCGAGCAATGATGTTCCTCGCACTCCTGATTTCGACTCTCATCGCCCCGGCCGACTCCTGGCGCACGGATCGCACGTGGTACGACGGTCTCGCGGAGAAGTGCGTGTACGAAGCAACGCGCACGATCTACGGCGTCGAGCGCCGCTACGAGGCGATCGCGTACACGAACAAGGAGCTCGTCGATCCCGAACGCGGCGTGAAGTCCGATGGGAACGAGGGCATCGAGGCGTTCAAGCACCACTGGTCCGAACGCGTGCCGACCGAGCGCTACGACTACGACTTCTCGACGATGAGCTACACACGCGTCGCGGACCTCGCGGCCTGGAAGCTCACGGTGTCGACGCAGGAAGATTGCGGTTCGAGCTTCAAGGAGGTGTGGCGTGACGATTCGAAGTTGCGCTGGTCCGAGTCCGTGTACTTCCCGGGCGCCGGACGACGCGAAGGCAAGCTCTTTGGAGACACGAACTTCTTCGACGCGTTGACCCTCGTCTTGCGCGGGCCCGACTTCGCACGGTCCGGAGGGGGCGTCGAGCTCTCGGTCCTCCCGATGCAGAAGGACACGCACGCCGTCTCGTTCGAGCCTGTGCGGTGCACAGTGGTCGCGGGAGAGACGAGCGAGCTCGATCTCCCCATCGGCAAAGTTCGCGCGCGCGAGGTGAAGCTCGTGAAACCCGACGGATCCGTCGAAGCTCGCTACTGGTTCGCCGACGACGCAACGCCGCCGATGTTGAATGCGCTGGTGCGATTCGAAGGGCCGCAGGGCATCACGTACCGACTGAAGAGCCACGAACGGTTGGCTTACTGGAAACGATGAGTCGGCGCGTCGTCGGTACGGTGCCAGGCACGACTCCGACGGATTCGCGCAGCGGATCGCGCGCGCGCGGTCCGCTGCGCGAATCCGTCGGAGTCGTGCCTGGCACCGTACCGACGACGACTCTCGCGGCCGACGCGGACCGGTTCTTGGTCGAGATGGCCGCGACGCGCGGTGCGTCCGAGCACACGTTGCGCGCTTACCGCGGCGACCTCGCGAGCTTCCTCGCGTCGTGCACGAAGTACGGCGTCGACACGCCGCGCGCGATCACGCCGCGCACGTTGCGCGCTTGGCTCGCGGACCTCGACGAATCCGGACTCGCACGCTCGTCCATCCAACGCCGCTTGTCGGGCGTGCGCTCGTTCCTCAAGCACTTGCTGAAGCACGGCGCGATCGACGTGTCCCCCGCCGCGGGCTTGCGGCAACGTCGCGTCGCGCGCGACCTGCCCGGAGCGCTGGCGCTCACGGAAGTCGAAGCGCTGCTCGACTCGACGGACGAGTCGACGCATGCCGGTCGACGCGACCGCGCGCTGCTCGAACTCCTCTATTCGGCCGGCACGCGCGCGGCCGAGACGGTCGGCCTCGACGTCGCCGATCTCGACCTCGGACGCGGCGTGGCGCGCGTGCGCGGCAAAGGTCGCAAGGAACGCCTCGCGGCCCTCGGCCGTCACGCGGTGCGCGCGATGAAGCTGTACCTGGCCGACCCCGAGCGAAGAGGGCCGCAGAGCGCGAGCGCGGTCCACGCCGTATTCCTCGGACCGAGCGGCAAGCGACTCACGACGCGCTCACTGCAACGGATCGTGTCGCGCGCTGTGTTGCGCGCCGGGATCCATCGTCCGGCGACGCCGCACACGTTGCGGCACAGCTTCGCGACGCACCTTCTCGACCGCGGTGCGGACCTGCGCTCCGTCCAGGGCCTGCTCGGTCACGCGCACCTGACGACGACGCAGATCTACACGCACGTGTCGATCGAACGGCTCCGCGAGGTCTACGAGCGTGCGCACCCGCGGTCGGGCAAGGCCGACTGACGCGTCAGCTCGTCGACGCGAGCACGCGCTCGCGTGCCGCGGCGACCCGCGCCTCGCCGCGGTCGTCGGCCAAAAGCGCAGCGAGTTCGGCGAGCATGCGCCAACGGTTCGCGACCTCCGCGAGCAGCGCGGTGTCCAGACTCGAGGCCGAGCAGAGCTCGCGGTACGCACTCTCGTGGCGCGCGATCCATGCCTCGAATGCCGGCTCGTCGAAGTCGGGACGGAGGACGAGCGCGAGCACGACGCGCGCGAACGCGGCCTCTTCGCCGAAACGCCAGGCCGCATCCGTCGACGCGCAGTTCGCATCGATCGCGGCGTAGAGTTCCGGTTGCGCCGCGACACGCAGCGCGACGCCGCGAGCGAGGAGTTCGAGCGCCTGCGCCGCGCGCAAGGTCAGTTCGCTCCGATCGGCGTGCTCGCCGAGTGTGCCGATCGTCGGCGCGACCGCGCCGCGTCCGAGCAGCGCTTCGTCTCCAAAGGCAAGCTGTGGGTGCGCGTCGCGCACCGAGTCGACGAGTGAGCTTCCCTCCCACTTCGCTGAGTTCTCGGGCGCCGGACTCGTCCCGTTCATCACGTTCGACCAGTACACGTGTTCCACGCTTCCCCGCGACTCGCACGCCGCACGAACGAGGAACACGGCGAGCAGCGCGACGCACCGCATCACGGCTTCTTCTCGAAGAGGAGATTGCGCGCGTGATCCTTCACGTTCCACGGCGCCTTCTCGCCGCCGAGGTGCTCGTGGAAGAACGCCAAGTGCTCGTTGTAGTAGACGGCCATCTCGTGCCACGCGGGCCAGTGACCCGCTTCGGGCAGGATGACGAGCCGCGACGGAACGCCCTGCTTTTGCAGCGCTGTGAAGTACGCGAGGCTCTGCGTGTACGGGCAGCGATAGTCGAGTTCGCCCGCGATGACGAGCGCCGGCGTCTTGAAGTTCGGGACGTAGTTGCACGGCGACCACTTCTCGTAGTCGCCCGAGGTCCACGGCGTTCCGCGCATGTCGTGCTCGGGAAACCAGAGTTCCTCCGTCGATCCATGGAACGCGCGCAGGTCGAAGAGCCCCATCATCGCCGCGTTGGCCGCGAAGCGATCGGTTTGCCCTTCGACCCACATCGACATGTACCCGCCGTAGGACCAACCCATCAGGCCCATGCGCTTCGCGTCGACGTAGTCGAGCGACGCGAGCGCATCCGTCACGCGCATGAGATCGCGGTACACGCGTCCGCCCCAATCGCCGCGGATCGCGTCACAGTAGTCCTGGCCGTAGCCCGTCGAGCCCGTCGGGTTGCAGAACGCGACCACGTATCCCTTTCCCGGATAGACCTGCCAATCGCCGCGAAACCCGTCGGTCCACTGCGACTGCGGGCCGCCGTGAACGTTGAGGATCAGCGGATACTTCTTCTGCGGGTCGAAGCCGTGCGGCGTGACGAGGAAGCCATGGATCTCGTAGTCGCCCTCACCCTCGACGCGGAACTCACTCGCAGGACGGATGTCCACTTCGGCCGCCACGGCTCGATTCAACTGCGTCAACTTGCGCGGCTCTGCGGCGCGTGCGTCGTGCGCGTAGAGTTCCGCCGGTTCGCCGACCGTTCGCGCCGCGTAGACGAGGCCGCCGTCCGCAGCGAGTTCGAATCCGCCGAGCGTTCCGTGCACGAGCAGCTCCCGCGGTGAACCACCCTCGACGGCGATCTCGTACAGCGGCGTGCGACCGCGCACGTCGGCTTGGAAGACGATGCGCTGCGAGTCCGCGCTCCAGCGAAAGTCGTCGACCCAATCGTCGAATCCACCGCGCTCGGTGAGGTGACGTACTTCAGCGCTGCGTCGATCGAACAACGTCAACCGGCGCAAGTCGGCTTCGTAGGCCGGCGTCGCCTGACTCACGTACGCGATCCAACGCCCATCGGGCGAGTACAGCGGAGCGCCGTCCCATCCGTCGTTCTCGCCGGTGACGCAGCGCGCTTCGCCACCCGAGACGGGGACGATCCACAAGTCCGCGTTCGTGGATTCGGCTTGCTTCGCGTCGCGATTCTGCACGAAGCACAGCTCCGTCGAATCCGGCGAGAACGTGAAGCCGCGTCCCCCGCCGAGTTGGAACGTCGGCGCGTCACGGTCCAGCGGTGTCAGCGCGCGCACGACCGCGCCGCTCGCGGCGTCGATCAACACGACAGCACTGCGTTTGCCCTGGTGCCAAGAAGTCCAATGGCGGTAGAGGAGCTCGTCGGCCGCGCGCACTTTCGTCTTGCCCTCTTCGAGTCCTTTGCGGATGCGCTCGTGGCACTCGGGCTCGATCCCGCACTCCGGAAACAACTCCGTCGCGGCGGCGATCCACCGTCCGTCGGGCGACATCACGGGATCCGACAGGCCGGGCGCGAACTTCGTCAGCTGGCGCGCGTCGCCGCCGACGAGCGACAGCTTCCATATCTGGCTCGATCCGTCGCGATTCGACGTGAAATAGAGCGCAGTACCGTCGGGCGTGAACTGGGGCCCGGTGTCGTTCTTCTTCAGGGAAGTCAGTGCGCGCGCGTCCGATCCGTTGCGGTCCGCGATCCACAGCTCGGACCAGCTCGACCCCGCCTCGAGGTTCGTGCGGCGCACGCCGAACGCGACGCGCGTTCCGTCGGGTGACAGCGCGGGTGCGCTAGGAGCCGCGAGCCTGTAGATGTCTGCGATCTCGAACGCGCGTCCGGTGTTCGGGGCACCGACGCTCGGCTGCGGGGCTTCGGTGAACGATCGGGTCTCGCGCGGCGCAGGTAGCGACGCAGAGCAGGCTGTGAGAAGAGCCAGAAGGACGAACGCGCGGGGGAGCAGCATGCGCGAGAGCGTAACGGGCCCCGCGAAGCCACGCGCGCCCCCGATCACGACGAATTCCTACGGTCCAGCGGCGGCCGCGCCCGGCCGAAATCGTGCGCGTTGCTCGAACGATCGGCGCAGGAACTCGACGTCGCCCGGAGCCCACGGCGTCGGACGATAGTCGGCGTCGAGCACCTCGATGTCCCCCGCGCGCCCTACGACGACGTGTCGTTCGCCGGGCCGCACTGCGGCGTATTGGCTGTACATCGCGAGGGTGAGGACGCCGCGGTCCTCGGGGTCGAAGAGATTGCGACCGATGCAGTGGTCCGCGGGCGGATTCACACAGCCGAGGACGTCCGACATCAGCGTGGCCGCCACGTCGAAGTGCGACGTCGTGTGATCGATCGCCCTGGGCGCCAGTCCCGGCCTGCGCACGAACATCGGCACGTGCGATTGATAGCGCGCAAAGTTCGAATTGTGGCCCCAGTACGCGAGACCGAGATCGTTGAACTCCTGCCCGTGGTCGCCGGTCACGAGGATCGTGCTCGTGCCGAAGAGTCCCCGCGCGCGCAAGGCGTCGATGGCTCGACCGGCTTGATGGTCCGACCAGCGCACTGCATTGCGATAGAGGTTGTGGAACGGCTCCGGGTCCGTGTCCGCGTCGAGAGCCAGGTAGTCCACCTGCTTCCAACTCGGCTCGAACTCACGCGGAAAGTCGGCGGGGACGTCGTACGCGTGCGGCGCGTCGTAGAAGAGCAGCGTGAAGAACGGTCGTGGATCGCGCCGCGCGGCGAGCCAGGCCAAGAAGTCGTCGGTGAGATCGCGATCGCATTCCGCCGGACCGTTGCCGTCGGACTCGCGGCGCAAGCCGGCGACACCCGCGAAGATCGTCTCGTCGAACTCCGGGCTGTAGATCGGCGCGCTCCGGAACACCTGGATCTCGTAGCCCTGATCTTTGAATCCCTGCACGAGCGCGCACGGTCGCTGCTCGGCCAACACGTCGTGCCAGTACGTCCCGGGCAGGCCGTAGAAGAGCGAGAACATCCCGACGCGCGTCGCATTCCCACCGCTGTGGTGGTTCGTGAAGCGCACGGATTCCTCGGCCAAAGCCGCTAGATTCGGCGTCACGCGCGACGTCAGCGCGTCCGCACGCCACGAATCGACGACGATCATCACGACGTTCTCGCGCTGCGCCGGAGCGACGAAGCGTAGCGGCTCGCGCGGATAGAGAAGTCCTGACGGCGTTTCGCCCGGTACGAACTTCGCCCGCGCGACCTCGACGCCGAGACGCTTCATCACGCCCTTCGCCGTCGCCGGCTTGTGCAGCGGGAGCAAGCTCACTTGCTGCGTAACGGGCGCAAAGGCGGCCGCGTTGGCCCAAATGTGCGCGCCGTTGTGAAAGACGACGACGAGTGCGAGTCCCAAGGCGACGTACCGACCCGCGCGCCCGCCGCTCGTGCGCTGCGTGATGCGCCACGCAGCGAACGACCACGCGACGAGGACGAGGAGCAGCGCGAGCGCGATCCCCGCGAATGCGAGATGCGTGCGAAGCGGCATGTGGAAAGTGGTGTCCGCGCCGCCGTCCGTCATCAGGCGCCACACCGACGCGTCGAAGTGAAAGCGATACTGCTGGTAGATGAACGTGTCGACGAGGGTCGCCGCGAGCGCGACCAGCGCGAGCATGACCGCGACCGGAACGACGACCGCGCGCCGCGGCACGATCACGACGACCGGCAGCGCGAGGACGACGAGCACGAGCGCGAGGAGTGACGCCTGCGTCACGAACATCGATACACGAAACGCATGCGGCGCGAAGCCGGTGGCTTCGGGCGCGACCGCCAAGTAGCGCAGCGCGATCAGCGCGAAAAGCACCCCGGTCCCGAGGAAGAACCAGCCGCACCAGCGGATCAAGAATCGGCGCGGCGCGAGCGTACTCATCCAACTACGGAATAACAGGCGAGCCGTCGATCACAAAGCGCCCGTGCGAACGCGCGCGAATCGACACCCGCGACCTACTTGCGGCGTGAGGCTCGGCGGGTCCCCATGAGGTGTTAGGGGAGGCTCCTTGTTCCCCGCGCGGACGGTTCACGGACGCGCCCTGGAAGATCCCCCGCATGATTGCCGCGTCGATCGGGGTAGGCGCACGGCACCGTGGCCGTGACAACCGGGCTCCGGGGAGTGCGGAACCGGAGCCGATTGCAGCCACCTCGGTCCCGCGCATGCCACGCGCACACCCGGCACGAGGGCGGCGCCGATCAGAGGATCCAGAGGTCGACGCCTGGCGTGGTCGCATAGCCGCACATGCCCGCCGGATCGAGCACTCTGCCTTGCAGCGTCCAACGCATCCCGAGCAGGCTCATGCTGCTCGGAATCGCGAGCGTGCGCGCTCCCTTCCCGACGCCCGGCACGCCGGCAGGCCCGGAAAGGGGCACGGGTAGCGACCAGGTCGGTCTGGCGACCAACCAGTTCGGGCAGGAGGTCGTGAAGGGTGCCTGGCCGTGGAAGCCGATCGAGATCATTGCCGGCGCTGCGCCCAGTGCATTCTCGATCGAGCACACCACGGAAGACCCAATTGAACTCGCACCCTTGACCGTCAGAACGGGAGTGATCGCGCCGGAGCCGGCGCTGCCCTGCCCGAATGCGATCGCGCCCGAGGGAATGTTGAAGTAGATGTCGTTCGGCGCACCGTTCCGTTCATCGCACCAAGCGACGTAGGCGCCGTGGTTCGACGCGGCCAGGGTCGGAACGTTGCAGATTCCAAGCCCGCCGTTCTGGTTCATCCGCACGGCTTCAGCGAGCCAAGTGGCGCCGCGGTCGTTGGAGCGATTCAGAAAGACGCTCTTGTCGCCCGTGGCATCCTCGTAGTGCAGCCAAGTCGCATACACGTCACTGCCGGAAGCTGCGATCCTGTGCTGCCAGGACGATCCATCTCCCACACTCGTTACGACGTCGAGCCGCGTGTCCGCCGATTGCCAAGTCTGTCCGGCGTCCAAAGAGCGATTGAAGTAGATGTCGGTCGGCGACGCGCGGTAGTCCTTCCATGCGATGTGCACCGCCCCTCCCGCTGAGGTGACTTGCGGGTCATACGCCAGCGCTGCGGGGCTCGAGACGCGCGCCGGACTGTTCAGCCACGTCAGTCCCGCATCCAGCGAGCGATTCAACGAACACCATTGCTGCTGGGTCGTGAAATTGTGATCGGTCCAGGCGACGAAGATCCGATCGCCTTCGACGCAGGACGTGATGCCAGCCGACGAAGTTCCCGTCGGATTCGTGTTCAGCCGGACGGGCTGTGGAAACCAAGTCGTCCCATGATCTTGCGATACGTTGACGAAGGCGGCCCAGTGGTTCGGGCTCGTCGCGATGCGGCCACGCCACGTGATGGCGACGACGGCGTCGGAACACGCGATCTCTGGAAAGTCCGAGGATCCATCGGAGGGAGCTGCCGCGGTATCGATCCTCGGGGGAGTCGCGAGCCACGTGAGCCCGGCATCGGTGGACCTGTTGAAATAAAGCCCCGGATTGTCGGGACGGCTATCGATCCAGATGACGTAGACGCTGTCTCCGCTCGCGGCGAGGTGATGAGTCAGCGCGCTGGAGCCGTAGGGCGGCGTGCCGGTGTCGATTCGAATCGATTGCGGGAGCCACGTCACGCCCAGGTCCAACGAGCGATTGAAGTAGACGTCGGACGGCAACGCCGAGCCCACGGGGTTCGCCGTCCAACACACGAAGAGCCGGTCGCTGGCGCTCGCGAAGTAGGGATGAGAGCAATGGAGCGTCAATCCTTGCGGAAATGTCCCGACGCTGACGCGCGTTTCGGCTGCGCCCCAAGTCGCGCCGCGATCGAGGGAACGGTTGAAGTAGACGTCACCGGCCCACGAGTTTCCGACCAGTGTGCGGGCTTCGCGCCAAACGGAGAGCACAGTGTCCCCGGAGATGGCCAACTGCGGCACTATCGAGTCGAAGGCGCCCGGCAGCGTGCCTGTGTCGATCCGAGCGTCAGGCACCTTCTGCGCATGAACCGAAGCGCAGAGAACGATGCCGGAGACAAGTGGCAGAAGAATGCGAGCGGCCATCGAGGTTTGACCTTTTACGAAATGGATCCAACAGTGTCTTGGGATCCCCATCGTACCGCTTCATCGGAGACGCATGGATTCGCGCGCAGGAGCGGGAACCTCGAACCGCATCGTCGCAGTGCTCGCTATCGACGCCGGGTTTGCCAGGGCCGATAAAAGAGGAACCACCCTTCCCCGTGCTGTCGCGGATGGGTGGTTGAGTGGTGACCCCAAGGGGATTTGAACCCCTGTCGCCAGGATGAAAACCTGGTGTCCTAGGCCGGGCTAGACGATGGGGCCGACCAGGTTCGAACTCGGCTTGCGCTTCGTTCGAGGGCGAGGAAGGTACGGCCGCTCGGCGGGGCTGTCAACGACCCGAAAGGTCGCCTCGCGTCCCGCTCAGCGCCACCCGGCGAGCGCTAGCTGGCCGAGCACGTGCCGGTACTCGCGCTCGATCCCCTCGACGACCGCCCGATCGCCGCGCACCCAACCCGGCAGGACCTCCCAGGTGTAGGTCTCGATCTCGACGTGGAGCTCGTTCACGGACCAGCCCGTGGGGTCGTTCACCAGGCTCGCGAGGATCGCGTCGGCGTCCTCGCGCGTGGTCCCGAGCGCGCCGCCCACGTCCTCGAGGTCGACCGGCACGTGGAAATGACAGCTCCACTCCGCGGCGGAGAGCCACAGGTCGCGACGCTCCGAGGTCAGTTCGCGTGCGAGGTCGGGCAGGTCGTCGACGGCGAGCGGCTCGCGCGCGCCGTGTCCTCGGACTTGGTGGAGGAATCGCGGCTCGTCGAGGGCCAAGAGACGCTCGACGCCGTTCGGGTTCGTGCCCGGCGCGACGACGCGCAGCGCGCTCGCGTACTGGAGTTTCGCCGGCGTCGCGCGTCGGTGCGCGGCGAGGTCACGCGCCACTTCGTCCGCTTCGCCCTCGACCGCCGAGTGGCACGCGTCGAGACACGCGCCGATGTGACGATCGACGATCTGCTGGGCGTTCGCGCTCGAACGATTGCGTTCGTCCTGCAACAACGGCACGGCGCGCTGCGCCACGAACCCGGCGAACTCGGTCAGCGCGCGTTGCGTCGGCGCGTTCGCACCCGGCTCGGGTTCCAGAGCGAGGATGACGCGCACGCCGGTGGATTCCTCGAGCGTCGCAAGATGGTCGGCGCAGAGCGCGAGTTGGAACGCGCACTGCTCGCGATGCTTCTCGGACAGCGTGCTCCCCCATCCGCCCGTGTGCGTGCTGATCGAGACGTGCCGCGTCGCGAGGCCGCTCGCACCGTTCAGTCGGCGCACGAGCGCGGTCGCGATGCGCGCGACGTCGAGCGTGTACTCGAGCCGCTCGGATTGGGCCCAATGGGGCTCGAAAACGCGTTGTTTCAGGCCTTCGTCACCGAAATCGCCGAACGGGAACGCGTTCCAGGTGAACGGGTCGAGGCCCAAAGTTTCGAGCTCGCGCGCGAGGGTATCGAGCTCGTGCTCACCCGCGGGAGCGGCGAGCGTGCGCGCGAGCGACGACGGCACGTACATGCCGACACCGAACGGTTGCGCGCCGCCGAGCGCGGATCGCACGGGCTCGATGACGGAGCGCAGCAAGGCGACGAGGGTCCCGACGTCGGTGCACGCGCGCAGATTGAGGCAGTACCCGAGTCGAACGACCCGATCGGCATGCGCCGCGTGTCGCAGGATCATCGCGCGTGCCTGGATCCCGTGCGGATCAGACCGCGATCCCTTCGTCGACGAGCAGCACCGGGATGCCGTCGCGCACGGGATAGACGATTTTGCCGTCGTGGCGCACGAGTCCGGCCTCGAGCTCGGTCGCGACCGGTTTGCCGCCGACGTTCTGCGCCTGGCCGCCGCGCACGCGCTGGTTCACGCGCTCGAGGACGTCGGCACCGGCTTCGGCCAAGCGTTGCCGCGTGTCCGGGCAAGCCAGCATCTCGAGCAGGTCGCGGTCGATGGAACGGCGATTCTTCGCGGGGGACGACATGACGGCGGAGTGTAACGAGCCGAACGTCCGCGCGGCTCGGACTTGACTCGGGAAGGGCGCCGACGGAGCCTCGACCGTGCGTGTTCGCCGAACTCCTACTGACCTCGATCGGCGCGATCTCCTCGGCGAACGCGAAGTTCCAGTCGGAATCTCCGCCGGCGACAGCGGCGCGCTTCGAGTTCCCGGTGGGCAGCCTTTCGGACCTCGCGGCGGCGCTGGCCGCGGACCAGGCTCCAGCCGTTCTCGCGCGCGAGGATGTGGCGACCGACTGGAACGATCCGGCGACGTTCGAGCGTTGGCGCGCCGCGCTGGAGAGCGCCGGTGGGAAGGAGGTGCGCACGGCTCGTGCGCGCTTGGCTCTCCTCGCGCTGCGGCAAGGGCGCACCGACGACGCGTGGAGCCACGCGACGATCGCCGGCGCGGATCCGTCGCTCCTCGCCGCGCTGCTGCCGCGCTTCCTGCCGGGAATCGGCGCCGACGACGCCGTCGGAATCGGAGGTCTCGCCGGTGCGCTGCCCGACGGTGCCGTGCTCATGCCCGCGACTCCGCCGCGCACGAAACCCCTCGAGCGCGGTCGGATCGAACGGCGCACGATGCGCGTCCGCGGACTGCGCGTGGGCGACGCCGTGCTCGGCCTGCGCATCGCCGTCGAGCCCGAGGGGGTGCAGATCGACATCGAGCACCAGGGCGGCGGGGCCGCGCGCGTCGCCGTGAAATTGCCGGTCGAGCCGGGCTTCGAACTCGGCAACGAGTACGTGGACTGGTTCCAAGCCGAAGTGAAAGGCGTCGCGCACGTCGTCGAGATCCGTCCGGGCGACGAGGAGCACACGCTGTACGGTCGCTTCGCCGTGGCCGAGCACGCCGTCCACTTCGCCCTGCCGCCCGCGGCGCCGAGCAGTGCGAGCCTCGGAGGCATCGCGATTCGACCCGAATTGGGCGCTGGCGGGCTCGCGCGCGCGGAAGCGCTGGCCCGCGCGCTGTCCGGCCGGCCGCTCGCGATCGCGGCGCACGTGGAGGCGGACGGGGCGGGCGGAGGTCCGGCGGCGACCGCTGGATACGCCCCGATCGTCGTCGATCTCCGCGACCCGCGCACGAGTGATGCGAAGGTCGCGGCCCTGTGCGGCGCCGTCGAGCGCTTCCTCTTGCGTTGAAGACCGCGTGCGGCGGGGAGTAGGCTCTCCGCGCGCGCCGGGTTTCGTCGCGCGCGTTCGTTCCCTTCGCCTCCCGCGTCCCCCCCGTCCCGCGTCCCCCCGCGCGGAGAAAAGCCCGATGCCCGGCTCGATCCAGACCGTGTATCTCGTCTGCGCAGCCGCGGGCGGGATTGTGCTCGTCGCGCAGACCGTGATGCTCATGTTCGGGCACGGCGACGATGCCGGCGGCGGCGGCCACGATGTCCCGCACGACGTGGGCAGCGCCGGCAGCGGCGAGGCGCACGAGGCGGAAAGCGGCATGTCGCTGCTCTCCGTGCGCACGATCGCGGCGTTCCTGGCGTTCTTCGGACTCGCCGGTTGGGCCGGCACGCGCGCGGGTTGGGAGACGCTGCCCACGGTCGGCGCGGCGATCGGCGCGGGGCTCGTGATGCTCGTCGCGGTCGCGTGGCTCTTCAGCCTGCAGAAGCGACTGACGGCACAAGGCAACCTCGAGCCCGCGCGGGCCGTGGGCATGACCGCACGCGTCTACTTGCGCGTTCCGGCCTCGAACAGCGGCAAGGGCAAGATCCACGTGGTCGTGCAGGGCCGCACGGCGGAATTCGCAGCGTTCACGAAGCACGCGACCCCGATCGAAACCGGTGACGAAGTGCGCGTCGTGCGCCAAGTCACGGCCGACACGTTCGAAGTCGAACCGATCGCGTGAGCACGCGCGGTTCGCCCAGCCGACTCATCCCCCTCAAGACCTCCGACAACTGATTCTCGACGGATCACTCAGCATGAACGCACCGCTTCCGCTCCTGCAGCTCGGCGATCCCAATCTGCCGCTGATCCTGATGGTCGTGCTCGGAGTCGTCGTACTCCTGAGCTTCCTGCTCGTGATCGCGCGCCGGTACAAGCGCTGCCCGAGCAACCGGATCCTCGTCGTGTACGGCAAGACCGGGACGGGCCGATCGAGCAAGTGCATCCACGGTGGCGGCGTTTTCGTCTGGCCGCTGATCCAGAACTACGAGTACCTGGCGCTCGATCCCCTGCAGATCGAGATCCCGCTACAGAACGCGCTGTCCATCGAGAACATCCGCGTCAACGTGCCGTCGGTCTTCACCGTCGCGATCGGCACGGACGAGGAGACGATGAGCAACGCGTCGATTCGCCTGCTCGGGTTGAAGACCGTCGACATCGTGAAGCAGGCTGAGGACATCATCTTCGGCCAGCTCCGTCAGGTCATCGCGTCGATGCGCATCGACGAGATCAACCGCGACCGCGAGACGTTCCTCGAGAAGATCCTCAAGAACCTCGAGCCCGAGCTCAAGAAGATCGGCCTCGTGCTGATCAACGTGAACATCAAGGACATCACGGACGAGTCCGGCTACATCGAGGCCATCGGCCGCAAGGCGGCGTCCGAAGCGATCCAGCAGGCCGAGATCGACGTCGCGCAACAGGTGCGCAAGGGCGCGATCGGCGTCGCGGAAGCGGACCGCGTGAAGGCGATCGAGGTCGCGAACAACGAGAAGTTGCGCGATATGGGCGTCAAGGAAGCCGAGCGCGAGCGCGCCGTCCGTGTCGCCGACCTGGCCAAGGAGCGCGCGATCGGCGAGCAGAAGGCGCTGTTCGAGCAGGAAGCCTCGGTGCGCGAGGCCGAGCGCCAGATGCGCATCTCGGTGGCCGAAGCGAACGCGAAGGCTGTCGCCGGCGAGAACACGAGCAAGGCCGCGATCGCGGCGGCGAACGCCGAGCTCTCGGTGCGCGAGGCCGAAGCTCAAGCGACTTCGATCCAAGGCGGGAACAAGGCGCGCGGCGCGATAGCGGCCGCGAACGCCGAGCTCATGGTGCGCGAGGCCGAGGCCTATCAGTTGGGCGAGACGCGGACGCGCGAAGCCCAGGCGAAAGTGCTCGAGGCGCAGTACTTGGCGCAGGCGAAGGCTGCCGAAGCGCAGGGCAAGAAGATCGAGGCGGAGAAGCGCGCCGAGCTCGAATCCCAGGCACGCGCCGTGAAGTCGCAGGTCATCGTCGAGGCCGAAGCGGAGGCCGAGAAGCGGCGCATCGAAGCCGAGGGCGATGCGCGTGCGAACTACGCGCGGCTCGAGGCCGAAGCGCGCGGTCAGTACGAGATTCTGGCCAAGAAGGGCGAGGGCCTGAAGAAGATCATCGAAAGCTGCGGTGGCGCCGATCAGGCGTTCCGCATGCTCATGCTCGAGCACATCGACGAGCTCTCGAAGACGGCGGCTTCCGCGATCTCGAACATCAAGTTCGACAAGGTCGTCGTGTGGGACACCGGCTCGAGCGGGGGCGGCGGCGGCACGACGCAGAACTTCATCCGCGGCGTGGCAAGCGCCCTGCCGCCGATGATGCACATGATGAGCGAGATCGGCGGCGTCAAGATGCCCGAGTACTTCGGCACGCTGAAGACCGACGACGCGCAGCCGGGCGCCCACGGCGACGAGAAGTCGGCCCGCAGTGCGCAACATCCGCCGGAAACGGACTGAAGGTGGCTGCGGAGCTGCCCTGGGCTCGCTCACGTTTTCCTGACGGCGCGTGAAGCCGTGCGGCACGCGTCGGGTGCACCGGCTTCCCCGCGCCGTCTACGTCGTTCCCAGGAAGGCGCACGAGTTCTACGCTCCACCCCCTCATGATCTCGTTCGCCGAACACCGCGCGCGTTTCCTGGAACTGCTCACGCAAGAGCGCGCCGCGGCCGTCGTCGCCACATCGCCGCACCGCATCCGCAATCACGACGCGGAGTACCGCTTCCGCCCCGACAGCGACTTCTGGTGGTTGACGGGATTCGCCGAGCCCGAGAGCGTCCTCGTGCTCTTGCCCGCGCTCACTGCGGAGACACGACCGCGCACGGTCCTCTTCCTCCGCGAGAAGGATCGCGAGCGCGAGACGTGGACGGGGCGACGACTCGGCGTCACAGCCGCGACGGCGAAGCTCGGCATCGACGAAGCTCGACGAATCGAGAATTTGTGGACGGACCTACCGCAGCTCTTGAAGGGCTACGAACGCATCGTCCACCGGACCGGCATCGACGAAGCGCGCGATCGCGAGATGCTCGCTGTTTTCGCCAAGCTGCGCGCGACCGCGAAGGCCGCTTCACCGCCGCCGGTCGCACTGCTCGACCCCGCGCCGATGCTGCACGAGCTGCGCCTTTTCAAGGACGCGAGCGAGCTCGACACGATGCGCCGTGCTGCGCGCATCACGCGCGACGCGCACGTCGCCGCGATGAGGACCGCGAAGCCCGGCGTCAACGAACGTGAGATCGACGCCTTGCTCGACGCGACGTTCCGACGCCTCGGCGGAACGGGCGCCGCGTACACGAACATCGTGGCCGGAGGCGCGAACGCGACGATCCTCCACTACGTTCTGAACGACCAACCGCTGCGCGACGGCGACCTCCTGCTCGTCGACGCCGGATCCGAGGTCGATTGGTACGCGAGCGACGTGACGCGCACGTTCCCGGTGAACGGTCGTTTCACCGCGGAGCAACGCGCGGTCTACCAAGTCGTGCTCGACGCGCAACTCGCGGCGATCGACGCCGTGCGACCTGGAGCTGCGTTCGACGCGCCGCACGAACGCGCGCTCGAGAAGCTCTGCGCCGGACTCGTCGATCTCGGGATCGTGGACGGAACCGCCGCCGAAGTGCTCGCCGCCGAGGGCTTCAAACGCTTCTACATGCACCGCACGAGTCACTGGCTCGGCCTCGACGTGCACGACTGCGGCGCGTACCTCGCGAACGGCTCGGCGCGCGCGCTCGAGCCCGGGATGGTCCTCACGATCGAACCCGGCCTCTACTTCGCCGAGGACGATGCGGCGATCGACGCGCGCTGGCGCGGCATCGGCGTGCGGATCGAGGACGACGTGCTCGTGACGCGCGAGGGCCACGAGGTGCTCACGCGCGGCATTCCGAAGACCGTGGACGAGATCGAGGCGGCGTGCGCGGGTCGAGTGCCCGCGCTGTCGGGCGCATGAGACCGCTTCACATCCGAGGCGCCGAAATCACGCGCTCCAGTTCGCGTCGCGCGCGCGCCTGAACTTCGCACCATGTCCACCCTGATCGGTTCCCCGTCCGAGCGCTTCCCGCTCTCCCGCGCGGTCGACGCACTCGCCGAATCCGCTCGGCAAGCCGGCCGTCCCGGCCTGATCTGGATCGCCGGACTCGCCTACCCCGCGATCGGGATCGGGATCGGCGGAGTGTGGGAACAACCGGTGCGGCACATGGTCGGAAGCGACGATCCGAACTTGCGCGTCGTGCAGATCGAGGGCCTTCCGGAAACCGGTTCCGCGCTCGACTTCCTGCTCCAGGCCTACGCACCGATGTTCGCGCTGCCGTTCATCGCGGTGATGTTCCTGCCGCTCTTCCGCCTGGTCGCGGGCCTCGCGAAGGCCGGTTCCGCCGAAGCCTGGCAGCTCGCGACGGACGGTCGGCGCACACCGCGATTGCGCGCACTGTGGCGGCTCGGCTCAGGCCTCATGCTGCCGACGTACGGACTCTGGCTGCAGCTCGTGCTGATGCAGATCCTGGCGTTCCTCGTGCTGCTCGCGCCGATTCTCGCGGCGACGCGGCCGCTCGGGCAGGCCGCGGAGGACGAACGCATCGCGGTGTTGCTCGGGATGGGCGCGCTCGTCGGCCCGTTCATCCTCGTATTCGGCCTCTACATGTTGGCTCTGTCGGTGCTCGGACAGTTGGCGTTGCAGAGCTTGGCCGAAAACCGTCGCGGAGTTTCCTCGGCGCTACTCCACGCGTGGCGGATCATGCGTCACGATCCGATGGCGACCGCGCGTGCCGTCGCGGCGGAGTTCGTGCTGCTCGTCGTGACGGTCGGTGCCGTGCGCGCGTTCGCGGGGATTCTCGGTGAGTTCCCGGGGCACGGTTGGATGACCGTGGTCTTCGAGATCGCCCTGTTCGGCTACGCCGGTGTCGTGCGCGCGGGCTATTGGGCGCGGGCGTATCGCGCGCTCGGTGGCCTGACGCCGGCGGACGGTGTACCGGGGCTCGCGAGCGCCTGATCGAGACCGCGCACCTAGAATTCGGCCTCGAAACCGGCAGCGTATCGACTGTTCCGGTGGAGGATAAGACTGATTGACGCCCGGGTACATCGCGAGCAGCATTGCCGTCACGCGAAGCCCTCGCGAGCCCGCCCGCGATGACCAGCCCTTCTCGTAACGATCCCTGCCCGTGCGGCAGCGGCCGGAAGTTCAAGCGCTGCTGCGGGGCGACGGGCGCGCTCGCGCTCGTGCCCCTTGCGCAGTCGACGGACTCCGCGACCGACTCCGACGCCAGCTACGACGAGAAGGATCAGGGAGCCGCGTACGGACGCCTCCTGGACTTCGGGCTCAGCTCGGAGTTCGACCACCACCGTCTGCGGTGCTACGAGCGATTGTGGGGCCCCTACGCCGATCGCATGCGCGATCCCGACCACGAGTTGCGCAAGCGCGTCCCCATGATCGCACAGAGCGAGATCAACCACGGGCTCGTGGACACCCCGCTCGCAGGAGGCCGAACGATCCTTCAGGTCTTTCTTGAGCGCGAGCGCGCCGCGCTGACGCCCGGCCAGCGCCGGTTCCTCGGGGAACTCTCGCGCTCGTGCGTCTCGCTCTACGAGATCGTCCGCGTCGAGCCGGGTCGCGGCTTCGAGCTCCTCGACCTGTGGCGCTCCGAGCGGTGCTTTGTCCACGAGCGTCTCGCGTCCCAGCAACTCGACCGCTGGGACCTGCTCGGGGCACGGCTCTTCACACGACCCGACGGTCGCGTCGTGATCGACAGCGATCTGTGGCCGTACCCTCCCAGTGCCAAGGGCGCTCTGATCGCCGGGCTGGAGCGGGAGCAGGCCGCGCTGCGACGTGTGCGCGGCGACGTTGCGGCGGAGGTGTTCCAGAAGTCCTGCGCGCACGTCTTCGCGCAGATCTTCGCCCGGCGGCACTTCGAGCCCGAGGACCCAAAGCTCGCGACCTTCGACGGCGAGCCGCTCGAACCGACGCGCGTGCTCTTCGAGGTCCACGACCTGCGCGCACTGCGACGGCACCTGGCGAATTGCCGCGACCTCGATCCGAGTGGAGCTCGCGAGTTCGTGTGGGGCAAGACCAAGGACGGCGTGTCGTACGGGCTCGGTTGGGTCGAACTCCCGACGCCCGACCGGCTCGAACTCGTCGCGACGGCGATGTCGCGCGTCCACGCCGGCGAGCTGCGCGGGGTGTTGGAGCGCGCCGGCCGCACTGCGCTCGCGTGGAGATCGGAACGGACGTTCACGATCGCGGAGTGGGTGAAGCAGGGCGGCGCGCTGCGTGCACCGACCGCTTCGGCTCCGCGCCACGTCGACGACTCGATGGCGCGAGCCCTGGAGGAGCGGCACTACCGCGACTGGCCGGACGTATCGCTGCCCGCGTTGGACGGACACACGCCGCGCGCCGCCGCGCAGGACGAGGCACTGCGCCCGCGCGTCGTCGAACTCTTGAAGCAGCTGGAGCATTCCCAGCAGCGGCGTGCGCGCTCCGGAGGCCCCGCACCGCTCGACCTCGCGGAGCTGTGGCGCACGCTCGGCCTCGAACCGCCGACGGCGCTTCCCGCGATCGTTCCAGCGCGCATCGAGGTCGTCGACCTCCTCGACTGGACGCTGCGGCACGCCACGAACATCGTGTCGGGGAGGCAGGGAGCGCGCTTCGAGCGCTACCGCGCGATCGTGCAGGCCGCGGGCGACGCGCCGCGCGGCGTGGAGGTCATGACGGAACGCGCCTGCTCGCGCCGACCGGACCGGAAGAAGTGCGTGGGCCGCATCCAGCTCCTCGTCCACGACGACCAGCTCCTGCGGTGGCGCTGCGGCGCGTGCGGAGACGCCGAGGAGCTCGTGGGATGGAAGGCGCTCCTCGAGGCCCTCCTGGCCAGCGCGCGCAAGGCCCCACCGCCCGAGCGGCCCGCGCGGCGCGTCGATGCCGCGGATCCGTGGGGCGCGCTCTACGCAGCGGTGGTCGAGTTCCGCGACATCGCACCCTGGCGCTGGCTCGTCGACGAACAGGTCTTCGGCGTCGAGGATCCCGCGACGGGCGAAGTCGGCTGGTGCTGCACGCTCGGAGCCGCCGGCGAACTGGCGGGCCTCGCGATCTTCCTCGGCGATTCCGGCTTCGACCGGTGGCGCCGCACGCACGAGACGGGTTTCCTCCCGGATGAGGCACTCTTCGGCCAGGATGCCCTGGTGGTCTCGTTCGTCGATCGCGCATCCGTCTCCCACGTCGAGCGCAAGCGTCTGCAGTCCCTGGGGCTCAAGTTCCGAGGACCTAGCGCGTGGCCCTCGATCGAGAGCCACCTCTTCGGGCGGCTGCCGCGGTCGCTCGACACGGCCGAGGCGACGCGCTTGACCCACTCGCTCGACCAGGTGCTGACCATCGCCCTGCGTGCGGGAGATGGCGAGCGCGTGCTCGGGACGAATGCGGACGGTCGCTACCTCGTGCGTCGGCTGGACCGCAAAAGCGGCGCGACCGCGCGGTGGTTCGACGAGCGCATCGACCCGCCCGAGCCGGTCGTGCGGGTGCCGCCGCCGCTGGACGGAGCGGCCGTCGAGCGGCTGCGGCACTCCCTCCCGCGTCCGGAGGGAGTCTGGGAGGTCGACCTCGTGCCCATCCCCGCGCCCATCGAGGAACCGGGGATCGCGGCCTACGTGCCAGCAGGATTTCTGGCGGTCGAGCGCGGGCGTGGACACATCGTTCACTTCGACATGCAAGCGCCCTCCGATCTCTGCGCCCTGGCCCAGTCCGGCCTGCTCGATGCCGTGCGCTCGCGCATGGTGCGGCCGGTCACGGTGTGTGTGCGCCGACCCTGGGTGGCCGACGCACTCGCGCGCGTGGCAGATGCTCTCGGGATCCGCGTCGAAGCGCGCGACGAGCTGAAGGTGCTCGAGAGCGTCGTCGAGCAGATGGGCGCGTTCCTGGCTGAGGGTCGGCCGCAAGTGCGCCGGGATTCGCGCCGAATCGACAGCTGAATCGACACCCGGCCTGTGCTGGCTTCACGACAGCGCGCGTGTCAACGGGCCGGCAGCATCCGCCCGAGGCAGGAAGTGGTGACCGCGGTAGGGCTCGAACCTACGACCTGATGATTAAGAGTCACCTGCTCTACCGACTGAGCTACGCGGCCACTACGGGGGCGGAGAGGATGAGGACGGGCCGCGAACGTGTCAAGAGAGGTCGCTGGAACCCGCAGCTGCTCGCGCCCGCTCAGCATCAGCTCGCCCGTCGCTGCGTACGGCATTTTCCAGAAGCTCGTGATCGAGATGCGCGCGCCCGGCCATCCGAACTGCCGACGGCCGACCCTGTGGGCGGATGCAAAGGTGGTGAGCGCGGACGGGATCGAACCGTCGACCTACTGGTTAAAAGCCAGTTGCTCTACCGGCTGAGCTACGCGCCCTTCGTGTTGCGAGCGGTGAGAGGATAGCAGGCACTCCGGAGCTCTGCACGAGCGGATCGGCGACGGTCAGCGCGACTTGCGCTCCACCCCGTCCGTCTCCCGGCTCAGAGAGGCCGTGAAGAATTCACGGCCTCTCGCGCTGCGGAGCAGCGCCACTCGAGTCTGAGAACCCGTACGATCAACGCTGCACGGGCTCTCAGACTTCCATGACCTCGGCCGTCTTCTTGTCCTGGTGCTGCGAGACCTTGTCCTCGGCTTCCTTGAGGAGCTTCTGGATGTCCTCGTGCAGCTTCTTGCCTTCGTCCTCGGTGACGTCGCCGTCCTTCAACATCTGGTCGGCGTGCTTGTTCTGGTCGCGGCGCACGTTGCGCAGCGCGATGCGCGCTTCCTCGCACAGCTCCTTGACGCGCGTCGCGTACTTCTTGCGCTGATCGCCCGAGAGCGGCGGCATCGTCAGGCGCAGCACCTTGCCGTCGTTCTGCGGTTGGATGCCGAGGTCGCTCTTCTGGATCGCCTTCATGAGCTCCAGCAACGCGCCCGCGTCGAACGGCTTGATCATGATCTGCCGCGGTTCGGGCACCGAGATCTGCGCCATTTGCGAGATCGGCGTCATCGTGCCGTAGTACTCGACGCGGATGTTGTCCACGAGCGCGGCCGATGCGCGCGACGTGCGGATCGTCCGGAGTTGATCGGCCACGTGGTGGACCGCCTTCTCCATCTTCTCCTTGGTTTCCTTCACCAACGTTTGGCTTGTCATCCAGAACTCCGGATCCGGGTCCCGAGGTTCTCGCCGCGCACGACGCGTTCGAGGTTCCCCTCTTCGAACAGGTTGAAGACGACGACCGGCAAGCGATTCTCCATCGCCAGCGTGATCGCCGTGCCGTCCATGACCTTCAGGCCGCGCGAGAGCACGTCCATGTAGGTGAGCTCTTCGAAGCGGCGCGCATCGCGCACCTTCTTCGGGTCGGCGTCGTAGACGCCGTCGACTTTCGTCGCCTTCAGGAGCACGTCGCAGGAGAGCTCCGTGGCGCGCAACGCGGCGGCGGTGTCCGTCGTGAAGAACGGATTACCGGTGCCCGCGGCGAGGATCACGACGCGGCCCTTCTCGAGGTGGCTTTCGGCGCGACGGCGAACGAACGGTTCGGCGACTTGCTGGATGCCGATCGCGGTCATCACACGCGTCTCGAGGCCGACTTGCTCGAGTGCGTCGGACAGCGCCATCGCGTTGATGACGGTGCCGAGCATGCCCATGTAGTCGGCGTTGGCGCGATGACCGCCGAGACGGCTGAACTCGGCGCCGCGCAGGATGTTGCCGCCGCCGACGACGATCGCGGTCTCGACGCCCAGTTGGCGCACGCGTGCGATTTGAGCGGCGATCCCGCGGATGGATTCGGGGTCGAGGCCGTGGCCCGATTCGCGCTCGCCCAGCGCTTCGCCGGAGAGCTTGAGGAGGATGCGTTGGTACGGGGCCATCGGTGTGAGGTGCAGGCTAGAGAACGCGACGGGCGTCGGGCAAGAGGTACGGAGTCAGGCTCCCCTCCGCCGTTTTCGTGCCGTGGGCCGCGCGTTGCGCGGCCCACGGCACGAAAACGGCGGAGGGGAGCCTGACTCCGTACCTCACTTCCCAATACGCACGTGCGTGAACCCGACGATCTTCGCGCCCGCCCCCAGGCGCTCCTCGAGGACCTTCTGCACGGTCTTCGTGTCGTCGAAGACCCACTTCTGCTCGGGGAGAACGACGTCGGCGAAGAACTTCTCGAGCTTGCCCTTGACGATCTTCTCGGTCATGTCGGCCGGCTTGCCCTTGACCTCGTCGGCGTAGATCGCGCGCTCGCGCTCGACCTCCGCCGCCGGGATCTCGTCGCGGGTGACCGCGAGCGGGACCGGGACCTTCGAGACGATGTGCATCGACAGTTCCTTGAGGAACGTCGCGGCGACGGACTCTTCGGCCGCCGTCGTGACCGAGACCAGCGCGGCCTTCTTCTTGTCATGGTGCACGTACGTGCCCACGCGGCCTTGCATGTTCTCGTAGCGCTGCATGCGGGCGACCTGGGTGTTCTCGCCCAGCTTGCCCACGAAGAGTTTCACCGCTTCGCCGAGCGCGACGCCTGTCTTGGGATGCTTCGCGTCGAGCAGCGCTTCGGTCGTCGCCGGATTCGCTTCCGCGACCGTGTGCACGAGCGCGTCGAGCAGACCGTTGAAGTCTTCCGTTTGCGCCACGAAGTCCGTCTCGCACGTCAACGCGACGAGCGCGCCGACGCGTGACTTCGGAGCGATCCACGTCGCGATGCGGCCTTCGCCCATCTCGCGCGACGACTTCTTCTCGGCGGTCTTCAGACCTTGCTTGCGCAGGTAGTCGATCGCGCCTTCTTCGTCGCCGGCGGCTTCGCCCAGCGCTTTCTTGCATTCCATGAGGCCGGCACCGGTGCGCTCGCGCAGCCGACGGACCATGTCAGATGTGATCTCGGGCATGTGGTTCCTGTTCGTCTTCGGATCCTGGAACGGATCGCGGAGTCGGTCAGCTGGCCTCGCCCCCAGCACTACTGCCGGCGACAGCGGCACCATCCGCGGGGCGATCGCCCCCGCGTCCGCGACCACCACGGTCGCCGC
>Ga0163151_10000382_pt1 | contig 79302 bp, 75 predicted proteins | sample OliLakLV19MP5IB2_FD_145596 | JGI IMG/M metagenome (GOLD analysis project Ga0163151, IMG submission 145596) | Freshwater microbial mat bacterial communities from Lake Vanda, McMurdo Dry Valleys, Antarctica - Oligotrophic Lake LV.19.MP5.IB-2 | ecosystem: Environmental > Aquatic > Freshwater >...
ATGTTCAGCTCAAACAGAACTAACATCACGTTCCCGGAGTCCACTAAAGATCAGGGGGAAGCTGATCGGAATCATTCAATATCTGTCGTACATCTTGAGTCGTAATACTAAATGTAATGATTCTGGCTTTCGTAATAGCAACCCCTATGCCAAAGTCTAAGTCCTGCTTTTTCTCGTTAAGACTGAATTAAACTAACTTTAAGATTTTGGTTAGGTTGTGGATGGTTCCATAGTGGGGCTACTTATTGAAAGAAAGTGGAGCTAGTTCCATTAAGGGTCGTGAATAACTCGATACGTTACTATTGGTTTGTTTGACTGCAACACCGCGAATGACGACAATAATAGATCAATGTTTAGAAAGGCAACTTAGATGAAACTTCTTATGGTGATGAGTGTAATTCTTTTTACGGTCACAAGCTTTGGCGCAACGACGAAATTAGATATTACAAAGCTCAGATTCCCGGTGCAAAAAAAAGTTTTACCTAACGGATTAACAGTTCTGCTTTACGAAGATCATACTGTTCCGACGGTAAGCTACCACACATGGTTTCGGGTCGGATCAAAAGACGAAGAGCCTGGATACACGGGGATTGCTCATCTTTTTGAACATATGATGTTTAAAGGTGGTAAAAGATTTCCGGGCACTGAGTTTGAAAAAATGCTGCAGGGAAACGGCATTTCAAACAATGCTTTCACAAATTATGATTACACGGGCTACTACGAAGATCTACCCAGCAGCAAACTTAAATTAGTCATCGATTTTGAAGCTGACAGGCTGGAGAACCTTCAAATCAGTGAAGAAAATCTTAAAAGTGAAAGAGAAGTTGTTAAAGAAGAGCGACGTATGCGCGTTGATAATTCAATCAACGGGGTACTTAATGAAGCCATTTGGTCGACTGCATTTAAAGTTCATCCGTATAAGTGGCCTATTATTGGCTGGATGAAAGATCTCAATGCTATTGATCTTGAGCGCTGTAAGAAATTTTTTGCAACCTATTACAGTGTTTCAAATGCTGTGATCGTTGTTGCCGGGGATCATAATTCAAATCAAACGATGGATCTTATTACAAAGTATTATGGGCATTTGCCAAAAGTTGTAGTGCCTAAACCCGCTTTAGCTCAAGAGCCTAAGCAAATTGAAGAGCGTAAGGTAACAATTAAACGTTCTGCCCAGACTGAACATGTGGTGATTGGATATCATATTAGCCGTCAAGGAGAGCCTGATAGTTTTGCTTTAGATTTATTATCAAATATTTTATCAGAAGGTGATTCAAGTAGGCTTTACAAACGCCTTGTATATAACGATCAAATTGCAACGAATGTGGCGGGCGCTTCACTTACACCTCAAGATCCAGGATTATTTGAAATATTTATTGAACTAAAACCTGGTGTTTCACACACCAAGGCATTGGCTGCACTTTATGATGAACTCAATTTAGTTATGAAATCAAAAGTGAAGACTTCTGAGATTGAAAAAGCTCGAAATCAAATTATGTCTCATTGGGTTTCATCTATGAAAACTGTACACGGAAAAGCACAGAGTCTTGCGCTTAACGAAATTATCACAGGAAGTTTTGAAAACGCATTTGATGATTTAATTAAATACGAAAAAGTAAACGCCTTAGATATTCAAAGAGTTGCGCAAAAATATTTTGCTCCAAAAAATCGTACAGTTATTGTTCTCGTTCCTGAGAAAGGGAAAAAGCCATGAAAAGGTATTATTTTACCAATCTCTTTTTTGCTCTGATTTTATCGGCATGTTCATCTACGCAAGGGCCACAATCTCAAAGCACACCTGCTATCCAAAAAAATACGTCAGATAGCCCGGGGTTTAAGTTACGGGATTATAAAGTTGAACAATGGCCCAATGGTTTAGAGGTCATAACCATTGAAGATCGCACCTTACCCTCAATTGGATTTGGTCTTTTACTTAAAGATGGTTCAACTTCTGACCCTATGGCTAAAACAGGTGCCATGAATCTTATGACACAAGCTATGGGGCGAGGAACCACAAAGCTATCTGCTGCACAAATTGCAGATGGTCTTGGTCAACTGGGTAGTGAGCTTGAGCAATCTGTTGGAGAAGATTATAGTTGGTTTCAAGTTTCAGGCCTGAGTCTTCATCAAGTGCACCTTTGGGAAATTTTCTCTGATGTACTTTTAAATCCAAGCTTTAATGAACAAGAAATTTTACGAGAGAAGAAAAAAATCTTAGCAGGTATTAACAGGCGTGTGGATCACCCAGATCGTTTTGCTTCAGAGGCCTTTGAATCTTATTTATTTGGCGGTCATCCTTATGGGCGGCCAATTTCAGGTCTTGAGCGTGATGTGAATTCAATCACTCGAAAAGATATTATAAAACTCTACATGAAACGCTTTAGGCCAAATAATGCAGTACTCGTGATCACTGGAGATTTAAATAGTGAAATGCTTGTGCGCATCAAATCAAGTCTTACTCCATGGACTCAAAAACCATTAGAATCAAAAAACTACACATCACCACCTGAAATTAATGGTGTGAATATTCGACTTATTGACAAACCTGATTTAACACAAACACAAATCATTTTAGGTCACATGGGAGTAAAACGAACTGTTGAGGATTATCTTCAGTTAAGAGTAGCGACTACGGTGTTAGGCGGAAACTTTTCATCGCGCTTAATGGATCGCATTCGAGTGCAACTTGGTCTGACATATGGAATATCAAGTAGTTTTGATGCCCGATTAGATCGCGGGCCATTTTTTATTTCCACCTTTACAAAAAATGAGTCAACGGCCCTTACAATTAATGAAACATTGAAAGTGTTTAATGAGTATTATTCAAGTGGCGTCACAAAAGATGAAGTTGAAGCTGCAAAGAATTATATGATGGGCTCATTTCCTCGCTCAATAGAAACGTCTGAACGTCTTGGGTTCAATCTTGCAATATTAAGATTGTATGGTTTACCGGATGATTATTTAAGAAATTTTGTCAGCAATGTTGAAAATATTTCAGCAAGCGATGTGAACGCCTCAATTAAAAAGCACCTAAACCCAAAGGATCTTAAAATTCTTGTGTTATCTAAATCTACAGATGTAATCGAGCAGGTGCGACCCATTGGATTACTTGAGGTTAAAAAGTATCAAGAAATTTTTTAAATAGGAAATTTTGTATCTGACTTTGAGGTTGAGTTTTTAAGATTAGAATTCGCAGCTACATTTTGAATTGCAGTATTTTGTGACATTGTGGTCGAAGGGATTTCAGCAGTCGTTAGCTCTGTTAGTAGTGCAGAATCTGCTTTTACTGTTTTTTCGAGTGTTTCTAAACGAGCGAGTACTTCTTTTTGGTTATTAAGAATTTTATTTAATCTTAAAAACCAAAACGCAAATTCTCTAAGACTAAGGACTAGCAAAGTGCCCAGTGCAGTTGCAGCAACTGCTAAGAGTCCGATGGTAACTCCCCATTCTTTTAATAATGCCGTTATCTCTGTTGTCATCATCCTCTAGAGTCTAACACAGCAAGAATTCTCATTCAAGTTTGGGTGTGCCACATATTGCTAGTCTGACAAAAATTTCATAGAATGAGCATAACCTGTTAGGTCTAGTTGGGGGGTATTATGAACGTGTGTTTTTTGTTAAGTGCGTTCTTTTGCATTTCTGTATTTTCTCTTGATGCTATTTCAAGTAGTCGCAGCACACTTTTTAAATACATTGATGCCGATGGTAATCCGATTTTAGCAACACATCCTGAATTGAGGTTTCCCCCTGATATTGTTCGTGCGCGTTTTAAAAAAATAATCAGAGAAGCCGCAATGCAATCAAAAATTGATGCTTCACTTATAGAAGCTGTAATAGCCATTGAAAGTAATTGGCATGTAAATGCGGTTTCCTCAAAAGGTGCGTTAGGGCTTATGCAATTGATGCCTGAAACAGCTCGAATTTGGGGAGTGCGTAATGCATTTAATCCAACAGAAAATATTTCCGGTGGCGCAAGATATCTACGACATCTTTTAAATCTTTTTGATAATAAAATTTCATTTGCTCTGGCTGCATACCATGCTGGGGAAAATCGTGTGATCAGGCAAGGTGGAATTCCTTTGATTCCGTCGACTCAAAAATATGTAGAACTTGTAATGAGAGAGTATAAAATTTTAAGACCAGAATTAGATTTAAAATTAAAGACTGTTATTGATTAGATATTTTTTTTGCGCCACATGTAATAGCCAAGAGCTAAAAGTAATAATCCACCGCCGCCCAGTACTAAGGGTTCATGACTTTCCCCATTTTCCTCTTCGGGTGGAGCTTCATCGCCAGGTAAACTTGTGTTTGTTCCAACTCCAATGGTTTCAGATCCAGGTTTTACAGGAGCCAGTGCTTTGGGCGCAAAAAGATCTTTAGTTGCAACCACACGTAAACTTTCGACTGCTTTAAAATAATCATTACTAAATTTTGTATAAAATTTTTGATGAGCACTGAGCGTAACAAGAATAGCTAGTTTGTCTTTAATAGTTGCAAGATAACGTGTGTAGTAGCCAGAGATCTCACTTCCTAAATGTAGAGAATCAACCCATTGATGATCATTAATTTTTCGAATGCGACTGTTTTTGACTTGGCTGGGAGTTTCTTTGCCCGTTGGTAATTTAAGTAATCGTGGTACTTTTAAATAATTCTCATATGAGGCAAAACTATCTTGAGGGCCAACTTCTTTTGCAGTGAGAATAATAATGCTCTCTCGCGCATCATCTTTTTTAGTACTTGCGCAAACCCATTCAGTGCCTTCGAGATTGCAATTCCAAGATTCAGGAAGTTCAAATTGCACATAGGCATTACGAAAAAGTTTTGCCTCAGCATTTACTGCAAAAAATGAGGCACACAAGATGATGTATAGCCCTAGACCTTTAGAAATCATTGCCATAAATTAATAGTAACAGTATGAACCCAAGAGAAAAACTAGAAATTCTCAAGACCTGTAATTCCCTGACGACTTGCTATGAGTTTTGTGATCTCGGTAGCAGTCTCTTCAAGCGCTTTTTCAGTAACATCAAATACAGGCCAGCGACGGTTTTTAGAGAAAATTTGAGTGGCATATTCTAATTCTTCATGGATATGACGTTCGCTAGCATAATCACTACTTAAGTCCTGCCCAAGCTTTTCAAGACGATTCTTTCTAATACGCGCGAGCTTTTCAGGATCAATTGTTAATGCGATGATCTTTTTTTGATCAATAGTAAATAGCTCTTTTGGTGGTAAAACCCCAAGTACAATTGGAACATTAGAAACTTTCCAGCCCTTGTGGCTTAAGAAAATTGATAATGGTGTTTTACTCGTTCTAGAAATACCGACAAGCACAATATCTGAATTTTCAAGGTCGCTGACAACTTTTCCATCATCGTGCTTAACTGTAAATTCAATGGCTTCAATACGTTTAAAATATTTTTCATCTGTTTGTCTGAGTAAACCAGCTGTAAAATTGGTTTCTTCTTTTTGAAAATATTTACTAAACATTTGAAGCAGTGGCCCAAATAAATCTTTATAAGGAATTTTATTAATTTGGCAGAGATTTTCAATTTTTTGACGCAGTTTACTACTAACCACAGTAAATACCACGGCACCGTCTCGAGCCTTAACTTCTTCGATGATGCCATCAAGTTGTTCTTCGGTTCGAATGTTTTTACACCGTACAAGGCTGATATCACGGTCGGGGTATTGAACCAGTGCTGCTTTGACAATGGCAGAAGCCGTTTCACCTGTACCGTCACTGACTATAAATATTGTTCCGCCAATATTAGACATTTAAACCTTTCCCAAAACGGTGTTGGATGAGGGCTTGTGTTTTCCTGACGATTTGATAGCGCAAAGGTTCTTGAATATCACTCATTAAGATGAGACTTGTTGATTCATCTGGGTAGAGCCAAAAATGAATGGCCACACTGTTTTCTTCCCATGTAAGTTTTTGTAAACCCAGTGTTTTTAAGAGTGCATGGGCAGCTAAACGTTGGGGTTGATGAATAAGTTTTGAATTTTTTAAACTTGGAGTAAACCTCACAAAAGTTTGATCAAGAAGGGGGCCAATAAGTTCTTTTTTATTTTCTAAAAAATAATTTTTAATGCGACAACCATCAATATGACTTTTTACAATGAACCCTGCTTTATAAAACCCAGAGAGTAGAGTGAGGAGTTGTTGTGTGTTTTGTTCTCTTGTCGGAAGTTCATTCCACAATAGATCTAGTTCATCGATCATCTTGGGTTTTATATTATGAGGTATGTGAACGTTAGATGGTGGTTCTCCTAAAAGGCTCCCAACTCTATTACTAAATGATCTGTATCTATTATTGAGTTGTTGGATTTTTTTTATTACCCACTGATTCATGGAGTTTCCTAAGGTAGTTGGAATTTGTATCTGTATCTGCTTTAGCCTACTGAGATATTAGCTTGTGACAGTGAGTTGATGGAAGTCCGGGACTTTTTAATTTCTTCAATGAATTTTGGTGGCGTATCAGCTGCCATGATGACCCATGGATTTGTTTCGCCTAGTTTTTCAAGGGTTTGACTTAAGTCTTGAATAAAGATTTTGCCTTGTGCAGTGGTGAGTTGTTCTGAGTTGCCAAGGCCCATAATTAATATTTTTTCAACGGGCAATAATCCAGATGTGGCCATAAGAGTGCGATCGCCAAATTTTAATTTTACTTGGCCACCTAATATTGATTTAGTTAAAAGCTGATTGTTATACCAATCTACAAGGTCAATGAGTGGAGATAAGGGTTTAGTTACGAAATTTTCTGCTATGCAAAGTATCCAAGTTTTTTCTTGATGGGAATGTACTTCATCTCTTAAAGCCACCAAACCCCCGTTGTGAGCAATTAATACAGATGTTAGCCTGCCAAACTCTTAGAGATATTGTCAAGGACGCCATTGACGAAGCTTGATGTTTCTTGGCTGCCGAAACGTTTTCCGATTTCAATAGCCTCATCAATGACAACATTTGTTGGGATTTCAGAGCTTAAAAATTTAAGTTCAAAAGTGGCAATTCGTAGAATGTTTTTATCAACAAACGCCATGCGGTGAACTTTCCAATTTTGTGAATGTGATTGAATTATACTATCAAGCTCTTGTCGGTGTTCACCAACACCATTGACTAAACGCATGGCGAATTCTTTTGTCTCTGGATCAGCTTCAAAATTTTCTAAATAAAGCGCCAATGCCTGCTCAGGAGTATGAGAGGTAAATTCAGTTTGAAACAAAATTTGAAGAGCGATCTCTCGCGAACGACGTCTAAAACCCATGGTATCCTTAGCTTGGTTACTGCGGTGGTGGTGTTAATTCAAAGGGCGGAGTATCGTCTTTTTGCTTAGCGACTTCAAGTTCATTCATGAATTCATGGATGTCCTTAAATTGACGGTAAACACTAGCGAAGCGCACATAGGCGACATCATCTAGTTTAAACATTTCTTTCATCAATTTTTCGCCAATGGATTTTGAAAGAACTTCATGGTCGTAATGATCAACCACCCATTTGGCAACACGTTCCACCACCTCTTGCATTTGTTGAAGACTCACGGGTCTTTTTTGGCAGGCAGTTTTAATTCCGTTTAAAATTTTATCTTTATTAAAGGGTTCTCTTCGGCCATCTTTTTTTATGACCAGCGGAAAAACCTCCATGACTGTTTCTTGAGTAGAAAAGCGTCCATGGCAATTTAGGCATTCACGACGACGTCGGATAAAATTTCCCTCACGTTGAACACGAGTGTCTAAAACTTTATCATCTTGATGACTGCAATATGGGCATTTCATACCTAAGAGGCTACTTGAGTAGGGGGTTTTGTGTCAAGCAACGCAATGCATTATTGCCTTTTTTAAATCAAAATGCGATAGTGGGCACCATGAAACAGCTAATTTTGACATTTTCAGTTTTATTTTGCACATCACTCACATTGAACTCTTCAAATGCTTTTGCAAAAACAGAAGTAAACGATGATGGTTCACAAAAAGCGGAGCAAGAAGCGTCTAAATATTTTAGACCATCGCGTAGCCCTGCTTCTGACGAACTCGCGAAGCCAGAAAAACCCGGAAAACAAACAACAGCTAAAACATCTCAGCGGGACATATCAGCTGAAGATCATTACATGACCGTTCATATGGGAACGTTTTTTAATTCTACTTCATATCGTTGGGGTGATCGTCCTCAAGTAGACAATGCCGGGCGTCTTAATCTTGGTTTTACTTATAAAACTGATCAATTCACAAGCATCATAGATCGACTTATTAGGGCTGATCTTATGGGTTATGAACTCCCTGAAGGGAAACCTGTTCAACTCTCAGCACTTCTTATGCTCATGCTTCCTGATTCTACAAGTAAGTTTCCTCTTTATTTCGGTGTAGGAATCGGGCCTGGATTTTTCTTTCAACAAATTCCAAATGAAAGTTTTCTTGCTATCAATTATCAGTTGGTTGCAGGTGTGAGGTTTTTTAATGTTCTAGATTCTGTTGGGTTTTTTGCAGAAACAGGAATGAAAAATCACTTTCTTTTGCTCTCAGATGGTCAAACCAACGGCTTTTTTGCAAGCATTGGAACGATCTTCACATTTTAGTTAGGTACTTTCATGAATACTCTATGGCATCCCAGCTTAATACGTACGGTTGTAGAATCACTTCAACATATTTTTGTTGATCAGTTTTACGCCGATAAAGTTATAAATCACGCTTTTAAAGCAAATAGAAAATTAGGAAGTCGTGATCGTCGTTACATTGCTGAAACAGTTTATGATATGGTTCGTTGGTGGAATTTACTCGCAAGTATGGACGGCATGCCCTTTAAACTTACAGAACCCAAAGATTTTGTGCGACGTTGGATATATTATGAAATGTGGCGCAATAAAGAAAATGCTGTTCCCTATATAGCTGAAAAGTTACCTCAATATAAAAATGCATTAGAATCATCTGATGAAATTATGCGTAAAATTAATGATAGTAAAAAACAACCTTGGGAAGCACTTTCATTTCCTCAATGGCTGTATGAAAAATTTGTTTCAAATTATGGTTCTGAAGCACAAGAACTCATGCAGTCACTTAATGACCCCGCATCGGTGAATATTCGTACGAATCGTTTAAAAACTGACCGTGAAAAACTTCAAGCTCAGTTAAAAAGCGAGCAAATAGAAGCTTATATTTATGAAGATTTACCAGACGGATTAGTTTTAAAAGAAAGACGTAATGTATTTGTAACAAAAGCTTTTAATGACGGACATTTCGAAGTTCAAGACACAGCTTCACAGCGAATCGCACCTCTTTTAGACCCAAAGCCAGGAGAGCGAATTGCCGATGTCTGCGCAGGTGCAGGTGGTAAAACACTTCATTTAGCAGCACTGATGAATAACAAAGGTACACTTTTAGCTGCAGATGTTTCTGAACGAAAATTAGAAGAATTAAAAATCAGAGCACGTAGGGCTGGAGTTTCGAATTTACGTGTTCAAAAATTTGAAACTACTAAAGATGTTAAAAAACACCACGATGCATTTGATGGCGTGCTGATTGATGCTCCTTGTAGTGGGACGGGTGTTATACGTAGAAATCCTGATAGCAAATGGAAACTTTCTTTAGAAGAATTAGAGCGTGTTAAAGAACTACAGCGTAAAGTCTTAAATGATTACTCACGTCTTGTAAAAGATGGTGGAAGACTTGTCTATGCTACTTGCAGTTTATTACGAGAAGAAAACCAACAAGTTGTTGAAGAATTTTTAAAAACTCATGAAAACTTTGAAGCTGTTGGCGAACCTTTAATTCGAAGGCCTGATTTTCATGAAGAGGACGGGTTTTTCGCTCAAATTCTAAAAAGAAAATTTAATAATTAATACGTTATGCTTTCAATGATTTCATCATCGAGCCAGTCGGTTATGATGTTAAAAACCATTTGAGCGGCTTGAGTTTCAGAGTATTTGATCCCAAATTGTGAGCATATTTCATTAAAATTGTTTCCAGCCCGAATGGCCATGAGAAGGTCTTCTTCTTCATGAGATGTGGTTGAAAAATAAACTTCTTCTTGTTTTCTCCATACCTTAAGACTTTGAGGGGTGGGTGTTAACTTTATATCTAATTCACTTTCTTCACTGAGTTCTTCAATGCGGTAGGTGGTATGCATAATAGTAAGGTTGGGAATAAGTTTAAATTTTAGTGTGGGCCATTTCTCTGTAGGAATTTTTATTAATTCTGACTTGGTTAAAATACCATGATCAAGATTTTCAAAAAGTGATACCTTAGCCCATTCAAATTGCGCCAATTCATCTGCCCAAACATATGATCCAATTATAGGATGTGTTTTTAAAAAGTACGGAAACTTAGCGCTTGCGCGGCTAATAGAAAAGTATTCAGAAGGGTTCACTTCTAGATAATCTTTAATGGCATTCATTAATTGATCATGGCCCATGAAATGACCAAGAATTGGAAAGTCCATGGCAATAGCCTCTTGTAATCGCCAAAGATAGGCATTGCCATAAACGGCAAGTCTTTCATCGATAGTAAAATCTTTTGAATTTTCGACACTATTTTTAATGAGATTGGGAAGCTTGTTATAACTGGATAGGTACTTCCAAAACTCTTTTTGAATTTCTGCTAAATTCACGGTTTTTCTCGTTTCTGATTTTTTCTTGAATTTCTTTTGATTTGTTCATTTCACCAAGCAGTTCTATAAACTCTGGAATATTATCATCGCGTTCAATCATCGTCGCAACTGGGGCAAATCTTTCGCAAGCTATTTGGTAAAGATCCCATACATCATCACATACATCGTGGTCATGTGTGTCGTTGACGTATTTTCCAAGATCTAAATGACCTGCCAGATGAAATTGACCGACACAATCTTTCGGGAGCGCGTTTAAAAACTCTGACGCATTAAAATCATGATTGCAACTACTAACATAAATATTATTAATATCTAAAAGAAGTTTGCAGCCTGATCTTGTGACAAGTTCATTTAAAAAATACCATTCGGGCATTTCTGATTCTTTATAAGTTAAGTAGCTTGAAACGTTTTCTACAAGAAAAGGTCTTTTAAGATAATCTTGAACATATTGAATGCGAGTAGTGAGATGTTTGAGTGTTTCTTCTGTGTAGGGGAGTGGAAGTAAATCATGGGCATAGTGTGGGCCATGACTTCCCCAACAAAGATGATCCGACATCCATTGAGGTTGAATTTCATCAGCTAATATTTTGAGTTGTTTCATGTACTCTTTATTGAGCGGTTCAATCGCTCCTAAAGACATCGATACACCATGAAGAATAACGGGATAGTTTTCGCGAATTGAATGCAATATGCGACGAGGCTGACCACCTACGTTCATGAAATTTTCAGAAATGACTTCAAACCAATCAACTTTAGGTTGGTTAGTTAGTACTTCTTCGTAATGTGGTGATCTTAATCCTAAACCATATCCTAGCATTTCAACCCCTCAAGGCATGTGTATCTCAGAATACAAAAAAGCCCAAGAGTCTTATTACTCTTGGGCTGTCTATATTTCAAAAAAATATTATGGAGCTGGTGGTGCAGCGGGAGTTGTAGCTTCGCCATGGCCTTTGCATTCGCCTTTACCTTTGCATCCGCTTTTGCCTTTGCAAGAATTTTTGCCTTTGCCTGCGCAATGAGCTTTGTTTTTGCAATGGTTTTTCTCAGCTTTTGCAGCTTTTGCATCCGCTTTTGCAGGTACAGCAGTTTCTTCTGCACGTGCTCCTGATGCGAACATTGCGCATACTGCTGTTGCAACTACAAGTCCTGTGACTTTATTCATGTGTTTCTCCTAAGTTGTTCGAGTACTAATGCCCCGATTGTTGTTGAATCAAAATTACATCATGGCATGCATTTACAAGTCAATTAAGTGTTAATAATGCGTCGGGTCTAAAAAGGGATATTTGCAAAATAAAGCAGGGTCAGGCATACAAGACTCCATGGCAGAAAATGGTTTTCCTTATTGGCTAGAAGTGCCTCTGATTACGGGTTCTTTAGAAAAAGTTCCGCAAAAAGCATCTATTGTTGTTATCGGTTCAGGTTTTTCGGGTGCAAGTTTGGGATACTTTCTGCAAAAAAAAGGTTTTGAAGACATTCTCTTAATTGATTACAAGCCAGAGCAAGCTGCGACGTTTAGGAATTGTGGTCATATTCTTTATGGAACCGTTGAATCGATGAAAGCTTTTTCAGAGATTCATGGAATTGAAAAAGCACGCTGTCTTTGGGCTCATTCTATTGAACTGTGTAATCAAGTAGAAGACACAATTAAAGAACTCAAAATGGATGCCGATTACAGACGCGATGGGTACTTGGTTATATCAATTAATGAAGCTGAAGACCGTGAATGTCGTGATTCTGTTAAGCTTTTAAATTCTTTAGGTTTCGAATCTGAGTATTACGACGCAAAACAAATTGAAAATCTTGGTTTTAAAAATAGTTTTGGTGCTCGATATGAGCGTGGTTCGGCTCAAGCGCATCCTACAAAATTTAGAAATGGTTTAATTCAAAGTTTTCTCAATAACCAAGGCCAGTATCATACCGGCGTTAAAGTAACAGCTGTGGAAGATACAGGTAATGGCGTCAAATTACAGACTGAAAATGGAGTAATTTTAGCAGATGCGGTAGTAATTGCTGCAAATGCATATTCTCCAATATTTTCTGAATTTGTAAAAAGCCGAGGTCTTATTGAACCATTTCGCGGTCAGATTATTACCTCTAAGCCCTTAAAACATGATTTTAAAGTTCGATTTCCTCATTCTTTTGATCACGGTTATGAGTATGCACTTGTTACTGAAGATAACAGACTGATGATTGGTGGATGGCGTAATAATTCTCCTACAAAAGAATTAGGTACCTATTCACTTGCGACGAATGAATACATCAGCCAAGGGTTAAAAGAATTTGTCGCCAAACATTATGACATTTCAGAGACTATCGATTGGGAATACGTATGGACGGGTATTATGGGGGCAAGTCTCACATCACTACCTTTTGTTGGGCCTACAAATTCTGATCGAGTATTTATGTGTGGTGGTTACACGGGGCATGGATTTTCATGGGGGCATGGTTCGGCGGCTTTACTAGCAGCAATTATGGCTGGTGAAAGTGTTCCTGAAGTAGCAAAATATTTTAGCCCCAGACACAGACATTAAGAGAAACAACAATGACTAAGAAGCCAGTAAAGTATGTAAATAAAAAATTAAAATTTATGGGCATAGACCTCGGCATTTTAGGTAGGAAGAATAAAACCCCAGTTTACATTTATTCTAAGAAAAGAATCGGTGAAAAACTTGAAATTCTAAAAGAGGCGTTCACAAAAACTTTAGGCATTCACTACTCGGTGAAAGCTAATTCAAATAGGCAAGTTTTAAAATTTCTTAAGGCTCAAAAAATAGGCGTAGATGTTGTGAGCGGGGGTGAAGTAACCCGTGCCCTTGAGTGTGGGTTTAAAGGTCGTGATATTATTTTTTCTGGTGTAGGAAAATCCGAAGAAGAAATCACAGCAACTTTAAAAATCGGTATTTATTTATTTAACGTAGAAAGTCCACAAGAATTAGATCGTATTGCACGGGTTGCGCGTAGGCTTAAAAAATGTGCATGTGTGAGTTTTAGGCTTAACCCGAATGTTGATGCAAAAACTCATCCATATATTACAACAGGTTTTCGTGAGAATAAATTTGGAATGGATAAAAAATTTATTCCTGAGCTTTTAAAAATTCTTAAGCGAAATCCAAAAAATTTAAAACTTATTGGTTTAGATTTTCATATTGGGTCGCAATTAACTGAAATAAATCCCTACGAAGCGGCCTTTAAAAAATCAGTTCCGGTTTATCAGGAGTTACAGCGTCAAGGGTTTGCATTGAGCCATTTTGATATTGGTGGAGGAATCGGGATTTCCTATGAGAGGCAAAAAACCATTGATCTTAAAAAATTCGGGAAAATGGTTGAATCATATTTAAAGCCCTTGGGGTGCAAAATACTCTGCGAGCCGGGTCGGTTTCTTGTGGGTGATGCTGGAGTGTTGCTAGCTCAAGTTGAGTATGTTAAAAAAACTCCTTATAAAACATTTGTTATTTTAAATACAGGCATGCATCATTTGATCAGGCCAGCACTTTATAATTCTTATCACGAAATACTTCCTGTTAATCAAAAGGGTGGAAAAACAATTAATCTAGATGTTGTGGGCCCAATATGTGAGTCAAGTGATTGGCTTGCTAAAAATCGAAAACTTGTGATTCCATCACAGGGAGATCTGTGGGCCATATGTGATGTTGGGGCCTATGGTTATGTTATGGCGAGTGATTATAATCTTCATAAAAAACCAATAGAGATTCTCATTTAATGGTGCGTTTTTCTTTAGCCTTACAGCTCGTTTCAGCTCTAGTTCTTGGCGCGATAGTGGGCGTAGTATTAGGAAAAGATGCTGAGCCCTTAGGTGAAGTGGGCTTAGTAATCATACGATTATTAAAAGCGCTTTCAATACCCTTGATCTTTTTTGCAATTATTGATGCTTTTTGTAAAACTCAGATACCTAAACGTAAGGGTGCTAAGCTTGTATTTATCACAACGATTAATTCTTGTGTCGCAATAATCATTGCACTGACAATTTCAAACTTATTTCCAATAAAAGATTACGTGGATTTAGAAAAATTAAAAGCAAGTATTGCCTTGCCCGTTGCTCAAAGTGCGGGAGCAATACCAACATTAAATCTTCAGTCTATATTGCAAGGTTTTATACCTACGAGTTTTTTTGAACCTTTTGTTTCTAATAATATAATTCCGGTAATTTTATTAGCACTGTTTTTAGGAGCAGCACTTCGTAAATTGATAAATTCTCAGCACAGCGATGAAGTAGTTGTGTTTCAAAAATTTATTTCAACATGTTTTCGGCTTATTACGACCATTTTAGGGTGGGTTATTCGTATTATCCCCCTTGCTGTATTTGCGGTAATTGCAAAAACAGTTGGTTTAAGTGGTTTTGAAGTTTTTAATGCACTTGGCGTTTTTGTTGGTCTCGTAGTGCTCGGTCTTTTGGTTCATGTTTTTTTGTACTATTCGATGCTTTTAGTATTTTTTGTGCACGAATCGCCTATGAAATTCCTTAAAAAGGGGAGTGAACCTATAATAGCGGCTTTAGGTACAGGGAGTAGTCTTGCAACTTTACCGGTAACTTTAAAAACTCTAAGTGAAAAAATGAAAGTTTCAGATCAATCTTCTCGTCTTGCTGCTTGTATCTGGACAAATTTAAATAATGATGGAATTATTTTATATGAAGCTGTGGCTGTAATATTCATAGCCCAACTTCATGGCGTCTCAATGGATTTTAACCAACAAATTTCTATGAGCATGATTTCGATTGCAGCCGCCGCCGGGATTGCGGGTATTCCAGAAGCTGGGTTTATTACCTTATCACTCGTTGTTGGTGCAGTTGGTTTACCCCTTTCAACTGTGCCGCTTTTATTGCCTGTAGATTGGTTTTTAGGACGTCTTCGAGCCGCAACTAATGTTACAAGTGATATGATTGTGGCAACACTTTTGGATCGCGCAGGCTCTAAATCTAAGCGCTTTTCTTTTTCTTCTTCGAAAGGTCGCTAAGTTTATCGGTGCATTTTTTTGTGCTGCTCTTTGGCTTTTTAGGTGTTTTTAATTTAACTGGCGCTTTGGGTTTTTTATCTTTTTTGTCTATAGTAGGAAGATCTGTGGAATCGTTAGGCTTGTAGAATGGCATTTCGCCCTCAAGACCCATAAGTTTCCAAGCCTCATTGACTTGATGTTCTAATTTTGAAAATGGAATTTCTGAATCAGATCTTTTTAGAATACGCATGAGCATAAATTTTGAACGTAAAATATCTGAACTTTGGTGAATTGAAATTGTAGTAGCGATACCAGAAATTTGTTCAACAGATAATTCTCGAGTAACACCTGGGTAGCTCGGTAGTTTTGTATACCAATCAATAACGGCCATCAGTACTTTAATACGACGTATTCCCTCTGTTTTAGTAATTGTTTCTTTTTCTAATGAAGTTTCTTGCTCGTTGATTTTGTTTAAAATTTTAGTAGCACTTATCCAATCTTTTTGTTCATAAGCATTTTTAAGTTTCTCAATGTCATTAATTTCAAGTTCAAATTTAGATTTTCCAAATAATTTTGCAGTTGATGTGCGTAATACCCCTAAGCTTAATTCTGTGCCTTCTGCACGAGCAATTTCTTGAATACTTTTTTCTATACTCACGGCTGTTGGGGCATTACGTGGAAATGTATAATCAGTTAATAATTCTAAGTTTTGATAATGATTGCTTAGATTTGGTGTATCTACTGATATTTGTGATTGTTCTTTCGGACCATCAAATTTTGGTTTAGGGTCAGTAACATCTCGTTTTACAATTTTACCGTGCATTACGTATTGTGTGGGGGGGGCCGTTAGGGTCAATTTCAGAAATTCCATGGGGATCACGTTTTTGAAATACATATCCTTCAACTCTTTTTACCTGATCTTTTGAAAAACCTTCCATGTATTTTCCACGGATTAATTTTCCATCAGGTGTTTTGAAATCGGGAGCTTGTACATCAAAACCTTTAAAAAGGGCAGGTTCTTCGTAGCCGTAGAGCCCAGCAAATTTTCCGTCTACAAATAGAAAAATCGGAAATTCAGGTTGAATTTCTAATAAACCTTTATGCACTTCGCGTGTATTGTCTTTTTTCTTAATTGTCCATCCTTTAAGATGTTTTGTTACCTCACCCTTAGTGAAGGCAAAGTTGGCAATTGTAAGATGATCAAACTTAATTTCGTTATTAGTTGCACCGATGAGGTCAGCAACAGTGGTTGCATCGTGAGGATTATGACGGCCATTACTAGCATAGATAGTTTGGGATGTTCCGTCTTGATATACGAATGTCATAGGTGGTCTATCAAGAACTTCAAAAATACCCTTCACATCAGATCGTCTAAAAGCAGCTTCATAATCTGTTGATAAAAGGAGTCGATGTGCTGCTACAAGGGGGTCGTTGTCGATAATGCGCCAATTTATTCTAGCCGCTCTAGTGTTGTTGTTTGAGCCATGTGATGCATAAATTTGTACGATTTTATCTTGAATCTTACCTACGGCCTGCATGGTTTTTAAGTGCATGATATCAATCATCTCATTAGGGGAGTTTCGCTTTTGTAAAGTGGGCTATAGATATATTTACCATTTTTAACTTTTCCATTTTCGATATCACTTAGTGTTGCGAATTTATAACCCTTCTTCTCGATTAGAAATCTAATCCCTTCAGCCATAGGGTCACCTTTTATTAGATTTTCTACTTTAAAATCAGTGCTGGTGGTTTCACCTTCTTTGAAATCAGCTGTCATTCGACCATTGAGATCAACTAAAAGATGGATTTGACCAATGCCGATGTCCGCTAATTCACCAAAAACTGCAAAAAAATCAGGGCGATCGATATTATATCTTTGATAGTGAAGTTCAATATCTTCAACTTTAAACTCTTTAAATGTTTTTCTTTTTGCGAGATTACTTAAATCTTCAAGGTCTAGATCACTCACGTCAACGCCTGCTTTGACTTTAGGATTTTCACCACTGTTTGGAAATTTATTACTCACATCTAATTCTAAAATGGAATCTTCGACTGTCTTTAAGGGTGATTTCACAATTGTTGGTTTGGCGTAAGATTCTGCACGAGTTGGTTTTTTTGCTGAATCTGCATGCAAAGTAGTACTGAGAAGAAGTGAAAGTGCAAAGTAGAGTTGTTTTTTGAAAATCATGAAAGTACCTGTTAATCGTTTGTCTGTGTTCTTGCTGATTCGGGCTTAGCGCCTCGATAGTCACCGTAATATTTTAAAAAATGTTCTAAACCCTTTGGGTCACTCACTGTTGAGGTATTCATGAATAGTTTCACAAACTCACTAAATGATTGTTTGGGCTCCATGATATTTTTTAGTGCAATAGCAAGTTGTACTTCAAATAGCCAGATTTTTGCATCGAGATTACCTTCACGTATTGCAGATTTTCGTTGTTTTGCTGATAACTCTAAAAGAACTTCAATGGCAGCTTCTAAACTGTCTTTGCTACGTTGAAGGGCAGAGTAGTATGTTGAAATAAATTCAAGTCGTTGTGTTTTTTCATAGGTATTGGCCGCTTTATTATTAGCACGGATAAAAAGTGGTTCTAGCTCTGAATCAATGTTTTTAATATTTTTTCCTGTGATACTAAATTTGCCCAGATCTTTAATGCTTAAATCAATTTCTAACTCAAGTTGTGCAAGGGATTTATGGGTTACTTCCATATGTGGCATTTGTGGCTGTGCAGTTGCATTTTCACTTATGTCGTTAAAAAGGCGCTCGTCAACAACAAGGCGACAAATTTCTCCTGCATACGATGAAGACTCTTTAGTACATGAATCATATTGAAGATTATTAAGTAGTTGTCCCGCATGACCTGTAAGTGGGATTAAAAGTGAGATTAAGCTTAAGGTGGCGACCACGTTTGCAAAATGGGTTGTCCCGCTTTTAATTTTTGACGTAGTTTTATTCATGACTTATACATTAGCAGTGCCCGTGCCTGCCCAGGCGCTTTAGTTTTGATTTAATGATCGAAAAATCGCGATATGCTCAATATTGGCGGCACTTTGCATAGTTTTTGATCAGTCAATTAGTGTGGAAATTAGTAAACCAATTGTAATTCTGTGAGTGCCTTATCTATCTGGCGTAAACGCTCATCCATAGATTTAATTAAGTCAGACATTATTTTTTCTTCAGTTGTTATTGAGAATTGTTTGGTAAATTCAGAGGGTTCATGAGAATTAATAAAATCTTTGTAAATTTTTAGTAAAATATTATTTTGCTTCGGAGTTAAATATATTTTACGACCCATTAAGGCTTCAGAGTTTTCTTTGTATTCGAAATTAAAATCATTAACCAATAATAATTTCTGAACCTCAGACCGCAGTGGGTTTGTCATATTGTACAAGCGTAAGAGTACAGCATCTACTGGGTGAACATTTGGCCTTATTAGATAATTTAAGCCGTCATGGGCATAATGATGAACTGATCTACCCAATAAAAATTTGTAATCTTTAAGCCCTGACTGTTGACGAAGGAGTGCAAGGCCGTGGGAAGTGTTTCCTGTGCCCACATCTATTTCAATACTTCTTTCTAAAAGTAACTGATCGATAATTTCTGATTTTAATTCGCCTAGCTCATGAGCTCGTGTTTTGAGATAATCTGTAAAATTTTGTGTGTAGCGTGTAATCTCATGAGCTCGATGGGTGATACTTTGCGGAAGTAAAATTGAGCCTAAGTGATAACTTACTTCGTGAACTGTAATGCGGGGATCAGAGTCAGCAAATGGAAAATATATTTCAAAATCACCTTTGCTTTGTAACGAAAACCTAACTCCATCAGTAGGGGCTATGTATTCTGCCTTAATCGGTAAATACGTGATTGGTTCGAATCCATTTTTTTTCAGGATCACATTAATGCCGTATATTAATTTTCCAAACTTTTCAGCATTTGGGGCTATCAGCTCAGTAGTTCCATCTCTGTGAATGTTAATTTTAAAGCCAAATTTTAAAGCTAACTCTGGGCCTAAGAGATAAAAAATATTTCGTGGATCACCTTGTAATGAAAATCGATTGTAATAAGAATAAAGTGAATCCCAGGTGTTATTAAGGGGGGATTTAAGTTTATTTAAAACGATATCTCCTTCAGGAGTAGTACGACTATAAGCTACGGTAGAAATTTTAGTTAAACCGTTATCAGGGTTTTTATCGGATTTAAGTAATATTTCTCTTAATTTAAACACCTTGCTTGATAGTGAGATGCGTTGCAATTCAAGAATTTTGTCTAATTTCTGTGAGCACGAAGAAAGGTTTAAAACTGGTGGGGTCGTGGTTCCTGCATTATTGTCGGCATATGTATTTGGCATGTAAGCCATAACAAGAATGCTAAATATTAGGAGCCGCAATTTGGCAGTCATGTATAGCCCTTAGCCATTCAAAATGGCATTGTGTTTAGATGGGTCCAGTGCATATGATGGTGTACAAAAGGCATGCCGTAAAAACACATACAGATCGCATAAAGGAGTCATTAAGTTATGTTGAACAAAAAAATAATTGAAACGCCAAATGCACCTAAGCCAGTTGGCCCATATAGTCAGGCTGTTCAAGTCGGTCAATTCCTCTTTTGCAGTGGGCAAATTGCAATTGATCCGAAGACGAATAACGTAATGGGTGGTCCAGTAAAAGAGCAAACAAAGTTGGTCTTAGAAAACATCAAAGCCATTTTAGAAGCCGCAGATGCAAACTTTGAGAATATCGTTAAAACCACAATTTTTTTGAAAAGAATGGGTGATTTTGTAGCAGTTAATGAGGTTTACGGAGGTTACTTTAAGCAAAATCCACCAGCTAGAAGCACTGTTGAAGTGTCAGCTTTACCAAAAGGTGTGGATGTAGAAATAGAAGTGATAGCGGTTGTTTAAGCGCTCGCTTCGCCGGTTCTTTTTTGCGCGCTACGAGGTGTAGGGCGAGTTACTTTTCCAGAGCGAATGCAACGTGTGCAAACCCAAATGCGCTGGGTTTTTCCACCGAGGACAGCTTTAAGACGCTGTACATTTGGATTGTTTTTAGTACGAGTTTTAATATTTGAGTGACTGACTTTGTTGCCACTCACTTGTTGTTTGCAACAATAAACACACTTTGCCATAACTAGCTCCTCGAAGGCGAACATGATTAACGAAGGTCATACAGGTAGCACAGAGTTTGCTAAACCCACAAGAAAAATCAGGTATTTGTGGCGCTTGGTGGTATTATTCACGGCTCTTTTTATCTCACTTGCCATCTATTCTTTACGAAAATATGCAGAAATCTTGGTTTCAACCCCATCTGCAATCATTAATTCTAAAGCTGATTGTGCTGTGGTGCTTACGGGTGCACCAGGAAGGGTGCGTGAAGGGATCACGCTGCTCAGCCATAAGCAGGTGAAAAAGCTTATTATTTCAGGAGTTCACCAATATTCGACTTTAAGTGAAATGTTTCCTGAAATTCTTTTTTATCCTGAGATTGAACTTGAAAACGTTATTTTAGAAAGAAGATCGAGTTCTACTGCCGGAAACGCCCAGCAAAGTCTTATTATCGTTGAAGCTCTTCAGTGCCAATCTGTTTTACTCGTAACCTCTGACTTTCATATGCACCGCACTCTAAATACGTTTACACAAATATTCCCAGCCACTCTTACTATTAAGCCTTATCCGCTGCAAAGTGATCGTATGAGAAAGCGTGCGAAACTGTGGTTTGATACACGGTTTTGGAGCACTGTTTTTGATGAGTGGTTGAAGTGTATTTTTTACCTTATTTTTGTTTACTAAGTACTCAAAGTTACAAAAGAATTCTTGACGACAATTACTGTCAGTCGTACATCTTTTGTTGACGATTTTTGTCATCAAATTAGAGCGTCCATTCAGCAGTTAATGTGTATTGCATTTGAGCGGGGGGATTTCATGGCGTTTGGATTGCAAGTTGTATCAATATGATAAGAAGTAACAAAAGTTTTCTTAATCTAATCACCGCAAATTTAGTAGTACTACTAGTATCAGGCTGCACGCCTAAAATACGTCCTCAAGAGCCTGAGCAAGAAAAAGCAAAACCTACAATCCAACAACCTCAAGAAATTGAACCTACAATTTTAGAAAAGCCTAGTCGTGAATCAACGACGCCACCAGTTGTTACTGATACTGAAGTAAAAAAACCTTTACCAATCGAAGAAGTAAATGTCGGTTCTAAAAAGCCCGAAGTGAAATTGCAAAGTGGTACTCCCGGCACACCAGCAGTTTTGTCAGCTCCAGTAGCACCTGTGGTAAAGCCAAATATTGATCCAAAAGATCTTCAGGTTGTGAAAGAAGTTCTTCATGCCGATGAACTTGTTCAAGATCAATTTGATAACGAAACTTATCGGCAAGATTTTATTGCTATTGTTACTAAGTTTCCAAGTGATCATAAAAGGCAATACAGATTATTGCTGCTTAGGGAATATCTTAATTCAATAATTGAAAATGAATTTCGTTATGAAGCTATTGCAGGTGGAAAACAAATATTTCGTGTTAGCGATTTGGTTCAGGATAGTCCAATATTTGGTGGATTACGTAAAAAAATAAATCAATATAACCATGACTTAAGAACTCAAAAGTTTGAATTGCGAGAGTATTTAAATCAATTTGTATTACTTTCGCTTTGGATAGAAAAAATCAATTACGAACAACTTCAAGAACGCGCAAAAATCGATACCTTTAAAAAAGATAAACTTTTGTCAGTAGAGATTCAGAAAAAGATGATTGATGAATCTACTGAAAAAATTCAAATGGGTTTTTTCTTAGTCAATCAAATGGTTGATCAAGTTCCTCAGCTCATGCTTCTTCTTACTCCTATTTCTACGGCCAAAGATGCCCCAAAACTCTATGAACATTTAGCACTGAGCTATCGATCGTTAATAAAAACGCAAAATCAAGGCTCTGAGCCCGTGCTTAATGCTGCAAAATTAGAAGAAATAAATAAAGACCATGGCGTTTTAGGTAAAGTCGTCGTTGCTAATATTCCACTTATTAAATCAATGGCCCATCAAGTGATTAATAATGCAAGAGTGCTAGCTGTTTCGGCGTGGCTTCGAGGTACAGAGTGGATTGGTAGTCCGAAGTACTTTATGAAACATTCAGACCTAAGAAATAAAACCCTTGCCCAATTACCTCAAAATTATAGAAATTTAATTGAACCCATAGATAAAGAATATGGAATTGCGTTTGGATTTGATGAATCTTATACTTCTAAAGCTGAAAAAATATCTATAGGTTTTGGTAAAGCTATAGCTCAATGGACAGCTCATACAGTGGCATTCCCACTCGCAGCAAGTACGAATGTTATTCTAGCTCTAAGTGGGGGGCTACAAGCAGCGGGAAACAAGCAGCATATTCAGTATGGTCCTTATATAGGGTTAAATAGTTATGAATTTTCTCGGTTTTTAGAATCACAACCTGGTGCTCATGTTTATGCTCGGGGGTTAATCGATGCTCTCTGGTATGCCATGGCATCAAAGAAATTCGGCTCGATATTTTCAGCTCCTCAGCGTGGTTTACAATCACTCAAAAATTTACAGAAAACATCTTTGAGTTTATTAAAAGCCCCCACAACATTGACAAAGCCTGAGGTGATGAAATTTTTTAGTGAAAAATCATCTCGACTGTTATGGGCAGGCGCTGGAGCGGGTGGCTCAATAACTTCACTCACAATTGGTGAGTTAATGCAAAGAAGTGGGCTTTCATTTAGTCAAATCATTTTCAATCCAGTTGCAACTCGAGACGCTGTGAAAGAAATGTGGAATGATCCCAATTACAAACTTAATTTTTTAACTGCAATTATTTGTGATGGCCTACTTGGATTTTATTCTGGTGATGGTAAATATTTTGACGTTATGTGGATATTAGCAGTAGCAACTTCAAGTTCATCAATGATAGCTCAACTTTACATGGGGCAAGATATCCGCTGGGACCGCGTACTTTATGACGGAGCCTATGTTGCAACATTTTCAATGTTTAGAATGCGTAAGATTATCAGGCCACTTGCAACTAAAAGTGATGATTTTATTAAGGCTCGAACACCGTTTTTTACTGGTATCGGGCCACTCTCGCCTTTAGATGTGAAGCAGATGAAAACGAGAAGTTATCTTATTGGATTTTCTGCATTTGGTTGGAATCTTTTTAGCAATGCCATTGGTAATCCAACTTTCACTTGGGTTACTCGAAGGCTTTCAGAAGAACAAGAATTTATGAAACAATTGGAATTTGAATTAAATCAAGCTGAGCAAATACCCCGGTAATACCTAGGCAACTTTTTTCTTTTTAGGTGCTAATAAATCTTCAAAAGCTACTAATAGTTTTGGATCATATTTTCTTTTTTCAGTAAGTAAAAGGGCGATGGCTTCTTCAGGTGTAAAAAGTGATCGTCCGCCTCGACGAGTTGTCAATGCACTAAAACAATCAGCAATTGCGACGATACGTGCTGGGTAGTATATTTCTTCACCCTTGAGCCCTTTGGGATAACCAGTGCCATCGTAAGACTCATGATGTTGCTCAATAACATTTGCTAGTTCTTCTGGAAAGTTTTTTACACCTCTAAGTGTGTCGCTACCTGTTTGAGTATGGGCTTTTATAATGGTCCATTCTTCGGCAGATAATTTTCTTTCAAGCTCGTTAATTTCATCGCTGATTTGAGCCATGCCGATGTCATGGAGAAGTGCGCCTAATCCAATAATCTGTAATGTGCGATCATTTTCGTTTGATGCTGATTTAGCAATGAGTACAGCGATTACAGTTGTGGTGATGGAATGTCTCACCATGTATGTTTCGTTTTTGCAGAGTTGCAAAAATTGCGTTAAAATTTTTGGATCGCTTTTTAGAAACTGAATATAAGATTTGGCAATATCTTGAGCAATACGTAGTGAATTTTCATCAAATAATTTGTCTTCAAAAATTTCAAACAAAGTTTGTTCAGCTAATTCTTCAATAGCGCGACTTGCATCTTGTGGTGATATTTTATCAACGCTTTGAGTGATGATTTTTCTGATAAAACGCTCTGTTGCGGCAATATATTCGCGACGATCTTTTCGGCTGATGAAAAGACTGATAGCACCTTTTTTCAAGTATTTTTCAAAGCGTGTGCGATCGGCCATGTCATTGCGATTAAATATCTTTGTATATTTACCTGGGCTCAATTGAATATAGACGTCAAAAGGAATTTGACCTTGCATGTTCAAGAAGACTTCAATTGTGATCTCACAATATTCAATAGCACTCATCACTTTATCTATCGGAATTGCATATTCAATTCTCAAGAAAAATTTGAGTAATTCCGAAATGTAAGATGCAGGCGGAGGTGTATGTTTATTCTAGATTTGGCAGACAATATAGGTAATCGCATAGGAAGTGTAGTCAGGTATACTCTGCAAACCTGGACAATGGTCTATGTAAGTTTTCGATCAGTCATTATCAATCGAAAACACAATAGTTTTAGAGAAATATTTAAAGTTATTTCTACGCAAATTTATTTTACAGGTTTTCAAGCTTTGCCACTCATAAGTATGTTGGCGTTGATTGCCGGCACATTAATTATTATTCAAAGTAGCTCCCAGCTTTCAAAGGTTGGCGGCGGTGACATGTTAGGAAATCTCGTCGTTGTGTTGATCATTCGCGAGTTGGGTCCATTAATGACAGCGTTAGTCGTTATTGCTCGATCGGGTACTGCAATCGCCAGTGAGTTGGGGAATATGAAGGTCAATGGTGAAATCGACGCACTTGAGAGTATGGGAATAAATCCATTGAGCTACATTGTGTTTCCAAGACTTCTTGGGGGCATTATTAGTGTTGTCTGCTTAGCACTCTATTTTTGTATTGTTGCCCTCTTTGGTGGTTATTTTATCGGTCAATTTGTGCAACCAATTTCATTTAGTTTTTATATTGATAGCATTGCATATGCCATTAGTAGTGCGGATGTTTGGCTCTTTTTGCTCAAGAATCTTTTTAGTGGCGGCATGATTTTTATTATTTGCTGTTACCAAGGGTTACTCGTGAAGCAATCTTTTACGGAAGTGCCACAAGTTACTACAAAAGCAGTAGTGAATAGCATTATGTATACAGTCGGCTTTAATAGTCTTGTGAGCTTGAGTGTCTATTTACAAAATCTCAGACAATTGGGGCTCATATGAGAAGAGAGCGGATTACTGATATTGAAATTAAGAACTTAAGCTTGAAATTTGATATTGGTGCGCCCCTTTTTAATGATGTAAATTTAAAATTTCCTCTCGGAAAAATTATTGTACTTGAGGGTCAACCTGGGTGCGGTAAATCTATTTTTCTAAGAATGCTCGCGGGTCTCGTTGAGCCAACTCAAGGTGATGTAATTTACAACGGACGCTCATTAAGGGAAATGAGTTTTGAACAATTTGCTCCACTTAGAACAAGTACTTCCATATGTTTTGAAAATGGTGGACTTTTAATGAATAAATCACTGATTGAAAATATCAAACTACCATTACTCTACAATCAGCAATGGCGCGCTGAACGTGGAGGGATATATCTCGATAAACTTATTTCAAATTTTAATATCAAAGATTTCCTTGATCATAGGCCAGCTGCAGTTTCAGCCGGTGTTCGTAAAATTGCGGGTCTTGTAAGATCGTTAGTTTGCACACCACAAGTCTTGTTTTTTGATGAGCCTAACCTGGGAATCGGTGAAAACGCAGTAGAAGCCCTTAAACATTGTATCGATGAATACCGAAGTGAAGGTAAGCAAGATGAACTTATTGTAATGGCTTGCAGTGACAGGCGGTTTATCGAAAGGTTTGATTGCGAACGCATTCAAATTAAGGACAGCAAATTGATTTTTGAAAATCAAAATTCTATTGAAATTGGGGCAGCATGAAAGTTCATTTTTCCAAATTTGAACGCATGGCTGGGCTCTTTGTTATTATTGCAGCTGCTGGTTTTTGTGCATTTACAGTCATTGTAGCCATCAAACAGGGTTGGTTCTCAGCGCGTCGTCATATTAAGACTACATTTACTCATGGAAATGGTTTGCATCCTGGTACCCTCGTACAAATTTCAGGTCTTCGAGCCGGTACTGTAGAAAGTGTTATTCTCAACGATAATAATGAAATCGAAGTTCAGCTTAAAGTATCAAGCCAATTTGATAAACAACTTAGAAAAGATTCAATCGCAAGAGTCATTAGGCCATTTATCATAGGTGATAAAGTTGTTGAGATCACAGTCGGTACAAAAGACGCCCCTGCATTGGTTGATAATTCAATTATTGCAAGTGAAGAGACAATGGACATTATGGATCTCTTAGGTGGTGGAAAGCTTGGACCCTATTTGGCGACCATTGATAATTTGCTTAAAAATTTAAAAACTGTTGCTGAAGCATTTACTGATCCTAAACGTTCACAAGCACTTATTGGAATATTCGACGAAGCACTTCCCACTATGCGAAGTCTCCGTGAACTTACTCAGCAAGCAACAAAAAATAAAAATCTTCAATTAGCACTTTCAAATCTTAACCGTCTCACCCACGACGTGAATAAAATGCTACCAGCTCTTGCTCAATTTTCTGAGCATTTGCCCTCACTTGGAAAAACAAGTGAGAAAACAATGGAACAGCTTGCGAATTTGACAGAAGAGATTAATAAATTTTTACCTATTATTGCCGAAATAGCACCTCTGCTTCCTGACGCGAGTAAAAAGAGTGTTGAAGCACTTCAAGAGGCTGTGGTTGTTTTAAGGGCAATGCAAAAATCATTTTTGTTAAAGGGCGCAGTTGAAGATGTAAAAGAAGAAGACATTGCACGTAAGAAAAATCAAGAAATAAAGGATAAAGAAGGCGAGAGGTTGCCTGCAAATGAATGAGAAACAAACCCACTCCTTTTTTAACGGCCGAGGCATCGGGCGAAATCTTAAAGAAGTTTCAGCCGATCTAGTTAAAAATGAAAACAAAGATATTATGAGTCGTTGGTTTCATAGCGAGCCTGGTACTGATCTTTTTACTTGGACTGATCAACAACATAATATTATCAAACAACAAATTAGTTTTAATGGCCAAGTTGTAGAATGGAATTGCCTCGATGGAATAAAAACAGGGGTGGTCATTGAATCAGATCTTCAAATATCTGGTGATCAAGGCTTAGAAGAGCAAAACAATGAAAATCAAATAGCAAAAGAGAATGCCAAATCTGAAACGATTCAGTTTGATGAGAATCCCCAAAAGCGGTCAGTAGGGCTTGCGTTAGAAATTCTTCGATATATGGAAGGTGATTCTCAGCTTTTAGGTCAAATCATTGGTAATTTTGAAAATCCACAGAATATTAAAACTATGAAGCCAGAAGATTTTATCAGCCGATTTGGCAATGCCCTTAAAAAACAGCGCAAAAAAGAGAGTTTTTGGTCTTTTTGGAAGCGCTACATGCAGGATCTCCTTAAATTTTAATTCGATAAACACGTTGATGTCAGAGTTTTCAAAGCATAGAATGTTTTTATGCTTCTGGAACGTCTTTTTATAAAACGTTATATGCTCAATCGTACGCGGGGGTCTGTTGTACGAACAATTGCTATGCTCTCTGTCGGGGGTATTTGTTTGGGTGTTTTAGCAATGGTTGTAGTTTTGTCTGTAATGCAAGGGTTTGATGAAGCTATTAAAAAACGACTCTTGGGTGTTCAACCCCATCTTGTAATCAGCGATGCATCGGCTGAAACATTTCGTAAAATAACTGAAGTTGTCGGAAAAAATGGAACTGTTGACCCCTATTCAAATCAAGACGTCATCATTCGTACACTTGATGGAATATTTTCTGGTGGTGTAGCTCGAGGTGTAGATTCGCAAGCACTTAAGAAAATTGCTCAACAGGTCAAAAATAAGATTGAAGTGAGTGAGAGCGGAAGTTCTGTCATTGTTGGCAAAAAACAAATTGCAAAAGTTAATTTTGAACTTGCACCTAAAGAAGTTGCATTAGGAGTTGAACTAGCTCGTAGTCTTGGCATTTTTGATGGTGATGAAATCAATATAGTCGCACCTGAAAGTCTTTTATTGCCCGCTGGTGAAATGCCCATTTATGAGAAAGTGCGTGTAAGAGCCCTTCTGAGAACGGATGTCCCCGATGTCGACACCCATGCTGTTTTTTATGATGTGAATACAGGTCTTAAAAAATTAAAACATTCAGCAAGTTTAGAGTCAGGTTTTGAAGTAAGGCTTAATAATCCTGATGACTCGGTAAAAGTAAAAGAATCATTAGTTAAGCTTGGTGTTAAAAAAGTAAAAACATGGCAAGAACTTCATTCAGCACTGTTTTATTCATTGAATATGGAAAAAACATTAATGGGTTTATTTTTGGGCCTCACGGTTTTAGTCAGTAGTTTTTCTGTTGTTTCAGTACTTGTATTACTTGTGACTGAAAAACGTGCTGACGTGGGTATATTAAAAAGCATTGGTGCTACAAAACAACAAATTCGAAGAATCTTTATGGCAATTGGTGCTTGTTTAGGTCTTGTAGGAATTGTGGGTGGAGTGGTATTTGGTTTAATTATTTGCGGATTATTAGATCGATTTCCTATTATCAAATTACCAGAAATTTATTATGACACGACAATTCCTGTGCAAGTAGAAGTGCCTGTAATTTTAGGAATAATATTTTTAGGGATGATTCTCACTTTAGCAGGTGCTGTGATTCCAGCATGGCGAATTGCAGATTCTAGCCCCATTGAGGCTTTGCGCCATGATGACGGGTAAAAATAAATTAGCATTTAAGTAAGGTAGCGCGACCAACGTTGAAGGGCTTCTTCGGTGAGTTTCACCCGACAGTGAATGACGTGAGGGCCTGATTCTTGTGAAAGAATCTTGCCATCACGAGCTAGATTAAAAACCAGTGACGGGTCACTGGTAGGTAGATACAAATCAACAGATACAGACATTTCATTTAGAACACGTTCAATTAATTCTAAGAGTTGATCCATACCATTGCCATCAATTGATGAAACATTTACGAAGGGGCTTTCACGTTGTGTGGTTCTTTCGCTCATGGTTTGGACTTTATCAATTTTATTGTAAACATGAATAATGGGTTTATCGTGCACACCAATTTCTTTTAAGAGCTCACTCACAACATGTGTTTGTTGTGGCCCAAAAGGGTGAGAAGCATCATGAATATGTAAAATCACATCGGCTTGGGTGATTTCTTCAAATGTTGCCTTAAAAGCCTCGATGAGATGATGGGGCAAATTATCAATAAAACCTACGGTGTCAGTGACAACGGCCTGTTTACCTGAGGGGAGTCTTAATTTTCGTGTAGTGGGGTCAAGTGTTGCAAAGAGTTTGTCTTCAGCTAATACGTCTGAGTGAGTGAGGTAATTTAAGAGTGTGGATTTTCCTGCGTTTGTATACCCTGCAAGTGCAAGGACAGGAATATGACTTGCTTGACGACGCTTTCGATGGAGTTCTCTAGATTTTCTAACAGCCTCTAAGGCTTTAGTGACTTGCTCAATACGAGTTCGAATTCGACGTCTATCCATCTCAAGTTTTGTTTCACCAGGACCTCTTGTCCCGATGCCCCCGCCTTGTTTTGAAAGCCCCGCTATTGATTCTCCAATGAGTCTTGGCATTTGATCTTTGAGTTGAGCTAGTTCTACTTGAAGTTTACCCTCTCGAGTTTGGGCGCGTTGTGCAAAAATATCTAAAATCAATTGATGACGATCTAATACTTTAGCGCCGATGAGTGTCTCAATATTTCTTTGCTGAACACCTGAGAGTTTGGCGTCAATAATTACAATGTTTGCTGATATTTCTTCTCTGAGTTTTGCAATTTCTTGAATTTTTCCTGAACCGATATAAGTAGCTGGAATAATTTTTTCAAGCCGTTGTTTAAGAATACCAACCACAACAGCCCCTGCGCTTTCTGCGAGAAGGGCTAATTCGTCAAGGCTGTTTTCTAAATTTGCCGCTGTATCACTTTTAAGGCCCACCCCTATGAGTAAAACTTTTTCAGGATGGCGTGTGAGATCAAGCATTCGTCTGTTGTTTCATGCTCTGACACTGGATGGCTGTGATCGCTGCCATATTAAGGAGATCATTTACATCAATTGATCTTTGCATAACGTTTGCAGGTTTTGTAATACCCATAAGAATTGGGCCTACTGCTTCTGCATTGCCAATTTTATGCATAAGCTTATAGGCAATATTTCCGCTATTAAGATCAGGAAATATTAAAACATTAGCCCCATCTTTTATTTCACAAAATGGAAAGAGTTCTTTTACGATATTAGGATCAACGGCTGTATCAGCTTGCATTTCACCATCAACGATAAGATCAGGGCGTCTACGACGTACAAGATCTGCAGCTTCGCGCATCTTACTTGATTGAGGATGGCGTGTGCTTCCAAAATTTGAAAAACTCAACATTGCTATGCGTGGACTGACGTCAAAAAATTTCGCAACATCAGCACTGTTAATCGCGATGGTTGCTAATTCTTCTGCGGTCGGGTCGATATTCACTGTGGTATCAGCAAAAAAGAGCATTCGATTTTTTTGAATAATAATGTAAAGACCCGCTGCCACATCTCCTGGATTAGTGCCCAGAACTCTTAAGAGGGGTCTTACACTTTCAGCATAACTTTGGGTTACACCGTTAATAAGACCGTCTGCATGGCCCATGTGAACCATCATGGCACCAAAATAATTGGGGTCATACATGAGTCGCTCTGATTCTAAAAGTGTAACACCTCGACGTTTTCGCATTTCATGAAAACGTTGTGAGTAGAGTCCAAATTTATCAGATCTAATGGGTTGAATAATTTCTATGTCTTTTAAGTGTGACAGATCTAATTCTTTAATTTTATTACGCACTGTTGTTTCGGGCCCAAGAATGATGGGTCTTGCCACACCTTCTTCTAAAATAATCTGGCAAGCACGGAGAACTTTTTCGTTGTAGCCTTCAGTAAATACAATTGAAGGAAGATGTGAAACTTCAGGTGAATAATGTTTTACTTTATTAATAACGTTACGAATAATTCCGCGAGAGTTACCTTGAAGTCTTTCTAACTGTTCTCGATAATCAGACATATTTTTAATGGGTAGGCGAGCCACACCACTTTTCATGGCGGCTTCTGCCACAGCTGGGGCTACCCACAACAAAACGCGGTGATCAAATGGTTTTGGAATAATATACTCAGGCCCAAATTTGAATTTTTTATTTCCGTACGCACGTGAAACTGAGTCAGGAACATCTTCTCTGGCTAATTTTGCAAGCGCATGAACGGCAGCAATTTTCATCTCTTCATTAATGGCAGTGGCCCTGACATCAAGAGCCCCTCTAAAAATAAATGGAAACCCCAAAACGTTGTTAACTTGATTTGGATAATCACTGCGGCCTGTGGCCATTAAAACATCTTTACGAACACTTAAAGCATCTTCATAAGTGATTTCTGGATCAGGATTTGCCATGGCAAAAACAATCGGATTTTTTGCCATGCCTTTGAGCATATCTTTTGTGACGGCCCCTTTAACACTTACACCAACAAAAACATCAGCATCAACCATGGCATCTTTAAGGGTTCTTGCTTTGGTATCGACAATGAATTCTTCTTTATATTTATTTATTCCTTCAGTACGCCCTTTATAAATAACACCTTTGGAATCACACATTAAAAGATTTTTCTTTTGTACTCCTAAACTTAAAAAAAGTTTAGCACATGCAATTGCAGCTGCTCCTCCGCCAGAAAAAACAACGTGTACATCTTCTGCTTTTTTGTTTGTAACAATGAGTGCGTTGATAAAAGCTGCACCACTAATGATGGCGGTTCCATGTTGATCGTCATGAAAGACGGGGATGTTCATTGTCTTTTTTAATTCTTCTTCGATGTAAAAACATTCTGGAGCTTTGATGTCTTCAAGATTAATACCGCCAAAAGTGGGCTCTAAAAGCTTAATGGCTCGTACAAATTCTTCGGGATCTTGAGTGTTTACTTCGATGTCAAAGACGTCAATGTCGGCAAAACGTTTAAAGAGAACACCTTTACCTTCCATGACAGGTTTTCCAGCAGCAGGGCCGATGTTGCCTAACCCTAAAACAGCTGTTCCATTGGTGATGACGCCGACAAGATTTCCTTTTGCTGTATATTCGTAAACCAGGTCAGGATTTTGCGCGATACGTTTGCAAGGTTCAGCTACTCCGGGAGTGTAAGCAAGAGCTAGATCTCGTTGTGTGTAGCAGGGCTTGGTAGAAACAACTTCAACTTTACCTTTGCGCCCCGAGCTGTGATACGTCAATGCGTCATCTTCAAAACTCATGATGTTCCTTTCACAATTGCCATATTCTTAGATAAAGATAGGGCTAGACTTAAGCTTAGTCAATAACACGTGTGGAGTACTTATGTAATGCGTCACAGCAATGTGAAGAGTAAGCTTGGTGTTTCTTGACTCTTTTCCACTCACCTGAGGTAATAGGGTTTGAATCAACCTATACCAATGAGGTTTTAATATATGTCATCACCACGTGATGTCGTTATTGTTGACGGAGTGCGTACCCCTTTTGCAAAAGCAGGATCACTTTTTAAAGATGTGCATGCTGCTGAACTTGGAAAAGTAGCGCTCAAAGAACTAATTGCTCGCACCAATCTCGACGTGAAAATAGTTGAAGAAGTTATTATCGGAAACACCGGTACTCCTGCGGACGCCGTTAATATTTCGCGCGTCGTGGCACTTCATTCTGGAATTCCAAAAGAGGTTTCTGCCTATTCAGTTCACCGCAATTGCGCATCTGCACTGGAGAGTATTTCCCAAGGCTTTGATAAAATTAAATCAGGCATTGTCGATGTGGTTGTGGCCGGTGGTACCGAGAGCATGTCAAATATGCCACTTTTATTTTCCAAAGAATTCACCGACGTGTTTGCAAAAGTGATGGCAGCTAAAACGATGCCTGCAAAATTAAGTGCATTAAGTGATATGAAATTAGAATATTTAAAACCTGTGATTTCAATAATGGTTGGGTTAACGGATCCATTTGTTGGGATCAACATGGGTCAAACTGCAGAAATTTTAGCTCGTGAATTTGAAATCTCTCGAGATGAACAAGATAAGTATGCTTTAGAGAGTCATAATAAAGCCATTGCCGCCACAGAAAATGGTCGGCTGGGTGAAGAAATTGCACCTGTGTTTTTGCCACCTAAATATGAAGCTGTAGTGAAAGAAGATATTGGTCCTCGTAAAGGTCAAAGTTTAGAGCAACTCGCAAAACTTAAACCATTTTTTGATAGAAAATACGGAACCATAACTGTTGGCAATGCGTGTCCGATTACTGATGGTGCGGCAATGGTCTTAATGATGTCGCGAGAAAAAGCGCAAAGCTTAGGCTACAAGCCACTGGGTATTGTTCGCTCTTACGGATTTGCGGGTTTAGAACCTGAGCGTATGGGTTTGGGTCCAGCGTTAGCTACCCCACTTGCACTTAAACGTGCAGGTTTAAAATTAAAAGATATGGGTCTTATTGAACTCAATGAAGCTTTCGCCGCGCAAGTTATTGCCTGTCAAAAAGCTATGGCTTCTAAAAAATTCAGCCAAGATAGACTTGGTGTGAGTGAAGCTACAGGGGAGATTGATCCTAAAATATTAAATGTCAATGGGGGAGCAATCGCTCTGGGGCATCCGGTAGGAGCCACTGGCTCACGAATCGTATTAACCCTATTAAAAGAAATGAAACATCGCAATGTTCAATTCGGACTAGCGACATTGTGTATCGGTGGAGGCCAAGGTGGAGCTATCATTGTCGAACGAGAAGCTTAAGGCAGTAACAAAAAATATTCAGACTCAGTCCGACGCCATCAGGCTAAAAGCTGAAGGTGAAATCGCTTGGGTGGAATTTGACATGCCAAACGAAAAGGTAAATAAACTTTCAAGCGGTGTTTTGATGAGGCTTCATGAAATTATCGAAGAGCTCTCAAAATCAACGTTCAAAGTTGCTATCTTGATTTCACGAAAGCCCAGCATTTTTATTGCAGGTGCTGATATTGAAGAAATAAAAGCTTTAAAAACACCCGATGATGCAGAGACTGCTTGTCACCTAGGGCAAAGTATTTTCTTAGCACTTGAAGAATTAAAAATCCCGACGATTGCTGCTATTCATGGCGCTTGTCTGGGTGGTGGATGTGAAATGGTTTTGGCTTGTGATTATCGAATTTGCAGTGATGACCCAGCCACAAAAATTGGATTACCTGAAGTTTTATTAGGTGTGATTCCCGGCTTTGGCGGAACCCAAAGATTGCCTCGAACAGTGGGGTTACAAGCGTCACTTGATATTATTTTAGCTGGAAAATCAGTTGATGGTAGAAAAGCTTTAAAGATAGGTCTTGTAGATAAAAGTGTGCCCAAAGAAGTTTTAGCTCAGCAAGCAAGACTTCATGCACTTGAAGTTATTAAAGGTGGGGCGAAAAAGAGGACAAAATATTTTAATGCACAAGGTATGGGAAATTCTTTTTTAGAAAGTGCTCTAGGAAGGCCTATTGTATTTTCTCAAGCAAAAAAGATGGTGCTCTCTCAATCCAAGGGGCATTACCCAGCACCTCTAAAGGCCATTGAAGTAATTAAGAGAACATACAAAGGTAACTTTAAAAAAGGTTTAGCCATTGAAGCACACGCGTTTGGCGAAGTCGCCACAACAGATGTGAGTAAAAACCTTATTAGCCTTTTTTACCTCACAGAAGCCGTCAAAAAACAAACAGGAATTTCAACAGATGTGAAGTCAAAAGAAGTGAAAAGCATTGGCGTTTTAGGTGCTGGAATCATGGGTGGTGGTATCGCTCAACTGGCTGCAGAAAAAGAAATGATCGTAAGACTAAAAGACATTACTTTTGAAGCAATTGGAAAAGGGCTTAAGGCTGCAAATGAGATTTTTTCAAAAGCCATGAAACGTAAGAAACTCACACGCTATGACTATAAAAGGAAAATGGGTTTAATTAGTGGGGGTACAGACTTTGCTGGGTTTAAAACTTTAGATGTAGTTGTTGAGGCTATTGTTGAAGATCTTAATGTGAAGAAAAAAGTTTTAGGTGATCTTGTAAAATATTGTAAAGACGATGTGATCATTGCAAGTAACACTTCAAGCCTGCGAATTAACGATATGGCTGTGGCACTTACGAAGCCTGAAAACTTTGTGGGAATGCACTTTTTTAATCCAGTAAATAAAATGCCCTTAATCGAAGTTATTCGTGGCGAAAAAACAAGTGACGAAGCAACAGCTACTATTTTTGCATTATGTAAAAAAATGGGCAAAACACCTATCGTTGTAAAAGATGGTCCGGGGTTTTTAGTAAACCGTTTACTAATGCCGTATTTAAATGAAGCTTGTTATGTTTTAGGCGATGGGGCAAGTGTTGAGTTTATCGATAAAGCCCTTTTAAAATTTGGAATGCCCATGGGTCCACTACATCTTATTGATGAAGTTGGGTTAGATACTTCTGCAAAAGTTGCAAAAGTATTGGGTCATGAGTTTGGCGTTAGAGCTGAAGCTTGTCCACTTATGGGTAAAGTTGTTGATGCAAAAAAACTGGGGCGAAAAAACAACTCAGGGTTTTACATTTATGATAGTGCTGGCAAAAAAGAGGTAGATCAAAAAATCTATGAAATTCTAGGTCTTTCAAATCCAAAAAATCCATTTACCGAGCAAGAAATTGTTTATAGGGTTTTGTTCCCGATGATTAATGAAGCAGCTCTTTGTTTGGAAGAGGGAATCGTAACAACACCTGACGCAGTAGATTTAGGTATGATCATGGGTACGGGCTTTCCTCCGTTTAGAGGCGGGCTTTTAAGATGGGCAGATTCTATAGGCACAGCAAAGATCGTAGATGAACTTGAACTTTTATCTACAAAATGGGGTCCAAGATTTAAACCCTCAGCACCTTTAAGAAGCATGGCAAAAACCGAGCGAAAATTTTATAAATAATAAAATAGAGCTACTCTTTGTAAGCGAGAACTATGTCAGCAGCTGATGGATACGTAAAAACCGTAACAGAAAAGATTGAAAATCTTTTAGCTACACAAAAACCTGTGCTCGAAAGTGTGGCACTTGCGATTTTTAAAAGTCTAACTTCTGGTGATGATGCCAATTCTTTAAAGTGTACTCCAAACGTTTGGCATCTCTTTGGTGCTGGGCATTCGCACATGGTGGTTGAAGAAGCATTTCATCGTGCGGGTGGGCTAATACCAATTAACCCATGGCTTGAAGAGTATCTCATGCCCCATGCAGGTCCTTCGCGTAATGGGCCACTTGAAAGACTTTCAGGTCTTGCTAAAGTAATTTTTGATTTTTATAAGCCACAAGCAGGTGAAGTGATTACTATCATTTCAAATTCAGGAATCAATGCCACGAGCGTTGAAATGGCAGAACATGCTAAAAAAGCTGGCCTTATTACTGTGGCAATCACGAATATCGAGCATTCTAAAAAAACTTCCAGCCGACATGTCAGTGGCAAAAAACTCTATGAACTTTGTGACCATGTTATTGATTCAGGTGGCATACCAGGTGATGCAGTTGTAAAAATTCAAGGTCTAGATGTTCCTGTGGGGCCACTCTCAACTATTTTAGGGTCAATCACGGTAAATTATTTATCTGTGAGAGTTTGTGAGTATTTTTCTGAGAGTGGTAAAGTGGCCCCTGTGTATCTTTCTGCAAATTTACCAGGAGGGGATGAGCGTAATAAAAAACTTGAACAGCAATACAAATCCCGTATCTCGCGCCTACAGTAACCAGCGAATTTTAATGATGCCTTAACAATTGACACTTCTGAAAAATCTACTTTAAAAATCGAATTTAGCGACTTAAATGACTGTTTAAAAACTTTGAGTGAGCATGTGTATTGCATTGGTTTTTCTGCAGATTCTTGTGACACATAATTTATTCGGGGAGTTTAATGAAGGCTCAAAAATTACTCATTCTCTTAATCACAGTATTTTCAATCAATGCACTCGCAATACTTGAGCCTCCTGTTCGAAGATTTGTTTATAAATTTCCTAATGAGAATAAACTGGTAAGTGTACCTGGCTATGGTGTTTATTTTTTGCCAAGATCTGCTCCAACAAACGCTGTTCCTCTTGATCCAAGTGCACTCATCGTGCATGGAAAAATTCTACGAGTCGCAGTAAATGAGCAGGTAGAATCACAACTGCTTTTTGATAGTTGGATTGCCTCTAAGATTGTATCAAATCAAGTTTCAGAAATATCAAATTACCAGGCACTGGCTATTAAACAACGCGGTACTTTTGTATTTTTTCAAGTAGGAGATGAACTTCATTTTGTAAACCAAAATGGAAATCATGTAACACTGCCGATTTCTCAAGCGACATATCCCCATGAAATCGTAGGTGGGCATAAAGTCGGAATGAAAACACATGTTGAGTACAAACAAGTAGGTAATGTTAGTTATAAAATTATAAGTATCGTTGCAGGTAAAAACCAAAGTGATGTTTTTTTAGTTAGAGATGATGGAGCGAGTATTCAGTTGGGTACAGTCAAATCAATAAAAAGCCCAAAATCTACTATTATACCACTTGGGACACTAAAAATTACCGACGGCAAAAAATCAGTAACCACAAGTGAAGGTTTGAGTGTTGAAGGTTTAGCAGAAGTTTTTAATTTAGACGCGTGGAACCCACAGAAGCATGTCCCTAGTCAAGTCGGTTATACCAAAAGTGAATTAGATGAACGAAAAAGTGAAATTCAAAAAACTTTTAAAGATGCTGGAGTTGTACAAAGACCTCAGGATGTATTACCTCTAGAAGAATCAATGGATGTGGGTTCTGAAAAACCAACGGATGATCCAAAAGACCCATATATTAAGACGGAAGATAATAAATGGATCAAATCTTCGGTCATAATCAATGAATCATTTATTAATTTATCAAAAGAAATCAGTACAAGTAATAAAATATTTGATATCTATGAACCCCAAGAAATTCAAGCCCTACGCAGTGTGCTTCTCTACAAGCAAGCAGGAAGTGCAATTGTAATCGGAGAACCTGGTTCAGGCAAAACTGAACTAGTTCGAAGTTTTATAAAAATGGTTTTGGATGGTAAGTTTCCTGAAATTTCAAAAGACACAAAATTTATTCAGATCAATGCCACTGATTTTGATGCGGGCTCAAAATGGAAGGGCGTAACTGAGTTACGTGTTAAAGCCCTTATTGCATATGCAAAAGTAAACGATGTTATTTTTATTTTTGATGACATGCATTCACTTAGAGGTGGCGGCACTCACTCAGGTCAGGCTAATGACTTTTTTGCGCAAATAAGTGCAGAATTAGCAAACGGCAAAGTTCGTTTTATCGGTACAACAAATCATGATGGCTTTAAGAAAAGTCTTGCTGGTGATAGAAGTCTTAATCGCCGGATGAGACAAATTATTAAAAAAGAAATTCCACAAGAAAAAATGCTTGAAGCACTTCATATGTGGGCAGAAAAAGTGGGGTATCAACCACTTTCAAATGAATTAAATCAACATGTCATTTATGTCGCAGGTGAAATCGATGCCATCGGTACAGTTTTAGAGCGTGCAAGTAGGCACTTAGAGGCCGTTTACGCATATGCACAGCTAGAATCAGTGCCAGTTAATCAAATCACTAAAAAATATATAGAAACCATTGCTACCAAGGTAAAACAAGTCAATGCAGATGAATTTGACCCTCAATTTAGAATCAACAAAGTTAAAACTACACGTGAAAACCTAGATCATTATGTTAAAAATTATACTGACGTAAAAGACGCTGTTATTGACGATCTTATATTGGCGTTAACAGGTTCTCAAGATGCCTCAAAACCTCGTGGCAGGCGCATGTTTGTTGGGCCTAAGGGAGTGGCAAAGACTTGGTTTGCAACACATATGACTGATGGTTTTGTACGTATCAATATGAGCGAATATGGTGCCGGTAAAACGTCAGATGATTTACTCAATACAATTTATGAAGCAGTGCTGAAAAATCCTTACGCACATTTATTTTTTGATGAAATTGAAAAAGCACACACATCAGTGCAAAACACTTTACTCACGATGATGGATAGCGATCATTTTTATACAAAGGCTTCACTAGATGGTTCGCAAAGTAGAGTTAATCAAGTGTCAGTAAGAGTTGATATTCGTCGTGTGACTATCACTTTTGCTTCAAATGCTGGGCAAAAATTTATTAATGACTGGATCAAAAAATCTCAACCTTCAACTCAAAGTACAATTGGCTTTTCGGCTGCAAACAAAAAAACAAAAGAGCTAGTAGATAAAGAAATCGCATTACCAACTGAAGGGCAAATTCGAAAAGCTGTAATTGAAGAAGGTGTTTCTGAATTTCTTGTTGATCGAATGACAGGAGTACATGCATTTTTTCCACCCAAAAATACTAAAGAAGTGCGTGATATTTTAGAGCTTAAACTTAATCTTTTAATTGAATCTCAGGCAAAGGCTAAGGGTATCAAATTTTTAGTTGCAGATGCCAAAAGCCTTTTAAGTAAGTTTGCGGCGAAATATTTTTCTGAACAGATATCTTTAAGAGTTCTTATAGATAATTTTGAGCGCGAAGTGAGACTTGATATTGCTAAAAGAATTCTCCCTCATGTGGGGGGTGCACTGCCTAGTTGTATTACTCTACTTGACGCTGCAAGCCGCCCTTAAGCTTGTAATTGGCATTTTTGCCAAAAACTTCGTCATCGTTAATTTCTAAACTTTGCGTAAGTGGCGGAAATTTAAAGGGCTTTAAGTGGCATAGGTCTTGTATTTGGCTAAGCATTCATACTGGGACGCAAAAGTGCGGGAGAAAGAATGACCATTAAAAAACTGATTATTGCCATTCTAGTTCTTACAATATTTCTTACAGTTCAAAAGAGTGCGCAGGCAGGAGATAACTCAAACGACGTGAACGGAAATATACCTGTCGTTTACGAATTTATTAATGGTGCACAACTTATTTATAACTTCAACGCAGGGGCTGAGTTAGATGAAGTAAGTTTTTTGGACCCGCGTACTAAATTAGTTTATACGATTTTTAAAGGTCAAATAAATACGGCAACTGTAAATGTGAATTACCCTGATCCTGAGCATAATGCCTTACAGAAGGTAAATGGTAATGATATTATTTTTGGTGTACGTAATAGTGGTGAGTACATCCAAGTTGCAGTCAATGATCAATATTATGTTGTGAGTTTAGATGGTTCAGTTTATCCAGTTCCTTTTAGTCGAAATGTAAAACCTGAAGGCATATGGAATGTTCAAATTGCCAGAGGTACTAGCGAAAGTGTTACGGTAATCTCTCACCAAACTAAAGAAAAAATATATTTTGCTGCTATCAACAATCGTACTCAGCGTGTTGAAACATTTGAAATGGCCGTGAGTAGTGAGAAGAGTCGATTTAAAATAAATTACATCGCTACTCTTAGTAATGATCGTCAACTCACATTTTTACGATATCACGAACAAACAGGTACATACATTACTTACCAAGATGGCCACGGGCAAAACGCGCCAACACTAGATATTCTAAAATTCACTGAAGACTTACCTTTCACACCTGAGGTGGTAAGAATTCGAAAGGCCTCACCAAACTATCAGTCAAAAGTACGTGGACAGCTTAATCTTGATAATCGTTTGTCCTATGTAGCTAAAGAATTAGGCGTTAATCCTGAAGAGCCTTTTAAGGACGAATCTGATGGATCTCGCTTAAAGTCAGCTGATAAGAATGCTGATGCTAATAAGAATGGTGATCAGGACGTTATTCAAGATGCAGTTCCAAATACAAGAGACAATAAAGAACTTCTTAAAAAAGAGTTAGATGCTTTTACTGCGATTTTAAATAAACGAATTATCGGGCAGCCTGAAGTTATAGCGGCTGCAAAAAAAATTGAAATTAGAAATTATATCACTCGTTTCAATCGAGAGTTGCCAGAGCTTCTTTTATTTATGGGATTACCTGGTACTGGAAAAGACACAGCCACTGAAGCAATTACCGATGCCATGTATAAACGCGATAAGGCGTACAAAACACATTTGTTAAGATTGCCCGTAGTCACTGGAAAAGAAGATATGACTTCATTAACGGGCTCATCTACGGGGCATATTGGTTCAGACGGTGTTACCTCTCTTCAGAGATTCTTAGCAGCTCATTCTGGAGGGCGTTATCAAATAAAAGTTGAGAAGAATCCTCACGGTAAAACAGAAGAATCTATTGCCGAGAATCCTGAATGGCAGGGCTCAGAAAAAGTACTTGAAGGTCAACGACCTGAGCGTGCAGTTATTTATATTTCTGGATTTGAGCGTTGGTCAAAATCTATGAAAGATTCATTTTTAAAAGAAACTCTTGATCAAGGTTTTGTGCGAGTTAGCAATTCGGTTAAAGGTGGCGTAGATAAAATGTATGTCCCTGTTTTATACATCATCGCTACCAATGAAGGTTCAGAGCTTTTGACCGCTCGAGAACCCGACGGCAGACGCTATGGCGCCCCCCTTAATTATGACGAGATGATGGTTAAATGGCCAAATGTTAGTAAGAACTACGGCCGCCTTCGCGATAGTTTGATGGAAACTAATCACATTGAAAATACTGGTGGAAAAGCAGAGCATGCGCCTGGTATTTCACAAGATCTGGTTAATCGCTTTCAAAATTGGCAAATGCTTTTGTTTAGACCACTTTCAGTTAAAGATTTACAAACTATCACGAGACAAAAATTAGAGAGTTTAAACGTGCGTTTAGGTGGTGCAAAAGCACCTGTTCTTTCTTGGTCAAATAAACTTGTCGCATTTTTACAAGAGTATCAATATGTCGCAGAAGATAATGCAAGACCTGTTATTGATCGCATCACATCTTTTGTTGAAGACCCACTCTTTGAGGCATTTTCTGAAGGTAAAATTGAAATGCCTACAGCTAGATATCCAATTGAATTAGATATCACTCAAAATCCAGATCGCACCTACTCACTCGTAATTAAGCGAGACAATATTAAGACTGAGCTAGTGCTTGAAGGTACATTGCATGAGCGAGAAGCTGTGCGATTAACTGATGCACAATTGCGAAAAATACTTACTTTAGGTGAGCGTCTAAAAAAACGCGTTTTTGGTGCTGAAGTTGTAATAGATGAGATCGCAAAAGCTGTAGTTTTAACTCAAGAGCGTCGCGGTAATAACAAAAATACAGTTAATGATAATAAAGAGGCAGTAAAAGTTTTTGGATTATTTGGCCCAACTTCAACCGGAAAAACTGAAACTGCAAGATCTCTCGCTATTGAACTTTATGGCAATGAAAAGGCTATGCACGCTTTTGACTTCGGTTCTGTCACTAACAAAGACGATTTAAAAGTTAAAATATTAGGCCAAAAAGTTGGTGATAAAGTAATTAAGTCTGAGTTCATGAAAATCTATGATCGTACTGAAGGTAATTTCATGGCGACTTTAGACGAAATCGGAAATGCACCACCTTGGGTGTTAAGTGCTCTATTTGATATTCTTCGAGAACCCACGGTAAGAACTTTTGCTGACGGCAAACCACGATCCATGGGTAATGTGACCCTCATCATGACTGCAAACATCGGGCAAGAGTGGTATTCACAAATTCCAACACATATACCTCAAGAACAACAGCAAGCTGCGCGTGAAACTATCTATAAAGAATCAGTTAAGTCTGAATCTATTAGAAGAGCTACGATATATAAAAGTTTGTCAGAGCCAATGGCTGCGCGAATTGGTTTTGAGAATATGTTTTTTTACTCACCAATAAATTACAAAACTATTCGTGAACTTTCACAGTTAAAATTATCACTTGCCCTTGAAGATTTAAAAATTACAGAGGGGCGACGTGGTTGGGAAGTGCTTTTTGCTAGCCCCAATGATTATTTAGCCACGGTTAAATTAATTGAAACTGAAGGTTTTGTTATCAAAGATCAGGGCGCATCAATTGATCATTTTGTTAAAAAAATCAGAGATGAATTAAGAGTATTCTTGTTGAGTAAGAATGTTCCATTAGGGTCAAAAGTTGTGCTTACAGCACTTCCTATCATTCCAAAAGACAATAAATTTAAATACAAAATTCAGACACCATCTGGTGTGTATGTTCTCTCTCTTGGAATGAGAACATTGCAAGAGCATGTGAAAATGACAGATTCCGTGCATATCATGACGGCCTATCATGAAGCGGGACATGAATTAGTAAGGCGTGTTCTTTTTGGCAAAAAATTTCAATCTCAGCGTCTAACAATAATGCCAGGTGTTGCTGAGATCATGGGGCAATGGATTGTTTATCTGGGGCTTGCTCAACACGAGAAGAAAGAATATTTCAAACAAGGCCTTGAAGCCGTTATTCGTGACATGGCTGTGAATGCAGGTGGTTATGTGGCTCAAATGCTGATTGACAAACACGGTGGTCATGACGCAGGTAAAAGTAATGACATGGAACAATCTATGGAGTTAGCAGTAGATACTGTTTTACGTTCAGGTTTGTCAGAAGCTTGGGGTAAAACTGCATTGCCTCATGGAAAATCAGTAAATGAATTTCTTCAAACATTATCTGACGCTGATCGCAAACTCTATCAAACTGAAATTCGAAAACTTTTTGTTGAATCAGAGCTCTTGGCAAGACAGGTATTGTTAAATAATTTTGACTCAGTACTTGCGCCACTTGCACTCACCATTGCTAAAGAGGGTGATCTAAATCAAGAACGTATTGAAAAATTCTATCAAGAGTATGATTCTAAAATTGATTACAAAAGCCATATGAAGCTAAGTAATCGCTGGTACGCGATGGCTCAACTAAAGATGAGCGAGTTACGTAACTTCTCGTTAAACCCAAGACGTAGCCTTGATCCTGAATTTAAAGCTGGGGTGCCATTACCTTTGGGTGTTGCGCGCATTAAAGAAATCACAGATAAAAGGCGTGATGATCTCGTAAACCAAGTTGTGTTTCCTGAGAATATTCCACTTCAAAACGGAAAAATGATGGATCTTAACTCTGCTAGAGAAAAAGCACTTGTAGCTTTATCGGGCAAAAATAGCTGTAAGGCAAAGCTCCAGGGGCTCGCAAAAGGTTTGACTTTATAAAAACTTCGCTATCAAACGCTTTGACACCTGACTAACGACATTAAGCGCGTAAGCTTTAGAATGATGATTTTGAGCCTTCAAATCTAATATAACCCATTTAAACACATAAAATCATGGCCCATCCCTTGCGATAGTCTTTATACGTAAGAGGAGAAAGTTATGAGACAACTCGTACTTGTATTTGCCATAGGATTAGCATTATTTCAAACCGCCTGCCCGAGCCCCAAAAAAGCGGCACCTGATTTTACTGGCCGAGTGGGTGATTCAGGCCCTGATCGAGCAACGGGCGTAGACAATGGAATCGTCAGTGGTCAAAGACCACCTGTGACGGCCTCTATGACTGAAGCAGTTTGGGGTGAGATAAAACCTTCTCTTGGACCAACGGGAATAAGATTTACCAGCGGACAAGCAGGCATTGCTGATGAGCATGAAATTGTTCGATGGTTTTTAAGTACAGATTTAGCCCCTGAAAAAGTGGGGAGTACTTCAGCTACCCCTGCAGTTCCTGATGCAAAAGGACTTGGATGTGGTACGCAAAATTCAACATACGGAATGCTTAATGCAAATTGCGCCATTGGCTTTAGTGCAGCTGGTAGTGATAATCAATCGACCATTATTTTTGCTGGTAATAAAACCCTTAATGACGCAGTGGCCACACCTCAAGGTATCGCAATTCAATCGGGTAAAGTCTCGATTGTGTTTTGGGATAGTCTTAGTGGAATCAATGGCAACACGGCCATTCCTATTACAATGCCAGTTGTTCAAGGGCTCGTTAAGGGAAATTGTCAACAAGACACATGTTTGCAAGGGCAGTCGTCAGTCTATTTACTACTTAAAGATAATTTCGGAAAAGTCGAGATTAATGGTGAAATCATCGGTAATCAACTCAATGCTATAGTTACATTTGAGAACACAGTGAATAAGCCAAATCCAACTCTCGGTGGAGCAATTGGTAAGTTAGGAACGGGTAAAATTAACGCCTGCAAACTGATGCGCTGCCGCTAATCTCTTTGTTGAATTGAGCTATGGTTTTAAGTACAGTCTTGGTGTGGCGGTCAATTTAGATTTTCCTAAACAACTTATGAAAACGGTTATCGGTGGTTTTAGTACCATTGATATTCCAAGTCTTGATTTTCATTCACTTGAAGAGGCTGGAGAATTTTTAAAATCATACGGATATGATCTTTCAAAACCTGAAGAAGACGATGCCATCTGGAAAGTTTTTGATCAAACCATAGAAATGATGCAGAAGTTTATTCTCGAACCTGATGAAAAAATTCCTGATGTTTTAGCATCAAAAGATAAGGTTCAAGATATCAGACGCCTTTTGTTATATGCCAGCACACGAGATCATGCTCAAAATATTATGCAACTTTGGTCATGCGCTATTTTAAGAGTAATGCATTGTGTGGCTCACGTTGAAAACGATTTATTTTTTAATTACACATCAGAAATTCAAGACCAGATTCTTAAACCCGTACAATCCCGCGTTGTTTCGCTGCCCCACGGTGAACTCTATTTGGGAAGTAAAGATGACGTAGATCAAATTCCGTTGATGAAATTTGAAGTTAAAGCATTTAAAGAAAAACACAGCATGGTTATTAAAACTTTAAGTAAACCTGAGACTGTGGCTATTGATATTTTTGATAAGATGGGTTTGCGTTTTGTTACGGGTTCAGTTTTTGATGCATTTCGCGTCATTAAGTATTTAAGACTTCACAACGCTATTTGTTTTGCTAACGTGGTGCCAAATCAATCGCGAAATACTTTGTTCCCGACGAATCTGTTTTTAGAAACTATTGATGAGCTTATTGAAACTAAAAAACCAATTGAAGCAGAAGAAGTTGAGGCAAAGCTAAAAGCTCTTATGAGTTCAGAGGCTCATCGAGGGAAATTTAGAGAAAAATTTAATCCGTTTAGTGATGAAGGTTATCGGGTAGTAAAATTTATTTGTCGACAACTTATAAAAATAAAAACAAATACCGGAATGCTACGGTTTTTTTACCCTTATGAAATTCAAATCATGGATTATCAAACATACGTTAGTAATCTCTCTGGTACTGCCGCCCATGGTGAGTACAAACGTCGTCAACGAAAAGCTGCTAGAGATCGTGTTCTGGGTGAAATCTATTTTTCACCAGAAAATTCTGGAACCTAAAATACTATGAGTAAAAAATTACTTATTGCTGTAGCAATTAATGAAGAATTCAAAACTCTTAAAAAATTAATGACCGATAAAAAAACTCCAAAAGGTTATAAACACCCCATGTGCTCAGGTCTACTGAGCGGTTACCCAGTCGATGTTGTAATGACTTCTATGGGTATGCAAGCCTCAGCAACCGCAGCATTGGCTGTCATGAATAGTGATGCTTATGTCGGAGTTCTTGTGCTTGGTTATTGCGGTGGGCTTTCGCTTAATTTACAAGTTGGTGATGCAGTAATTCCAAATAAGGTTATCTCTTCTCTTGATCAATTTGTTTTTAATATGGATTTAACACTTGTAGAAGATATGGGAAAATCCATGATTCAAGAGGGCCTAAAGTATCGTGCAACGAGTCTCACCACTCAGCCGTTGGTGTTAGAAACACCTAATGATAAGGAAAAGCTTTTTAAAGAATCTGGCGCTGAAGCTGTGGATATGGAAACCGCTGAGATTATTCGTGTTGGTAGAAAACTTGGTCTTAAAACAGCGGTTATGAAAATAGTCATAGATGATGTTGGGCAAGAGCTTCCACATTTTAACGAGTATTTTAAAAAAACCGGAAAAATGACTCAGCTAAATGTGACTCAAGTATTACTTAGACAGCCCACTCTAAGTTTAAAACTTTCTCAAAATATGAAACATGGGGCAGCGGTTTTACAAAACAGCGTTCCAGGGCTTGTAAAAGTAATTTGTCGGCATTGGAAGATTAACCAGGATTAAAAAGTGATTTTTAAATTATTAAGTTACCCGCGTGCACTTTTTAATCTATTCTTTATGCCAGCTTTTACATTAATTTGCTCACTTTATGCTTTATACATTGTTTCATTTAAAACGCGTAAAGATTTTGAGAATCTTTCACGTAAATGGGCAAAAGTTATTTGTTATCTTTCGGGCATTAAGCTCCATGTTAAAGGTAAAGAGAATCTTAAAAAATATCCTTCCATGATATTAGTCAGTAACCATTTAGCCCTTCTTGATATTCCTGTTTTATTTTTAGCGCTTCCAATTTCATTTCGTATGGCTGCAAAAGCTGAGCTTTTTAAAATTCCACTTTTTGGCGCAGCTCTTCGGGCCTCAGGGATGCTTCCCATTGCGAGGGGTAACCCGCAAGCGGCACATGCTGTTTTAAAACAAACTTTAGAGAAATTTAATCGTAAAGAAAGCTTTTGGATGGCTCCTGAAGGAACACGTTCTAAAACCGGTACGGTCGAAAATTTTAAACTTGGTGCTTTTTATCTAGCCATTGAAGCAAAACAGCCGATTGTTCCAATTTGTATTTATGGTACTCAGTTTGTTTTACCTAAGAACTCAGCCTTCACTAATTGGGGAGTTTGGAAGCAGGACGTTTATGTTCATATTCTAACTCCTGTGGACGCAGAAAAACAGGGGATAGACGGGCGTTACGGTTTGCGAGATTTCGTAAGAGAGGCCATTGTGAAGGAGTTTTCTCATTTGCAAGCTTCCAAAACTTTCCGCCATTAGTTGACATAAGTCTGATTTCATCTTTATTTGAATTTTTCGCTGAACTTAAAGTAATGACTATCGCATTAGAATTATCATTTAAATCTATATCAGTTAGTCTTAGATTTTGAGGGGTATAACCTTTAATTTCAGTTATTTTAGAAATAATTTTATCCCAGCGCAAATAGGGTTGAAAACTTTCGCCCTGGTTTTGGCTTCGATAATGCCCGACATAAATATCGCCATTATTTGCGATGGCCACTGGAAAGTTTTGATGTCCGAATTCAGAAATTATTTGCCAATTTTTATCATCAGTAGTTAGAAAAACTCCTTGGGCTGAGGCGAATTTAATAAGCGGCATTTGTGGATGTGCTGCCATATCATAAAGACCTCTATCAAAAAGTTCTTTCGTTTCTAGAGTAGATTTGGCAACTTGTAGTTGCGTTGGGTGTTGATTAAATAGCCACCAAACGTGGCCATGCTCAGGAGTTTTTGATTTCACCCATTGTGTTGTGTGATGATCTGTAATTTGAACTTTTTGACCAAATTCTAAATTGTCAGTTGATGTTGAGTTTTGAGGTTTAGTTTTTATTTTGATAATTGCAAAATCAGTATCTAATTTTGAAAAAACGTGATGAACACTCACCCAGCCTATTTTATTTCTATACTTTATTTTGACCCACGAATTATTTTTTTCTAAACAAGTTACTTTTCTTTTTTCAGGAATTTCATAAAGTGTTTTAGATTTTATATCTGGCGAAAGTTTAAAGTGCGTTTTTTTATTTGTAAGCATAAAGCCTAAATCATGGGGATGTGCTTTCAAGAAATTTTCACTCACCCAGCCTGAGATTTTTTTATTTTTTATCAATACCCAATGATCTTGTTGTGAAATGATTTCTACGTCAGTATTCTTCTGAAACACACCTGCGGGCAATCTGTTTTCTTGAGGTATTTTTCTATAGGGCGTTGTTTCTAAAAGTAGAGCGCGTTTACTTAAATCAATGGCATTGTAGATGGCCTGTCTTGGTACCAAACCCTCGTGGTTACTCCAACGAATTTTAAGCCAAGTTTTTGAAATGGTAAGACCTGTCATATCCAGGTTTTTTGGACTGCTTTCCCCTGACGGAAAAGGCGAGTCATGGAATCGATAAACGGGTACTGCACTTGCGAGGCTTGTCCATAAAAGTATGGCGCCGAGAGTCAAAAGCATGCATGAGTTGATATCAAACTCTTTAGTTTTTCTCACAATTCTTCCTCTTAGATGAGGAATGCATAAACAAGGCCTAGGGTAGTGTGATTAAATGGCTTTAAACATTGCAGTTAGGCAAGTTTTGCCCTTGCCTCGGCATATATTGCCGCAAATAATAAGGTCATGATCAAAGTGTTTCAAAAATCCGTAAGTGTTTTATTTGTTTTTTGCTTATTTTTTTCTACACAGCTAATTCAAGCTGCTGAAGCTCTAAAAGTTGAATTTGATGACATGTTTTTTCAATCTCAAGTGCACGTCCAAGAACCTTCGTTAGGTGGTATAGATCCGCTTTTATGGCGTGTGGGTTTCACGAGTCGATTTGTGCAATGGGCTCACATCAAGGCCTCTGTAGGGGCGAGTCAATTGCTTTATCGGCCATATTGGGCAGCGCCAAACGCTGAGTCAGTGAGCATGACAGATGTTACGGGTACAATTCATACCTATTTTGGAGACATTTACGCAGGTCAGTTTCGAATTCCCTGGGGATTGCAATCTCAAGATGAAACAGAATTATGGCTCCCTCGAACTTTACTTTATGAGCGTGGTTTTTTTCCGCTAAGAGATACAGGTGTGGGTTTTCATGTTGATCTTGATGGGCACTACATGGATCTCGCTGTACACAACGGTGAAGGTGCAAATCTCACTTCAAATCAAGACAATCGTGTTTTTGTCACAGGACAATGGGGGCTCAAAGGCCCGGCACATAGTAACTTAGGTTTGAGTGCAACATCGGGTAGGTTTATAGCTATAGGAACGCCTTATGAAACACGCATCAGAGGTTTAAACGCATTTTTTGGATTTAATATTTTTGGTTTAGGCCTTCAATTAGAAGGCTCGATTTTTCAAACTTTTAGCCAAATTGAAAACACAGATTCTTTAATTTGGCATGCCGATTTAGAGCATCCAATATTTGAGAATATTAATTTAATTGGTCGTTATGAGCAGTTAAATCCAAATACTAAAGTGGTTTCTAATGTCATGGGCCGTGGATATTTGGGCGGGGAATATCACAGCAAAGATAACGTCTCGCGCCTGTTTCTATTCTTTGTGAAAAATAATGAAAGTATTAGAGAGAATCCCAATGACATGTTTTTACTCATCTGGCGATTGGCTCCAGCAGCTCAATAGAATTTGACACGCTGAACATAAAGATATAGTTCTAAGTGAAAGTAATTTAAGCGGAAATTCAAAAATAAGTTTGTCAAAAAGGAGTCCTTCATGGGGCAAATAGTTGGCGTATTGGGTGCGGGGCAAATGGGGAGTGGAATAGCGCAAGTGCTCGCAGGTACTGGGCATGATGTAATTCTCTTTGATCTTTATCCTGAGGCTCTGAGTCGAGCCATAAACACTATTTCATCAAGTTGTGATCGTTTAATTAAAAAAGAAGCCTTAACTTTAGCGCAAAAAGATGAACTCTTAAAACGCATCAAAACGTCAGATGACTTTTCGGCATTAAAGCCATGCGATATCGCTATTGAAGCTGTGACAGAAAAAGAAAGTCTGAAGCTTGAAATTTTTAAAAATCTAGATGCCACTGTAAAACCAGGTGCGATTTTAGCAAGTAACACGAGTTCAATTAGCATTACAAAAATTGGTTCAGTGACCAAACGACCTGACAAGGTTGTGGGGATGCATTTTATGAACCCAGTACCCGTAATGAAACTTGTTGAGGGAATTCGAGGGCTAGCGACTTCTGATGAAACATTTGCTGTAACTAAATCTTTGGCAGAAAAAATGGGTAAAACATTTGTTGAGGCGAGAGACTTTCCTGGTTTTATAGTTAATCGAATTTTAATGCCCATGATTAATGAAGCTGTTTATACATTTTTTGAAGGTGTGGCTGAACCTTTGGCCATTGATAATGCCATGAAACTAGGAACCAACCAGCCTATGGGGCCACTCGCATTGGCTGATTTTATTGGCCTTGATACTTGCTTAGCAATTATGAATGTTCTCCATGATGGGCTTGGAGATAGTAAGTACCGAGCTTGCCCACTTTTAATTAAATATGTTGAAGCTGGTTGGCTTGGGAAAAAAACAGGTCGTGGATTTTACAAATATGAGGGTGCAAAATAATGGCTTTTGAAACAATTTCTTATGAAAAAGTAGATGGTGTTGGCGTTTTAAAAATCAATCGTCCTAAAGCGCTTAATGCTTTAAATGAACAAGTACTAAAAGAACTTGATACTCAACTTGATGAAATCGACACAGATCGCGATTTACGTGCCCTTGTTATTACAGGAGCCGGTGAAAAAGCATTTGTAGCAGGAGCTGACATTGTAGCCATGTCTGAAATGAATTCTGAACAAGCTGCAGCTTTTTCAAAACTTGGACAAAGTGTTTTTAGACGTCTTGAAATATTAAGAATTCCTGTGATTGCTGCCGTCAATGGTTTTGCCTTAGGTGGTGGAACAGAGCTTGCTTGTAGTTGCGATTTTATCTATGCCTCTGAGAATGCCAAATTTGGTCAACCTGAAGTACTTTTAGGTTTGATGCCAGGTTTTGGCGGCACACAACGACTTGCACGTTTTGTAGGTTTACCCCGTGCTCGTGAATTGATTTACACGGGTGAGCAAATAAATGTTCAACAAGCATTGGAAATGGGTTTAGTTAATAAAGTATTTTCTAAAGAAACTCTTTTAGATGAAGCCCTTAAAACAGCTAAAATTATTTCAAAGCGAGCCCCTCTTGCAGTGACTGCAAGTAAAGAAGCCATTAATGATGGTTTTGATGTGGCTATTGATAAAGGTTTAGGCTTTGAACTAGATCTCTTTGGAGAGTTATTTGATTCACAAGACGTTAAAGAAGGCACAAAAGCTTTTACTGAAAAACGTGAACCAAAATTTACTGGTGAATAAAAAATGAAAAACAATGTGCGTATCATTACAGCCGCTAGTCTTTTTGACGGTCATGATGCGAGCATCAATATTATGAGACGCATCTTACAAGCAGGGGGTGCTGAGGTCATTCATCTCGGGCATAATCGCTCTGTTGTAGATATCGTCAATGCTGCTATTCAAGAAGATGCCCAAGGAATTGCCATTAGTTCGTATCAAGGTGGGCATATTGAGTTTTTCAAGTACATGGTGGATCTCCTTAAAGAAAATGATTCTTCCCACATCAAAATATTTGGTGGTGGAGGTGGGGTTATTGTTCATAGCGAGAAAAAAGAATTAGAACAATATGGTGTTACTCGCATTTATCATCCTGATGACGGAAGACGTATGGGTTTAGAGGGGATGATCAATGATATTCTTAACGAATGTGACTTTGATGTTCTTAAAGTAAAAAAAGATTTTTTTGAAAAGAAAAAGCTAAAACTGTCGTGGCCACAAGAATTATCCAGAGTAATCACTTCAATTGAAAACGTAGATAATAAAGAAAAACCTGATTGGATCACTGCACTCACAAAGCGTGAAAAAAAACCTCTCGTTGTCGGAATCACAGGCACCGGTGGTGCGGGTAAAAGTTCTCTCACTGATGAACTCATTCAAAGATATTTAAATACATATCCTGATATGAAAATAGCAGTCATCTGTGTAGACCCCACCAAGAAAAAAACTGGAGGTGCCCTTTTAGGTGATCGCATACGCATGAATTCACTTTCAAGGCCCGGTGTTTTTATGCGCTCCCTTGCCACTCGTGGAAGTTTAAGTGAAGTTTCAAAATCTCTAAGTGATGTCATTGGTGTGACTCAGCATAGTGATTTTGATTTGGTTTTTGTTGAAACTATCGGAATTGGTCAAGGTGATGTGGGTGTTACTGAGTTTGTAGATTTGTCTTTATATGTGATGACCAGCGAATATGGAGCTCCTTCACAATTAGAAAAAATCGATATGATCGATTTTGCAGACATCATTGCCATAAATAAATTTGATCGTCGAGGCTCTCCCGATGCATTACGTGATGTTCGAAAGCAATATCGACGTTCGCATAAATTATTTGATAAAAATCCCGATGACGATCTTCCGATTTTTGGAACCATTTCATCACAATTTAATGATGGTGGTGTTAATAAGTTGTTTACAAAGTTATGTGGGCTTTTAAAAGCTAAAGGTTTTGAAGCTAAAACAAATAATAAAGAGCTTTTGACCAGTCATCGCCAAGTTATTATTCCTATGGAAAATCAAAGTTACCTTGCTGAAATTGTGAAATCTGTAAAAGAATATAAAAAAAATTCTGCTGAAATGGCAAAAGCTGCGTCGTTAGTTGGAGCTATCAGTCAAACCCAAGAGGCTTTAAAAGATCAGATGCCTGGCAATTTTGCGCTTGATAAGTTAAAAGACTTAAAAAGTAAAATTGAGCCCGAAGTATTAACTCAACTTGAAAACTGGCAAAATCTTATTTCAGAATATTCAAAAGACGAACTCGTTTATAAAGTGCGAGATCGAGAAATTAAAATTCCACTCACTGTAAAAAGCTTATCTCAAACAAGAATTCCAAAGGTTTCTGTTCCCAAGCTTCGAGATTGGGGTGATAGGCTTGAATTTTTAAGAAAAGAAAATGTTCCAGGGAGATTTCCATTTACAGCAGGTGTGTTCCCGTTAAAGCGTGAAGGTGAAGACCCACGTAGGCAATTTGCGGGTGAAGGAACACCTGAGCGAACCAATAAACGGTTTCATTATCTTTGTCGTAATGATCAGGCAAAAAGACTCTCTACAGCATTTGACAGTGTCACTTTATATGGTGAAGACCCCCATGAGCGATTAGATATCTACGGGAAAGTCGGCGAGAGTGGTGTGAGTATTTGCACTTTAGAAGACATGAAAAAACTCTATAAGGGTTTTGATCTTTGCGACCCTGCTACAAGTGTAAGTATGACGATCAATGGCCCTGCTCCAACGATATTAGCTTTTTATCTCAATACAGCGATTGATCAAAAAGTAGAAGAATTTGAAACAAAATTAGGTAAAAAAGCTACAGAGTCAGATCGTCAGAGAATAAAAAAAGAAACCTTAAAGCAAGTTCGAGGAACAGTTCAGGCTGATATTTTAAAAGAAGACCAAGCTCAAAATACTTGTATTTTTTCAACAGAGTTTTCTTTAAAAGTCATGGGCGATGTTCAAAAATATTTTGTTCAAAATGATATCAAAAATTATTATTCTGTAAGTATCAGCGGTTATCATATTGCGGAAGCAGGTGCTAATCCCATTAGCCAACTGGCATTTACGTTAGCCAATGGTTTCACCTACGTTGAGTATTATCTCAGTCGTGGAATGAAGATTGATGATTTTGCGGCCAATTTAAGTTTCTTTTTCAGTAACGGACTTGATCCTGAATACGCAGTGTTAGGTCGCGTTGCAAGACGGATTTGGGCTGTAAGTATGCGTGAAAAATATGGTGCTAATGAGCGCTCACAAAAATTAAAATATCATATTCAAACCAGTGGTAGATCACTCCATGCTCAAGAAATAGATTTTAACGATATTCGAACAACACTTCAGGCGCTTTTTGCAATTTATGATAATTGTAATAGCCTTCATACAAATGCATACGATGAAGCCATTACTACTCCCACTGAAGAAAGTGTGAGGCGTGCGATGGCAATTCAAATGATCATCACAAAAGAATTAGGCACATCCAGAAATGAAAATCCTAATCAAGGTAGTTATTTTATGGAAGAACTCACAGAGCTTGTCGAAGAGGCCGTTTTAAGTGAGTTTAGTCGAATCGCAGAACGTGGTGGGGTGCTGGGTGCCATGGAATCTCAATATCAACGTGGTAAAATTCAAGAAGAAAGTATGTTTTATGAAACCCTAAAACATACAGGCGAATTGCCCATCATCGGTGTAAATACATTCGTGGATCCTAAAACTTTAGCCGAGGGCTTCACCCCTGAGCCTATTTCAATGATTAGAGCATCTGCTGCTGAAAAACAATTGCAGATTAATTCCCTTAGAGATTTTCAAAAAAGACATATCACGCAAGCTCCCTCAGCCCTTGAGAAACTTAAAAAAGTAGCCCTCGATGGTGGAAATATTTTTGAAGAACTTATGTCTGCATCTCGCGTTTGTTCACTTGGTCAAATCACACACGCACTTTATCAAGTAGGCGGGCAATACAGGAGATCATTATGAAAATTTTAGAAGCGGGGATGCAGTGTCCTGATTTCAGAGAGACCACTATAGATGGTAGAAATATAGATTTGGGAGCTAATCCTAGACAGAAGTTTTGGTTAATGTTTTATCGTTATGCTTCTTGCCCGCTATGCAATTTTCATCTTGCAACTGTCATGCAAGAATATGCGCAATTAAAAAAGCGAGGAGTCGATGTCGTAGCCATTTTTGAATCAGAAGAAAGTAAATTTCCTCCTAAAATGAAGCAGGGCATTCTTTCGACGTTACCAATGATTTCAAATCCTGAAAAAAACTTATATGACCTGTACAGAGTCGGTAAAAGCTTAGGCGGTGTTTTACACCCTAAGGTTTTGGGGTCACTCGTAAAAGCGGTTGCGGCCGGTCACCCACAAGGTGTGCCTGATGGTCAGCTCACCCAGTTAACTGCACATTTTCTTATTAATCCTGGTGGCATTATTCACACAGCTCATTACGGAAAAACGATTGATGATAATATTTCTTGGGGCCGCGTAAAGCAGTTTGCCGCACATAGCTGAAAAAGTGCCGAAAAATGGCTTTGGGTGACATAAAAATCCTTTAAATTACCGATGGTTACGCGTTGTAGTTGATCTTGTTTGGGCATAGTCCTTGCTCTGAAGTCTGATGGATCTTTATGAGGACGTGTATGAAATCAACCCTTCAAATCACTCTAGTTTTAACAGGACTTATGCTTACGGCATGCCCCGCTGCTAACAAGAACTTAAAAGATAGCGTGACTAAAAGAGGTGGTAATCCTAATATAAATCCTCAAGAATTAGAAAAAACAAACGTACTAAATGCAGTCGTTCCAGAAACAAGAGCGCAGATCACTTACCCTAAGGGATGGACTACGGGCATTGACAATGGAACATCTCCTAACTGTAAAGTCATAAGTTGCCTTACACTCATGGGGCCAGGTGGCTCACTTTTTATTTTCAAAAAAATAGAAGATGAAAAACTTAAAATCATTACATTTGAAAAATTAACTGAATATTTAAAATCTAAGTTTCCTGATAGGAAGTTTGAAAAAGTAATCATCGGGAAATATCAGGCTTTAAGTTTTTTTATGCTTAATGAAAAAGATCATCAAATTGCAGATACGTTTGTACTGACAGATTCAAAAGTGGTTATTCGAATCGCGAATGATCTCACATCAAAAGATAATGGCATTACTTTAGCTGTAGAAATTTTAAAAAGTTTTGAAGCCGGTCAAGAAACGGATAATTTATTAGTTGAATCGGTAGATTAATTCGTCAGTAAAGTCTTAGCGATTGTTTGAAGCTGCATATTGCTCGTGCCTTCATAGATCTGACCAATTTTTGCATCTCGATAAAATTTCTCAACAGGGTATTCTTTTGTAAATCCATTACCACCGAAAACATCAATTGCTGTTGAACAAACAAATTCAGCCACTTTACTTGAATGATATTTTGCCATAGCAGCTTCTTGAAGAAATGGTTGTTTTGCATCTTTAAGTCTAGCCGCATGATAGACCATCAAACGTGCTGATTCTAATTGTGTAGCTGCTTGGGCCAATTGAAATTGAATTCCTTGAAAACTTGAGATTGGTTTTCCAAATTGTTGACGACCTTGTGAGTACTTAATGGCCGCTTCAAGGGCACCTTGGGCAACACCGATCATCTGCGCTCCAATGCCGATACGACCTTCATTGAGAGTTTCAATTGCAGTTTTATAACCTTTTCCAATTTCGCCTAATACGTTTTCGGCAGGTACTTCGCAGTTTTCAAATAGTAGTTCACATGTAGACGAAGCTCTGATTCCCATTTTGTCTTCTTTTTTGCCAATAGTAAAACCAGGGAATGACTTCTCAACGAGAAATGCAGAGATACCTTTATAGCCTAGTGTTTTATCAACGGTGGCGAAAACGATGAAAAATTCGGCTTCTTTGGCATTAGTAATCCAAAGCTTGTGACCGTTTAGAACATACTTATCACCTTTTTTTTCAGCACGGCATTGAAGTGCAAAGGCGTCTGAACCGCTAATGGATTCTGAAAGGCAATAAGAGCCAACCCATTGACCGGCTAATTTAGGAAGATATTTTGCTTTTTGTGCCTCGGTACCCCAACGAATCATTGCATTTGAGACGAGAGTATTTTGTACGTCTACTAAGACTCCGCATGAACCATCAACTCGTGAGAGTTCTTCAACCGCGAGACAGGCCATAAAGAAGCTAGCTCCCGCACCTCCGTATTTTTCGGGGGATTCAATGCCCATGATGCCCATTTCAAAGAATTGCTTAACGAGGTTTTTATCCATTTCAGCCTCATGGTCCATTTTTGAAACCAGGGGCTTAATTGAGCTTTCGGCAAACTGCCTGACAGCTGTTTGGAATGCTTTTTCATCGTCGCTAAGGAAATGGATCATTTTTGACTCCGTTTAAGTACTTTTTGTAGTTGGTTCTTGTGACTTCACTGTTTTATAATAGAACCATCTTATGGCAAGTCAAAAACGCATACTTATAGCTAAGCCCGGCCTTGATGGCCACGACAGAGGTGCAAAAATCATCGCCCGCGCCCTGCGTGATGCTGGTCATGAGGTTATCTATACGGGCCTTCATCAAACGCCGGATATGATCGTCTCAGCAGCCCTTCAAGAAGATGTCGATATGATCGGTCTTAGTATTTTATCAGGTGCGCATTTAACATTGGTCAAAGATGTTCAATCTCGATTGCAAAAAGCAAAGCTTAAGCATGTGAAACTCTTTGTAGGTGGAATTATTCCTGAAGGTGATATTTCAAAACTCAAAAAACTTGGAGTCAAAGGGGTTTTCACTCCAGGAACTCCTCTAGCTAATGTCATTGCAACTTTTGAAAAAAATTAAATTCTGAAACTCTTTTAGCCCAAAACAAACAAACAAATAACAAATAAACAAACAAACAATAAACCATATTTAAGCCATCGTAAACTGATAAGTCTGAAACACCTGTCTTTCGAAATTGACAATTAATTGTCAATATGACAAAAAATTGTCATATTTTGTATTGAGCTCCGTGGTGTGGACCTCCGTGGTGGTTGTTAAAAAAACCGCAATTCTTGGTGGGCTAGTTTTGAGATTTCTGTTGCGCAAGTTATAAGATATTTGCTGCGACAAGTTTTCTTAGTTGTAATGATGTTTTTTTGAAGGTGGTTTTGAATGAATAATAATGAGTTGAAAGTTGGAATTTTTAGGAAACTTTTAGTAGAAGCTCATAAGCTTATAAATCGGTCGGATTCGTTGGCGAATCTTGTGTTGGGGATTCTTGATGACGGTCAGATGACAGTTTCGCAAATTGCCAGGGTGTTGAAATCAAATCGACAAAATGTTCAAAGAATAGCTAATGAACTCGTTGCTGACGGTGTTTGTGAGTATACGGATAATTATTTTCATAGCAGATCAAAAATATTAAGACTTACTTCAAAAGGGCGAAAAATTTGGAAAACTGAGACTTTAAGCTTTGCAAAATTTGCTATGTCTTATACCTCCCCTGTGAGAGTTGAGGATTTGGCAAATATAATGCGCAGTTTGGAATTTATGAATAATTCTTGGAGGTGATGTAAATTAAGCGGGTTTTTTGGTTTTTAATTGTGGTCCGAACATTTTTTCAAGTTCTTTGAGAGATCCTTTTGATTGTAGATATTTGTAAGTATTTTTCCCAACGTAAACTCGTGGAGTGAAATTCTGATAGCCTGCTAGAATTCTTATTAATGAATTTGAAACATCAATCAATAATTTTACGTTACCCTCACGATCAACAATTTTTACAGACGATTGTTGATCTAGTCGGGTTTTATTTGATCGTTTTAAAGCATCACTATTTTTCGTAAAGATAACATCCTTTGTTGGGATATCTTCTACGACCCAAGCTGTTGGTACTTTGTCTAATTTTGTTCTCAACCACTCAACGGCATTATGTATTTTTTCAATACGATCACTGCGCTCAACTGGGCTTGTTATAAGTGATGCTTCAAAGGGGTCAGCTTTAATTTGTTGCATGGGAATGCGAAACATAAGCATTTCTATCCATTCTTCAATCATGGCAGAAATTTTGTGAGCACCTTTTACGCCGTGTTCAAGAGCTTCATGAAGTTTTGACGTAAAATAACTGTCATTAAAACCAAAAAAAGCTTTTGGATTTTTACTCACTAAGTTTTTTATTTCTTCAAAAGAATAGGCTAGACCCGTTTCAATAAAAAATTCAGCAATGCGTTCTGCAAGGAGATCAAATTGATAAGCAGTGCCTTCATGAATAATCTGCGTGTACCACGAATAACGACAGATTAAAAAATACTCCACCGCCATCAATGCACTTTCATTCACAGCTAAAACTTCGTTTTTACCTTGTTTGCACACACGCATGTTTGCAATTAAGTAATCAACGTCAAACACGCCATATTTTACGCCCGTATAATGAGAATCTCTTAAGAGATAATCCATTCGATCAGCATCAATATCCGAGTGAATAAGTTGATTCGCTAGTGGATCATCTGAATGACCATTAATAATTTGTGCGATTTCATTAGGGTCAAAGCCATCTGCTTTTAAAATGTGTGTGATTCCTGATGCAAAATCGGTGTTAGTGATAATATGTCGACCAAGTTCTTCATGATTAGCTGGGGTTATTTTTTTGCCAAGTGCTATTTGTTTGCGATTATATTTAATATAGCCGGCTTCGATTGAATGGCTAAATGGAAATGTTCCAATATCATGAAGCATAGCTGCGATTCTCATTTTACGATGAAACATCGTTTTTGAATCTCGCGTTTTTAAATTATAAAGCTTTTCATCATCAACACCTTTGCCAATGCTTCTTAAAATTTTATCCATAATGTGCATTGCACCTAGTGCATGGGCAAAGCGGGTGTGTGTTGCACCTGGAAATATATAATGACTCCAGCCGAGTTGTTTGATCCAGCGTAGTCGTTGAAAGTAGGGGCTCGCAACAATCCGATCTTCGGTGCGCGTCATCCCGATAAAACCATGGATACTATCAAAAATAGATTTTTTATAATTCTCAGCCATTGATAACTTATCGGATTTTTTCGTGGCAGGATTAAGAATTCAAGTCTATGGTCTAGGGGGAATCTATTATCTCAAAGGAGCATGGGTGAAAGCAGAACAAGGTTGCGCTGGATGTATTGTTGACGACATAGGAGGTGCGGTGCGCCTCATGGGTGTTGATGAGAAAAAACAACTTGAAGTCATAAATGCCTGTATGAAATATCTTTCTGAAAATTTCAATCTCAACACATTGCCTAGTGTTTTCATCACCGAAGTACATCGTATTGCTAAGCATCTCACAGGACAACGTTTGCCTTTTGAACAGCTTAGAAAAAATTGTAATGACGTAGGTCTTAAACTCTCAGGGCTTTTACAAAAAGAACTTTCAAAGAAAAAAGACACTCATTTTAAATTTGAGACTCTTGTAAAATGGGTAATAGCTAGTAATCACCTTGATTTTAGAACGGTGGGTACTGGGTATGACGTTCCTATAAAAATTATTGAAAAACATGTTCGCGATAAAGTTGCAGAAGAGCTTGTGATTAATGACACAAAGAAATTTTATAATTTTTTAAATAGTGTTCCTAAAAAATATAAATCTAGTTTAAAAAAATCACAGCCCCATGCACTTTTTATTCATGATAACGTTGGAGAAATTGCATTTGATAGGCTTTTAATTGCCGACATGCGTACACGTGGTTGGTTTGTCACCAGTGTTTTACGTGGTGGCCCTATCACCAGCGATGCAACACTTGAAGATGGGGCTTACGTGCATATGGAGAAATATGCCAACATGATTATCTGTGCGGGGCCTGACACACTAGGTATTTCGTGGGAAGAAAAATCTCCTGAACTTGATCATGCATTGTTTCATTCTGATTTGATTATCAGTAAAGGTCAGGCGAATTTTTATCTGTTTTCAGATTATCAAAAAGTGATTAAAAAGCCTGTGATGTGTTTACTCACAACAAAGTGTCCGTATGTGTCGAGTTATTTTAAAAAAACAAAGCTCATATCTGTGGCAAAATTTTTAAATTAATCTGAAGTCAAAATACATAAGAAGAAGCAATAAGCATTGAATAAATATATTGAACTTTGGGTGTGACAATTATTTGTTGATTTACTTGTTGAGTTGATTGCCCGTGGCCTCCAGTGAAATACCCGCCAAAAGTAATAGATGTGCTTCCAGTAAAAATAGCAAGGTTACTTGAAAAACCGAGCATATCAATATGATCAGCCTGTCTAATAAGGCCTGTGGTGATATCGGGATGACTTGAAAAGTTTGTAAAAAGCCCACTTCTTAATGCGATCCACGAAGCAAAATAATATTCCCCGCCGATGGCATAATTAAGAACTTGTTGGTTAGTAATTTGATCACCAGCGACAGGATCTAATAAATCTCGGTAAGTATTTGCTCCATACAAAGAAGCATCTACGTCTATAGACCATTTTTTAGGTATTGAATATGAAAGCCCAAGCGAAAATTTATGGGGAATAGTTGTTTGGCTTGGAATGTTTTTACGAGTTGAAACTGTCGGGACTCCGCTTACGCTGGTATCTAGAATGGATTTATAATAACTTCCATCTCCTGATAATTGAATTGAAGGCAAACGCATACTAGAGCCAATCCAAAATTGTGGGGTAATTTTATAAAGCCCGCCTAAAACATAAACCACATTGTTAGATGTAAAGGCTTTGGTTTCAAAAGAAAGTTTTGTGTGATTGCCTGACACTGTTTGGTCGATTGTAGATCTAAAATAATCCCGAGATGTATAATAAAAAGTCATTCCAGCTGAAAACTTGTCCGTAAAATTAATAGCCAGATTTCCGCCCACCCAAAGACTTTGATCTTTTGAGTTTATAAATGTGTTTGAATTGGGGTGAGCGTTTAGACTGATGTCACCAGAGAATGTGTCATATTCGGGAGTTAAAATTGATAATCCAACTGAGAATTTCTTAAACCCAAGTGCTGAACCTGCTGCGGCGGGAATACCTTGAAATGATCCGCGATTAAGTTTCAGCGTTGATTCTGATAGATTCCCTGCATCAGAAAAAGACGTATCATACTTATTGTAAAGACTCGCACTGGCTGAAAAACTGTAGCCTGGAATGAGTGCTAAAGTCGCTGGGTTATAAAAACTGCACGCAGACGGATCACCCGACATAGCTGTGAACGCCCCACCCATACCGGCGGCGCGATCACCTATGAGAACGGAATTATAGTTCCCCGTATCACCAAAAGTTTGAATGCCAAATAACACCCCAGAGAGGATACCGGCTAGCCTCAATAAGCTCATGAAATAACTAGAATTCTTTGTCAGTGAACAGTCAAGCAATCACTTGCTTTGGCGGGGCATCAAATGTTAAACCTGAAACATCGATAAACAACCAATAAGGTAGCTAAAACGTGGCCTCAAACCTAAATGTGATAGACATGCTGGTCAAGGTGGGGATGTTTTTAATCCCATTTCTCCTAGCACTTTGTTTTCATGAATACGCGCATGGTTGGGTTGCAAATAAATTAGGCGACCCCACAGCTCGCATGCTGGGCAGACTTACACTTAATCCAGTTGCTCATGCCGATATGCTAGGCACTATTATTTTACCAATACTCGCTATCACAACCGGAGCTCCCTTTTTTGGTTGGGCAAAGCCAGTACCTGTTAATGCCGATAATCTTAAAAACCCTAAAGTAGGAATGTTTTGGGTGGCCCTTGCAGGGCCTGGTTCAAATATTCTTCTAGCGATTATCGCGGCATTTACATTTGGTATTACAGTTAGATTTTTTGAGACTGCTACTTTCGCTAAAGCCATCATTGAATTTTCAAAAACATTTGTATTAATAAATTTGTCTTTAGCATTTTTTAATTTACTCCCGATTCACCCCCTAGATGGTGGTAAAATATTTGCGATCTTTTTACCTGATCGTGTGAACCAAAAACTAGAAGAGCATCAAACAACTTTTAGTATTTTATTACTTTTATTATTTATGACCGGTGGTCTTGCCACTGTTATTTATACCCCAGTTGTTCAAACAGCTCAGTTCATGCTTCGCGGATCACTGAGTGTGTTTGGTGCGCTTTAGATGTCTTACTTAAATAAGCCACGTGTCATGAGTGGGATGCGAACAACGCAAAGTTTGCATATCGGTAATTACTTCGGCGCACTTCGTAATTGGGTCGAACTTCAAAAAGATTATCAGTGCTTTTATGGTGCAATGAATTGGCATGCACTGACTGATGGTTTTAAAGATCCTCAAGTTTTTAAAAAATTCAATCGTGAGATTATTACCGATTGGCTTGCTTTTGGAATTGATCCTAATAAATCGGTTATCTTTGTTCAAAGTGAGATGGCTCCAGAACTATTAGAGCTTCATATGCTCTTTTGCATGGTCACACCCATGGGATGGCTTGAGCGAGTCACTACCTGGAAAGATGCTGCTGAAGAATTAAAGCAAAAAGATGCCTATAATTTAGGCCGTTTTATGTATCCAGTGCTTCAAACAGCTGACATTGCCATATTTAAGGGTGCAAAAGTACCTGTAGGGCAAGATCAGGTTCCTCATCTTGAGTTATCTCGTGAAATTGTGCGCCGGTTTAATAATATGTATAAAATCAAGCTCCCCGAGCCAGAAGCGCTTTTAACGTCGACACCTGCGGTTCCAGGGCTTGATGGGCGTAAAATGAGTAAGTCTTACGGCAATGTTATTGCTCTGTTAGATGAACCTGAGAATATTATAAAAATCCTAAAACCTATGCCTACGGATCCTGCCCGAGTTAAACGCACTGACCCAGGAAACCCCGAAATTTGTGCCGTGTACGGGCTTCATAAGCTTTTTAGTTCTGATAAAACCAAGTCAGATGTCAGTTCGGGCTGTCGCACCGCGGGAATCGGCTGCATTGATTGCAAAATGGCGCTTGGTGGCCATATCAATGAATTCATGAAAGAACCTCTGGCAAAGCGAAAAGAACTCTTGAATAATCCGTCCCACGTTGATGAAATCATTGGCGATGGTAATCAAAAGGCTAAGCGTGAAGGACAAAACACATTGAGCGAAATTAAAAGCCAATTGGGGTGGAAATGAGTCTTCAGGTTCAAATTGGAACATTCGAAGGCCCTTTGTCTTTATTGTTGTTCCTCATTAAAAAAAATGAAGTAGATATTTGCGATATTCCAATTCATGAAATCACTAAGCAATATCTTGAATACATCCAGATCATGAAAGAGCTTAATCTTGAAGTGGCCGGTGAGTTTGTGGCCATGGCTGCAACACTGATTTACATCAAGAGTCGAATGCTTGTTCCTCAATACAATGAACAAGGTGAAGAAATCATAGATGATCCTCGAAAAGAGCTTGTTCAAAAATTACTTGAATATCAAAAGTATAAAGAAGCCGGAAAATTACTCTATAAACGTCCGCTGTTGAATCGTGATCTTTGGGTTCGTGGTTCAAAAGACCCCATGCCAACAGTTGAAAGCGAAATAATTTTAGATGAACGAGGCCTTTTTGCTCTGATTGCTGCTTTTAGGCAACTCATGAAAGAAGCCGTTAAGACGACCCACGAAGTATATGGTCGCGGCATGAGCATAAGTGCACGTCTTATCGAAATTAAACATCGGTTTATAGTTGGTGAGCGCATTGAGCTTCGAAGTTTATTAAGTGAAACATTTACGAAAAAAGAATTGCTCATAACTTTTTTAAGTGTTTTAGAACTCTGCCGCATGAGTTTTACCCGTGTTTACCAAACAGAGGCGTTTTCATCCATTTACATTGAAACCATTAAAGTTGTGAGCAGTGATGTTGTTAATCGCGTTCAAGAATTTGATTCTACAAATGCAGCACAAACTGCCGATCAATTAATGTTTAAAGCAGAAGAAGACTTAAGACTTGAAAGCTTGAGTGAAGAAGCGAGCTCTCATATTCAAGAAGAGATGCTTGATAACGATGCTGAAGTAAAAGCTGTAGAAGCAGGGGAGCTTATCTAATGGCTAAAAAAACAAATAACGAAATTACAGAAATTCTTGACGCTGCAGAAACAGCTCGAGCAATGGAAGCTGAATTAGGCGAAGCCACAAAAGAAGGTGCCATTGAGGCACTTGAAGCTGTGACAGATGGTGATACTGAAGAATTACCTGTTCTTCCTAATGAACTTGAAGATACACAAGCCAAATCAGTTATTGAAAGCTTGTTGTTTGCAGCTTCTAACCCATTAAGTGTTGCAAATTTACGAGGAACTTTTCATGGTACAAATATTAATTCTCAAAAAATTCGCGAGCTTTTAGCATTACTTCAAGTTGATTACGCCGGTGGTGATCGAGGCATTTGTCTTGAAGAAGTAGCGGGTGGTTATCAATTACGCACAAAGGTTGATAATGCTGGTTGGATGCGAAAAATGGTCAAAGCAAGGCCCTTTAAACTTTCGGGTCCTGCACTTGAAGTATTAAGTATCATTGCTTACAAACAACCTGTTGTGAAGTCAGAAGTTGATCAAATTCGAGGCGTTGAATCAGGTCATCTCGTGCGCGCACTCATGGAAAAAAACATTGTACGCTTTGTTGGGAAATCTGAACTTCCTGGTAAACCCATGCTCTATGGAACCACAAAAGACTTTTTAGAACTCTTTGGACTTCGCAATATTCGAGAGCTTCCAACTTTGAGTGAAATTGATGAACTCATCCCTGAGGGTATTGGAGAACTTGAAGACTTAACTGAAAAAGAAACACTTGGTGATTTGACTGATAAAATGGCTCTGTCTATTGGCAAGAGTTATTCTGAAAGTGAGAGTGAGCTTCTCACCATCACAACAGAGCTCTCAACGATTTCAACGAGCTCGGAATTTTTTGAACAAGAAAAAAAGCGCGAAAAAGAACGAAAAGAAAATGAGCGAGCACAAGATTTACGCGAACGACAAATCATAGGTGAAACACTTCTTGATTCAGATGCAAGGTGGCTTGCAAAATTTGATGCTCGATTAGAAGCAGCAGCAAAAGCAGCCATCGCCGCAGAGGCAGAAGTGGCGGTAGTTGTCGCCGATGTGGTAGTAGAAGAAGAAGACGCACTCACTGCATTTAAAAATTATGCAGGAGTTGCAGCTTTTGATAAGCCAGCTGCTGCTACTACGACAGAAAGCACTGCAAGTGAAGCAGCCTCTATTTTTGAAGAGTATCTGCCTTCTGAAGCTGATCCAGAAAAAAACATAGACAACTAATTCATGAACCCACGAAAACTGTTTTGGATTCTAGCTCTAGTATGTATAATCCTTGTGGCATCTATTATCTATTCATCTATTCGCATAAAAGAACTAGAGACAAACCCAAATCGTGCGGTGATTGTCGAATCACCAACTTCAGTAGGTGAAATTGCACCTCAATCAGGTGTTGATGCTGGAGCTGGGGCAATATCTGGCAATGTGATTACATCAGAAGCGCAAAAACCATTTGCTAGTCGGTGTAAAGAGCCTGATTTATATAAAACATTGCGAGAAGAATTAGGGGCCATTGTTAATACACGGTACTTACGTGATCGACCAAAAATGTTTGTGAATGCCATTGAAGAGTTTAGAAATCATAAGGGCTTGCCCTTACCTGTTGGGATAAACCTTGATAAATTTAAATCGTTTGATCTGGTTTATTCTTGTAAACAAGCGTGCCCAGGTTCGGTGCATCTAGTTTTTGTTTCCCAGGTTAAAAAACAACAATTTATTGAGGCCTACACAGCCTCGGGTAAGTTTAAGCAACTTCCCATTGATGATTCCGGAATCGAACTTGCTACTATTGATGAGCTTGATTCAAAAGGTGTTCCGTTTCAAACATGGCGCACCCCGATGATTGACGGCCCCTGGTATGTGCGTGGAAAAGAATTATTTTATCAAACAGATATGGAAGGCCTGTGGTTAAAAATCGCAGTAAAAGGGGAGTGGAGTGTGGTTTCAAACCCCGCTGCCATTGAAAAATTACAAGGGGCTCAGCCTTTAACAGTCATCGGTTGTGGTAGGGATGAGCATTGTTTGACTGCATTAAATGGAAAAAGACGCTTTAAAGCATCCAAAGTTTGCCATTAGAACCTAAAGTCACTTGACGAAGAGGGCTGGGCTGAACTACAAGGAATGGTTCAATGGTTCATTCGAACTTGTCGCGGGGTGGAGCAGCCTGGTAGCTCGTCGGGCTCATAACCCGAAGGTCAGAGGTTCAAATCCTCTCCCCGCTACCAATTTTTGAACACGCAGAAATGCTCCAAGAGATTGAAATCATTCAAATTCGACCTTAAAAATCCTTAAAAAAATTACGCTTGCATGTTCAAATGTAGGAATGTGATTTTCAATCACTATACTGCGAGTAGTTTTGTTATCAAATATTGAATCTTGCAATATATTGCAAGATTAGGTATTTGATTATCATGAGTCGAAGAGTTTATCGTTACCCTAATGCGAAGAAATTAAAAGAGATGGAGCGAAAGCTTAAAAATGCTGAAGGCACTTTGATGGTAGGGCCTAGCTCATCTCCGGTTGAAAAATTTCGTTGGGATCTCTGCCAAAACCTTGTGCGCTATATGTCTGAGAAAGATTTATCTCAGGTTGAATTTGCGGATTTACTAGAAATTGATCAAGCGCGTGTCAGCGAGATCGTTAACCACCGAATTGACAAGGTCTCTACTGATAAGCTCATTATTTACAATGAGAAGATCAATCCAAAGGTAGCGTTTAAGATCGCACGGTAATAAATGGGACTAGCCTCACTTAATCGGAAATTCACTTTGTGGACACGGCATTTTATCGCCATAGTAGGCATCGTAACAGTCGCCATGTTCATTTGCGATGGCCATAAATCCAAAAGCTCTTCCATTACCATGAAATGTTCCCAGTTTTGGATAAGTATATTTATATTCCTCTTTTACACGGGGAACTTCAAAATCTCCGATAGCACCGATATAGATGTGTTTCCCTCTTTTTAAGATTCTCTCTATTTTCTTAATCCCATCGAAACAAGTTTTTTTTCCGAGTCGATTGCCCTGCGACATGGTCAAAACTGTGTTTTCTTCATCTAGAACATGGATCATAAATCCGTAAAGCACCTCATGAGTCTTGATTTCTTCGCACTCCATTAATATTCTTTCAGGTGCAACATTAAACTCAACTTTGCGACCCTGTTGTTTTGTAATTCTATAGGGAGGCGTGGTACACCCACTCAAGATTGAAACTAGAAAAAAGCATATAAATCTATTTCTTTTTGAGTTTTGCATATTCGTTCCTAAACTTTTTAAGCGCACTGTCTTTATATGTGGTTGTGCTTTTCAGCAGGCCTTTGTATTCTAAAATAATTTCTTCTGCATTTGGCGTGCGCTTCAACTTACTTTCTGCAGTTTGTCTTTTTCTAAAGAGCCAGCGAATTCCCATTGGGATGGCAATGTTTGGATCTTTTAAATCTTTTTGCCGGATTTTAGTGAAAATGAAATCTTTTGTTTCACCTTTAGGGTCTTGAAGAATTTTTAATGTAGGTTTAGTTATTTGTGCTATGCCTATGGCTACAGGATTGTTCGGAGGATCTTTGTGAAATCCAGACTCACTTGCTATCAACGCTTTGACTACATTTGGATCTAGGGGCGGATTGATATTAAATTTTTTATTGAAATAATCTGTCCATACAGCGATCTGCTCATCATGCATATCAGCGTTTTTATATTCTTTTAATTTATTCGGAGTTGGGTAGATCAAAGCTTTTCGGTCATATTTATTGAAAATAGATTCAATTTCATCGGTACCAAGATAAGTGCCTTGAAGACGCCGTAAGTGTTGATCTCTTATAGTTAAGCCCGTTGGATTTTTTTCGCTCACCGAAACGTGCAAGGGGTGCTCCCTCACCGTTGTAATTTTCTTTCGAGGCTTTTTTGGCATGAATAATTTTACTGATTATCTACTTTAGCTGCAAGGGCATTGAAGACATTCAATCGTCGATTGCATCAGGCTCTTAAAGCCACAGAAGGTTCTCCTGAATCAGATAAGGTGTTTTTTCCTAAGACCACCTCCCAGTGCCGCATTATCAATTTACACCAAAAATGGTATCAACGTTTAAGATTACTGACCCAGTCGGATGCCGTTACAGACGCCAGGTTTTGTGCCGATGCGGTTTCCGCAAGAGTACACATCAACTGGGTAGTTGGGATTAAACCAATCCACATAAATCATGAAAGGGCTACTAGTCGGGAAGATTTCGCCACCGTATGTGGTGCTCCATACAGGACCAACATCACCATTAAGCGTATTGGAACCCGTCAACTCAAGATCGCATGTTTTGCGAAGGGGATCACTGTTACGACGAACGGGGCAGCAGCCAGTTTTTTCTCCATTCCAAACCGTCGAGCAATAGTTGGCCGTCGGACTTCCAACAGGTCCATCGCAAACAATTGGCGTAGAATCGAAACGATACTTGCCATCAGATCCCTGACCACTTGCTTCCACGCGCATATGATGGAGAGGTGGCGGAGCAGGATTCACACACTGCTTGTTCGTTTGTTTGGGAGGACAAATTTTAGGAGCACAAGTTCCTGTCCAACCCCAGTCATTTGTCACTCGCCCATTGAGGACCCGGCGGCCGAGAGCATCGTACATGCCACGAGCGCCGTCGTCGACCAAACCTGAAGCTTCATCGATTACCCAGTGACGATAACGATTTTCATAGTCGACCATCTCAGGCAAGGGGTGACAGTCTTTGGTAATTTCAGGATAGTCGCCTGGGAGACAGCGAAAGTTCTCGTGCTTAGCCACTTCGCATGCCGATTTCGCAACACAGAGCTTGTAGGTTTTACGCCCATCATTGTACTCGGCCCGAACATAACCTTGAGTGCAGCTTGCGTTGTTTACTATCGGAACTGGTTCAGATGGAATTTCTTTAAGACAACCGGTTGGCTCTGGCTCAATTGTAGGAACCGGAGTAGCTGTGGCCGAAGGGCTCGGCGTCGCAGTTGCGAGCGGAGTTGGTTTCGACGAAGCACCTAGAGCCTTACCTTTGCCTGTACAAGCTACACTCACAGATACCAAAAGCATTAGAGCAAGCAAAGAACGCATACTGTTTGCTACCTTCATAAAAGCCACCTTACGTTATTATCCTACCTAAGTTTATCGGGTCTTGAGATTATTACTTGAGTCCAGGATGAGACGTTTTTCGAAATCTCATTCTGATCGTCATGAGTCGAGAAAGGGGATGGTTATTCACTCAACATAAGTCTATAGCTGTTTTGATCAGCCTACTTTTTTCTTCGCCATCATCTTGGCAGCAGCTGCTTGAACAGTTTTTATATCTTTTCCATATGAAGACACATAACCGTTTGGAAATAAAAGACCTGAGGGGCTAATGCCTAAAGCAGTTGCAATGAGGACTGCTCTTTTAACTCCGATTTCAACTTTATCATTTTCAATGGCACTTAAGTTGGTTTCAGCAATGCCGGTGACTTTAGCTAACTCTTGTTGAGTGATATTAAAATTTGTACGAAAAGCTTTGATCACTTTTCCAGGTGTTGCCTTGGGTAACTTAAGGTTAAAAAAGTGACGTGTTGCCATATTTTACTCCTTTTTCTTTTTATAATCATGGTCAGTAGTAATTCTCACCACAATCACTGTTATAATACTGTCTTTCACCGTGTAGATGATTCGACCGCTATAACTAAAACTAGAGGCCCGATGCTCTGCCCATTCTCCATAAAGAGGGTGGTCAGCCCAAACAGAAGGTTTCTTTTTAAGCTCATCAGGGCCGTGTTCGGCCACTATTTGGGCCCAAGTTTGAATTACGAGCCTGTCATCTTCTGTTAAATCGCTGCTTTCAAATATTTGAGCAGCTTTATCCTGAATTTTAACCTGCCACATCAAGATGCTCCATACTTATTAAATATAATAAGTTATTATATTTAATAAGTAAAGAAAATTTTTAGAAAGTAATTTAAATTATACAGCTTTCGGCGAGGCACCTCATCTTAACTTTAGAATTTCTGCCTATTTTTCTTCTGCGTTGGATGAAATAGAAAATGATCGTGCTAAAGAATTAATTCTGCTCTCAACCTATGGCGTCTTGGGAAATATAATTGAAAAGGTCGTTCCATAGTCAGCATTACTCACTAACTCAATTTTCCCACCATGCGCTTCAACAATTCCCTGAACTAATGTTAGTCCTAATCCCCAACCTTTTTGCTTTCCGAATCGGACGGTTTTTGATCTAAAAAACGGCTCAAAAACTGCACTCTGTTCTTCTACTGGTATAGGCTTTCCCTCATTATGAACAGAAATTTTTATTTCATTCATTAATTCTTGGACCGCCACAGTTATAGGGCGACCCACTTCTCCATGCTTAACAGCGTTGGTTAGTAAGTTCTCCAAAGCCCTGCCAATTTTGCCGTAAGCCAATTTGCAGTTGATTGGAAGATCTGGAGGATTAAAAATAAATCTTTTTTCAGTTTGAGTTTGAGAAAATTATTCTAAAAGTTCTGTTACCTGTTTTCTAAGATCATATTCTTTCGTCTCAATGGTTAGGCTTTTGCCCGCCCTTATTTGATTTGTATCTAGTAAAGAATCTATCATGGTATCTACTCGCACAATATTACTCAAAATTCTCGATGCCAATTTATTTACGTCATCTGTATTTCCTAAATTGCGGAGTAAAATCTGAGAACTCATTTTTGCGGCTGTCAGCGGATTTTTTAAATCGTGTGTAAGTGTTGCCACAAATAAATCTCTTAACCGTTGTTCAGATTCAAGTTTCTCGATTGTGGTGAGTGATTCATAAAGATCAGATTCAACTTGTTTGACGACTTCGGTTTTCTCAGCAAGTTCCTGATCTTTTTCATTAATCTGAATTTTCATAAACTCAGCACCAGTTATGACAATCCCTCTTTCAATGGAATCTAGAATTATATCCCGATCACGCTGATTTAGTGGGCCTCCGACTTTTTCTAAAATCTCAAACATTGTTTCTCGTAAAATTCTCATTTCGGCTAATACTTGCTTGAGAGTGTAATCGCCTAGTGCCGCTCGCTGTTGACCATGTTCTTTGGAGATATCTTTTCGTTCGTCTGTGGAAAAACCAACTAGAGAAAGGGCATTAATTATTTGATCTATCAATTGAGGAAGAGCATTCAGGAGGGCTGGTTTACTTTGACTTTGAGCTGCGGGAAATTGTTCTTTTGCTATTGACGCCCAAAGATCAACAATTACTTTTTTATTTCGATCAAGTAAGATGGCTGTTGATTGCATTTTAGGTGTATCGTCATTTTCCACAGTTACCTTTTTCCTTGATTACTGGTGTTTTAGTTCGGACTTACTTTGGGCAAGGAATTGAAATATTTTTCACGTTAATAATTTTCTTTTCCTGAGAATCAACAGCTTGAATACTCATGGACGTCTCAGAGCCCTGTGCACACTGCGAATATGATATCGAGATTACTTTTACAACTACACCGTAGGTTAATTGGATAGACAGTGGGATATTTTGAGCAGCAGGATTTGCCATTAAAAAACTCATAATGCTGGTGTTATTACTGGGAACCTGAATCTCCACAGCCTGGGCTGTTGAATTAATCGACAAAGCCACGAAAAAAAGTAACAAACTTCTCATTTAAAACTCCTTGATCGTTTTTATTTTAAAGTCACTCCTAGTAGAGCAGAAAGTATGCCAGATTTATAATGACTCAAAATATTTGGACCTCTATACAGGAGTCTTCAAGTCTTGCAACTTATCGCGGGGAGCAGTACGATTTTAAATGCTGAAATTTAGTTCAAAAAATCCTTTTCCGCTCGTGCGATGCGATGACAAGAGTATTACTGAAGCAAGGGTACGTGCTCATTCCGACCAAGTAGATGCCTATCTCGGCATGCAGATAGAAGAAGTTGAAAAGAAACTTCGCAGCGACGGGTGCCGGTTAAAGGCTTCGGGTTTTCACGAAAAAACACAAGAATTATGGATTGGATTGGCAGCGAAGCGGTTTCTTACTCCGTATACCGAAATTAGAACTATCCTTTCATTACTTAAGCCCGAACAAAGTACTACAATTGTTGATTTAGGCGCGGGTTACGGGCGCATGGGTTTTGTCGTCGGGAGGCACTATCCGAAAGTTAAATTTATCGGATACGAATATGTTGGCGAACGAGTCAAAGAAAGTAAGCGATGCCTAAATCGCCTTGGCCATCCCCTTGTAAAATTTAAACATGCAGATTTGAGTTCCATGGAATTTCAACCCGCCACTGCAGACTATTATTTTATATATGATTACGGGACATCAGAGGCCATTAAGAAGACTCTCGTTGATCTTAAAAAGATTGCTCAAGAAAAACCCATCACCGTTGTTGCTCGAGGCCGAGATTCGAGAGATTTCATTGAGGAACATCATCTTTGGCTTACAAAGAGAGCATTACCCAAATCTTATATTTATTTTTCAATATACCAATCTGCCTAAATGCACATACCTAGTACTTAACCCGCGTGAATCAAGTAGACAAATCAGTTTCATTCAAAGTATTTTAGGTCGAGGTACTATGAAACGCATTGAGAATATTTTTGAACAAGTGATTTTTGCAAGCCGTTGGATACAAGCGCCCATTTATGGTGGCCTTATTGTAGGAGCACTACTTTACACCTACAAATTTTTGGCTGAGCTGGTGCATCTCTGCGCAACTGTTAATTCAATCACTGAAGAAGTTCTAATGTTAGGTATTTTGACTTTAGTTGATATAACGATGGTCTTAAACCTCCTCATTATGGTTATCATCGGTGGATACGCAACATTTGTAAGTCGCATTCATTTGGATAAACATGAAGATCGACCCGATTGGCTTGAAAAAATTAACGCTGGTACTCTAAAGGTAAAGTTGGCAGGAGCCTTAGTCGGTATCTCTGGTATTCATTTGTTAAAATCCTTTATCGATATCACTAAGAAGGATCCTGATCATATTAAGTGGCAGGTTATTATTCATCTCGTGTTTTTATTTTCAACTCTAGCGCTTGCATACACCGAGAAAATGCTTCATGCATCTGAAAGTAGCTCTACTAAACTGAAGCATTAATAAAGACTACTTCAGCTACTTTATTTTCTTGTGACTTCATAGTCCTTAAATTTATGCAAATTAGAATTAAGTTTCTCAATTGAATGGATTAATTTATTCGCAGTTTCATTATCGAGATGAATTGCTTTATTGATTTTGGTAAGTCCACTTTCCAATTCATCCATTTCTTTCTCCAAGTGACCTAAATCAGGAGTCAAAAGAGCTCTTACAAAAAGTGCCATATAAGACCAAAGAAAAAGTGAACCAATGAGCATCATACCAATACTTAAAATCTTCCCAGGTGTCGTCACAGGGACAACCACCCCATATCCAATTGTTGTCATGAGCCCGGTGCTCCAAGAAAGGCAATCCAGAAATGATTGAACCTCGGGGTTATAATTTTTCTCTAGGTAATAAAAAAGAATGGAGCTAAGGAGTGTAATGCCGTGGCCAAAAACTGTAAGTGCCCAAAAGAGAGGTTGATGAATCAAGAAATAAACACGCCGCCAAATTGCTCTAAGAGTTCTTCGAAATGAAACTTTCATTTTTATCTTGCCTTCCTAATTAGGAATTTATTGAAAATACCGTGTATGTTTTTGAGTTTCGGCCAATATCGTAAAATTCTTTTTTTGCATTGGAGTATTTAAAAATTTCTTCTGAAAATTCTGGTGGTGCGCCAAATATAATTTTAAAAGGCCTTGGACTTTTCTGAATGGAAGTCATTATTTTTTGCATCACACCTTTTAACTGGTTTTGTTCAAGGGGATTATAAATATACATAATTGTAGCATCATCGGGGATTAAATATTTCATCATGTCTTCTGTAATCACAGAAATATTTTTACAAGTTGATCGTTTAGAATAAGATTTAACATTTTTTTCAGCAATCAAACAAAGCTCAGAATTGTAATCTACTCCAATAATTCTCTTAAATGAAAATCGAGAAGCCATCAAAAGTATTCGGCCTTTACCGCAACCAAGATCTAATAAGACATCATGTGGGCCAGGATTTATAAGTCTTAATAACTTGGGAAATGTCTGCCAATCAGTGGGGTCATAACCATTACGCTCGCCAGCTGATTCGATAAGTTCTTTGTTTGAACTAGTATCAATTTGAAAATAAAAATCTAATAAATTATCAAGAATATAAAATTTTAATTTTGCAATTTTTCTACGTATTTTTAGCATATTCATAGATGTTTTTATTCCGTTTTCTTTGGCGTGCCTGGTTTTAAAAACCGCAGTATTCTCGGAAGGCCTTGTATAAATTATCGGCGAACATCCACTCAACACCAAAATAGGGGTTTGATGAAATTTTTTCTTCAAATACTTTTGCCGCTGCACCTGTTCGAGATAGTCCAATTCCAAATGGAGCATTTTCCCAAATATAGAGAATATTCTCTACAACTCCATGTCCACGCGAAGAAGTAATAGACCTGATACTGTTGATAGCCTCATACCGCGCTTGAGCAGTTTTCATCTGCGGGTCATCGATAGTAAGTATTAATTGAAATGATAAATAAAAAAGTCCGCCAACGAGTGCTCCAGCAAATAATCGAACGGGTTTTCTCCAAAAGATCACAATATAAGCTGCAATACTACCAGCTACGGCTTTAAGCATCGCAGATCTAATTTGACATACAAAAAGGGCGTAAATTACTACGATAATAAGTGCAATAAGCACTATTTTTTTAAACATTTTTTTATCCATACTTGTAAAAGCCACTACAAGCGGAGTGCTTAGAAATAACCAAGTAGAGGCTCCGCCTGGAGTAGCAGCTGTACCGAAAGGGCGGAACTGTTTACCAACAAAAATATCGTTCATAGGTTTTGCATAATTAGGGCTTAGTGCTAAGACTGAGCTTGCACCTAAGTTAAATTGGTAGATCGAAAGTATTGACTCTACGGTGAGAATAATAATGGCTAATACAAACATACTTCTGAGGTCTGAAACTTTATCAAAAAATGAGTAAGTAAAAAAGTAGAGTGTTAAAAATGATGCATATATTTTATAAGCAGCGATACCTGGTACGAGACCTATTCCGTATGGATTTAAAATTTCAAGTGAAACCCACATTGCGTGTATAAGAAAAAACACCCAAAATGGTGGAAGCTTGAAATTTAATGAGGAGCGTGAAAAAGCGACGAATATCAGCCAGCGTATGCATAATAAAACCACGAGTAGATCTGAGGCAACGTGGATTACTGGGTTGTATCCAGATAGAATTTTAAGCATTCCATCAAATCCAACATAAGTTAAAATGATCGCGGGTGCTGCTTTAAAAGGCCCTAAAAAAAGTGTTAATGCTGATACGCAAAATGGAATAAATAAAATTGCCGGTAGTGATACCAGCGAAAATAAAAAAATCGTTCCGGTAATAACAAGAATATTGAAAATTGAAATTTGTAAAATGCTTTTATTAAAATATGAAGAAGAGTTAAGGGCGACAGTTTTCATTATGCAGCTCGCTTAACTGGAAGCTTGGCAACTTCATCTAATTCGCCAGTTCCTCGTGTGATATTATTTGATAAGCATACAACTGTATCACTGAGAGTTTCTTCTTCGCTCTCAAGTACTTGATATTCTCGAAACATTGTTTTTAGAGCACTCTTAAATTCATTTAAAAAAGATTCAGTTATTTCTAAAGGTTGCTCAAAATAAATGATGATCCCATTGTTATTTACAGATTTAAATAATCCTTCTGGAAAATGTTGTTTCACTAATGCTGAAAAATCTGCAGCAAATTTATGAGTCATGGTTGGGGTGAAGCGCTGAAATTCACTACTAATTTTTGCTAAATTTATGAGTAATCCTGGAAACGATCTAAGCGTTCCCGTTCTTTTATTTTGAAGTGAGAGTTGTTGATTAATTACAGAGTGATTATAAAGGGCGATGCGACTACCAAGAATTTTATCCCATAGAAACACTAAAGCAAGTGCTCCAATTAATCCACCGGTAGTTATTGCAAGTACTAGAAGTGCTGGAAATATTGGTAGTGAGTTAATGGTATATGCACCAATCGCACAATACATAACAACTGAGTAGATGATGAAAGGCGACTGAGGAACTGTAAACCCAATTTTTTGGAGCTTGTGATGAAGATGACTATGATCGCCCTTAAAGATGGGCCTTTGATTGATGAGTCTACGCATTATTGCTAAAACAGCATCAATCTGTGGGTAAGCTAATAAAAGCATCGGAACCAAAACGGCATAAGAACCATTGAGGCTTGGTTGTAAAATCGTTGTGGCACTTCCAAGAACAAAACCAAATAGTCCGCTGCCGCTATCACCAAGATAAATTTTTGCTGGCGGATAATTGAAAAACAAAAAGCCAAGTGAAGTTCCTGCGAAAATAATCATGGCAATAGACATCTCTCTATTTCCGTTAAAGAGAATCGCCAGCATTATAAAAACAATTGTTAAAGTTCCAGCAACAAGGCCATCCATTCCATCAATGAAGTTAATGGCGTTAATAATTCCAATGATCCAAGCTGCTGAGAGCAACATTGCAATTGATGGGGGAAGACCTATTTGTTCAAGTAACAAATCACCTCTGGGTATTGTTGTTACCCAAAGTGAAGCTGCTAAAACTTGTACAAAAAACTTAGGGCGTGCTGAGAGTTCTTTAAAGTCATCTATGATGCCAATGAGAAGTACGGGGATGCTTACTAAAAGTAGGTGAAAACCAAGGGATGATTGCGACAAACTCATACTTGCTGCACTTGCGATAACAATTGCAATGCCACCAAGTAGCGGGGTTCTTGATGTAGAACGTCGCCTTGCGTCAATATGAGACAATGCCATAAAGCGGTGAGCCGCCATGATGACTATTGGGCAAACCAACGTGGTTAATGTGAATGCTATGAAAAAATGAATAAAATGTTGTTGAACCATACCTCTCTACTATCGGTTCAACCAACAATTTACTTTACTTTCTGTATACTTACGGCAACTTTCGCAAAGAATACAAGGCTTTAGGCGAGCATCCAAATTGTTGCCGAAATGTTGCTTTTCCTCTTTAATATCAACATTTTACACAGATTTTGGCATTTTGAAAAAAACAGAGATTGTCAGAAGTCTTACTGAGTCGAGTCAGGTTTTCGGCAAACGAAAAAAACCTGACTGTTAACAAGACCTTGGTTAATCGGAATAGGCGAGAAATACGTCTGATCGATGATGAAATCTTGGTTGAGACGCTTCTTTAAAGCGCGCCAGTTAAACCCTTTATGGGAATGAAGTTTTAGTGGTGGAGCAGGTGGGTTAACGTGCTCATGTACCGGGCGATTTATCTCAGTATTTTGGGTTGCCATCACCATTTTGATAAGTTCACTCATAGAATAGGGTTCAATGTATTTATAATCTCCAATGCCGCGCCATCCAGCTATGCGGCGAAACAATTGCTTAAAAAGTAATGTGGGTCCGATTTCAATTGGAACTGAAATCACAACATGTCCGCCTGGTTTTAGAAGTGCGTTTAAGTTTTTAAGTACGAGTTCTCTTTCAGGCAGGGCACAATGCTCTATAACTTCCATGCAAGTTACTACATCAAATTTTGCGTTTAAGTGCCCATCGATAAGATCATTGGTCGTTGTAAATGACATTTTGGGAAGATCATGAAATCTCTTTTTATTTGATTGAATTTGACTAAGATTTGAATCAACGCCCGTTGC
>Ga0163151_10000384_pt1 | contig 79273 bp, 68 predicted proteins | sample OliLakLV19MP5IB2_FD_145596 | JGI IMG/M metagenome (GOLD analysis project Ga0163151, IMG submission 145596) | Freshwater microbial mat bacterial communities from Lake Vanda, McMurdo Dry Valleys, Antarctica - Oligotrophic Lake LV.19.MP5.IB-2 | ecosystem: Environmental > Aquatic > Freshwater >...
AAGCCAGGATTATGGCGTTAAAGGATGGAGGAAAATAAAGGGAAGTCTAATCCTAGCGTTGAACTAGGTTTGAATGTTTTAATAACAACAGACCAAAATCATTTAATTGTAGATTACAAAGTATTGGAAAAACAACAAGATGTATTACAAATTGAGCCTTTGTGTAAACGCCTAAAGAAACCATATTCAGGAACAAAAATTAAAAGCCACAGCGTTGACAAAGGTATTTATAGTAAAAATAATAAGGAAATAATGGAAACACTAGTTGAGAATGTTGTGATGCCGAAAAAAGGAAAACTCAATAAGCTGGAGGCTTTACAGGAAGTTGACTTATAATCTTCACATTATTGGAAATCATCTCATTGCAAAAGAAAGATTAAAGCAAAAAAAGAAGCTTCAAAAACTTGAGCGTTTGCTAATGCGTGCCGCATAAAAAAGCAGCAAAATGAAAAAAGTCAGCAAGTTCAAATGCGGAGCTATGTCAATTTTTCAAAATCAGAGCCGAAAACAAGCGCCAAAGCCAAGAGTGGGTAGTTATTTTCTTAAGATTTATTGGCAAGACATAAAATCATCATAAAACAGGTCGCGATAAAAATTAAAATTAAAAAAAAGGTAGTTTTAGGGCAGACACTACTTAGTATTTCCAGAGTTGTTTTGGGGCACCTTTACACGTTCAATTCCTAATTAATTTAGCACAATATACCTATTAGTTCGTAACACAACAACAAGATGTGTAGGTAAAATTAAGCGAGATAAATTTTGCATAACATAGATAATTTAATCCGAAAAAATCTAAAGGGAATTTCGCGTATCAGCGTTTACCAAAATAAAATCAAATTTCCCTTAAAATGAAAATAGGCTAATGGAGCTAAAAGATTTACCATGGCGCACGATGCTTAAAACAGAACTACCATCTAAAAACAAAATAAAAAAAGGGAGCAGTCAATTAAGACTGCTCCCTTTTTATTTAAATACTTAAAAGGTTCTATTTATTACCAACCTTAACAAGTTTCTCTTGATATGATTGACCACCAATGTTCACTTTAACAAAATAAACACCATCTTTCAATTCATCCAAGCCACTCATTTGGAAAGTTCCAAATCCTTTGATTACATTCAAATTAAGAGATTTAACTACTCTGCCTTGAATATCAATTAAAGTTGCAGTACCCGTTAACTCTGTTGTGTTACGTAATTCAATAGAAACTGACTCAGTAAATGGATTAGGATAAACCTTTACAGCATTCAATTCATCTACATTGGTTCTAACCACCACAGTAGAGCTATATTCAAATCTATTGTCAAAATCAACTTGCTTCAAACGATAGTAAACTACTGGGTTAGCGGCAAGAACTCCTTCATCAACAAAAGAGTAGTTCAATTTACCGTTATAAGTACCAGCTCCTTTAACAAATCCTACATTTTGGAATGCAATACCATCAAATGAACGCTCAACTTCAAATCCTCTATTGTTAATTTCTTGCGCAGTTGCCCATACTAAATCAACGTTTTCTTCATTGGCAAAACCAGAGAAGCTTAACCAACTAACAGGTAAAGTAGTAGAACTTGCAGAAGAAACAGTGCCAAATGCATTATGCATGTATTTACCATTATACTCATAAACACTAAATGTATATTGAGTTGCATTGGCTAAACCAGTAACAACAACAGAAGAACCTGTACCATTATAAACGATAAAATTACCAGTACCAGTAGTATTAGTTCCACCAAATGCAGCACTAGAACCATACATAGTATTGTTAGTTGGAGGTACCGCAGTAGTTGTGTTTAACCTAGCCACAACGATGCGAGAACTTCCATTTCCACTTGTCCAACTTACGTTCATAGTAGAACCAGAATTACTTACAGCAGAAACAGAAGAAGCTAAAACAGTAGGAGCTACAATATTAACTACTTCAATATCATCTAAAGCCCAACCTTCATCAACTACATAGGTATCTGAAATGAAACGGAATCTGAAACGAACATTTGATTGTCCAGCAGTTCCAGTTAACCTAAATGCACTTTGAATCCAACCACTATCTTGGCTGGAGAATGCACTAGCAGAACCCAAATCTGTTGAGAAATAAGGTGGCTCTAAAATACCACCTGACGATACATAGCTTACATTATCATTATACCATGAATAACTACCCACAGTATTAAAGTTAGAGCCCGTGCCTACGATACTATCTGCTCTTCTCCAGAATCCATTATTAACAGATACTTCAACTATTAAACCATCCCAATCAGACTCAGCTTTAAATTTATGATTAAATCTAACAACCGGATCATTTGTATAACCAGTAAAGTTAAATTGAGGTGATAATACAGAAGCATCATGATCAATATCGTAAGTTCCAGTTAATTTAGTTACCCAAGCTTTAGTTCCACTGCGAGCACCATTTAAGTATGTTTTCGCAGGCGTTCCAAGCACCCAGTTGTTATTAGTGGCAAATCCGATAATCCAGTTAGTGCTTGTATTTGTTGAGGTTAATGCACTAGTCCAACCACCAGCACCTGCCTCAAAATTTTGAGAATAAGGCAAAGAACTAATAATAGGAGAAGTTGTAAAACTATCTTGAGCACTATAACCAGTTCCTACGCTATTGATAGCATAAGTTCTGAAATAGTACTTAGTAGAATGAGTTAATCCAACAATACTAAAGCTGTAGTTTCCAGTAGTTACTGCAACTACAGAAGCAGAATCAATAACACCCGTTCCAAACCTTACTGGATTAGGTGTTGTAGCAAATACGACACCTGTTGCTGTAACAATAGCAAATCCATTTGAAGTAACACCACCACCAATAGTAGCAGTTGTAGTTGTTAAATTAGTGGCTGCTGTGGTATATAAAGTAGGAGCAATTGGGTTAGAAACCAAAACACTTCCAGTTGGATTTCCACTAATTGGCAACCTAAATAAGCCAAATACTTCCATACTATCAAATCTAGCATCTAATACATTTGAAGTTGCAGCACCAGTAGAAACATCATACGCTAACCAATAGTTATTGGTATCATTAGAAGCTGTATCTGAAACAATGAATTCCATTAATCCACTAGGTGAAAATACTGTTCCTAAAAGTTTGCTCGTATTAAATGTACTAGAAGTAGTTTTATACAATTTAGCAGCTGTGATATTTCCAACAGTTGTTGTACCAGCAGTATTAAATCTAACATTGGTAACTAAACCAGGACTACAAGCAGAAACCGCTACTTTCATTGGAACTCGTAAAATAGGCACATCTAATGTACCTGCCAATACGATACCAGTATTTTGAACAGCAGTAGTATTTGTAAAGCTAGGAGCACCATTTACAATATTTACAGCATAATCTTCAGTTTCACCGTAACCATAAGTTCCACATGAGCTAATTGGTGTAGTTCCAGTTTCAATTTGAGTAACACGCATGCGCGTTAAACCTGGCGTAGCAGTACATGGTATTATAATGTTGCCAGTAATGAAAACAGCAGTACCATACAAGAACGATGAAGGAGACATATATTGAGTTTCACCAGCATCTAAGAAGTCACCATCTTGGTTTAAGTCGATCCAAATTCCTACAACACCATTATACTGACCACCACAAGTAGACGCATTTACAGAGAAAGGCATTTGCATTCCTGCTATCAAATTAACCGGATTTAACGTTTCAGTATAATTTGAATAACCACTTAAAATAGATCCTGGTCCACCAGTTGTGGTACAGCTAGATGTATTATTTAAAGTACCAATAGTTACATTCCAAATTTCTCCATCGGCAGTAGTGGTAGCAGCAGAAGCACAATATGCGTTGCGAATTCTCCTGTTTCCAACTGGCGCTGAAACGGTAGGCGTTTGAGAAATTGAAGCGACTACAATACTCGTAACTTCTGCATCTACAGAATCCAAAGTGATTGCACCACCTTTTAAATCATACGTTAACCAGAAATAGTTAGTGTCGTTTAACAAAGGCTGAACACCATTAATTTGGTATGAAGGCCAAACCAAAGAACTTGGCGCTACTGGACTATAAGTAGAACCAAATTGAGTATTTGCGTTAAATACAGAGCTGCTTCCAGTATAGAACATTTTAGCATTTGCTAAATTTAAGGTATCATTTCCAGAACTTCCATTCGTGTTTAACGAGAACGACGTTAAAGAAATCGGCGCACCAGTTGAACTAGTTCTAACCCTAATCCTTAACATTCTATTATTTACTGATGCAGGTTGAATTGAAGATAAATCTGTATGCACAGAAGTAGAAGAAATATAAGTCATAGGTACAGATATTACTCTATTACCTGTAGGATTTCCAATTACCGGCGTGCGGAAAGCACCAAATACTTCTGCACTATCAAATCTTGCATCCAAAACATTGCTATTAGTTGCCGATGATGAAACATCATATGCTAACCAATAATTGTTGGTATCATTATTAACAGTATCAGTAACAAAAAATTCCATTAAGCCACTAGGCGAGAAAATTGTACCCAATAAATTAGTATTGGCAAATACGGGCGATGTTCCAGTTTTATACAATTTGGCCGCTACGATATCTCCTACAGTTGTTGTACCAGCGGTGTTAAATCTTACATTAGTAATTACGCCAGGAGAACAAGGTGAAGCTGTTACTTTAACAGGCACACGTAAAATTGGAACATCATTGGCCCCTGCAGAAGTTGATCCAGTAACTTGAATAGCGGTAGCACTGTTAAATACTGGCGCACCATTTACAATGGTTACCAAATAATCTTCAGTCTCACCATAACCATACGATGCACAAGAACTCAAAGGAGGAACGCCACCTTCAATTAATGATACACGCATGCGGGTCTCACCCAACATAGCGGTACAAGGAATAGTAATTGTTCCAGTTCTAAATATCGCAGTACCATATAAGAAAGAAGGAGACATGTGAACAGCTTCTCCCAAATCTAAAAAGTCACCATCTTGATTAAAATCAATCCAAATTCCTAGCACGCCATTGTATTGACCACCGCAGGTAGAAGTATTTACTGAAAATGGAATTGGAATACCCGCTACCAAACCTGGAGCAGCTAATGTTGCCGTATAATTAGAATACATACTCAAAGTAGATCCAAGGCCTCCAGTTGTTGTACAGTTTGAAGTATTATTTAAGCTTCCTACTGTTACGTTCCAAATTTCTCCATCTGCAGTTGTAGTTGCAGCACTTGCACAATATTCTGCCCTAATTTTTCTAATGCCTACAGGTGCCGTTACAGTAGGTGTTTGAGGCGATCCTGCAACTGAAACAGAGGTAACCTCTGCATCAATAGAATCACCAATAACCGCCGCAGTTTTCAAATCATAGGTTAACCAAAAATAGTTTATACCATTGACTAATTGCTGAGAGCCTGTAATTGCATAAGCAGGCCATGCAGAAGTTGTTGGAGCAACAACAGCATACGTTCCAAATAAGTTAGCTGCACTAAATGAAGCACTATTACCAGTATAGTAAATCTTAGCATTGATAAGGTTTAAGGTATCATTTCCACCACCAGTAGTGTTTAAACTAAATGAACTTGCTGCTATTGGCGAACCAACAGTAGAGGTGGTAATACTGATGCGCAACATTTGCACATTGGTACTTGCTGTGGCAACAGTTGATAAAGAAGGATGTAAAGATGTTGACGAAACATAAGTCATTGGAGCAGCAACAATTAATGATCCGGTTGGATTGTTATTTGAAGGCACTCTGTTTGAACCTAAAATATTGATGCTATCAATTCTTGCATCTAATAAGTTGGTATTAGTGGCAGAAGAAGAAACATCATAAGTTAACCAATAGTTAACTGTATCACCTAGGTCTCTATTTACAGTATCAGAAATAGCAAAGCTAAATGCACCTACTGGTGAAAATACAGTGCCAATCAATTTGCTGGTGTTAAAATTACTGCCTATTCCTGTGCTATACAATTTAGCACTTACAATATCATTGCTGGCAGAAGTACTACCAATAGTATTGTAATAAACATTTGTAGTATACCCAGTTCCACAACCTTGTAATGCTACCCTAGTTCTTAAAACAGGGAAATCAACCGCGCCTGGTGCAACTTGACCTGTCATTTGAACTGCAGATGATGACAAATAAGAGATGGGTGTTGTATTTTCATACGCACCAACCTTTGGTGGATTTAACCTGGCAACATTCAAAATATCTGTTGACACAGTAGATAACAAATCAACACCATTGAAACAAGTGGTAACGGCTAAGTTTGATGCACCCACAAATTTTGGATCTGCGAAATAAGATGAATCTCCACCTGCAGCTACTGTTTTATAATTAGCAGATGTGAAAGCAGAGCCTCTATATAAGGCGTTAGTTCCTGCAGCATTCCAATACAAATTATAGTTAATATTATTAGTTGCCAAACCAGGTCCTGAATATAAATACATAGGAGTTTGAGGTCCGGTAGTTGCCGTACAAGCAAATATGTTATTTTTAACTATAGAGTTAACTGGCAAATAGGAAACCATGGCACCGTAAGTATTGCCCGATTGCGTTACGTCAAGTGAAAATGAATTATGCAATACCCTCACCAATGAACTCGAGTTTGCATATAAATACAAACCGTAAGTGTATTGATAATTTTGTCTGGAAGTTGCATTGTTATAAATATTGATTTCACCTGTTCCAATGGTATAACAGTAAATTCCTGAATAGGCTGCACCATCCGATTTATTACCAATAATATTGGTAACCTGACCAGTCAATTGATTATTAAAATATAAATAATAAGCATATCCCATGGTTGAATTAGATGGGAATAAAACAGTGTTAGCAATTATATCCATGCTAGCATAGTTATACTGATAGGCAACTCCCATATAATAGGCATTTACCATATTATACCTGATTTTATTGCCTCTGTTATATAAGGTGTTTTGCGCACCATAAACACTAATACCATAATAAGCATTGTTTATTACATTGCTATCAAGGGTAATTGAGTCTGTTCTACAAGCAGTTTGGCCATGACCAAAAGGAGTGCCTGTTACAGAGATGCCATAAGAAGTAGTTTGTATTGGATTTAGGTTTAAAATACAATTTACTACCGCGCAACCAGTACCAGCATTGCTAACACCATCTCCAACTATACCCACAACTGTTGAACCATTTGCAGAATTGGTTATCGTTAAATTTCTTAGTTTAACATAATTGGCCCTATTAATTACAAATGCTGCTTGGTTTGCCATACTTGCTGTTAAAGTTCTTGTGGCAGAAGCATTTCCTTCAAATGTAATTGTATTAATAGCAGAAGCACCTGCTACTGGTCCGTTAATAATAACTTGTCCAAGGTAAGCTCCAGGTAATACATTAAATAAAACTGGTCCGCCCACTCCATTAACCAAATCTGCCGCAGCAGCTTGGAAGGTAGGATAATTACCCCCTGTTCCAATTGTAAAAGTACCACTCAATGGCGCTTTTAAAGTAACGTTTATTGTATCATTTGTTGGATCGGCGTCTGCAGAAAAGTTAGGGTTTGCTGTATACACCTTTATTACATTGTTGTTTCCCAGCGTGATTTGGTTTGCACCTGTGAAAACAATAACAGTATCTGTACAAGGTAATAATGTACCACTGTATGCTATAGTAACAGGTGTGCCATTATTTAATCTATAAGAAATATCAAAAGAAGAAACTGTATTAGAACCAGAATTCTTAATACGAACAGATAAATCTTGCGCACCAGAAGAAATTGGCATAGTTGGCGTAACCAAAGCGGTGGCCATTAAGTTATTTATTAAACTGGCAGATTCATCAGCTCCTATTAGAGGCTCAGTTACTGAACGCGCTTGTCCATCAATATCTAATGGAACAATAAAACTACCCAACGGAGAACCCTTCTTATTACAAGCATCTAATAAATGTCCGTCGAACTCTGTATTGGTGAAACTAGGTTTTACAATTGAAGAAGAATCACCACCTGAAGTAGACAAATTATAATTGGTTACATTATAAGCAGCTGCTCTATATAAAATATTTGCAGAACTTGAACCAACACTATAATAAACGTTATTATTAATTGCCTGGCCACCTGTTGGATTAACCGGATTAGTTACAAAATAAGCAGGATAATAACCCGCGTTAGTTGTACCTAATGCAAAGATATTGTTCATACAACTAATGCTATTTCCTGCATTGTTACCTGTTACATATAAACCATAGCCATAAGTAGCATTCAACAATTTAACAGTGTTATGATAAATTCTATGGTTTGCAGCATAAGATGCATTTGAAGTCATATAAATACCATAGTTATAAATTCCAGCCCTACCAACAACCACATTATTATAAATCTGACTTGGGTTAGCAGCTAGCGAATTCATATTGGTCATATAAATTCCATAAGCAGAATTATAAACCTTATTATCATTGATACGATGCGGATTGTTACCCACATAGTGGTTATATACATTTCCTAAATAAATGCCAAAAAATGCGGTTGCGTTGCACGATACCGTATTATTTATTACATCAACTCCGTTTTGCAAGTAGAATAAGTACATACCATAATATTTCACATCATTCAAAATATTGTTTCGAATTTTTATTTCACGGGCGTAAGCATTAGATAATGCAGTTGGCGCATAAAAATAAATGGTATAATAACCACCTAAAGTGATGTTTGAATCGATGGTGATACTGTCTGCACGTACTTGGCCGCCTGTGCCATAACCAGTTGCAGAAGTTGTAGTTCCAATACAAAATGAAGTATAAGAGCTACTAGAAAAAGGCAAGTTCACTTTACAGCGACTAATTGTATTTCCAGTTCCAGCATTTGTTGTAGTTGAACCAATAATTCCAATTCCTGAACCATTTCCAGTATTGATATTATTAACTACCGAAATATTGTTAACAGTTACATACCTACATTGGTTCAAAGCAATGATTGCTCCAGAAATAGTTCCAGTGAAAACAACTGAATCTCGGTTGTTGGAGGTAAATGTTAAACGGTTGTTTACATCTACACCTGCATAATTTCCTATAAAAATAGTAGAAGCAACTGCGTAGTTTCCTGGTAAGATAGTCATGGTTACCGGCCCGCTTACGCCATTGGTACCTAAATCTGATAAGGCCGCAGCCATAGTTGAATAGGACCCGCCTGTTCCAATAGTATAGGAACCATTGAGCGGTTGTGCTATCAGTTTTCCAAAGGAAAACAAGGATAACACCATAGCAAATAGCACCACATTTCTGCGATAAATTGCCCTCGTTTTAGTAATTGTTTTAATCATAATATGTGTTTTGTTTTTGGTATTGTTTTTTTATATCTAGCAGCTATTTTTTTCAACATAATAGCAATGTTTGCGTAGGTAAATTACTAATTTATTACTAATGGTCAAATTAAATTTATAGGCTATAAATTATATTATTGATTATTAGACCATTAAACGTATTAATTTCTTCTTAAAAAAATCCATAATCTATTATTTTTTTAAGGTATTTAATGAAATTTTAAGGTTTTATTAATTTAAAAAGCATGTGGTTTTCCTGCCCATTTACATAAAAATAATACAAACCAGGTGAAAGTTGCTTGGTGTCAATTTCGCTATACTTACGAGCCTCTCCTTCATAAATTACCATGCCCATAGTATTATAAATTTTATATTGAAATTCAGGTATTCCTGAACCCAAATATTCGAAATTCAACTTATCGTTAAATGGATTTGGATAAACATTAAAATGATTAATTTTATTGTTCAACTTATTAAAGCCATCAACCATGCTTAATTTAAAGTAAGTTGAAGTGTCAAATGCAAACCCTGGCGAATACCCACGAGCAATTATAACGCCATAAAAATGGCTAAAAACCTTATCTGCATTGTATTGTATTGAATCAAGGGAACTCGCATATTTTCCTAATGAAGTAAAAGTTTTTAAAGAGTCTTCACTAAATAACAATTCAACAGAATCAATTCCGGCATGCTCCCATGAAATACTAGCAGGTTTACCCTTCACCCAAATATCACTTGCCAAAGGCCTAAGTAGCTTAATAGATGCAGGAGCTGTATCTGCAATATAAGTCATGTTTCTAAAATTAATGCGATTTGCCCACTCGGGATGATCAATAAACGGATTGCGATTTCCTTGTACATTTCCAATAACCTCGTTGCGCGTACGCTCAAAATTATCTGGTGGGTCTTGTTGATGCCATTGACGCAACAAGGCTAAGTTTTGATTAGACGGAATTGCCCAACTTAATCCATTTATGCCATTATAAGATATAGCCATATAAAACAAAGCCCTTGCAACATCGCCCTTTTGCTCTGGTCTAGGTTCGTAAGCCGTTCTATTTGCACTGTCTTTACCAAGCATACCAAAGCCTGTTGGGGCGGTATAAGTAGGTGTTACAACCTCATCAAATGGATTATTACTCCTGCGGGCATTTGCATTGACTTGGTGAGCCGGAAACAAGTTATGAAGGTCATTATATTCCAACATTTCTTTGGTGGTACCTGGTGCATTTGGCCAATCTGGATTCCCAGAATTACTTGGCATCCAACTTTGAGGCCAAGTATGTTCGCGCGTTAAAACGGCTCCATTGCTTCCATTGGCCCACAAAAACGGCTCATTATATACAAACTGATGATTGGTATAAACACAGGTAACTACTTTCCGCCCATTTAAAGTATCTCTCGCAAGCCAAGGATTAACCAAAGCTGCCGAATAATTACCATAAAAAACAGTATCGTGTGGATGAACCCTTGCAGATAATTGACTAACAAAATTTGGATTGTTGGGCGAAATTCCTGCATAATAACTTCCCGGATTCGAGGCATTAGAATAAACAGTTCCCTTTAACGGATTTGAACTTAAATAATTTTCATAACCTGCTGGACCATTAAAGGCAAACACAGCTACTCTATAAGTACTATTTGCCAAAACATGGTTGGCATTAAATGCACTGGCTGATCCAACATAAGCAACTTTGGCTGAACCAATAAAATCGCCCTTCTTGTAGCTTTGTCCATCTATAGGCTCCTCTGTAATTAAATCTGTTTCCTTGCGCAACACCAAATAATATTCTGGTTCAGGGCTAGCTTTGGTATAAGAAACAGTAAAACCATAAGCGCTCACATTCGTATAACTAAGTTGCGTGGCTTGTGCCTGAGGCTCACTTGCCAAAGCACCAGCAATTCCATATAGGTTGAGACCAAAACTAGCATTTTCTATGGAATTTGAATTAAGCGTTAAAGTAGCAAATTTTGACCCAGAACTGCTTAAATTTAGGTTCAGGTATAAACCAAAAGTATCTCCTGGAAGAATAGAATCTGGCAAGTTACCTAAAGTAAAAGCCGTGCTATTTAACCCAGATAAACTGATAGATGAAAAATATAAAGTTTGCTGCAATGCTTCGTTTTGAAGCAAAAATTTACTGGTGGCAACATTTCCGATGATTTGTGTTCCACCATTAACAAGGCTGGCGTTGCCAAATTTAACGGCTAACTTGGCATTATTACCCAGACCAGGTTTGCCCAAAAACACACTATCCAATGCTACATTGCTTCCAGAAACTTTTGTTTGATAAAAAAATCTCACAAACCTAGAATTTGCACTTGGATTCTCGGTAAATTTAGCAAATCCGGTGGTCATACTAATATAGTTTCTTAAATCTGTCCAACTCACACCATCTATGGATTCTTGTATTTTAAAACTTCCAGAAAAAGGTGGATTTGGATTAATGGCAGTGCCCCTAATATAGTAGCTCAATTTTCCTGGAGTTTCGGCAAAATTAATCTGCACATATTCGCCTTGCCCATCTAAACGACAAGCAGCGTTACCATCTGAGCCAGTTGCATACGAATATGGTGTTGTTCCGCCAACCACAATGTTTAACCTGGTTTTCCAACCCAAAGGTGCATTAGTAGAATCTTCGGAAGGACTAGGACTTATGAATGTCCAGAACGCAGGCAAAGAAGTTTGTGCAAAAAGCGTGAGTTGAAACAGAAAAAAAGCGAAGACCAGAGTAAACTTTTTCATATAAACCAGATTTTTTTTTGAAGGGGCAAGATATACGATATTGCCGAGAGTTTTGAGTTATATATATGTAAACTTTTCTTCTTTCGGTTTGAACCAAAGCCAAGTAAACAGGAATAGTATTAATTTAAGAGCCTCATTAAGCCCTTTACCCCAATTAACCCCAAAATAATGAATGAAGATTTATTGCAGTTTGTTTGGAAAAACAAATATTTATTAAGCCAAAATTTGGTAACCACCCATGGCCAGAATTTACAAATCATTAAAACCGGTTTGCTCAACAAAGAATCTGGTCCCGATTTTTTTAACGCCCAGGTTAAACTTGGCGATACCTTATGGGTTGGAAACATAGAAATTCACATCAAAAGCAGCGATTGGATCAGACATAAACACCACCACGATAAAGCCTATGAGAATGTGATATTGCATGTGGTTTGGATATGCGATCTTGATATCAAATCCACCACCGGAGAAATTATTCCTACGCTAGAAATTAAAGACCTAATTTCACCCGAAATGTTATCGAAATACGAACAAATATTTGCAGGAAGTTATGACATTCCATGTACAAGCATCTTTAAACCCATTTCAACCATAGAATGGACATTTTGGTTAGATAGATTAGCCATTGAAAGGCTTGAATCCAAACTCAATAAATTATATCAAATGTTAAGCACATTAAATGGGAATTGGGAGGCATTGTTGTTTCACCAAATAGCCCAAGCATTTGGACAAAAAATAAATGCCATTCCATTTGAATTATTAAGCTTAGAACTTTCGCCTAATATACTCGTTAAATACAAGGATGACCTAATTTCTCATCAGGCCTTAGTACTCGGTACTGCTGGCTTTTTAGACAAAAAGTTAAATAACGAATATAATAAGTCACTCCAAAGTTGTTACCACTATTTAAAACAAAAACACGGACTTCAAACCTTGGACTATTCTATCTGGAAATTTGGCAAAACCAGACCAGCAAATTTTCCAACTCTCAGGCTATTTCAACTGGCAGAATGGATGCGAAATGACCCCTTGCCTTTATCTAACTATATTCATTGCAAAACTGTTAAGGATTTAAAAAGAAAATTAGTCAAAAAAGGGAGTCAAAAAGTGGATATTGGAGAATTACATCCGCGGAGAAATTATGATTATGCAGACACCATTTCCATTTCTGAGGATTTTGTAGATTCCATTATAATTAACGCAATTATTCCGGTTCTATTTGGATATGGAAAACAACAGCAACTCGATTGGCTTTGCGAAAGGGTTCAAGGATGGGCTTCAGAAATTTCGGCAGAAAAAAACCACATCATCCAACAATGGAAAAAATTAGGGGTAAGTTGTGTTAATGCGCAAGAATCTCAAGCATTGATTCAACTAAAAAACTATTATTGTACAAACAAATTATGCTTACAATGTGCGGTAGGAAATTTTTTACTCAAACCCAAAAAAGAGTTGGCCTCTTAATGGTTTTCATTTTATACGCTTGGATGAGCTTTGCTCAGAATAAAATCCTATTTTTAAATCCTGTGCAAGGAAAAATAATTAAAGCCAAAGAGGGAGACCAATTAAGCGTCTTATATCGCGGCTATTTGGGTCAAACCGAATATTTTAAAAACACTTTAACAGAAATAAAAGACAGTAGCTTTGTTTTGGGCATTCAATTTGGCTTAAACCCAGCCGCAGTGGGTCAAACATTTCAATATAAAGAAATAAAATACACCGACATTGTTGCTTTTAGGAGGTCGAGTTTAGGCAGAACCCTCCTAAAATCTGGACTCTCGTTAGGAGCAGTGATTACGTCCATTTTATTGTTAAACAGAATGTATACTCAAAGTGAAATATCAGATTTTGGTAAAATTGGCATTTCATTTGGGGTGGGAATAGGCGTTAATTTACTCATTAATTTGGCAATTCCAGACAAACCAAAGCACAAAGTAAGTGAGGGTTGGCAAATAAACCCTATAAAAGAATAATTTTTTTACTAATTTCGTAATAGAGGAAATATGGAAAAAATTAAATTTTTTATTGAAAAACGTGTTTTTGGGGTTTGTAGTTACATTGGCGACCGCATGGGGATTTCTTCGGGTAAAATTAGGCTGTATTTTATTTATACTTCCTTTATTACCATGGGTTCGCCCATAATTCTATATCTCATAATTGCATTTTGGTTAAACATTAAAAAGTATACCAAGCCTAGCAAAAACACTTTGTGGGAAATTTAAACAGCTTAAATTTTGAATAAAGCACGGGTTATTTTAATCATTTTAAGCCTTTATATTTTTGCTGCATTTACTTGGTGGACGTATGCCCATTACCTTAATACGGATATCATTTTTAAACAGAAAAAGGAAATTTTAGAGCTCAACTGTTATAAGGCCAGTTTTGACTTGCAAGGAGCAGTTGACCAAGAGTTATTTGAGGATAGCATTGGCATGCGCGTTTTTTTGAATACAAATTACCCCGAATTAGAGGTAATCATTTTAGACCCATTTTTGCCCCTACAAAATTTCATGATAAGGCCGAGTTTGGAGAGTTACAACACGTTAAACACCAAGTTTAACCGAAAGCTTTTTATGTACGTTGCAGAAGGGTTTGTGATGATGATTTTGTTGTTAATGGGTGTGATTGTAATCTACAGGAGTTTTAAAAAGGAGCTGTTTTTAAAAAGGTTGCAAAATAATTTCTTATTATCAGTTACGCATGAATTAAAGACACCGCTAACTGCTATGAAATTATACATGGAAACAATCTTAAAAAGGCCGCTAAGTGCAGCGCAAATTCAAACCATTGCACAAAATTCTTTGAATGAAACTGACCGATTAAAAGAACAGGTAGAAAAACTTTTGCTATCTGCCCAACTCGATAGCAGCAAGTATGTTTTAGATAAACATCATATTAACCTGAGTGAACTAACACTTGAATTTGTTTTAAATTACAATAAGCCAAGACCATATAGTGAGGCAATAGAGATTGATATTCAAGACCAAGTGATTCTAAACGCAGATGCTTCGGCCATTGAAATGATTTTATCAAACCTAATTGGAAATGCAATAAAATATGGCGGTTCTTTAGGAAAAACTAAGGTAACCTTAAAACAAGAAGGAAAATCCATATTATTGTTGGTGAGTGATGAAGGCCCAGGTATAAGCGAAAACAATAAAAAAATGTTGTTTAACAAGTTCTTTAGGATAGGGGATGAAAACACCCGGAAAACAAAAGGCACTGGTTTGGGGTTATTCATCGTGAAGCATTTGGTGCAGTTGCATCAAGGAAAAATTAGTGTATTAGATAATCATCCGCAAGGATCCATATTTCAAATCAAATTAGAATCAGATGCAAACTAGAATATTATTAGTGGAAGATGAGGTTAATTTGCAACATGCCATTAAGCTAAACCTTGAGTTAGAAGGGCATCAAGTGCAAGTTTCGGGAACAGGAACGGATGCCATAAAGCGGTTTCGAGAGCAGAAATTTGATTTAGTGGTATTAGACATTATGCTTCCCGAAATGGATGGTTTGATGGTATGCGAAAATATTCGAATGTACGATCAACACATTCCCGTTCTATTTCTTTCGGCCAAAAACACCCCGCTAGACAGAATAAACGGACTAAAAAAAGGTGCAGACGATTATCTTACGAAACCTTTTGAACTCGAAGAATTGATTTTACGAATTACCAAGCTAATTGATAGAAGTAAGCAAATAAAGAGTAACAATGAAAGTAAGGTGCCAAAATTATTTCATTTTGGAAACAATTGGATCAATTTTGAAAGCCATGAAGCCCAAGGCGTAACAGGTAAATTTGAACTAACCAAAAAGGAAATTATGCTCATGCGCTTGCTCATCGAAAACAAGGAACAAGTAGTGAGTAGAGAACATATTTTAAAGGTAGTATGGGATTATACGGTAATACCCAATACCAGAACCATAGACAACTTTATTCTTGCACTTAGAAAATATTTTGAGGAAGACCCTAAAAATCCAGCTTTCATTCAGTCGGCAAGAGGCGTTGGGTATAGGTTTTCTGGTTCAGAATAACCACTAATTTAGGTTGCAGTTAAACATCCAGCGAATTCCATATTTATCTGTGATAGTACCAAATCTTGCGCCCCAAAAAGTATCTTGAAGAGGCCTGGTAATGTGACCTCCTTCTGATAAATTACTAAACACCCTATCCAATACAAATACCTCCATAAAGCTAAGCATCATGTTACTGTTAATTGGCATTTCCTTGGCTTGTAAATCATCCCTTCCCATAAACTCGTCATCCTCAAATTTGAGGCTTACATGCATTACTTTTGGCCCATACCAACAGGGATGGTTGCTGGTGCGCCATCATATCTAGAAATTTCACTCAATTTGCCATCAAACACTTGAGCATAAAATTCAAATGCTGATTCTGATTCGCACGTACCATTAAAATCTAGATAAGGAGATAGATTATATTCCATGATTTTCACCATAAGTAATTAAATAATATTAACTATTGCAATTCCTTTGCAAGAAATTTAGCGGTATGACTTCTTTTAACCTTAATTAACTCCTCTGGAGTGCCCACGCCTATTAATTCCCCTCCATATTTCCCACCTTCAGGACCAATATCCACCACATAATCGGCCACCTTTATCATGTCCATATTATGCTCTATAACCAGAACAGTATTCCCTTTTTCAACCAATTTTTGTAATACATCTAATAGCACTTTTACATCTTCAAAATGCAAACCTGTAGTAGGTTCGTCCAAAATATAAAAAGTATTTCCAGTATCCTTCTTACTAAGTTCTGTTGCCAATTTTACCCGTTGCGCTTCTCCACCACTTAGGGTGGTGCTTTGTTGCCCTAAGGTAATGTATCCCAAACCAACATCATTTAAGGCTTGTATTTTTCGCAAGATATGAGGGGTGTTTTCAAAAAAATGAACAGCCTCTTCTATAGGCATGTTTAACACATCATTGATGCTTTTTCCTTTAAACCTTACTTCTAAAGTTTCCCTGTTATAACGCTTTCCATTGCAAGATTCACATTTAACATAAACATCGGGTAAGAAGTTCATTTCAATGCTACGCATCCCAGCTCCCTGACAGGTTTCACACCTGCCACCCTTCACATTAAACGAAAATCTACCCGGCTTATATCCCCTAATTTTGGCCTCTGGTAAATTTGCAAAGAGGTTTCTAATTTCACCAAATACCTCTACATACGTTGCAGGATTACTCCTTGGAGTTCTACCAATAGGCGACTGATCAATTTCAATAACTTTATCGATATGTTCCAAGCCTTTTATTGAACTATAGGCCAAAGGCTTTTGATGACTACCATAAAAATGCTGGCGCAATATGGGATACAAAGTTTCATTAATTAAAGATGATTTTCCGCTTCCACTTACGCCCGTAACAGAAATAAAGGTGCCCAAAGGAAAAGAAACATTAACCTTTTTAAGGTTGTTTCCAGTTGCCCCTTTAATTTGCAAAAACTTGCCATTTCCCTTTCTTCTTTCTGCTGGAATTTCTATTCTTTTTGTGCCATTTAAATATTGTGCCGTTATAGAATTACTTTTTAAAATATCCTGCATGGTACCCATTGCAGCAATATGTCCGCCGTGCACCCCAGCCCCATAACCAATATCCAAAATAAAATCACTTTCCTCCATCATGTCTTTGTCGTGTTCTACAACAATTACACTATTTCCCAAGTCTCTCAACGCTTTAAGTGAATCAATTAAACGGTTATTATCGCGTTGATGTAACCCAATACTAGGTTCATCCAAAATATATAAAACACCCACCAATTGAGACCCAATTTGAGTGGCTAAACGAATGCGCTGTGCCTCGCCACCACTAAGGGTTTTAGCTGGCGAATTTAGCGTTAAGTAATCTATCCCAACACCACGCAAAAATTCAATTCTACTTCTTATTTCCTTTAAAATTTCGCTAGCAATAATCTGTTGTTTTGCATCTAAGTAGGTTTCAATCTGGCTGAACCAATCGCCCAATGCACCAATTTCCATAGCCGCCAGATCTGCAATATTTTTTTCGCCAATTTTGTATTGCAAAGATTCTTTCTTTAACCTTGCGCCTAAACAATCTGGGCAAACTTGAATTTCCATAAATTCTTCGGCCCATTTATAAATGGCATCATAACTTTTCTCATGAAAGTGTTTGGTAATAATTGTAACCAATCCCTCCCATTTACTGTTATAATTTTGGGTGTAGCCACTGCTGTATTGAAACGGCACAACCAAAGGCTCATCAGTGCCATATAATATGGCTTCAAGTGCCTCTTTAGATATCTTTTCAATAGGATCGGCAAAAGAGAACTTATGTCTTTTTCCTACCTCACGCAATTGCAAAAAGGTCCAATTATCGCGAGCCTCGCCAATGGGTGCTAACGCTCCTTTATTAATACTAAGTTTTGGATCAGGTATAATTGCCTTTTCATCAATAATACTTTTGAGACCTAAACCATCACATGATGGGCAAGCACCGTAAGGAGAATTAAACGAAAAAGTATTGGGTTGTGGCTCATCATAACTTATGCCACTTATGGGATCCATGAGAAACTTACTAAAATGATAAACTTGATCGTCTCCATGGTCTAAAACAACCATTGTACCCTTACCCATGCGAAGGGCACTTTTAACGCTTTCTCCTATTCTAAATCGTGCCCCTTTGCTTGTTTCAATGCGGTCGATAATTACCTCAATATCGTGAATTTTGTACCTATCTGCTTGCATTTTTGGCACAATATCTGTCACTACACCATCTAAGCGAACCTTGGTATAGCCTTGCTTTCTAATTTGTTCAAATAACTCTCTATAATGCCCTTTTCTTCCTTTTACGAGCGGCGCCAATATGGAGATTTTTCTTTGTTCAAATTTATTCACCAATGTGCCAATAATTTGCTCTTCGGTAAACTTAACCATTTTCTCACCACTCACATAACTAAATGCATCGGCGGCACGCGCATATAACAAACGCAAGAAGTCATAAATCTCGGTAATGGTTCCTACGGTGGATCTTGGGTTCTTGTTTACCGTTTTTTGTTCTATGGCAATAACAGGAGAAAGCCCATTTATCTTATCTACATCAGGCCTTTCCATATTTCCTATAAACTGCCGTGCATAGGCCGAAAAGCTCTCCATATACCGACGCTGCCCTTCGGCAAAAATGGTATCGAATGCCAAAGAAGATTTACCACTTCCACTTAAGCCAGTAATGGTAACTAACTTGTTTCGTGGAATATTTACATCAATGTTTTTAAGGTTATGTTCCCTTGCCCCTAAAATCTCAATTACATCTGATTCAACTAAAACTATTTCTTCAGAATTCAACTCATTTTTATTAACCACTAAATCTTGTTCGTTTATTTTTTTCACCATACCCTAAATTCTCACTTATGAAAGGATTATTCATGCATAAAATAGCGGCAAAAACTGCCAATATTTGCTATTACTAATTCATTTAATCCCGAGACAAAATTAATGAAATTGAATCAAAGCAATAACTTTATATTTAAGTAATTGCCTAATTCTTTTATATATAGCCTTTCATTTGATATACCGCCAAACCAATCCACTCTTTAATTAAATATGTCCAGATTTGCAAGCCTCCATAATTGGGAAGTAGGGTGTTTAAGACAGTATCCTTGCTTCTTATGCTTCTTATATCTGTGCTATATGCATCTACCTTGAAACCTTGCTTTTCAAAACAAGCCATAGCCCGCCGCATGTGAAATCCTGCGGTACACAACAAATACTTTTTTTGACCCCAATTAGCATCCCGTTTTTGCAACATTTTTGCAGTAAAGGCGGCGTTTTGATAGGTATTTACAGAAACCGTTTCAATCCAAATGCAAGAATCGGGAATGCCACATTTAACCAAAAAAGCCTTACCTAATTTCGCTTCTGGCTCATAATCGCTAAAAATAGTATCTGAGCCGCCGGTATAAATTATTTTAGGAGCAATGCCTCTTTTAAACAAATCTATGGCCTGCAACATCCGGTCATTGCCATCACTAAAATTGGTTCTATTTTGACCATTAACAGAATAGTTTACCACAAATCCCGACGGAATAATGATGGCATCATATTGATTTTTTTTAGAAAGGGCAATAGGTTCAACTTCATACCATGCCATCATGTTTTGCGCAATCCAAGGATTGGTAAAAAAAATGAGCAAGCCTACACCCCAATATAAATAGCTCTTTATTTTGGTGATAAAATAAATAACGAATAATAAGATTATGCTACTAACAGGTGCAATAAGGGCAAACAGTACTTTTGATAAAAAATAAAACATGCTTATTAATGGTTAAAATATTGATAATAGCAGATACAAATTACCATAGCAAAGAATAAAACATCTTTTAAGACCTTTCGTTTTGGTCGAATAAAATAATTAGCCATAATCATAGACAATGTGACACTTAAAAAACTTAAGCCAAACACGAAACCTTGATTTTCTGCAAAAACTAGAACTACCCCAAACAGGAGCATCACAAGGATAATCAATTGTATTCTTCGCGTTTTAACCTTATTCCTTAAAAAGTTTAATTGAAGCTCTATCGTAGAAAACACAAAAACGGGAATGAGAATCAACCAAATTATACCTTCAACAAAGGTAATTCCTATTGGATTAAAATAATTTTTAGTGAGCGAATTTTCCAACGATTTTATAAAATCATTTAAATGGTCGAACAGAAAGAATGCAATACCCAAAAAATATGCAGGTAATAATATTCCGAACAAGGGCACAAGCAAATACCTAATATTAAACGCTGTCATGTACAATACGCTTATCAAAATAAATGGCAGATATAGGATCAAATCATAATCTAGGAGTAAACCCAATCCCAGCAAAACACTGGCATCAAAAACCAAAAACAAAGGTCTTTGAGATTCGTATAAATAGCATAAGCGATTCAACAAAAGAATGATAAAGGTATTTGCTAGCAATTGAGGCGAAAGTTGCAATTGCTCTGGATAAATACTGTTAAGCAAAATATAAAACAAACCAGGTAAAACACTTCCTTTATAGATAATATCGTGTTCGCTGCTAATATAATTAACGAGCAAACCTTGAAGAAAAACAACAATGATAGCCAAAATCATGTTCTGGTTAGTGAACAATTGATGGTTTTTTAGCCAATCAAATATGAGCAAAGAAAAGGGTGTATTTAATTCTGGTTCAATTGGCGTTGGAACTATAAAAATAGCAAATCTTATCAGTATGGTAAAAATAACCAAACCAGCAATTGAAAAAAGGGTATTAGATCTAAAAATTCCTAACAAAGCCTATCAATTAAAAGGTTATACGAATTAAGGCAAATTGCTTATCTCTGATAGTTACACCAATTAAGGTATTGGGACCAGTTTGTTTGCACTCACTGGGAATAAGTGCAACGCTAAAATTACTAGATTTAACCGCAATTCGCTCATCAGATTTTCCTTGATAATTAACTAGGTGCACCATAATATTTCCATCCTTATCTAGTTCCGAATTGTACAAAACAAAAATATTGTCTTGCGTGGGTAAGGTTGCGATTCCAGAAATATACCCTCCATCGCCAATGGAGCTTTGCCGCTTACGAATCATATCGCCAAAATGGATACTCCCATCCTTGTTTATAGAGAACAAGGCAACATCATCATAATTATAGGTAACACGAATCCCTTCCTGCGGTATATTATTCATATAATAATTAAAGCGCTGTTCAATTCTAGAATATTTTTCGGCCACCAAAAACACCCCACCATCGCTTCTTGGAATAATTTTTCGGATGAAATAATTTTTTAAATTCGGATTCCTTTTTTCAATCTTGCCGCCAGTTACTTGTTGCAAGATTTCAACCTCAATGGGTGCGGCATATTTTTCTTCCGTGCTTCGTTTGGGTATGCTAAAGCGCTCCATAAAATAACCATTAACCAAATCTTGTCCTTTTTCCGAATAAAAGCCCAAAACAGAGATTGTTTGGTTAAAATTATTCACGGTCATGGCCAATTCCTCAATAAATATTTGGTCATTCCCCAATTGATAGGCCAACATTTTATCCTCTGAAGGATAGTAGGCATACAAAAAGAAATCGCGGTTATCTACCTGCTTGTTATTTGTTTTTGCAGGAAAATCAATTAGCACAAATGCATTGCCCGTATTGTCTAACTCAAAATTGGTGATAAACACTTCATCTGGACTTTCATTTAGTGTGAATTGCTTTCCAAATTGTTGCTGAACCAATTCATTATATCCATACAAATTGAGCTTACACTCTCCTGTTGCAGCGCTTTTAGTTAAAAACATAACCAACACATTCTTTTTGTTGGAGGACGTTTTAATTTGAATCTTTCTCTTTTCAATAAATTGTGATGCAGGGAAACTGCAAATTACATTTGGCAAGCCCACAGATTTTAAATTGGCATCCACTTTCTGAACCAAGAGGTCGATATTGGCGGTATTGGTATTTTTTGCACTGATAAAAATATACAGTTCGTTGCTTACCAATAACACCCTTTCAATATTTCCATTAATAGCCACTGGTGCAGGAATACTCATTTCTAAGGACAGGTTATTTCGGTATTTTTCTATTATAACATCTCTAGAAAAATCAGAGGATTTGCACCTCAAAACATAAACTCCAGAAGGAGACTCCCCAACCACTTGTGAATACTGAGATTTAGACTTAATTTTTTGCGTATTTCCCCATTCCACATTTTGACTAAACAATTTGTGACTCAGGATAAAAAGGAAACACAAAAAAAACCAACGAAATGCCATTTCTTTGTAGGATAATTCAAAAAAGCGAAGATACTTTTTCCTAGCTATTTTTTGGGAGAAAATTAAATGGGCAGCACAAAATTATTTGATACAGCAAAAAAACAAGAGGAAGCAGTTATCGTAGGCGTGGTAAACTACCAACAGCGGCTTGAGCAAGCCGAAGAATATTTAGATGAATTGGCGTTTTTGGCTCAGACCGCTGGTGCTTTGGTAAAAAAAAGGTTTCTTCAAAAACTAAATTACGCCAATCCCAGAACCTTTATTGGGGAGGGAAAGCTACAGGAAATTTCGGAATACGTTATTGAACACGAAATAGATATTGTGATATTTGACGACGAATTAAGTCCCTCACAATTAAGGAACTTAGAACATACCTTAAAGTGCAAAATATTGGATAGAAGTATCCTAATCCTCGATATTTTTGCAAGTAGGGCTAAAAGTGCGCAAGCCAAATTTCAGGTTGAATTGGCTCAAACCCAATATTTGCTTCCTCGCTTAACAAGAATGTGGACACACTTGAGCAAACATAAGGGCGGAATTGGAATGAAAGGTCCTGGTGAAAGTGAAATTGAAACCGATAGACGTATCTTAAGAAACAAAGTAACCAAGCTTAAGGAAAGATTGGATGTAATAGATAAGCAGGCAGCAACACAAAGGAGAAATCGCGACACAAAAACAAGGATTTCTTTTGTGGGATACACCAATGTGGGCAAATCTACCTTGATGAATTTGCTTGCCAAAAGTGATGTTTTTGCGGAGGATAAATTATTCGCAACCTTAGATAGTACGGTAAGAAAGGTTGATTGGCCGGAGGCTTCTTTTCTATTAACGGATACGGTTGGATTTATCAGAAAACTGCCACATCAATTGGTAGAATGTTTTAAATCTACACTCGATGAAATTAGGGAGGCGGATATTTTGTTGCATGTAGTGGATGTTAGTCATGCCACCTTTGAAAACCAAATTCATGTGGTTAACGAAACCCTAAAAGAAATTGGGGCTTTAAACAAGACAATTATTTTAGTATTTAACAAAATAGATTGCCTAAAAGAACCCTTTATGATGGGCGATGAAACAATGGAAAGCAAGGAGGCCTATTTAAAGCAACTTAGTCAATCTTGGATGGCCAAAGAAAATAATCCCGCCATCTTTATTTCTGCGCACAAAAAGCTGAATATTGATGAATTAAAAACCGTTATAAATCAAGCTGTTATAAATCACCAAAAATAAACAAAATCATCTAAACACATTTTAATTATTTAAAAGTTTATAGAAGTAAATTGGGCGAACTGCCATAAATATTTATTTTCGCAATTCCGCATATTTATGAACAACGTAGAAAACAATATAGAATTAAGTGTCGTAATGCCTTGTTTAAATGAGGCAGAAACCATAGAAATTTGCATTAAAAAGGCATTTTCATGGATGGAAAAAAATGGCGTATCTGGCGAGGTAATCATAGGCGATAATGGCAGTACAGATGGCTCCCAAAAAATGGCTGAAGACCTTGGCGCTCGGGTAGTAGCCGTTCCAAGAAAAGGCTATGGTAGCGCCTTAATGGGTGCAATTGAAACGGCCAAAGGCAAATACGTAATCATGGGCGACAGCGATGATAGCTATGATTTTAGTGAGTTAGGATTATTCATTGCAGAGCTTAGAAATGGAAAAGATTTGGTAATGGGAAACCGATTTTTAGGCGGCATAGGCGAAGGGGCAATGCCCTTTTTACACAGATATTTAGGCAATCCTGTTCTTTCCTTCATTGGTCGCTTGTTTTTTAAATGCCCTGTAGGTGATTTCCATTGTGGATTGCGTGGGTTCAGACAAGATATTGTGGGCTTGCTCGACTTAAAAACAACTGGGATGGAATTTGCCAGTGAAATGGTTGTGAAAGCCACTATTTTTAAATTAAACATAACAGAAGTTCCAACCACGCTGCGCAAGGATGGTAGGTCTAGACCTCCACATTTGAGAACTTGGAGAGACGGTTGGAGACACCTTAGATTTTTATTGATTTATAGTCCTCGTTGGCTATTTTTATACCCAGGGTTGTTTTTGATGATTCTTGGCTTAATTATGAGCATCCTAATTGTTCAAGGACCGGTAGACATGTTTAACCAAGTTTATTTTGATACCAATACGTTGTTATATGCTGGTGCATTTATAATTGTTGGATATCAAGCGGTAAGTTTTGGCGTATTTACCCGGGCATATGCCGTGCAAGTAGGCTTTTTGCCTGAAAAAGATTCACTCACCAAGGCCGCTCAAATGGTCTCTATGGAATTGGGATTAATTATTGGAATTATCATTTTATTTGCAGGCATGGGAGGCTCCTTTTATTCAATATATGTTTGGGAACAAAGTCATTTTGGTCAGTTAGATTATTCTAAAATTCTTCGCATAGTTATTCCAAGTGTGGTTGCCATTATCATTGGACTTCAAACAATTTTATCGAGTTTCCTTCTTAGCGTGTTAAGCGTTAATAAAAAATAGGCTAAATATTAAATGAAAGCAATAGACAAATACCTTCAAGGGGTTAGAATTAAAAAAGCAAAGAAATTCGTAAATAAGGGCGATTCTGTGCTAGATATTGGGAGCGTAGATGGCATTATGTTTGAAAATTGGAAAGGATATATTTCAAAAGGGGTGGGTGTTGATCCTACTTTGAAAGAAAAAGTAACGACCGATTTTTATGAATTATTTCCAGGCTATTTTCCAGAAGCATGTCCATCGGGAATGCAGTTTAATGCCATAACTTTGTTAGCCGTTCTTGAACACATACCCAGCACCGAACAAAAAAAATTAGCCCAAAACTGTTGCGATTATTTGTTGCCAAAAGGGCGCTTAATCATAACAGTTCCATCACCTCAGGTGGATCAGATTTTAAAGGTTTTATTAAAATTACGGATAATTGAAGGAATGAGTCTGGAAGAGCATTACGGTTACAAACCAGAAGATACTGAAACCATTTTTTCATCGCCCCTTTTTAAATTAATTCACAAAGGGAAATTTCAATTTGGTCTTAATAATTTATTCGTTTTTGAACGTCTTTAAATAACAATAGCAAATACCCATTCAATGGAAATAAATACATTACTCGACAACAGAACAAGTGTTATTATTGATTCAAGAAATGTAGACCATACATTTTGGGGCGCATTGCATCAATTGCTATCAAAAACCAAACAAGACATTGAAATTCATTGTTTGGTAAAAGCGGCTCCAACAGAAAAAACCATTTTAGACTGGGCACAAAAAGGCAAAATTGTGGTTCAAGTTACAGACTCAAACATTGGGCTGAACCAAAATATTTCCCAATTACTGGAAGGTGCAACTGGCGCACAAAGTATCATCGTTTATAACCCCATTCATTCACTTGGAAATTTACTTCAAACATTCCAGTCACACAAAAAACAAATACAAGCCAATTCTCTTTATGTAGGTACTCAGAGCAAAGTAAAAGGAAGTAAGCAAAGTGTTCCGCTAGTCAACAAAATAAGCAATAGCCTTACCCGCATATTCACCTCAGTTCAATTAACAGATGCTAATTCGGGCGTATTATTTGGCAAAACAGAAAGTTTAAAGGGGTTTTTCAACTATAAATTGGCCAGTGCAAACAATTATCTGCAAACGCTTAACCTGGCCAAATCAAACAATTTAACCCTGGTTGAACTAGCCATTTCATTAGACAATATCCCGTCATTTTCTCCAATTAAAGTGCTGTCTCAGGTGTTTTCATTGAGGTATCAATATTTCATTCAGGATTCACTTTGGCAATTAAAGTACAGCAAATCAGATATAAGAGATGGAAATCATCCCTTGTATCGCTTGGCATATTTTGCCATGATTATGGTATGCATTTTTTCGATGCCCATTTTGAGTCAGGATTTTGGTAGCACGTGGGACGAAAAAGCACACAACGATTATTCCCAATTGGCATTTAATTACATCACCACTTTTGGTTCAGACACAGCTGCCTTGGCCGAACCAACCAACAGTGCAGATTATATTAGGCAGGCGTATAGATTTTATGGCGAGCAATTGAATACCATATCTGCCTTTGCCTATAATTGGTTTGGGACAGGGGTATATGAAACCAGGCATTTTATAAACTCAATTTATGGGCTAATTGGAATCATATTTACCTCCTTAATTGCCTTTGAACTTGCCGGTTGGAGAGCCGCATCAATGGCCTTGCTTTTTATGTTTTTCAACCCTGGTTGGCTAGGGCATAGCATGAACAATCCAACAGATATTCCCTTTGCAACAGGATTTGCTTTTGCTGGCTACTTCATTATTAAGGTAATGCGAAGTCTGCCAAAGCCCAGATTTCGCGATTTATTTTGGTTGGCATTTGGTCTCGGAATAGGCATTGCATCGCGTGTTGGCGCATTTCTAATTGTTGCCTATTTAGGTTTGTTCCTTGGAGTTAGTTTCTTAGATAATATTAGAAGAAAGAAAGCAAAAATTGGAGAGATGATTATACCTTATGCCAAAATTTTCTTGATAGTGGCTATCATTGGGTATATTATTGGAATTGCCATTTGGCCTTATGCATTAGACAACCCTATTAAACATCCGTTTCAAGCGTTTGCCAAGGCCGCAGAGAATGCCTTTTACACCAATAATGTGGAGTTATTTGATGGTAAGAGAATGTACATGATTACAGATGCCCCTTGGTATTACGTATTTAAATTTATGGGAATGGGCAATCCGCTTTATTTGATAATTGGCCTTGTATTATCCATTGTTTTGGTATCGCCATTGAAGAAGAAAATAGGAATTGGTAATTGGTTAATGCTGTTGTTCATGATTTTCTTCCCCATTTTTTATGCCGAATATAGCAACATCAATTACTATAATGGATGGCGTCATTATTTGTTCATCCTACCCTTTTTGATTCCATTGGCAGCAGTTGCGTTTGATTACTTGTTTACACTTTCAAAACCTATTGCTTTAACAAGTGCTTTGGTTCTGTTAGGATTATTTGCCAAACCTACCATTTGGATTGCACAAAATCACCCAAATGAATACGTCTATTTCAACGAATTGGTGGGTGGATTAAGTGGGGCTTATGGCGTATACGAGACCGATTATTACAGCAATTCTTGTCGCGAAGCAGCAGAATGGATTGCTAAGCAACATCCAAAAGACACCTTGGTTATTGGAATTAATAACGAAACAACTACTGCATCTTATTGGGCAAAACAAATTAATCCAAGACTTAATTTTGTTTGGACTAGGGAAACAGAAGAACAGAAATTAGCATGGGATTACCTCATTTTAACTACCCGTACCTTTTCAAAAAACGAGTTGCAGAATGGTTCGTTTCCGCCCAAAGGAACTGTATATACGGTAGAGGCAGACGGCATTCCATTGGCAGCAGTAATTAAAAGGGAGAACTATAGCATGCCAAGAGGATATTTGGCCTTAGACAGACAAGACTTTGATTCGTCAATTTATTACTTTGAAGATGCCGTTAAATACGCCCCTAAAGACGAAGAAACCTGGCGCATGCTTGGCTTTTCTCTTATTAATAGAGGCAGGTTAGATAGCGCCGAAATCATGCTTAAAAAGGCCATTGAAATTTATCCAGAAAACTTTACAGCTTATAACAATTTAGGGTTAGTATATTTTAACAATAAGGACTTTGTAAAAGCGACCGAAGCTTTTAATAAAAGCACGCAATACAAGGAAAATGTAACAGAAAGTTGGTATTATTGTGCGTTGGCATATCTCAATTTAGGCGATTATCCAAATGCTATAAAGCGGCTAGAAATGGCCGTAAAACACAATGCTAGCATTCCAGAAGTTTACTACTATTTAGCAAAATCTTATTATGCCACTGGAAGCTTGCAAAAAGCAGCAGATAATTACCAACTTGCTCTCGGTTTGAACCCAAAAATGGGACCAGCATGGTTGGAATTGGCAGAAGTGTTTAATAAATTAAATCAACCCGATTTTGCCAAACAATGTATGGAAAGATACAGGGCAATAGGCGGCCAATAAGGTTCTTAAAGTTCTTTTATTAACAGCAAATTAAGAAATTGTCTATTTTTTGTAATTTATCTAAAGCCTTATGTATGTAAGAACACAGCAGTTTATCCAACTTTGTTAAGCCTTTACAACACGTAATCCACCATTTCACCTAAACGTAGGTCGATTTAGCACTGCTATTTTCAACTTAGATTCGTACTTGATGATACTCATAAACAAGTACGAACCCATAATCTCAATTGATGAAGCCTTTCTTCATTGCGTTCAAGAGCAGATTGAACTTTCAAAGATATTTGAGTTTATTGATCTGCCAGACGGAATAAGGAATATTGAGCGGGTAAACAGTGCCATACTGAGAAACTACTATGCAAATGCATTAGACAATAATTTACTTGATGTTAAGAATGTAAAATACCTCGTTAACAAAAACCTACGAGCAAGTAATATGGCCGAGCGGGCTGTAGAGCAGTATCAAAAAGCAGAACAATTTGTTACTGAACAATTACATGAAAAACTAAGCATAGAATTTTTAGGTCAACTTCAAAAAATAATTGTCGACGACCTATATCAAAACAACAAAGAAATAAACCTTTTTTCTAGTCAAAATTCGAGGTTACCAGAGCGCCTTAGCATGGAAACCGAAATGGAATTGGAAAGTTTATTTGAATTCCTAAATAATGATACCGAATTTCACCCAATTATACAAAGTTGGATTCTGCATTTCCGCATCATGTCGATTCCACTCTATAGCGAAGCCAAATCCAAATTTGCAAATTTGCTCCAGTTGTTTTGGCTCAAGAAAAACAAAATGGACATGCATGGTTTACTTTGCTTAGAGCACGAAATTTACATCAACAAGATAAACTACGACGAAATTATAAATAATGCCATCCTAGGCCAGGAAAACGGCCTTAATGAGCAAATTGCCTTTGGACTACAGCTCCAAGAAATGCAATTAGGCAGGTTAAAAGACCTATTCAGAAATTACTTTAGACAACAGGTTGATTTTGATAAATTAAATCCGCGTCAAAAGAATATCATGAACTATGTATTTGAGCGTGGATACAAACTAAAGGAAATAGATGATAGCATTCTAAATAAAAGACAGAAGCTTATCATGTATATTATACAGCATAGGGGTTTTATTTCTACCAAAGAACTGGTGAACGAATTTGATTGCAATAGAAAAACCATTCAAAGGGACTTTCAATTGCTATTGGACTTAGGCTTAGTTAAATCTATAGGAGCGGGTGCAGGTTTAAGATATTGTGTAAACCTGCATGAAAAAGGAAATCCGCTATTGGAAAAATACCAAGCGGATTTCGTAAATTTAAATAATTCAAATGAAAATTATAATAGCGAGGAACTATAGTTCGTCCTCGTTATAAAAATAATCTTCGTTTGTTGGATAATCTGGCCATATCTCATCAATGGTCTCAAATGGCTCGCCATCATCTTCCAATTCTTGTAAATTTTCTATCACCTCTAGAGGTGCTCCAGAACGGATAGCATAATCTATTAATTCGTCTTTTGTGGCAGGCCATGGTGCATCGTCAAGATACGACGCTAATTCTAGTGTCCAGTACATAATTTAACTGTTTAATTTAACGCGAAATTATAAAAACCAAGGACTTATCAATCAAGTTTTTGTTATTATATATAATTAATGTGAAACTTCTTGATTTACAAGCCATTCATTTATTTTATTTCGAGCCAATTTCCCGTTTTCTATGCTTGGAAATTCATTTATGCAAAAAAATCGCTTTGGAGATTTCTGCTTTAATCCCATTTTATGTAAGCCAATTAAGACCTCCTTAAAAGATTCTGTAGAAATTATTCTATTGGTAACTAAGACCAATTCATTGCCCCATTTTGTGCTGGGAATGCTGCTAATAATTGCCTTACAATTAGCATCTAAAATCCCTAAACCCAAAATGGCATTTTCTATTTCCTCTGGACTAATTTTGATGCCCCCAGAGTTCACCACAAAGTCTACTCTACCAATCCATTCAAATTGATTTGGTTCGACCCAAATTCCTAAATCTTGTGTAATTAATTCTTCTTCTAAAAATGGCACTTTAATGCAAATCTGTTGATTCATATTAATGCGTACCGTATAGGGTTCAAGAATTTTATACCCGTTATTTTGGTTCAGCCTTTTTAGAGCCACATGAGAAAGTGTTTCTGTCATGCCATAACTGAGGTAACTAGCCACCTGCATTTTGGAGAGTTGATTGGCTTTATTTAAATCTAAGGAGCTTCCGCCAATCAATACATTTCTGAACCGCTCGTATTTCTCTTTTGAGAATGAAGCATCCATTAATTGTGGCGGCACAAACGACCCAAAAGTAAAGGAATGTGTATGAGGAATTTTATCAAAAACATTGGAGCTTGGATGTGTAAAGGTCACCTCACAATTGAGCAACATCGCCCTTGCCAACATCATTGCCCCGCCTACAAATGAGGTATCAATGCAGATCAAAAAATGTTCGCTCTCTGGCACTAAGCCCAGGGCTTTAATGGTTGCCTCTGCACTAATTTTGAGTTGCCACCTCCTAAAAACAAATTCCTTAGGAGCACCTGTTGAACCGCTACTTTTAAAGACAAAGGGCTTATCTAATTGCCAGTTTTCAATAAATCTTTGAGCGCTTTTTAGAAAGGGTTCACTAAAGTCCTTTTCCAAAAAACTTACTATTGAATACTTCTCCTTGTCATAATTTAAACCCAAAAACATTTCACAAAGGTATATAAAAAGAAAGTCCCGCTATATAGCGAGACTTTCAACCCATAAATCAATCAATTTTTCTGTATTAAAAGTTTTCGGTTCAGCACCAAATTATTGGCGCCTTCTATCCTTACAAAATAAATTCCACTGCCTAATTCTGGCAAACTATAAGACTCATTAAAACTTGCAGCATTCAAATGAGATTGTTTAAATACAATAATCTCCTTGCCAGTAATATCCATCAATGAAATTTTTAGGTCGCTTGCCTGCTTTAATTCAAATGCTACATGCAATTTATCTCCATTTACAATTGGATTTGGGAATAGGTTCAAATCTGAAAGTAAATAGCGCTCATTTATGCCAGAAGAAAGCTTCTCGTTAACAGTATAAACTACTTTGCGAACCATGGTGCGGTTATTTGCAAAAGCGCCATAGAAATCTACGGCACCAGAACCTGAAGCCGGTGCAACCCAAGTAAAAGTAAAAACGCCAGGGTCTGTTGTTTTTGGTGATGTATGCGTAATGTATTTACCACCAATCAATTGATTTCCTGCACCCGCTGTTAAAGTTCCCATTAATGTGCCATCAGTCTTTTGCGGACTAACACAAAGACCTTTGTTACCATTTCCATCAATAGAAGCAGTAATGGTATATGAAGCACCTGGTGTATACCCTTCAACCGGAATATTACTCGATAAAATACCTGTTACACTTGAGGCTGTTACATTGTGACATCCAGAAGTAGCGCAAGTTTTACCTCCATCGCCAGGCGATCCTGTGCGTCCGTCGGAGGGTGCACCAGTAGGATAAGATTGTAAATTAGGTAAGCCAATAATTAGGAATGCAAACGAAGATAAAAGTAGTAATGTTTTTCTTTTCATAGTATTATTTCATTTAATGTATAGACAAATAAATTTAAAAAAGGTTGCAAAACAAAAAATTAGCCATTTTATCTTGCTCTTATCCAAGGCAAAGGATTTTGAAACTCACGTTGTTTCCAAACTTCAAAGTGAAGTCTGCTACTCCCATCTTCTGCAATGATAGCAACCTCCCCAAGCACATCGTCAATCCCAATCTCTTGCCCAATTTTAACCTTTACTGTCTCAAGTCGCGCATAAACAGTAAAATACTCTCCATGACTTACCAACACCACTTTATCGAGCCCAGGTATTGGAAATATCCCCTTAACAGTTCCTTTAAAAACAGGCTTCACAACTGCACCATTCGCCGTGCTGATATCAATTCCATTGTTGGTGGTAACCACACCCTTTAAAGTAGAATGAGCATGCTCGCCAAAGCTTTGGAATAACTGACCTTTTACAGGCCAAGGCAATTTTCCTTTATTGCCCGCAAAATCACCACTAAGTTTTAAATCTGATACTGATAAATAACTATTATTAGTTTTAGGAGCAGTAGGCTTGTTATTCTTTTTTGCCTCTCTCGCACGCTTGATTTCCTCGGCCTTTCTCGCCGCTGCAATTTCGGCGCTAATTAAGTTACTAATAGCCAAATTAAGCTTTTTAGCCGCTTTCTCTTGTGCGGCAATTATTTGACTTAAAGACCTCACCTTTTGCTGCACCTTAACCAACAAAGTACTCTCCTCCTGCTTATCTAACAACAACTCCTTCTTTTCAGATTCCTTTAATTTTATCAGCCCAATTTTGGCCCTTTTAACCTCAATAATTTCATTCAAGGCCAATATCATTTGATTTTGGGTGTTTAAGATTAGCCGGGCTTGCTGTTGCCTATAATTTCCATACACATTCATGTATTTAATTCTACGCATGGCCTGATCCAAACTCTTTGAATCAAAAACAAATAACATTACTGAACCCACATTGCGTTTCTTATAAACGGAAACTAAATACGCAGCATAATCCAATTTTAAATCGGCTATATCCCTTTTTAACGATTCTACATATTTGTGTTGGTTAGCAATTTCAATGCTAATTTCAAAGGTTTCTTGCGAAACGTTTTCTATTAACTTCTCTCTTGTTCTAATTTGAGTGCCAATTACCTCAAGCTGCTTAATGGAATTGCTTTCCTGAGATTTCACCTTCGACAATTCCTGCCTATTTCTAGAAATTTGCTCTTGTAAAGATTTCCTTTGCGACTCTAAATCCTTCCTTTTACTAGACATCTTTTGAGCAAAAGAAACATTACTCAAAAAAACTAGCAGAAAAAAACCACTAATACACTTTAACTTTATATGATCTAGGTACAACAAACTGAGGCTCCTTTTTTATAGTAGTTGCGAAGTTGCTAATAGAAAACTTGCATTCTATCTTTTTTTCTCCCTGAATGTTGATTACTATCTCGTGCGGATAAACAATTTCTGCCAAATTTTTAAAATCTCCAAACTTAACAAGCATTTCCTGAGATTTAACTTGTTCAGATAAAGATACACTTTGCGTTTTTAAACTGCTATTATAAACTGCCTTTTGCTGAATACCCCCCAAATCAAGTATCAAAATCAGCATTTGCGTAAGGCTATCAACCCTTGTTTTTCCGAGCTTTGGATCAAACATAGCATTTGCCCACACCAAATTCTGAATCTCTGTAAAGCCTAATGGCGCATTTGTAAAACCCTTCATAAATGAATAAGAAGCCGAAATATAATTCCTATTTATCATGTCCAAAATTCTTATCGAATCAGGTTGTATCATTACACGAGCCACATTAACCAAGCCCAAAGCCTTTGCATTTAAAAAAACATATTGCCCTTTTTTGGCCACTACATCCATATTCAAAGAAATGGATTGCTTGCCATCACTATAATCTGTTTCGGAGCTAAAAGAAAGCTCATTGCTGCTATTTTTATTGGCGGCTATTTTTGCAAAAAGCGCTTCCTCTTTTACCAATACTTTAGACTCAAGTGCCTGCTTAGGCAAAGCCTGTTTCTTAGCAACAACAGGCTTTTTCGACTTACAAGAAACAATTCCTATTACTAAAAGGAATAATATATAAATAATCCGCTGCATACCTTTTAATTAAGCTTATTTGAAGCCCTTGTTCTTAATTTTTTGATCTAATTCAATACCTGTAGCACCCAATTCCTTGGCCTTTTTCCATTGCACTATTGCTTCTTCGGTCTGATCCAACTTATATAAAATATCACCTAAATGCTCCCTAACTTCTGCATTGTTTGGCGAAATCTGCAAAGATTTTAACACTTCCACTTTTGCACCCTCGTAATCCTTTTTCATATACAAAATCCAACCATACGTATCTAAGTTAGATGGATTTCCTGCATCCAATTCAATTGAACGCTTGCTCATATTAGCAGCCTTATCCAATTCTGTGTTTCTCAATGAAAGAAAATAAGCATAATTATTCAAGGCCAATGAATTGTTTGGGTCAATGCTCAAAATTGCCTCAAAAGCAGAGTCAGAAGTTGCATATCTGCCATAATAATGGGCCAAATCGCCCAATGAACTCAGCATTTGAATCAACATTGTTTCATCGCCCGCCATATTAACACCCGCTTGCGCCGACTCAAATCCGGCCTTATAATCCTTCAATTGCCTACAAGCAATTCCGTGTAAAATATAGGCAGTTGGATAATCGGGAAACAATGCCATCACCTTTTCACAATCGGCCTTCATCCAATCATATTGCTGTGCTTGCTGGTCGCAAAACAAAATCTGGTCCCACGCCAATAAATAATTACTCGATTTGGCCGTAGCTAGTAAATAATAATTTCTGGCTTCCTCAAGCCTCTTCTCTTGCAGCATTAAATCACCAGAAAACATATAAGGTTCCACGGCATCTGGATTCGCCTCCATAAAGGCAACGTTTAAAGTTTCACACTTTTTCTTATGGTTTGAACCAAAATACATGCTGGGATAAAGTTTTGCCAATACCTGCATTTTAAACTTTGGCTCTAAGGAAGATTTCATGCCAATTAACAATTGAGAAAAACAACCTAAGGTATCACCAATTCTTTGATAATAATCGGCCAGCGAAAAGGCAGCAAAACCATTTAATGAATCTGCCCTTTGTATTTTCTGATAAATGGGAAGCGCTTGCTTTTGCTTCTTCCCGTTCATGTATAAATCGGCCAAAATACCCATATATGCCAATTGATCTGGATAGGCCTTACATAATTTCTCAATCTCCTTGGTAGCAGATTTTATGTTGCCTTTACTCAAATAAAGTTCTTCCTTTTGCCTACTTACTTGCTCAGAAATACCTTTTACTTTCTCATATTCATTTAGGCTTAATATGGCTTTATCAAGCTTATTTGCCATGATGTTTAAAGTGGCACTTTCTATCAAAAAATGTGAATCCTGCGTCTTTTTATAAGCCAATTTACAAACCTCCACAGCCTCACTATATTGCTTATTTGTTTTATACAATTCAATTAAAAACTTGCTGTACCAAACATTATTTGGGTCAAGCTTAAAAGCCCTATCAGCCTCAAGAATGGCCTCATCCGATTGTTTTAATACCACCAATACCGTTGCCAATTGATAATGAACATTTGCAATGGTAGGATTCAACTTTATGGCAGCCCTAAATTCAAAAACAGATTCATCAAAATTACGAATCATTTTCTCCTTCATTCCAGCAAAGAAATGCCTATCGAACTCCATTTGTTGGCGCTCCTTACCTGCATCTTTTTGAACTTGTGCTAATCCCAAAAAGGGCAATAAATACATCAACAGTAATAATGGTATTCCCCGTTTCATCCACATGTAAGGGTAAACGAACAAATACCTAATTTGATTATGAGTCAAAAAAATCAATTTAAGAAATAGTGGTAAAATCGCCTACACTTAAATCCTTTGCATCGCCTTTGTAATGAACATAACTGCCAATCATGGCATTATCTACAACTGCATTTTTAATGGAAGTATGTGTTTGAATAATACAATTTCCAACCACAGCATTTTCAATGGTACAATTATCTCCAATGGATGCGTGAGGACCTACAATACTTCTTTTTATTTTAACATTTTTGCCAATAAAAGAAGGCTGAATAATTAATGAATCTTCGCAACTTACGCTATCATCAACCATTTTTTCATTGGCTGCATGCATGTGGTGAAGAATTCTTGAATTGGTATAAACAGTAGAATTTTTATTGCCACAATCTAACCATTCGGTTACCTGACCTGGCTCAAAATTAGTTCCCTTTTGCTTCATATTTTCTAAAGCATTGGTAAGCTGGTATTCGCCCTTTTCGCGAATATCATTGTCTAATAAATATTGCAATTCATTGCGCAAATACGCGCCATCCTTAAAATAATATATACCAATAATGGCTAAATCAGAAACAAAATGCTCTGGCTTCTCAACAAAATCAGTGATAACGTTTTTTTCATTAACTTTTACCACACCAAAAGGCCTTGGATCATCCACTTTTTGAACCCAAATAATGCCATCCTTTTCTCTGTCTAAGGTAAAATCGGCTTTGAATAAAGTATCGGCAAATACAACAAGTACATTTCCATCTAAGCTTTCCTTTGCACACATAATGGCGTGTGCAGTGCCAAGTGGCTCTTCTTGGTAGTAAATACTGCCACGCGCGCCCAATTTACGTGCAACGGCTATTAATTCTTTTTCAACAGCAGCCCCAAAATTTGGACCAATGATAAAGGCTACTTCTTCTATTCCTGTGCCGCAAACTTTGGCTAAGTCTTCAATAATTTTTTGAACAATGGGTTTTCCAGCAACTGGAATAAGCGGTTTAGGAACTGTAAGGGTATGAGGACGCATACGCTTACCCATACCTGCCATAGGTACTATTATTTTCATTTTTTTATAGATTATTTCATTTGAAATATAGACCCGCAACCTAATACAAACCCTTAAATTTTCAAAGGAAGTTTGCAGGTACTTTTATACATCTGTTTATTTGGCGCCAGTACTGCCATATCCTCCAGAACCTCTATCTGTTTCATCAATTGTATCAACAGCTTTCCAGTCAATTAACTCGTGCTTTGCCAATACCATTTGAGCAATTCTATCGCCAGAATGTATTTCAAAGGGCAAATCTCCATGATTAATTAGCAATACGCTAATTTCTCCCCGGTAATCTGCATCAATAGTTCCGGGGCTATTAAGCACAGTAACACCATGCTTAAACGCCAAACCACTTCTTGGCCGTACTTGTATTTCGAACCCAATTGGAATTTCAACAAATAGGCCTGTAGGAACAAGGCTTCTTTCTTTAGGATTAATCACAATTGCCTTATCCAAAAAAGCCATTACATCAATGCCTGCTGCATGGCTTGTTTGGTATTTGGGCAAAGGATTGTTGGATAAATTGATAACCTTAACTTTCATTATTTTAAGCCAAAGAGGCCTTATTATTTTTTTGTTCTAAGAAATAACCCAAAGCTACAAAAGCCAATAACAAACTTGTTCTAATGAGAAACCCAACAAAGGAATGTGCCTCCACCCAAAGAAGCGAAATATGCACCAGCACATAAAAGCCTAAGGTTACCATCAAATAAGTAAATGCCCTACCCAAACTGTAAGGTATAGGATAGTATTTTTGTCCCCATAGATAGCCAATTATCATCATAAAAAGGTAACAAACAAAGGTTGTCCAAGCGCAACCCACATAGCCATATTTTGGAATCAACAATAGGTTCAGACCAATGGTAATGGCTGCTCCCATCATAGAAATTTGAGCCCCTTTTTTGGTTTGATCCGATAATTTATACCAGATAGAAACATTGTAATAAATACCGAGAAAGATATTGGCAAAAAGGAGAATGGGCACAACAACTAAGCCTTCATAGAATTTTTCATCTATAAAAATCTTAAAATAATGCAGGAAAAAAACCACTAACATGAAAACAAAAAGGCAAATCCAAATAAAATAATTCATCACTTTGGGATATAAATCTCGTTTCTCTGTGGTTTTGGAATGGGCAAAGAAAAATGGTTCTGCGGCAAATTTAAACGCTTGAATAAATAGGGTAATGATTATAGACAATTTATAATTGGCGCCATAAATGCCATTCATGGCCCTTGCTTCATCCCCGTTTGGCAATACATACCTAAGCATTGCCCTGTCTAATGTTTCATTTATCATGCCTGCAAAACCAACCCATATCATAGGCACAGCGTAGCTAAACATGCGTTGCCATTGCTGGTAATTAAAACCAAAACCAATACCCAAAAGCTCTCTGCTTAAAAGCACGGTGGTAACAATACTAGCCACTAAATTAGAGAGAAAAACACTGGTAATACCCATGCCTGGCACATAAAAAGGCAACAAGGTTCCATAGGTTTGTTGCCAATATGGCCCGAGTATTAAAAAATATAAGTTGAGAAGAATTAGCAATAAAATATTGGTATTCTTTATTAGGGCAAATCGAACTGGCCTATTTTGAAAACGCAATAAGGCAAAAGGAATGGCCGAAATACTATCAAAAAATAAAATTCCAACTGTAAAATAAACGTATTCGGGGTTGTTGCCATACCCAATAAATGAAGCGATTTGCTGACCAAAACCGAGAAAAAGTAATACAAATACGCCCGCAACGCCAAGGACAGAAATTAAGGCATTTGCAAAAACTTTCTTGCTGTTTTCCTTTTCTGCGAACCTAAAAAATGCCGTTTCCATACCATGTGTGAGTAGTATGTTAAAAAAGGACATATAGGCATAAAACTCGGTGTTAATTCCATACTCAATTTGAGTGAAAACACGGGTATACAATGGCACCAAAAGAAAGTAAAAAAACCTTCCCGCAATGGTGCTTAATCCGTAAATGGCAGTTTGTCTGGCTAATTTTTTTAGGGTACTCAATTGAACACAATTATAAGAAATTTTAATAAATCATTCCCGTTAAATAAAAGCAAAGGGTAAAAATAACATGGATTCACCTATTTTCGCTATACTTAAACTTATGGAAAAATCTGGATTAAAAATATTCAATAGATGTCTGCTTGCAGCGCTATTTTCTATCCTTACTTTATTGGTACAGGGCCAAATGGCAGATGAAGAACTTGCCGCCCAGTATCTTGCAAATAAAGAGTATAGTAAGGCAAGCGACATGTATGAAAAGCTATTAAATAAGAACCCAAAATCCTTTTATTTTTACGATAATTTATTTAAGTGTTATACCGCACAAAAGGATTTTACCAGTGCGCAAAAGCTATGCAAAAAACAATCGAAGCGCTTCGAATCACAATATTTTTATCAGGTAGATCAGGGATATATATACAGATTACAGCAAGAAGACCAAAAGGCTATTAAACTATTTAATGCTTTAATCGACGAAATGAAGCCACAAGAATCTGAGGTATATTCATTGGCAAAAGCATTTGAAAAACGAGACGAACGAGCGTTTTCGGTTCAGACCTATTTAAGGGGACGAAAAATAGTAAGAAGTGAATTAATTTTTGCCAGCGAGTTAGGCGGTTTATACAGTGAAATTGGGGACAATAAGTTAATGGTTGAAGAGTACTTAAATGTGCTTGTAATTGATGAAAGTAGCATTTCAGAAGTTCAGGGTTTTTTACAAAATAAACTAGAAACAAAGGAGGATTTTGATTGGCTTAAGCAAAGTTTAAACAAGAAGAACAAACAATACCCAGAAAGAAGTGTCTTTAATGAAATGCTTATTTGGTATCATGTTCAGAAGAATGAATATGAGTTGGCCATAGTTTATGCAAAAACATTGGACAGAAAATTTAAGGAAGAAGGCAGACGCATAATGGATTTAGGATTCTTAGCAATGGCCAATGAAAAATATGATGCGGCCATTCAAATTTTTAGGCAAGTGGCCATGTTGGGGAATGATAAACCTTATTATAGCTTTGCTAAAAGTTCGGAACTAGAAGCGAGAAGCAAAAAAATCTTACAAGGAAATTATACTTCCGAAGATTTAAAAGTGCTTGTTGGAGAGTATCAAAATGTACTTAATGAATTGGGTGAAAATCCAGGAACGGCAGCCACCATCAGCCGTTTAGCAAATTTAGAGGCATATTATCTAAACGATTATCCTAAGGCCATTAAACATTACGAACAAATTATTGCGATGCCACGCATTGATAGAAACTTGCAGGCCAATTGCAAATTGGATTTGGCAGATTTTTATGTGATGAAAGGAGAGGTTTGGGAGGCGATGTTGCTTTATGGACAGGTAGACAAAGACTTCTTACAGGAGCCATTGGGGCAGGAGGCTAAGTATAGAAACGCGCGATTGAGTTATTATCTCGGCGAATTTGAATGGGCTAAAGCACAATTGGACGTATTGAAGACTGCTACAACGCAACTCATTGCTAACAATGCCTTGGAATTATCCCTTTTAATTCAAGACAATTCTGTGGATAGCAATTTGGAGCCTTTACACCTTTATGCCAAAGCCGATTTAAATTATGTTCAGAAGAATTATCGCTTAGCTTTTAGCATACTTGATAGCCTCGATTCCTTATATCCAAAGCATGCTTTAGCAGATGATATTTTATTTAAAAGGGCACAAATCTATATGGATATAAAGGACTTTAATCAGGCTGCAAAATACTTTGAAATGGTTGTTCAAAATTTTGGTTCAGACATATTGGGAGATAATTCACTTTATCAATTGGCTAGGCTGAACCAATTTCAATTAAATAGACCAGCGGAAGCACTCAAATTTTACGAAAAGTTTTTGGATGCTTATCCTGGAAGCTTTTTTTTAACCGATACGAGAAAGCAGTTTAGGCTTTTAAGAGGAGATCAATTAAACTAATATGATTATATATAATGTTACCATCAATGTGGATGAACCTATTCACCTTGAGTGGCTAGAATGGATGCAAAAAATACACCTACAAGATGTAATGAATACAGGAATGTTTACCAGCTATAGGATGCTAAAACTATTAAGTAGACAAGAGGATGAATTAGGCACAACCTATGCTATACAATATTCTTCCTTGAATATGGAAAACTATGAGCGGTATCAATTAGAGTTCGCACCCAAACTTCAAGCCGATACCTTCAAGAAGTTTGGGGGAGCATTTACCGCATTTAGAACCCTGCTTGAAGAAATATAACCACCATTTAAATTGTTTTTAAAATCATTTAAACCGTATTTATGTAATTTTAAAATTTTTATTCATTGACAATCAGGCGATAACATATTAAGACTAATTTTATCGCTACTTAAATTGCTTTTTATTCCATTTAAATAATTATTTTTGGTTGACAGTTAGTTGTATTACTCAAATTTTAAACTAAAACGTTAAGCCAATGGAAAACACGAATAAAGTAAACAGGCAATTTGGTAGCCAAATTACCTTTTCAGATTTAGGACTAAGAGACAAGTCTGAGATTTTATTTTCGAAATTAATTAGCGGTCTAATTGACTTTGCAAAGTATAGTTACTTGGCATTGGTCCTAATTTTAATTTTAATCTCAATAATTGAGTTAAAACACGTTTTTCAAATCGATTTATTTCCGGGTATCGACACGCCCATAGACAATGCTTATTTTGAAGGCAAGGATCAGGTTTCGAACAATTTTTTGTAATCAGCTATTGTCATGATTACCTTAGTTGTTATTACCTTAAAAATGCTGTTGGCTTTTATTATCTTGAGCCTAATTTACTTGTTTATTGCGCATTTGCTTCAATCATTTAAGAAGGAAAATGACAAGCAAATGTTTGAGCCTAAAGTGCAATATGAAAGGCACATTGCGCTGGTTTATGACGACCTTATCAATGAAAGCGAGCTTATTACTCAGGTGCAATGGTTGGTTCGGCAAGATTACAAAAACTATTCGGCATACTTTTTTACCAAAGAAGAATTGGTTGAGCACAATAATCTCGCAAATATTCTCATTGTAAAACCAAGCCAAACGCTCCACAAATCAACTGATTTTGTTAAGTACGCCAGGGGGTTTTTCAAAAACAAACCTTTTAAAGTAATAAAAATGGATGGAAAGAATATTCCAGGTGCCAACTTCATTGCTATACAAAATGAGGACAAATATTCTGAAAAGGAAGAAAAGCAATATAACCAAATTGATGCGCCATTGCCTAAAAACAATCAATATTCAACTCCAAATATCCTTACAAAAGCCTCCAAAGAATTTGATTTACTTTCGCATAGTTTAAGCTTAAAATCGAATAAAGGTAGCCTAGAATCTATTTCAAAATTTCAACTAACCATGGGTGGTCTGTTTCTCTGTTCAATCATTTTAATTGGGGTTGACCAATCGGAAGCATCCAAAAACCTGTTGTTTAAATGGATTTCTATTTCTGGAGCATTGTTTAGCATAGCCTTGCTTTTGCATGCCTTTTCTGAAAGCCACCGCTTCCATAAAATAAAAAAGCACTTACATTAAATTTCTTTCCTTAACCGCGCCACAGGAATATTCATTTGCTCTCTATATTTGGCAACAGTTCTTCTAGCAATATTATACCCCTTTTCCTTTAATATATCCATAAGTTTTTCATCGGGTAATGGTTTAGATTTATCTTCGGCTTCAATTGCTTCTTTCAAAATCTTTTTCACCTCCCTGCTACTTACTTCATCGCCATCATCTGTTTGTATGCCTTCACTAAAGAAAAATTTAAGCGGAAATGTTCCCCATTCCGTTTGCACATACTTGCTATTTGCTACTCTGCTAATGGTAGAAATATCTAAATGCGTTATTTCTGCAATATCCTTTAAAATCATTGGCCTTAAAAAAGACTCATCGCCCTCTTGAAAAAAACGATATTGAAATTTAAGAATCGCATTCATGGTAGACAAAAGGGTATTATGTCTTTGCTTAATACAATCGATAAACCACCTTGCGCCATCCAATTTTTGTTTAATAAATTGGGCGGTTTCTTTTTGCTCTCTTGAAGGGGCTTTAGACTCATCATAGCCCTTTAGGGTTTCTAAATAATTTTTACTGATTCTTAAATCTGGCGCATTTCTAGAGTTAAGGTGAACCATTAATTTACCTAATTCTTCAATTAAGATAAAATCGGGTGTAATATATTGAGTGGCGGTGTTGTCTATTGCTTCGCCTGGCTTAGGATTTAGGCGGGTAATTACATGAATAATTTCTTTTAATTCGGCATCAGAAATCTTCAAAGATTTTGTAAGTTTTTCGTAATGCTTCTTCGTAAAATCATCAAAATAATTTGACAATATTAAGATGGCATATTTTACTGTTATTGCATGTTGGTCTTTGCGCTTAAGTTGAAGCAATAAACAATCTTGTAAGGAAGTTGCGCCAATTCCAGCCGGATCGAGGTTCTGAACTTTATGCAATACTTTATTTAGCTCTTCTATGCTAGCTTCTACATTCATTGAAAACGCCAAATCATTTACGATTGCTTCTAATGGCCTACGCAAATATCCATCGTCGTCAATAGACCCAATTATTTGGCTGCCTATTGTTAATTCCTTTTCGTTTTCGGCTATGGCAGCAAACTGTTCCATAAGTTCTTCGTGAAAAGAATGAAATTCTGCTAAAGGCCTTTCCTTCTTTTCTTCATCACCTTCATCACTTAAGTGAAAACCCTCAGGATCATATTCATCGTTTACATAATCTTTTACATCAAAAGTTTCCTCTGCCAAAAAATCGTCTACGGTAACATCTTTGGTTTCTTCTTCTGGTGTTGCAAGTTCGCTTTCAGAAATGGGTGCAGTTTCATCTGGTGCTGCATCAGAATCTGCTGCTTTTAATAAGGCGGGGTTTTCTATTAATTCCTGATCTATCCTTTGAATAATATCAACGGAATTTAACTGCAACAATTTTATAAACTGAATTTGTTGCGGCGAAAGCTTTTGTAATTGACTTTGTTGTAATCCTTGTTTTAGCATCTTCTATCTGCGAAAGTAGGAAAAAAACTCGACCCTTAAAAAGTTTGTTGATTGAATGCTTATTCTTCTACAATAACAATTGGTTTGTAAACGGGCACAACCTCTTCGCCATAGGTGTTTATCTTACCCTCCAATCGTTTAATTCTAACCTTTGCTACCCCATTTTTATTAAATGTTCCAATTTCATCATATATGATTGGGCAAATTAATTCGCCTTCCGAATTAACCAATCCAGATTGATCTTTAATCTTAACCAATGCGAGATTATTCTTAAATGGACCGATAAAATCAAATTTGATTGGAATTATTTCTTCATCATTTAAATTAATATACCCAAACTTATGGTTAACCATTGCTTTAGCAACCCCATTTACAAAATCACCGATGTAATGGTACCTGCATTTTATAAATTCCTCTCCTTGGGTATTTATATATCCAATTTTACCATCCTTGTATACCTTTGCCATTCCATTTTTAAATGGATCTATCCTATCATAACCCTTGTCTTTAAGTCCACTAAACAATATTATAAAAGGAATCAACAATAAAAGTTTCACTATCCTTTTCAAAACCAAAATTTTATAAACACAAATTTACAAAAAAAACCAACTATAAAAGCAGTTTAATTGCCAAAAAAACCAGTTTAAACTGTTGATTGTACAATGAATAAGGCAGTATTTTGGATTTACAGCCATAATTTATAAATTGCAAGACTAATTAATCCAATAGATGAAGGTTTTTAAACTAATTGCATTGTTATTTTTTTCACTAATTATCAACGTTTCTTATGGCCAAATTTCCAGAAGCAATTGTTCGGTAAAAGAAGAAACATTCGACAAGCAAAATCCAGATGGATCACATGTAACAGTGAGGGTATTCGGAAATGAAATGATAACCTACTTTGAAACCATAGAAGGCTTAACACTCGTTGAAAATAAGAGTGGTTTTATGGAATATGCAACATTAGACCTGAACCAAAATTTGGTTGGATCTGGTGTTGTTGCCAAAAACGAATTGAAGAAAACAACCCTATCCACAACACCTCATTTAAGGTATAGTGAGCAACAAATTTCTATCATTCAGGCGTCCTTTTACCAAAACAATCAGGTAAACCTGAAAAAAGCTGGGGGAAAACCTTTCCCTTCAAAAGGCAATCGCAAGGTTTTAACACTCCTTATCCAATATCCAGACCTTCCTGCCTCCATCGCCAAATCGAATTTCGATTCACTATTAATGAAGAAAAACTATAATGGAACTGGTTCTTTTAGAGATTATTATTTAAAAAGCTCATTTAATCAATTAGACCTTAGCGTTGATGTATTTGGATGGTATATGGCCTCAAACACCTACATGAATTATGGAAAGTCATCGCCTAACTACAACTACAATGTAGGAGAACTAGTTAAGAGAGCCATTTTGGCTGCAGATTCGGCCGGCGTAGATTTTTCGAAATATGATAACGACAGCGATGGTTATGTAGACGGAATTATCATTATGCATGCAGGGATTGGTGCGGAGGAACAAAGCGCTCCATCTGCAAACAATTATATTTGGAGCCATCGCTACAACCTAGCTTATTCTGTTGGTTCAGTTATGGTGGATGGGGTATTGGTTGATTCTTACGGAATTTTCCCAGAAAAAAGGTACAGCGGTGGGGCTTATACACAAGTAGGAATTGGGGTTATCTCCCATGAATTTGGTCATTTAATAGACCTGCCAGATATTTATTCTACCCAATCGAAAGGCGAAGGTGCTGGCAATTTTGCAAATATGGCTGGCGGACCATGGCTTAATAATGAAAAGACGCCATGTATGCACGACGCTTGGACGCGATTGGTGATGCAATGGAATCAACCTGTGGTAATTAACAGTAACGGTACTTATACCATCCCTAAAAGTTTGGCAGATAGTAATTTCGCCTTTAGAATTAACACAAGCCAAGCCAATGAATTTTTCTTAATTGAAAACAGGCAGAAAAAGGGATTTGATCAATACTTGCCAGGTAAAGGATTAGCCATTTGGCATATAAATTCAAGTAAAGCTAGGCTTTTGTCGGCAGGCGGTTCCAATAATGTGAATAATGACACAAGTGCTTATGGGGTAGGTTTAATGCAGGCAGATGGTAATAGAGACTTAGAAAAAGGGACTAACCGAGGCGACGCAGGAGATTTATTCCCAGGCAACACCAATAATAGGAACTTTAATTCTTACACAAACCCAAATTCATCTCTTCACTACAAATTAGGGGGTGTGAAGCAAGCTTCTAATTTAGTAATTAGTAATATTACACAAAATGCAGACAGTTCAATTAGCTTTACGCTGGGTAATAATCCTACAGCAGCTTTTAATGCAGAGCCATTAAAAGGATGTGCCCCTTTAAATGTAAACCTGATTAATATTTCTAATTTTGCTAATAGGTACCTTTGGAAATACCATGATGGAACAACATCATCTGAAGAAAACCCAACAAAGTTTTACCCTAATTCGGGCAGCTTTCCAATTACCTTATTAATTTTAGATTCGAACGGCGTTGCAATTGACTCCAATACACAAACTATTTCAGTTAATGTTTCGCCCACAGCGGTGGCGCAAATTGTAAGGTTAGATAGCAATCAATTTAGTTTAAAAAACAATTCGGAAGGTGCGCTTTACAGCATATGGAAATTTGGTTCAAACCAAACCTCAACGGCCAACGAGCTTATCTATAAAATATCAGGAGCTGCAGACATTCCATTTAAGTTAATCGCATTTTCTGCAAACCAATGCTCAGATACATCTTCGGGGATTTTGTCTTTTTGGGCTTTAGGCGTAAACGAAAGTCAGTTTTTGGTTCAGGCCAATGCATATCCAAACCCCTTTAACAACGAATTAAATTTAGAATTTACCTTGCAAAATAAATGTGAAATTGCCATTAGCTTAAGGGATATCCAAGGTAAATTGATTTGGGAAAAGAAAGAATTTAAATCATTACAAGGAAAAAATTTAATTAGTGTGCCAACAAAAGATATTCAAATGGGCGTTTATATTATTGAACTAAGCGGACCAAATTTTAACAAAATATTAAGGGTAACAGCCCAATAAGTAATGATATACTGCTCCTCCTTCTTAAATAGTGTTCTTCATCTGCTTTACCCAAATCTTTGCGTTAGCTGCAATAAGAATTTAATTGAAAGCGAGCGGTATTTATGCCTTGGTTGTCAATTTGTATTGCCAGAAACAAACGACCATTTAAAAAAGGAAAACGAAGTTGAAAAAACTTTGTGGGGAAGAATACCTTTCGAAAGGGCTTTTTCGTTTCTATTTTTCAATCAAAAAGGAATGACACAAAAACTATTGCACGAATTAAAATACAAAGGAAATGAAGAGTTGGCGACTTATTTGGGTGAAATATATGCAGAGAGGATAAAAAAAACTGTTGAAAATCATAGTATTGACGCTATAGCTGCCATACCTTTGCATAGTAGTAGGTTAAAGAAGAGAGGGTATAACCAGAGTTTGGCTTTTGCCAATGGCATTTCAAATTTGCTAGAAATAGAAAATTTAAGCAATGCATTGGTTCGAACCAAAGCTACTGATACCCAAACGAAAAAATCGCGTACTGAAAGGTGGGAAAATGTTTCATCCATTTTTGAAGTTGCGGATGCTAGTTTGTTAGCCAATAAGCATATTTTGTTGGTGGATGATGTGATAACTACTGGAGCAACAATTGAGAGTTGCGCAAAAGAAATTATTAAAAGCAGTAATTGCACAATTAGCATTGCTAGTATAGCATTTGCTGCTTAACTTTGTAGCTTAAATAAGTGTTACATGTCTTGAAACGAATATCCACCCAAAAAAAATGAAAAAGTATTTCTATATATTAGTTATTTTGGGCCTTTGCTTTAAGCATGGAAACGCTCAGTTTCAAACGGGATTGAGCATAGGCAATTATTCTGGCATAATGGGTGTTACCATAAACCCTGCATCTACTAACTACTTGAATAATGGAACCGATTTCATGCTATTTAATTATAATACTTCCATTTTAAACAATGGTTATTATATGGATCCAAAACCCATTACACAATTATTATCTCCCGAAATATTTAAGGCCTTTGGCAAAAATGCAGACAATAAAAATGAAAGTGTAAATCAAACTTTCGATAGAATATTTAACCTAAGAAGGAGTTTAAAACCTAATAATTATATTTTTGCAGACGCTACTGTTTATGGTCCATCAATTTTAATTAACAGTGGAAAGCATTCATTTGGATTATTAACCGCTTTTAAAGCGAGTGAGAGCACGGTAAACTTGCCACCTGAAATGGCTATCTTTCTGTTGAAAGGAGCATCGGCCATTGAGCTTCAAGGAAAATCATTTGAATTGAATAAAGTAGCCTCTGGAACCTTGGTTTATACAGATGTTGCTTTCAACTACTCATACGAAATTGCAGATACGTATAAGTCTAAACATCGTTTAGGAATTACCGCTCATTATTTAAATGGCATCAATTCCATCGTATTTGAAGATTTAGGTAAAACCAAATGGACGTATATTGGAGATTCAACTGTATTAATGGAAAATGGCAACATCATTTACAATTATGCTGCTACAAAATCTGCCGACTTTGGTGAGCTTCTATCATCAAGAGGAAAAGGTTTTGCATTTGATATTGGTTATACCTATTTAAGAAAAAAGAAATCTCGTCCCACTAGGTTAACTGTTTGCCCAAATATTAGGTTTGGCGGTAAAATTAGGGAATACCAAGATTATAAATGGCGTTTTGGGTTTGCCTTGATGGACATTGGAAGAATTCAGTTTACCAACCAAACCGTTTCTAACAAATATGAAAATGCCAATGGTCCTACTAAAAACTTGGATCAATCTTTTTACTTAGGTGTATTTGCCTTAGACAGAAAAATGAGGTTTGATTATGCTCAAAATGCTGGCACAAAATACACCTTAGACAAACAGTATACACATTATACTGCCACTAGATTTAACTTCCAATTCGACTATAACTTTAAGAACAATATATATTTTAACTTATCTGGTTCTCAAAGGTTACCTATTCCCAATACCATTTCGCTTTATGCACCAAACATTTTAAGTCTTTCGGCACGTTACGAAAAGCAGATGTTTGAAGTGGGTTTGCCAATAAGTTTAATAGAATATCAATATCCAGTATTTGGCTTAAACTTTAGATATGGCCCGTTCTATATGGGCACAAATCACCTATTAGAAATGGTAGGCATTAGAAAAGTAAAAGGCACAGATATATTCTTCGGACTAAAACTAAACCTATCAAACTTTAGGGGAGTTTAAACGCTTTTTTAGTTTAATAACTTAGTAATTTCGGCATTCATTGGCTCAGTTCCAGAAGGAAAATATTTTAGCCAATTTCCATTGGGATCAATCAGAATTTTATTAAAATTCCATTTTATGGTCACATCTTCTTTGCTGTTTAAAGCCTTTTGAGTTAACCATTTATATATTGGATGCGCATTTGAACCCTTAACCTCAATTTTTTCGCTGAGCAAAAATGTAACACCATAATTTTTTTTGCAAAAAGTCTGTATTTCTTGCGCAGTTCCTGGCTCTTGTCCTAAGAATTGATTGCAAGGAAACCCAATAACAACTAGCTTATCTTTGTATTTACTCGACAGTTCTTGCAAGCCAGCATATTGCTGTGTGTAACCGCACTCGCTCGCAACATTAACACACAAGACGTATTTGCCCTTAAATTCTTTCATATTGATTTGCTTCTTGCCATCAATTGAGTTTATTTTTAAATCGTAAAAAGTAGTAGTTTCTGTCTTCATTACTTCCTTGGTTTTAGTGGCATTTGCCTCTGATAAACTATAAATTAAAACACCCGTAAAGGCTAGGAAGAATATGGTATAAAAGTATTTTTTCATGATACAAATTTTTAACGTTCGATTAGGGCAATTTTAAAATTAAAATTCAATTAAACAAGGAAAAAGTCTAAATAAAATTATTACATATTTATTAAGAAATCTCGCATTTGGTCCATTTGCCACTGGGGTGTAGAAGTTGCTCCACAAATGCCAACGGTATCACCATCATTAAACCATTCTGGCTTAATCTCTTCCTTACTGCTTACAAAAAAAGTATTCTTGTTATGCTCTTTGCAAACATCGAAAAGCACTTTGCCGTTGCTAGATTTTAGGCCCGCTACAAAAACTATTTTATCGAATCTTTTTGCAAAATCACGCAGTTGAATATCTCTATTGCTTACTTGCCTGCAGAGCGTATCGTTAAAGTTCACTTCAATTCCTTGCGACTCTAGTTTTTCTTTTAGCAGGTATAAGTTTTTTGTTCGCTTTGTTGTTTGACTAAATAATTGGATTTTTTTAGGCAAATCATATTTCTCTAATTCGTCGAAAGACTCAACCACAATGGCATCGCCATTGGTTTGCCCTACCAAGCCTTTAACCTCGGCATGACCATGTTTGCCATAGATGAGAATTTGTTCATCCTTGTTAGAAGCTTCCCTAACACGGTGTTGAAGTTTTAACACAACAGGACAGCTTGCATCAACCAATTCAATGCCGTATTCCATAGCCAACTTATAGGTTTCTGGAGGCTCGCCATGGGCACGTATTAACACCTTGGTATTACGCAACTCATTAAACTGATCGTGGTTAATTATTTCTAATCCCTTTTCTCTTAAACGAGATACTTCTTCATCGTTGTGCACAATGTCTCCTAAACAATATAAATGGCCTTCTTCATTTAAAATATCCTCAGCCATTTGAATGGCGAACACAACGCCAAAGCAAAATCCCGAATTATCATCTATTTCAACTGTCAATTTCATATATAATACAAAGATAGGAATTATCAACTAATCCTATCCTTATAACACAAATTCATTACTTTTGTTTGTCTGAACCAATTTATCCATCAAGTTGAAATTCAAAAATCCTTGGTTCAGACAGAAAAAAATTAAAACAAACTACCGCAGAAAAGGTTATTTGCTTATGGAAGATAAAAAAGACATGTTAAATGAGGATGGAAGTTATATAGGACCAGCGAGTCTATCTCCTATTCCATTGAGCGTTGGGTCGCCAGTAATTAGGATAGAAGATAAAGGGAAAATTCGCGCAATTGCTGTGGAGGCAATGCATCATTATGCGAATCAGGAAATGGCTTTACTTAAAAAACAAGCCGATTTAATTATGGAGCAGGTTAGGGAAATTGAAGACAGGCTAAAAGTGTCTGAACGCATTTATGAATCCGACATGCGTTTTCAGCCAATTATTGGGCAAATTTATCACCTATACCAAAAAGACGATCATTATAAAATGTCCATTATTGGTCCGCAAGAATGGGGTCAAAGTAAAAGCATGGGTACCTATGTTGCCACGGTGAAATTGCTTGGCGACCATAGCTGGGATGTTATTAATAAGCAGACAAATTAGTCTTTCCAATCGGCAATAAACAAATTGGTATCTCTTGTTCCACCATTATTGCGGTTGCTCGAGAAAATCAACTTTTTGCCGTCTGGCGAAAACATGGGAAAGGCGTTGAATAGGCTGTTTTGGGTAATTTTTTCCAATCCTGTTCCATCTACATTAATCATATAAAGCTGAAAATCGTATCCTTTTTCGCTGTGGTGGTTCGAGCTAAAAATAATTTTCTTCATGGAAGGGTGATAAAAAGGAGCCCAATTTGCTTTTCCTAAATGGGTGATTTGCTTTAAATCACTACCATCCACATTACACGTATAGATTTCCATGTTTGTTGGTGCTACTAATCCCTTCGCAAGCATATCCTTATAATCTTTAATTTCCTCCTCGCCAGTTGGCCTAGAAGCCCTAAAAACAAGATTTTTACCATCTGGAGAGAAAAATGCACCCCCATCGTATCCTAGTCCAAAAGTTACTTGTTTAACATTTTTACCATCCATATCCATCACGTATAAATCCAAATCGCCATTTCTTGTGCTGGTAAAAACTATTTTATCTCCCTTAGGACTTACCGTTGCCTCTGCATCGTATCCCGGTTCATTGGTTAATTGCTTGATAATTTTTCCCTTTTCATTCGCAATAAAAATATCAAAATCGGCATAAATAGCCCATAAATATCGCTTAGATGGTGGCGGGTCGGCCGGACAATCTTTGCCACCTAAATGGGTTGAAGCAAACAAAACATCTTTGTTATTTGGCATATAATAACTGCAGGTAGTTCTTCCCATACCGGTACTAATAAGCTGAGGTATTTTAGTTGTATCTATGGCCTTACGCAAATCCATCATAAAGATTTGATCGCATTTTAAGCCCCATTTTTTATTATTGCTTTGAAAAGCAATTTTATGGTTATCGAAACTCCAATATGCTTCGGCATTATCGCCGCCAAAGGTTATTTGTTTGAGGTTCTGAAGATGTGCTTCGTTATTTTGACCCTTTAAAAGGTTCGCAAAAAGAAATCCCAATACAATAAAAACGGCTTGCTTTTTCATGTGTAAATATTTGTAAGATGAAAATTATTGTTGTTAATTTATTACAGACACTTCAAATCTAGGAGAACCCTTTACCCCTTGTTTGTTATAATAATCAGTAAACCTCAATTTATAATAAACTGGATGAGGGCCCTTAGTTCTAAAAATATAGTTTACATATTTTCTGGTGGTGTACCTACCCTGGTTAAAATCGTACAATTTCCATTCAAAACCAATGGCATCTCGTTGCTCTTTATAGGTTAGCCCAAATACTTCTCCCAGCTTTATGGATTCAAAATTTAAAGAACTATCAATGGCCAAAGAAACCGTTTTTGGGTTAATATGAACCCCTGTTACCGTGTACAATAATGGCGGATTAAACTCATAGTAAATCCAGCGACATTTTAAAAAGCAAAACTGCCAATTGTCATTATTAGGTTCAAAATTTAAGCAACTTACAGACCCAAAATCATAATAAACTTGATTCTTTGCAGGCGCACGCCTTACCTCATCTACTTTTAAAATCTTTCCATATAAATCGGCAACAATAATCTTATAATGCCCATCAAAAGTTTTATTGAGTTTAAACTGGTAAAACCTGCCTCCAATACTGCCAATACCCCTATCAATTAAATACACAGAATCATTGGTTTGAACCAACCCCTCATTAAACCAATTTTTTAGCACAATTGAATCGCCCCCGGAAGCCTCATCCCATCTCCATTTTAAGTCGGACAATTTTATATTTGATTTAAAATCACGCTTCCCTAAAATGGATAATAGCACCCCTTTGCCACCGTTTATCATTACGCGGTTGGAGCCCATTTTGCAATCAAAGGCCAAATCCCAAATATTATTTTTAACCCTAGCCTTTTCATAATTGCTATCTAAAAAGTTAACATAAACCTGATCTTCATAATTCTCGCCTAAACCCACTTGCAAAAGAGAAATCAAAGCATTTGGACGAGGCGGCAGAATCACGGCAGTATCTTCCTTTTCGCATGAGCAAAGAGCTAAAATGACAAAGAAAACAGTTGCTATTTTAATTTTAATAAATCCCACAATTCATACTTTATAGAAAACTATATTTAACACCTAAAAACAAAGACCTACCCATACCAGTAGCGGCAGAACTGCTGCTAGAAGAATGTGGCCCACCCGAAAGACTTGCATTTACATTAATCACATTCATCAAGTTTTTTACACCCGAAGTTAGCGTTAGCTTATTTTTCAATAAGGGCTTATTGACTGTAAAATCAATTACAGCAAAGGGATCAATATAGCCCAAAGAAACATCGTTATTTAGATAGCTATATTGATACATCTGAAGTTTGCCATTAAATTTGGTAAACAAGTTAATATTAAGTGCCGATTTAACAAAATTATAGGAAAGATTTAGGCGCCACTCTTGGTTATAATACACATCGTTTGTTTTGTTGTATCCAGCTAAAATATTTTTCCTACCTGTAATAACATAACCCATTGAAATTTGATAAGGAATAGTTCTATACTCAACGGTCATTGAACTTCCATAGCTCGAAAAAGTATTAATATTTACATATTGAAATTGCATGCTAGTTGCCTCTCCCACCCTAGCAAAGTCTATCATATTTTCTATATGGTTATAAAAAACAGTTGGTTCGAACCTAAAAATTCTACTTTCTCTTTTATAGGTATAGGAAAGAACCATTTGAAGGTTATCGGATGTTTCGGACACTAGTCCGTTGTTTCCTTTAATGTTGTGAGCTGCATCTACAAATTGAAGGTGTAATTCCTTTAAACTAGGCGCCCTAAATCCCTTTGCATACGAGCCCCTTAAAATCCAATTATCAGAAAAATCATATTTAAAATTAATGGATGGAACCAATGGCGCCTTATAACTGGTATGGTATATTACACGAAAGGCTGGTCTTAACAAAAGGTGCTTAACAGGCTTCCATTCTGCACTTGTGAATAAATTATAATCGCCCATATTTTGCTTTTCGCCTTCAATCCTTGAACCGTAGGTAAACTCATGGTTCAATTCATATCCCATTTGGTATCCCAATTTTTGTGAAAAGGCCACATTAGAATAAGTTCCCCTACTCATAATTTGATGAAACCAGTTTGTATCGTGTTCAAAAGAAGAGGGAACCAGTTCCTGAACCAAATCAACTAAATTTTTGGCGTAGGTATTATACCTTCTTTGATAGAAATTATAGGAAGCTAAAACATTAATATTTCGTTTTCCTTGATGCTTTTTATCGTAGAAAAAAGAAGAAGAAAACCTGATAGTATGATAATACCTATCAATGGCTACAGCTTGGCTCCAATCAATGTTTGGAATGCCCTTATCGGTAACTTTTTCAATAAAAAACTGGTTACTCCAACGCAAAGAACCATGCTCTATGAACTTAGACAAGGAAATGTCGGCATTATACTGCGTTCTTGGCTTCCATAACTTATTTCTACTACTTGGATTTTCGCTATAACCACCAAAGAAATTTCTTCCACCAGAAGCTAAAATACTATACTTCTCATTTGATTTACCAAAGCCAAAATCTAGGTTATATTGACCAATACTTTCGCCATAAGCACCAACCCTAGCATTACTTGATCCCTGTTTTTGCTTTTTGGTGATTATGTTAATTACACCACCTAAGGCATCTGTACCAAAATTGACGCTCATGGGACCTTCAACCAACTCTATGCGATCTACATTTTGAAGGTTAATTTGAGACAGATCTACACTGCCATTTTCCCTTCCAATAACCGGAACGCCATCTATCAGAATTTTTATGTTGTTTCCTCCAACACCCTGTAATTGCATGGTACTTCCTAAAATTGGATCTTGAATGACCCTAATATTTAGTTCATTGGTAAGCACTTGTTGCAGGTTAAATGCCCCTTGCTTTTCAATGCGTTTAGAATCGATTACTTTAACCTTTAAAACAGATTTACTTAGGCTATGCGCCTCATATTGACCCGTTACTACTAATTCATCCAAGCTTTGCAAAGAATCTAGTTTTTGCGCATTGCCAAGCGAAAAAAACAGCAAGACTGCCATTATTGCAATGGCAAATCTTGTGTTTTTTATAAATACGGATAAATTAAAAATCAAAACAATATTAATTGATAACTACTTTTTTAGATACTTTATATCCTTCTGTTTGCACTGTTAGGAAATACACGCCCGAATTTAAGGTTGCAGTTGAAATTGTTAAATCAAAGTTTCCTTTTACTTGTGTGAAATTTTGAGACTGAATAACTCTTCCTGTAATATCCATTAGTTCAACATTAAGAGAAGCTATTGGTTTGATTACACTTAGTTCGATGTTTAATTTTTCTGAAGCTGGGTTAGGATATACTTGAAGGTTATTAAATGCTTCTTTTACTTCGGAGGTGCTGGTTAGGTCTGTAAATAAAGTCTTGTTAAAGCTAATATTTTGTCTGGTTGAACTTGCGAAATACTCGGTAAAAAACAACCTATAAAAACTATTTAACCCAGTTTTTACCACATATGATAAAGAATCGCGAATTGGCCAATTACCTGGGGTTGTTGTGATTAGTTTCCAATCCCAACCCATTTGGTTTATATTGGTTTTAAAATCTAAGGAGGCCTTAGGAACATAGGTTTTTGCATCTGCTCCAATATATTTAGCAGTGGTTACCGTAGGATTGTGTAAAACCCCCATTACAGGATACATTAAAGTTTGCCCAAACAGGGTTACCATTGTTTTATACCTGGTAAATAAGATATCCCAAGTATTTAAAGCTGGTTCGCGGTCGATCACGGTGTTGGTTAATACATTGTAATAAGCAAACAATTTATTGTTAAAATTCGATTTTCTAATGCTTACTGTATTGCTATCGGTGCCATCAATATTAGAAATGGTAAAAACCCACATGGTATCATAAACAATGCTATGCACGGTTAACTTTTTTAATAATCTTGGAGCAGCAGGATTTGGTGAAACTGCAATTGCCATCAACCAAATTTGGTCGCCAACCACATCTTTACTTGCCATATCATATTGACCCCAGCCGTAATCAAATGGATTGCTTAAGCTGCGAATTTGGTTTAAAGCGCCCACATCCCAAGTGCTATCACTGTTAGTTGTTTGAGTCCACCTCATCCAACCACTGGTATCAAAATTTTTCCAATTTGCAAAAGTTTGGTTAGATTTATACATATCTACACTTCTACCATCGTTTACGATAATGGTTGCAGCTTGCATTGTTTTAAGAGGTGGTTGCGCTTTTCTAACTGCAAAGGCAATATGCCAATTGGTGTTTCTTACAGTGTCTTTAGTACCAGTGCTTAAATTATAATAAACGTCTACACTTGTTCCAGGCAGCATGGTTACGCTATCTGCTTGTTGGGCAAAAAGATTGATTGAAAGGAGAATAAGGCTTAAAAATGGTACTACTTTTTTCATTTTAGTATGTTGTTAATTGAAGCACAAAGAACTTGGTTAAAGCTTAATAATTGCCTGACAAAAGTCACAATACTACATTGTGACTATATTTTGACAAGATGAAAAAGCACAAAAAACCACTATTTCTGGTATTCCAAGTATAAAATTTGTGAGATTGCGCTTTTTATCTACTTTTGCAACGCAAAAATAACTATGCAAATACAACTGTTAAAGTCGAAAATACATCGTGTAAAAGTTACCCAAACTGAGTTACATTATGTAGGAAGTATTACCATTGATGAAGATTTAATGGATGCCGCCAATATGATTGAAAATGAGAAGGTACAAGTGGTGAACATTAACAACGGTGAACGCCTAGAAACATATGTAATTAAGGGAGATAGAGGCACTGGCATGATATGTTTAAATGGACCGGCGGCAAGAAAAGCAGCAACAGGCGACTCTGTCATTATCATTTCATACTGTATTATGGATTTTGAGGAAGCCAAAAAATACAATCCAATTGCTGTTTATCCAGATCACAACAACAAATTAACCCATTAATTTTTTTGAAAAAGCTCATTCAATATGGCATCATCTTAGGTATTGGGGGTGTCTTTTTATTTTTTGTTTTTAGAGATACAAATTGGAATGCGCTTTTTGAAAAGATGGCAGCGGCAAATTTTAGTTGGCTTCTCCTAGGAGTTGTAATTTCAATATTAAGCCATTGGATTAGGGCCTATAGAGCAACTCAACTCTATGAGGCAATGCATTTTAAGGTAAGCACCACGCATAGTTTTTATGCTGTTTTGGTTGGGTATATGATGAATTATATTATTCCGCGGGCTGGGGAGATTTCTAGGTGTGCGGCCCTTAGCAAGACAGACGATCTTCCTTTAGAAAAATCATTGGGCTCGGTGGTTACCGAAAGAATTGTGGACATGGTTTTATTGATGATCATTTTAGGCATCATTTTCCTCATGCAATTCGATTTAATAAGCGATTTCATTACAAAAACGCTTTCTAACAGCAATGTAGAAAATGGAAAAGATGTGACCAATTGGAAATTAATCGCATTAGGGATATTAGCGGGATTTGGGGCCTTGGTCTTTATTTTTAGAAGGAAATTGGTTCAGACCAAACTTTTTATAAGAATATTTGGGCTGATCCAAGGATTTGGCGACGGATTATTAAGTATTAGGCATGTGCGAAATCCCCTCCAATTTATATTGTTATCGATTGCCATTTGGGTTGGGTATATTTTAATGATGTACTTTTGTTTGTTTGCCATGGAACCTACCTCACATTTGAGTTTTGCAGATTGTTTAATTGTATTTGCCATTGGCACTATAGGCATTGTTTTACCTGCTCCTGGAGCGGGTGCAGGCACCTACCATTTTTTTGTAATGCAGTCGCTATTGCTTTTTGGAGTAGCCAAAGAAGATGGCATCGCTTACGCTACTATGGTTCACGGAATTCAAATGATTGTTTTATTGATATTGGGTGCCATAGCTTCTGTGTTGGTAGTGGCTCAGCAGAAAAAGAAAATCAATGAGCAGGCTTAAAGAGGTTGAGCGCAAAATTTTTACTTGGGAAAGCCTGCCAAAGCAATTATTGCGTTGGGCTAGTGAGCAAAAAAAAATTGTATTTACCAATGGTTGTTTCGATTTGCTTCATAGGGGCCATGTAGATTATTTGGCCAAGGCGGCAGATTTGGGTGATGTTTTGGTGGTTGGCTTAAATACCGATTCCTCAGTAAGCAAGTTAAAGGGTGAGCATAGGCCCATACAAGATGAAAATTCGAGGTTGCAAATAATAGCATCTTTGGGTTTTGTTGACGCCGTAATTTTATTTGATGAACCAACTCCTTTGGCATTAATTCAATTGGTTAGGCCCGATGTTTTGGTAAAAGGAAGCGACTACCAGCCAAAAGATATTGTAGGTTATGAGACCGTTATGTTAAAAGGAGGAGAAGTAAAAACCATCGACTTTATTCCGGGTTATTCTACTAGTGGCATTGAAAAAAAAATAAAACTGTCCTAAGTAAAATCATCCCCTCTGGGTTTGATAATGTTTGGGTAATTAATATATTCGCTAAATTAAATGATACGATTATGGACTTTGAATTTACAGAAGAGCATTTGAATGTTCAACAAGCAGCAAGAGATTTTGCGCAAACAGAACTTTTACCAGGAGTAATTGAGCGCGACAATGAGCAAAAATTTCCGGCCGAACAAATTAAAAAGTTAGGAGAACTTGGCTTTTTAGGCATTATGGTTGATCCAAAATATGGTGGTTCTGGCATGGACACTATTTCGTATGTTTTGGCTATGGAAGAGTTGTCTAAAATTGATGCATCTGCGTCTGTGGTGGTTTCTGTAAACAACTCATTGGTATGCTGGGGTCTTGAGACTTATGGCACAGAGGAGCAAAAACAAAAATATCTTGTTCCAATGGCTAGTGGCACGGTTCATGGGGCATTTTTATTGTCTGAACCAGAGGCAGGCAGCGATGCTACCTCCCAAAGGACAACTGCTGAAGATAAAGGAGATCATTACCTATTAAACGGCACCAAAAACTGGATTACCAATGGCAATTCTGGCACCTATTATTTGGTAATTGCGCAAACACATGTAGAAAAAGGGCATAAAGGAATTAATGCTTTTATAGTAGAGAAAAACTGGCCAGGCGTAACGGTTGGGAAGAAAGAAGATAAGATGGGTATTCGTGGAAGCGATACGCATTCTGTTATGTTTCAAGATGTAAAAGTTCCTTTAGAAAATCGCATTGGAGAGGATGGTTTTGGATTTAAATTTGCGATGAAAGTTTTGGCTGGGGGTAGAATTGGAATTGCAGCGCAGGCTTTAGGAATTGCAAGTGGCGCTTATGAATTGGCATTAAAATATTCTAAAGAACGCAAAGCATTTGGCAAAGAAATAATGCACCATCAAGCCATTCAATTTAAATTGGCCGATATGGCTACTCAAATTGAAGCGGCACGTTTAATGGTGTTAAAAGCTGCTTCACTGAAGGATAATGGTAAAGATTATGCATTGGCTAGCTCAATGGCAAAAGTATTTGCTTCTGAAACGGCAATGTGGGTAACAACGGAGGCCGTTCAAGTTCATGGTGGCTATGGCTATGTAAAAGAGTATCATGTAGAAAGATTGATGCGCGATGCCAAAATTACTCAGATTTACGAAGGCACAAGTGAGGTAAATAGAATTGTGATTTCGAGAGAAATTTTGAGATAATAGTGGAACTAATTGGAGGTTTTTAAGTGATTAAATTTGCCTCTCTTTATCTAAAAAGCTGCCTTAAAAGTGATTTTAGGGCAGCTTTTTTTTATTAAATTGAACTAAGGGTTCTTAATTAAAAACACCTTTAATACCATGCTTAATTAAAATAGGTAATACATTGTTGTTTAGTTAAGAATTCCTACTCAAAGGGGATTGTTTATTTATAGCACATAATAAATGTCGAAAATGTGCGTCCACGATGGGTTCGAAGGTTATTTATATAAACATTTGATGACTTAAGCATCGTAAAACCCGCAACTAAACAACATTGATATTTAATACTCCAAATGTTTTAGACTATTACATATTGCGTATCAGAATAACTATAACAAATGAGTTATATCTTTATGCTTTAGAATAGAGAATTTTTGTCCATCAAATTCTAATAAATACAGGCATAAATTAACGTGTTCAAACGAATCCATTTGAGATAAGGGCAAATCAAGTAGGGTACATAGAAAACTTTTTAGGGCCCTGCCATGCATTGAAATAAGCACACATTCATCTGCTTGCATTTTTAAATAATTAACAAAAGGCAACTGGCGCCTTTGCAATTCAAAAGCACTTTCGCCCTCTTTAATTTTGGCATGGTAATTCCCTTCATTCCAAGAATTTACTACCTCCCCATATGCGGCTCTTTCTAATTCATTTTGTGGTTTGCCTTCAAAAAATCCCCAAGAAATTTCGTTTAAGGCAACGTTAGCGACATACTTTTTGCCAGCTTCAATAAAGGGCAAAACACTTTGTTGAGTTCTTATAAGGGACGAAGTATAAATTTTATCAAAATTAATCTCTTTATAATAGGCATAAAATCTGTTCGCTTGTTGAATTCCTTTTGCGTTTAAAAGGCTATCTACCCCGCTACCTTGAACAATTCCTTGTTTGTTAAAATCTGTTTCACCATGTCTAATAATATAAATCAGTTTATTTGCCATATTTGCACGAATATATAAAACAGAAACTTATTGGCAATATTGAACCTAAAATGTATCTTGCTTAGATAAAAAATCACAGTCATGAAAACCCATCAGTTAATCTATCGAAACAACCAAGGTTGGAATCCACAAATTGAAAGCTCAAGTAATATTAATCCGCAATTGATTTTGCTTTTTGGTTCAACAGAATTAATAAAAGCCAATGAACATATAAGAGGTTTGAAAGAAAAATTTCCCAATGCAATAATTGTTGGAGGAAGTTCATCAGGAGAAATATGTGGTATTCACGTTTATGACGATACAATTGTTGCTACTTTGGTGGAATTTAAAAGCACCACTGTACAATTTGAAAGTAAACACCTCCTCAATCCAAAGGATAGCAAAGATGTTGCGATTGACTTAATAGGCAAGCTTGACAAAAAAGACCTAAAACATATATTTTTCATTTGTGAGGGGCTCAATATTAATGGATCAGAATTGGCAAAAGGTATTCGCTCAGCACTGCCTCAAGGAGTAGCGGCCACAGGTGGATTAGCGGGTGATGGTGCTAATTTTAATGAAACATTTGTACTCAATTCGGATGGGAAGGCCGAAACAAGTTTGGTATCAGCCATTGGTTTTTATGGCGAGAAATTATTGGTATCATATGGTAGTCTTGGTGGTTGGGATAGCTTTGGTATAGAGAGATTGGTTACGCGATCAGTAGACAATGTACTTTATGAGGTGGATGGCATGCCAGCGCTTGAACTATATAAGTCGTTTTTGGGAGATTATGTAAAAGATTTGCCAGCATCTGGATTGTTGTTTCCAATTAACCTAAGAAATGAAGAGGATGATAAGCCTGTAGTAAGAACAATTTTAGCTGTAAATGAAGAGATGCAATCCTTAACCTTTGCTGGTGACATACCAGAGGGAAGTTATATTAAATTAATGAAGGCAAATTTTGATAGATTAATAGAAGGAGCTACAGGTGCTGCATTATCAACTATTAAAAATGATGCTAACAAAAGACCTGAATTAGCTATTTTAATTAGCTGTGTTGGAAGGAAATTAGTTTTAAAGCAATTAATAGAGGATGAGGTAGAATCGGTGTCTGAAGTATTGGGAGAACAGGCAACTTTATGCGGGTTTTATTCTTATGGGGAGATTTCACCATTTGATTCTGAAAGTGAATGTAAATTGCATAATCAAACAATGACCATCACTACTTTTAAGGAGATGGATTAATAAGATTATGAATTCAAAATTAGGCGAGGCTATAGAAAACTCCATTGATTCATTGCTTGGAATTCATGTTTTAGTAGTAGAGGATAATCTATTAAACCAAATCGTTTTCAAAAAAAATTTAACTCAAATGAAAGCAACGGTTAGTCTAGCTGGAAATGGTTTAGAGGCCTTAAAAGTGATTGAAAACGATAATTTTGATATCATATTAATGGACCTCCAAATGCCCTTAATGAATGGCTTTGAAGCAACACGAAAAATTAGGCAGTTACTTACACAAAAATCTAACATACCGATCATTGCTATTTCTGCAGATTTACACCCTCAAATAATGGAAAAAGCGATAGATTCAGGCATGAATGACTATTTACCTAAACATTGTGAAAACAGTCTATTAAAAGAAAGAATTAAATTTCATATAACCAATTTTGAACAATGCATAGACTGTTAAAAAGGCAATTAAAAAAGCTGTTTGGTGATACAATTCCTCAACAAGAGGATTTGAATAATTTTCTCAAAATAGTGGATGAAAGTTATCTTAATTTTCAGGACGACTATAACAAACTTGAAAGGATACTAGAATTAAGTTCAAAGGAGTCCTTTAAAGAATTAAACAATTTCAAAAATGCGATAGATAGTGCTGCTCATGTGTCTCTAACAGATGCTAAGGCAAACATAATATCGGCAAATAAAAATTTCTGCGAGGTTTCTGGCTTTACTTTACCAGAATTGATAGGCAAGAATCACAATATCGTCAATAGTGGAATTCACCCAATTAGTTTTTTTGAGGAAATGTGGTCTAAAATAGTTGCTGGGAGAATTTGGCAAGGGGAAATTTGCAACCGTAAAAAAAATGGCGAATTGTTTTGGGTAGATTCTACCATTATTCCCTTTTTAAACGACAAGGGAAAACCCTATCAATATCTTTCAATTAGATTTGATATTAGCAATAGAAAAAAAATTGAAGAGGAAATTAAAACCTTAGCGCTTGTTGCGCAAAAAACTCAAAATGTAGTGATTATTACAGATGCCAATGGAATAGCAATATGGGCGAATGATGGGTTTGAAAGAATTACAGGATATAAAACATCTGAGTTAGTAGGATTAAAACCGGGCCAATTATTACAAGGAAAAGATACCAACTTAGATACTATAAAAGAAATTTCAAGTTGTATAAAATCACAAATACTGTTCAATGGTGAGTTATTAAACTATTCTAAATCTGGAGAGCCATATTGGATTTCAATTTCAATTACACCCATTATTGAAAACGACAAGCATATTGGTTTTATAGCCATTGAGGCCGATATAACTGAAAAAAAGAAATTCGAGGTTATTTTAAAAGAAAACGACAAACTCTTAAGGGCCATAAACAATGCCTCAATGGAGCTTTTAGCAAACTCAGATTTTAATATTGCAGCATCCAAAGCGATGGATATTATTGGCAATGCATTTGAGGCTCAAAAAGTCTGGATATTTAAGAATGATAAGAATGATTTTGGTGAAATTTCCACATTTAGTAGAATATTTGATTGGTATGCGGATGGAATACAAAATCAAAATAACGAAAGTGACTTGCAGCACTTAAACTATAAGGAGATTGGCCTTGAAAGTTGGAGAGAATTACTGCTTCAGAAAAAAGTAATAAAAGAAAATAAAAACAATTTTTCTATTTCGGGAAAAGTAAAAATCTTTGTGGAAGATTTAGAAAATATTATTGTATTACCTGTTAATTTTCTGGATACTTTTTGGGGCTTTTTGGCAATGGGAACCCAAAACCCAAATTATTCCTGGATAAATAGTCAGGAACAAATTTTGAAAAATTTTGCTAGCAATATCGCCTCGGCTTTTGAAAGGAATGAATCTGAAGTTAAATTAAAGGAAAATGAGGAGAAATTTAGGCTACTGATAGAGTCGGCCACCGATATTTTTTATTATACAGATCCCCAAGGTAACTTCACCTATGTAAACGATATATCTTCTGTAATAACGGGCTTTTCTATAGAAGAATTACTTCAAAAGAATTTTTTGGATTTGGTTCAGCCCGACTACAAAAAAAAGGTAGCCTTATTTTATAAGAAACAATCTACAGAAGGGAGCTTAGTAACCTATTATGAATTCCCAATTACAACCAAAAACGGAAAAACGGCTTGGATAGGGCAAAACGTACAACTCATAAATACTGGCAATAGTGCGAGGGGAATTCAAGCCATTGCGAGAGACATCACAAAACTTAAAGATGCACAGACAGAAATTACAGAATCACACAACTTTTTAAATGAAATAGTTGAATCTATTCCTAACCCTATGTTTGTAAAAAACAGGAACCACGAATGGATAATGGTTAACAATGCTTACACAAAATTAACTGGAATATCTAAGAACAAAATTATTGGACAAAAAGACACCGCCTTTATTGAAAAGGAGCAAGCTTTATCTTTTATTGAGCTCGACGAAAAACAGTTTCTAGATAAAAAAGAAATGGTGAGAGAGGTGGTTTTCAGTAAAAAAGATGGTGAGGAAAAAACACTCTTGGTTAAAAAAACCATTTTTGAAAACAAGAATGAAAGCTTCTTAATAGGCATTATTACAGACATTACTGAACTAAAAAATAGTGAAAAACAAATTTTACTTCACAATAAAATAGCAGACCAAATAAGTGATGCAATTTCTGTTGCCGATTATAATGGAAAAATTATTTATGTGAATGAGGCCCATGCTAAAAACATGAATTTAAGTAAGGATGAGCTCATTGGTAGTTCGGTAATTAATAGAGAGAAACTCTTCGAATCAATTACAAGTTGGCAAAAGCACTATAATGAAATAAAGTTCACTGGTAACCAATTAATTGAGGGTACAAATATTAGAAATGATGGGAGCAAATTCCCAGTGGAAGCCAATGTTAAGTATGTAAACATTGAGAATAAAGGATATGTAGTTTCTGCAATGAGGGACATTACAGAGAGAAAAAAAGCCGAGGAAGATGTAAAAAATCTGAAGCTATTTTATGAAAACGTATTGAATAAAATTCCAACAGATGTGGTTGTGTTTGATAAAAATCACAAATACCTTTTTGTAAACGAACTCGCCATAAAAGACAGAGAAAAAAGAAAATGGATTATTGGCCACAATGATTTTGAGTATGCAACGCGCTATGACAAACCATTGAAAATGGCCGAATCTAGAAGGGCATTATTTGAGGAAGTTATTACGAATAAAAAACAACTTGAATTTGAAGAGAAAATAATTTCGCAAGAAGGAAATCCACATTGGATGCTTAGAAGATTTTATCCTGTTATGGATGATTCTAATGAAGTTATGACCATTATTGGATTTGGCATTGATATTACCAATAGAAAAGTTGCAGAGGAAAAAACCAAGGAGAGTGAAGAGCGGTTAAAGCTTGCAACTTCTTCTGCTAATTTAGGTATATGGGATTGGAATCTTCAAACGAATAAACTCATTTGGGACCCTAGTATGTATAGTATTTTTGGAGTCGATTCAAATAAATTTAACAACGATTATGATGCATTCGAAAGCTGCCTATACGATGAAGACAAGGAAAGGGTAGCAAAGGAAATAAAGGACGCTATAGATAATAATTATGATTTTAAAGGATTATTCAGAATTGTTACAGACGAGGGTGAGATAAAATATATTAATGCGGTATCAAAGACCTTCAGAGATACAAACGAAAAACCATATCGCATGATTGGTGTTAACTTTGATGTAACGGAGAGCACCATTATTCAACAGAAAATACTCAAACAACAACAAGACCTAGAGGAAGCTCAACGCTTGGCTAAGGTGGGTGCTTGGGAAATTGATGTAAAGGAAAAATCAATTGTTTGGTCTAAGGAAACCTTTAATATTTGTGAAGTACCTTTAGACAAACAACCGACCTTAAATGAAACTTATGGCTTCTTTACACCCCAAACAAAGGAGGCCGTTATAACCGCCTTTTTTAATTCTATTGAACACCATGAAGAATTTGAATTAGAGGCACAGTTAATAACTTCTAATAAAAAAATAGTTGACGTAAAAACAAGAGGTATACCTTATTCGGAAAAAGGAAAAGTTGTTTCAATAAGAGGTATATTTCAGGATATAACCATTGAAAAAGAAGCAACAAGGTTAATGGGGCAATATACAGAAGAATTAGAGAAGAAAAACCAAGAGCTAGATAAGTTTGCCTACGTGGTTTCACATGACTTAAAAGCACCGTTAAGGGGCATCAATAACCTAAGCATGTGGATAGAGGAAGATATGGAAGGCAAGTTGGAGCCCGACACTAAAAACAACTTGGATTTAATGCGCAAACGTGTGAAGCGAATGGAAGGTTTAATTGACGGTATTTTACAATATTCTAGAGCAGGTAGAATTAAACATGAACCAACAACCTTTCCTTTACATGAAGTTTTAGTTGAACTTGTGAATAATTTGGCTCCTGATGAAAAGTTTAACATAAACATTCATGAAGACTTGCCAGTTATGACAACAGAAAAAATTGTGATTGAGCAAATCTTTTCAAATTATGTGAGCAATGCACTAAAATATAATAAAAACCCAGAACCTACCATTGAAATTAGTTATCAGGAAAAAAATGGATACTATGAGTTTTGTGTAGCAGATAATGGCGCAGGTATCGAAAAAGAATTTCATGAGAAAGTATTTGTAATTTTCCAAACCTTGCAGGCTAGAGATACATATGAAAGCACAGGAGTTGGATTAGCAATTGTAAAAAAGATGGTGGAAGACAAGGGTGGTAAAGTTTGGATTGAATCTGAAATTGGATTAGGTGCCAAATTTTATTTTAGCTGGCCAATAAACGAATAATTAAATGAGAAAAATCTTTATCCTATTCATATCCATAACCATTCATTTTTATGCAATAAACAAATCAAATGCACAATGTATTGACCCTTTAAGCATATCGCCAGGTTTTCCTTGTCCTGACCCAACCTATAAACCAGTATGCGGTTGCGATGGCATTACCTACAGGCACGATTGTGATGCAAGGTATAGAAATGGTGTACTTACTTGGACAGATGGCCCATGTTCTGGGTTTGAGTTTGATTTAATCCCAACTTTTGTAACCGATTTTGACATACTTAGACTCACGTTTGTGCAAAACACGGGCCGACCAGCAACATTGTATTTGTTAGATTATTTTGGCAAAACGCTTATTCAAAGAACCTTACCAGCAAGCGATAATTTTGCCATTCCTTTTCAATTCGATTTACCCGAAATTAATAGCATGAGACCTGGTCCGTATATCATCATAATTTTTAACGGACAGGGAACATATCGGTTTAAAAAGTTTGTAAAGGTTTAACTTCAATTGATTTAAATGACAAATACATATAGCGATATTACCTTTACGAGAAAGGATGATTTAAGCAAAGGAGAGTTCGAGAATTGCACTTTTCAAGGCTTAGATTTATCAAACCAAAATTTGAACGGTTATATTTTTATTGATTGTCATTATACAGATTGCAATTTAAGTTCAGCGTCTATTCTTGGCACTGCATTTAGAACTGTAAGTTTTGAGGGCTGCAAACTTCTTGGCCTATCCTTTCATTTATGCAATGAATTTGGATTAACTTTAACATTTAACAACTGCATACTTAACCATTCGTCGTTTTACAAACGAAAGTTAAAAAAAACGCAGTTTAAAAATTCTCAATTAAAAGAAGTTGATTTTACCGAATCGGATTTAAGCGAGTGCTGTTTTGAAAATTGCGCACTAAACATGGCGGTATTTGAAAATTGCAACCTAACTAAAACAGATTTTAGGTTGGCCAATAATTACACCATTGACCCCGAAAGAAACAAATTAAAGAAAACACGATTTAGTTTTCCGTCGGTAATTGGCCTTTTAGATAAATACGATATTTCAATAGATTAGAGAAAATTATTCACATTAAAAGGGGAATCACCTCATTTTTGGGGAAATTAGAGTCCAAATTTTCCATAAATTATCAATTTATGGAAGAATATCATTGCGTATTTAGCTGAATTCTAAAATATTCTACTTATTTTCGCAGCCCCAAAAGAAGGTAAGGTAGATTTTTTAAACATTTAGTTGTGAATTAAAAAAACTTGACCTATTTTTGCAACCCTTTAATAAAACTAGAAGAAGCGTGGACGCAATAAGTTACAAAACAATTTCAGCCAATAAGGCAAGCACAACCAAAAATTGGTTTGTGATTGATGCTGAAGGACAAACCTTAGGAAGATTTGCCTCAAAAGTGGCAAACATTTTACGTGGCAAACATAAGCCATCGTTTACACCGCATGCCGATTGTGGTGATTACGTAATTATTATCAATGCTGATAAAGTACGTTTCACAGGCAACAAGTTAAACGATAAAGAATACAAATTCTTCTCGGGTTACCCGGGTGGTTTGCGTTTTGAAGTAGCAAAAGACATTTTGGTACGTCGCCCAACGTACGTAGTGGAACATGCTATCAAAGGGATGTTACCAAAAAATAAATTGGGATCAGAGTTGTTCCGTAACTTGCATGTTTATGCTAGTGCTGAGCATCCACATGGCGCCCAACAACCAAAAGAATTAAAATTCTAAGAGATGGAAATCAATAACGCATTAGGAAGAAGAAAAACAGCTGTTGCCCGTGTATACCTTACAACAGGGACAGGCAACATGGTTGTTAACAAGAAGGATTACAAAACATACTTCCCTACGCTAAGTTTGCAAATTGCTGCAAATAAAGCATTTGAAGTAACCAACACTGTTGGTCAGTTTGATGCAACTATCCATGTAGATGGTGGTGGTCATACTGGTCAGGCAGATGCTATTAAACTTGCTATTTCACGTGCTTTGGTAAAATATAGCGCAGAATTAAAGCCTGTGTTAAAGGTAGCGGGTTTATTAACCCGCGATCCAAGAATGGTAGAACGTAAAAAGCCTGGTCAGAAGAAGGCTCGTAAGCGTTTCCAATTCGTAAAACGCTAATCAGAATTTATCTAATTATATGTCAAAAATCACGCACGAAGAGTTGCTGGAAGCGGGAGTGCACTTTGGTCACTTAACCCGTAAATGGAATCCGAAAATGGCACCATATATTTTTATGGAGAAAAACGGAATCCACCTCATCGATCTACACAAAACAGCTGTTAAGCTGGATGAGGCCGCTCAAGCCATTAAAAACATTGTAAAGTCGGGTCGTAAGATTCTTTATGTTGCTACTAAGAAGCAGGCAAAAGAAATTATGGAAACTGAGGCAAAACGCGTTAATATGCCTTACGTTTGCGATCGTTGGTTAGGCGGTATGCTTACCAACTTCGGAACTGTAAGAAAAAGCATAAAGAAAATGCAAACCTTAGAGAAATTGGCTCAAGACGGCACATACACTAATATCAACAAGAAAGAGCGATTAATGATTGATCGCGAGAAAATTAAGTTGAAAAAAGTATTAGGTGGTATTGCAGATTTGAACCGCTTACCTGCTGCATTGTTAATTGTAGATATCAAACGCGAGCACATAGCCGTTGCTGAAGCTACTAAATTAAATATCCCAACTTTTGGTATCGTAGACACAAACTCAGATCCTACCTTAGTTGATTTCCCAATCCCTGCAAATGATGACGCAGCAAAATCAATCGCTTTGATTACCCGCTACATCACAGACGCAATCGTTGAAGGTTTATCTGAACGCAAACGCGAAAAAGAAGAAACTGTCGACAAAGAGGCTGTTGCTGAGAAAGAGGAAGCATAAAAAAAGCCTCCGTTAGCCAGCAGGCAGACGGAGGTTTTTTTTCACATTTTATTTATTAAAACAAAAAATTAAGATACATGAGTACAAATACAATCAGTGCAGCAGACGTAAACAAATTGCGCCAAATGACTGGTGCAGGTATGATGGACTGCAAAAAAGCTTTACAAGAAACGAATGGTGATTTTGAAGGTGCTGTAGATTCCTTGCGTAAAAAAGGTGCTAAAATTTCGGCTAACCGTGCCGATCGTGATGCCAAAGAAGGTGCAATTATTGCAAAAGTTACGGCAGATAATAAATTGGGCGTTATTGTTCAATTAAGTTGCGAAACCGATTTCGTAGCTAAAAACGAAGATTTCGTAGCTTTCACCCATAAATTAGTAGACATTGCCCTCGCAAACAAAGCAGCAAATGCAGATGCTTTGCGCGCTTTACCTATGGATGGCTTAACTGTTGGAGATAAAATAATTGAACAAGTAGGTAAAATTGGTGAGAAAATAGACGTAGTTCGTTACGAAATTGTTGAAGGAACTAACATCGTTCCTTATATACATGCTGGTAATAAATTAAGCGTATTGGTTTCCTTGAATGTGGCTGCTAACGAAGCAAACTTAGCTGCAGGAAAAGATGTTGCCATGCAAATTGCAGCTTTAAATCCAGTAGCTGTTGATAAAGCAGATGTTGACCCAACTGTAGTTGAGCGCGAAATCGCAATTGGCATGGACCAAGCTCGTGCCGAAGGAAAACCTGAAGCCATGTTAGAAAAAATTGCTCAAGGAAAATTAGGTAAGTTTTACAAAGACTCAACCTTGTTAAACCAAGAGTTCGTGAAAGACAGCAGCAAATCAATTGCTCAAATGCTAGACGGAGTTGAAAAAGGTTTAACTGTACTATCATTCAAACGAATTTCTTTATAATTCGATAAAAAAAAAGGCCATCTCCAACGAGATGGCCTTTTTTTATGCCTGAACCAAACCGAACAATAACTCAAAGGTAATTTCTCCTTAAACTTTACCAATTATTATTCTAATTTGCAACTCAATCCAAATACCAAACTCCAAAACTTAACTTAAAGATAATTAAATCATCACATACATTATGAAATACAAACGCGTACTACTTAAACTGAGCGGCGAAGCACTAATGGGCGATATGCAATATGGCATTGATTCTAAAATTCTTGAGCAATATGCGAAAGATGTAAAAGTTGTAGCAGATGCTGGGGTTGAAATTGCTATTGTAATTGGTGGTGGAAATATTTTTAGAGGTGTATCGGGTGTGGCTGGTGGCTTGGTTGAGCGCGCCCAAGGCGACTATATGGGTATGCTAGCCACGGTTATTAATTCAATGGCACTGCAAGGTGCACTCGAAAAACTTGGCCTAAAAACGCGCTTGCTAACAGCCATTCACATGGAACAAATTGCAGAACCATTTATACGCCGCAGGGCCATTAGGCACTTAGAAAAAGGACGGGTTGTTATTTTTGGCGCTGGAACAGGCAATCCATATTTCACAACCGATTCTGCAGCCGCTTTGCGCTCAGTAGAAATTGATGCAAACCTTGTTTTAAAAGGAACCAGGGTAGACGGAATTTACACCGCCGATCCAGAAAAAGACAAAACTGCAACCAGATTCAATAAAATTAGTTTTGAAGAAGTTTACGAACGTGGCCTAAACGTAATGGACATGACAGCAATTACCTTGTGCCAAGAAAACAAAATGCCCATCGTTGTTTTTGACATGAATAAAGCAGGAAATTTCTTGCGCGTTTGCCAAGGAGAAGACGTTGGAACTACCGTAACCGTTTAAGTTTTTAGGCAAAATTACCTAAGCTTTTACCCTTACACCTAAAACAGACTTTACCATTTGTTGAATTCCGGCTGCATCATAGCCACATTCATGATAAAGTTCGTGCTGCTCGCCATGCTCTACAATTCGATCTGGCATACCCATTCTTGTAACATCAGAAGAATAATGGTTTTCTGCCATAAATTCTAATATGGCCGACCCAAATCCACCCACGATGGTTCCATCTTCTACGGTAATAATTTGCTTATACTTACCAAACACCTCATGCAACATCTGCTCGTCTATTGGCTTTACAAAACGCATATCATAATGCGCGCCAAACACACCTTCTTTTTCAAGCAAATTCAATGCGGTTTGAACCAATATGCCAGCTGTTCCAAAACTTAAAACGGCAATATCGCCTCCACCTCTTAACTTTCGTCCTTTGCCGATTTCAATCTCAGCAAATGGTCGCTTCCAATCAATCATAACGCCATTTCCCCTCGGGTAACGAATTGAAAATGGCCCAGCATTCTTTTCTAAAGTGCCTGTAAACATTAAGTTTCTTAACTCCTCCTCATTCATAGGAGCAGAAACCACCATATTAGGTACACAACGCATAAACGGAATGTCTAACATGCCATGGTGCGTTTGTCCATCGGCACCCGCTAAACCCGCACGGTCCATGCAAAAAATTACATGCAAATTTTGCAAGGCCACATCATGCACCACCTGATCATACGCACGTTGCATAAAAGTTGAATAAATATTGCAAAAAGGTATCATGCCCTGGGCAGCCAAACCAGCACTAAAAGTTACCGCATGTTGCTCTGCAATACCCACATCAAAAGCCCTATCTGGCATCGCCTTCATCATAATATTCATGGAACTACCAGAAGGCATTGCCGGTGTAACACCAACTATTTTCGGGTTCATTTCGGCCAATTCAACAATAGAATGCCCAAAAACATCTTGAAACTTGGGTGGTTGTGGCGTCTTATTCGAAGATTTTATAATTTCACCACTTACCTTATCAAACAAACCTGGCGCATGCCATTTGGTTTGATCCTTTTCGGCTGGCGCAAAACCTTTGCCTTTTACCGTTACACAATGCAACAATTTTGGACCAGGAATCTTTTTTAAATCATTAAATATTTTAACCATGTGGTTAACATCATGTCCATCAACCGGACCAAAATACCTAAAGCCCAAGGCTTCAAATAAATTACTATGTTTTAGTAATCCACCTTTTAAGGTATCATGAACTTTAGACAAAATATCTTGTGAAACCTGACCAACCTTGCTTAAACGGTCAAGTGTTTTCCAAATATCATCTTTAAACTTATTGTACGTTGGCGAAGTGGTAATGTCTGTTAAGTATTCTTTTAATGCCCCTACATTTGGGTCAATACTCATACAATTGTCGTTTAATACCACAATGATATTTGCATTGGCAACACCTGCATGATTTAAACCTTCGAAAGCCATACCACCAGTCAAAGCACCATCACCAATTATGGCAATATGCTGCTTGTCGTGATCGCCTTTTAATTTAGATGCCACTGCCATACCCAAGGCAGCAGAAATAGAAGTAGATGAATGACCTACCCCAAAAGCATCATATTCGCTTTCCGAACGTTTAGGAAAACCAGAAATCCCTTTATAAACCCTATTGGTATAAAATTGATCTCTTCTTCCTGTTAAAATTTTATGCCCATAGGCTTGGTGACCTACATCAAAAATTAACTGATCAATGGGCGTATTAAAGGCATAATGCAAAGCTACTGTAAGCTCCACTACCCCTAAACTAGCGCCAAAATGACCACCGTAAACCGAGACCGTATCTATGATATACTGCCTTAATTCCGCCGAAATCTTCACCAAATCACTCTCATCAAATTTTCGGAGGTCTTCAGGATACTTTATTTTGTCCAAATGTGGGCCAGGATGAATCTTCATATAACGAATTTGAGGTGTTTACTGCAAAGTTTAATCATATACAACAATAGAATTGCTACATAGTTTTACCAATTTCTAATGAACAAAATTAAGGTTTATTGGTTCAATAAAAAACCAACGATAAAAAGTAAAATTAATTGCTCTTAATTACAAACGAGCATCGCTCACAATAAGGTCTTTAGGGTGAATTGACAAAACAGGAATGGCGCTGCTTTTAATCATTTGCTGAGAATATTTTCCCGAGAAAAAGGAAGTAATATTCGTCTCTTGTTCTGTCATTATAACAATCATGCCTGCATCCAATTCATTGGCATAATCTAAAACTTGATTGGTAGGATTACCGCCCAAACGGATCTCAGAAGTAACAGACACGCCCTTTTCTTCAATATTTAAAATAACTTGACGTAAATAATTTTTAATTAAAACCTCGGCATCTTTTCCCTTATCGTTGGAAACACCAATAACATATAGCTTTGAACCAAATGCCTTTGCCATCGCAACTGCATAAGGAACCTTTTGTCTTGTTTCAAAGGAAGAATCAATGGGCACAACAATTTTATCTAATTTAAAAACTTTGCTGCCACAAGGAACAGTTAAAACCATTCTTTCAATGTTATCAATCAACTTATTTGCTTCAACTGCATTAACAACGCCCTTTTCCGGACTTTCATTAATTAATGGAAGAATCATTAAATCGCTTTCAGAATCAACAAAGCTTTTAGCTAACTCCCTTGTTGAGCTAACAACAAATTTCTGGAAACTTGTAGGCGTATTACCAACCGATTCTCCTATAAAGTAGGCAGAAACTTTTGACTTAAAATGCGCTTGAAGCTTTTCAGCGATTTGAATAGCGGTATCACATGTTTGGCCCTCCTTAAGAGCAACACAAAAATTAGTAATGATAATTGCCATATTTTATAAATTTTACACAATATATTAAAATAATATTAGAAAAAAACAAGTGCAATTACAATTTTCTAATTTTCCAAATATATTTCCTCGAAACTGTGTTTTTTATAAAATATTAAGAAATGAGCATTCATCCATACTTTCAGCCAAATCAAACTCATTTTTATAGGTAATTGCGCGAAAAAAAATAATTTTGCCCCATAAGAAAATATTCATGAATATACGTTTTGATTGCAACCTATGCGGAACAAAGGAAGGGAAAACCATCCCTTTTAGATATAATTTTAAGGGCAAATTCCTTTGGGCAGTTAAATGCAACAAGTGCGAATTGGTTTCCATTTGGCCCCGACCAACCGATGAGGAAATTTCTGAAATGTATGCCCACGATTATTTTGTTGGTTCAGACGTAAAAACGCACCACATGAATGTTTCGTATGTTGACCTATTGGCAGCAGGAAAATATGAGGATGGAATAAAAGAAATAAAAAAGTATTGCAGCACGGGAAATATTTTGGATGTAGGTTGTGCCACGGGAAATTTTTTATATGTACTTAAACAAAATGGGTATAAAGTAAAGGGCATAGAACTATCAGAATTCGCAGCAGAATATGGCAAAAAGAATTTTGGCATAGACATCATAAATAAGCCTTATAATTTCCAATTATTTAACAACGAATTGCCCCAAAATTACTTCAATGTTATCCTCATGGGCGATGTGCTAGAACATTTTACCAACCCTACCGAGGCGGCCAGACTTACACAAAAAATTCTAAAGCCAGGAGGCTTGGCAATTATTCATTTACCAGGCACCTTGAACCTAATTTCTAGCAAAATTGCCTTTGCTATTTATAGGTTAATTGGGTCGCAAAAAACCATGAGCATTCCGCCCTATCACCTCACAGAATTCAACGCAAAAACCGCAAGGAAAATGCTTACAGAATGTGGGTTTTCAAAGATAAATATAAAGGAAGAAGTAAAACCACCAAGAACCATAGCGCTAAGAGGAAACGCATTAGAAAACGCATTTAAATACACCCTTCAATTCGTAAATTATTACCTAACCAAATGGTTTGGCGTAGCAGGCGATAGAATTATTATTGAAGCTTATAAATAAAAATTTTATTCGGTTCAGCAAAAAACTAATTGCCTTTAAATGCAGGCTTTCTCTTTTCGTTAAAGGCCGTTACCCCTTCTTGATAATCGGCACTTCTACCTGCTATTTCTTGACAATAGGCCTCATATTCTAACATGGTATCCAAATCACTTGTAAACGATTTGTTTAGCATTTTTTTCATTAAACCAATAGCCTTTGTTGGCGCAACAGCATAATGCAGAGCCAATTTTTCAACTTCTGCATCAAGTTCTTCGGCCTTAACAACCTTGTTTATCATACCCCAGTTATACGCTTGCTGCGCACTTACCTTAGAGCCCAAAGTAGCTAGTTCAAAGGCTCGGGCCGAACCAACTAAGCGCGGTAAAAAATATGAGGAACCAGAATCTAGCACCAATCCAACGTTGACAAACACTTCAATTAAACTTGCATTTTCGGCCGCTATAATCATGTCGCAAGCCAAAGCCAAAGAACATCCAGCACCGGCAGCCACGCCATTTAATTTACAAATTACAGGGAAATTTAAATTGCGAATAGCCTTTATCATGGGATTATATCGCTTATACAAGCTTTCACTTAAACTCCTGTTTTTACTGCCAGAAATGGCCTTTAAATCTTGCCCGCTACAGAACGCTTTTCCCGAACCAGAAATCACCAAAACGCGCACGCTTTTATCTTTGGCAAGCTTTTTCAATACATCATTCACATCGGCACTTAATTGCTCATTAAAAGCATTAAAAACATCTGGCCTATTTAAGGTTAAACGGGCAATGCCATCTTTTAAATCAAATAAAATTGTCTCGTAACTCATAGGTATAAAATTATGCAAAATTAAAATTAAAAATCATCGTAAGAAACATCACAAAAAAACCAAGGAAAAAACCACTATACAATTGCAATGGCTTATGTGCATTTAAACTCAATCGCGAGGTAGCCACCGCTCCACTCAATAAAATTGCCAGCAATACAAAATACCGCAAATCGGCAAAGCCCATAAAACCCAAACCAGCAAGCAAGCCTACCAAAGCACCCAAAGTAGTAAGGTGAATGCTAATCTTATCAAAAATATTAATAAAGAATACGGCTGCTAAAACAATGGCACAAGCCAATAAATAGCTTAAGATAATTGGATGGGTAGTTGGCGCTTGGTAAAAATTATAATAACTAAAAATATACATACTTAAAGTAACCATGTAAGGAAACTTTCTATCTTCGCTATTGGCCATCGTAATAGACTCTATTTTACCAATTATTCTCATTACCAAAACAACCAAAATTGGCACCAGTGAGGTGGCAATAAAAATAAAAGAAATATAGAATAATTGTACCCGCTGAGGCAAGCCATGGTTTAAACCTGGATACAACCCAAATAACAAATACAAGCACAAAAGGTTTATAAAAACCGGGTGAGCAATTACCGACAAAAAATTAGCAAAAAATCTATTCATGCAGTTTATTTAACCGCAATTGCGCTAATCTCTACATTTGCATTTAAGGGCAATTTTACCACCTGAACGGTTTCTCTTGCAGGAAAATTGCTGCTAAAAAAACTGCCATACACCTCATTAATGGCTGCAAAATTATTTAAATCCACGCAAAATATGGTGGTTTTAACCACATTCGAAAAATCCATATCTGCCTCCTTCAAAATTGCTTGCAAATTCTCCATCACCTTACGTGTTTCGGCTTTTATATCGCCAGTTACCATTTCACCCGACTTAGCATCCTTGGGCACTTGGCCACTAATGTATAGGGTTTCATTTACCAAAACAGCGTGACTATAAGGGCCAATAGGTTCTGGTGCGTTGCTACTTGTAATTATTTTCTTTTCCATGTGAGTGGGCTTGTTATCTTTGTTATTGAAATGAGATTGCGAATATGAAAATTTTGGCCAGAGGTTCAAGGAACCGATTAAAAGAACTGCAAGAAAAGTTGAAAAATGCTTCATGTGAATTAACTTGCATAGATGATTGTGATATGTTGAGTGCCAATGTTCATGAGTTTGATGTAATATTTGACCTCAAATTTGATGAAAAAACTGAACAACTCAAATATTTTGCAACATTAAAAAATATTCCCGTCTTTGTTTGTGCTGTAAAGCAGCAATTGGCTAAGGCTGTATACGATTATGGCCGCAAAATAGAATGTCAACTTTTTGGAATTAATGCCCTTCCAACCTTTCTAAATAGACCTTTAGGCGAAATTTCTTTGCAAAATGAAAAAGACAGAGTCGGGCTGAACCAATTAATGGCCAAATTAAACTGGGACTTTAAAGTAGTAGAAGACCGAGTTGGCATGGTAACACCACGCATAGTATTTATGATCATTAACGAGGCTTGTTATGCCCTTCAAGAAGGCACTGCCAGTAAGGAAGATATAGACATTAGCATGAAACTAGGGACCAACTATCCAATGGGACCATTCGAATGGGCTAATAAGGTTGGAATAAACCATGTTTATGAAACCCTAGAAAACCTATACCAAGACACCCACGATGAAAGGTACAAGGTTTGTTCGCTCCTAAAAACCAAATACCTCAAACAAGAAGAGTTTTAAAATAAGGCTATTCCATGTATTACAGACTACAAAAGGTTTAACTTTAGCAAGTGCTTAATTTACAATAGACCATCAACTATAAATTACTAGTAAAAAAAGATTACTCGAACTTTAAAATTCTATCATTGTAATGCAAATTCCCTGATAAAATATTTATGAGATAGATAAGGGGGCAATCCACTTTGTCTGTTGTATAATCTGTATTTTCAGAAATAATAAGAATCATTTTTTATAAATGTAATTTGCTGGCAAAACGAAACCTTTTATTATAGACGCTTCAAACAAGGTATTCAAATATATTTCCTCGCGCCATTTATCTACATTTTCAATATCAATTATAGGATACATAAGTGCCTTTTTGCCATTATATGTAGTCAAATGAGCACCATAAACTTGACCAACTACTCCTGTATTAACCCGAGTTGCAGCCGATTGTCATATTACAGTAAACATATGATGCTTTTCGACCTAAAACAATAACAATACAGACTAATTTGACTTAGCCTCAAAATGCTTTATACACATTTTAAGGACTTTAGGTTTTCAACTTTGATTTGTAGTACACAAATCGGTGAGCAAGAGATGTGTTTTTTACAGACTTTTGTAGCGGATATGTATTTCAAAGTTTCCATGCGTAATAACCCAGCCACCCAAGATTCTTGTGG